>Ga0129316_1000172_pt1 | contig 46303 bp, 47 predicted proteins | sample Cm1ome_2_FD_94429 | JGI IMG/M metagenome (GOLD analysis project Ga0129316, IMG submission 94429) | Eastern black-and-white colobus group fecal microbial communities from Wisconsin, USA - Cm1022B metagenome | ecosystem: Host-associated > Mammals > Digestive system > Large intestine > Fecal...
GAGACAGCGGCCTCACCGGACGCAAGATTATCGTCGATACCTACGGCGGCTATTCCCGCCATGGCGGCGGCGCTTTTTCGGGCAAGGACCCGACCAAGGTTGACCGTTCAGCCGCCTACGCCGCCCGCTGGGTTGCCAAAAATGTCGTTGCGGCCGGGCTGGCCTGCCGCTGCGAGGTCCAGCTCGCCTATGCCATTGGGGTTGCCCGCCCCGTTTCGATTCTTGTCGATACTTTTGGCACCGGCAAAGTGTCCGATGAGGCGCTGTCCGGCGCGATCAGCAGGACCTTCGACCTGCGGCCCACCGCCATCATCAACGCGCTCGACCTGCGCCGGCCGATCTACCGGCAGCTCGCCGCCTACGGACACATGGGCCGCGAGGATCTTGGGGTCAGCTGGGAACGCACCGACCGCGTCGAGGCGCTGCGCGCAGCCGCAGGCCTTTCATTCTAAGCGATAATACAAGACAGCCCCGCGAAAGGACTTTCCTTTCGCGGGGCCAAGCAGTTGATCCTCCGTATGGTTACGATCATACGGAGGATCATTTTCTGTACATTTTACAAATTTGCCGACGCAAAGTCCGCAGGGGATATCCGTCTTGGCGGGAGGTCGTGACACAGCATTCTCGGTCACGCAGTTTCCCGCTGCTGACGAAGAATGAAGCTCTGCGGGATACACGATACCCCCGATAAGAGAATACAGAAGTACGCCATCCGGTTCCTAAAGAGATTTTGCAAGGACCCGGTAAATTGGGATTAACGCATACACGCACTTACAAATTTGATTGGTACATCCATTCGTTCTGCAACCTGCCCCGGTGTCATACCGCTGTCTAAAAACCGCTTGCAGACTGCTTTCATATTTTCTCCAACTTCAATGATATGCTTGTCCGGGTCATAGAAACGAACCACACGCTGTCCCCACGAATGCTCTTTGACAGGATGGACATATTCGATGTCGAATTTTTTCAATTTCTCCGCGAACGTATCAAAATCAGCTTCTTCAAAATAGATCTCAGCATTATTGCCGCCAAAGGATATCTCATTGGTACCGATAAACTCTTTCCATGTTTCAAGTGCCTGCAAACATAAACCGCCCGTTAAAGTTTTGTTTGCTCCAAAATCCATCACTACACGGAGTCCCAGAACTTTTCTATAAAATTCAACCGTCTGATCTATATCTGCCACAACCAACATCGGGTTTTTGAATTTCATTTTTAAATCCTCGTCAAACTCATATTCGCTGTTTTGCGGGATAAAGTATATCACAAAAAATGAGGAGAATTCCACCATCTGTACAAAAGAATCCAAACAGTTTGAAAATCTTTCAGGCGCTCCCCGGTGTATTCATATAACGGTTTTCATCGGCTCTCGTTCCGGCGAACTGTGAGAAGAGACAAACACGCTCTTTGTAATATTCACCGCGGGAATAGCGGCTTGAAGCAGGTGCCAATACGTTCTCATAAGCGCCCAGCTGTCCGGCAGGGAATTTTTTAGAATCCTAACCGTTCATCAGGAAGGTGCACCGGTATTGTCGGCCTGGCGCGCATTACAGGCGCACCAAAGGCATAATGTAATGATGACGATGCCCCCACCCGCCAGAGCAAGCGGTCCCGGAATTTCGCCGACAAAGATTGCCACCCAAATCGGGCTGAAGATCGGTTCAAGCATCCCGATCAGCGAAATAGCAAGGGGCGGGCAAACCCGCGCGGCATAGGAAAACAGCACATAGGGAATACCAAGCTGGAACACCCCCAAAAAGAGAATCGCCCCCACCGAAACCGGAGTAAAAACCGGCGGTTCAAGAAAGAGAAACGGCACTCCGATCAGCGCGCTGAACAGATGCCCGATCAAAACTCCACTCATCGTTTCATGCAGGGATGCGGCCGAAGACGCAAACAGGAAGGCCGCCGCCAGCAGCACTGCGCTGAGCAGCGCGACGGTGTTGCCGAGCAGCCCGCCCGGTGAGAGATCATCGACGAAAAAGAGGATAACTCCCAGCATCACAACCGCCACAACGGTCAGATCCCGCCGGGTGATCCGCTGTCCGCGCCCCATCGCGCAGAACAGCAGGACAAAAACCGGATTGGCTGACTGAAGCACAATCGCGTTGGCGGCGGTGGTCAGTTTGTTGGCCATTACAAAGAGAGCCGTAGTCCCGCCAAGACAGAGACCGGTCAGCAGGGTGCTGCGGTTCCAGACCGGCCGCGGGGCGCCCCGGCGCCAGAGAACGATCCAGAGCACTGCCGCCGCGATGGCGCTGCGAAAGCCGCCGATGACAAGGGAGTTCCAGTCAATCAGCTTGATAAAAACTCCTGCGGTGCTCCAAAGGGCCGCACAGAGGGCAAGATAAAGGATTCCTTTGTTTCGGGTCATGGCTTTTCCTCCGGCCGTCGAACTGCCTTATCATTGTAGCGTAAAGAGACGGCGATTGCAACGCCATTTTAACGCCGCTTTTACCCGCACAATTTGCGGCTGGGACTTCCTTTTGGGGCCGGTTCGAGTTATAATACAAAATACGGGTCCGCCAGAGGCGGTATCCCACATGCCATAGATCAAGAGCCGGAAAGCCCGGCCTGCCGTGAGGTTTTTACACCGATGATTTTTGCAGACCTGATTTTTTTATACCTTTTTCTTCCTGCTAACCTGCTGCTTTACTATTTTTCGGGCAGCCGCAGCTGGCGAAACGGAATCCTTGTCATCTTCTCCCTGCTTTTTTACGCCTGGGGGGAGCCGGTCTATCTGCTGCTGCTTCTCTTTTCAGTTGGACTTAATTACCTCTACGGCCGGGTGATCGAATTGCTGCGCGGCACACCGCAGGCCGGTCTTGCACTGGCAGTAATCCTTTTCATCGATCTCGGCCTTCTTGGCGTCTTCAAATACAGCGGTCTGGCGGTCGAGACGGTCAATTCGCTGCTGGGGCTTTCGCTTCCGGTGCCCAGGCTGTCGCTTCCGATCGGCATTTCCTTTTACACCTTCCAAATCATCTCTTACATCATCGACGTCTACCGCGGGGAATGCCCGGCACAGCGCAGTTTTTCCAAATTTCTGCTCTTTGTTTCGCTTTATCACCAGCTTGTCGCCGGGCCGATCGTCCGCTACACCGAAATTGCCGAACGGATCGATTCCCGTACCGAGAGCTGGAACGGGATTGCTCGCGGTTTCGACCGTTTCTTTATCGGACTTCTCAAAAAGGTGGCGATCGCCAACACCGCCGGAAAACTCGCCGCCCCCTATCTTGACGGCCCGGCCGGCTCGCTGACTGTTTTGGGCGGATGGTTCGGCGCGCTGCTTTTTTCATTACAGATCTACTATGACTTTTCCGGATATTCGGACATGGCGATCGGCTTGGGCGAGATGTTTGGTTTTTCCCATCCGGAAAACTTTGATTATCCCTATGTCTCCCGTTCCGCTACCGAGTTCTGGCGCAGATGGCACATGACTCTTGGACGCTTCTTCCGGGATTACCTCTACATCCCGCTCGGCGGAAACCGCCGCCGCATGGTCCTGAACCTGATGCTGACCTGGTTTGCTACCGGGCTTTGGCACGGCGCTTCCTGGAACTTTGTTCTCTGGGGGCTATACTACGGGGTTCTGATCCTGCTGGAGAGGCTTTTTCTGGGGAAACTCCTGGAGCGGCTCCCCCGCCTCATCTCTCATTGCTACCTCCTGCTGGCCGTGCTTTTCGGCTGGATTCTCTTTTACTTCACCTCGCTCGACCGGGCAGCCGCCTACATGGGCCGGATGCTCGGGTTCGGCGGCGCACCGCTCTACGACCTGCCGACTCTGGTTGATCTTGCCAACAACTGCTTTTGGCTGCTGTTTGCCGTCCTGTTCTGCATGCCGGTTGCACGGTGGTTCGGAGATCAGGTCCGCAGCCTCTCCGAAGCGGGGCAGTCTGCGGTTTTGCGGGTCCGTCCTGCGCTGAACCTGCTGCTGCTCGCCCTCTGCACCGCCCTGCTGGCCGGACAGAGCTACAATCCTTTTCTCTATTTCCGCTTTTGACAACCCGTTTTGCCGCGGCCGTTCCCAAATGATTTTCTGCATGGACTGCATAAGGGGGCCTTTCTGATGCCACAAAAGAATCACCGGCGGGTCGGACCGCCTGCAATGGGCGGGGTTCTGCTGACCGTCGCCGTTCTGGGGGTGGTGGGCGTCACTGCCCTCTGCTACGACCGGCCGACCGTTTCGGAGATCGAAAAGAGAGAACTCGCCGCCAAGCCCGCCCTGACCGCCGCGGCGCTCCTTTCGGGGAGCTACACGCGGGAACTCTCCAACTTCTTTGCGGACACCTTCCCCCTGCGGGAACAGCTCGTCGCCTTTTCAGGCGCGCTCTCCGATTTGCGCGGCATCCGCTTCAACGAGATCAAAATTCACGATGCAAAGCCCGACGACGGAGCGGTTTCCATCCCCGCGCCCATTGCTTCCGAGGCGCCTGCGGTTTCCTCTGCCCCGGAGGAAAGCGCCGCTTCTTCCCAGAGCACCGAACCCGCACCCGGCGAAGAGGTGGAAGCCGGGGTCCGCAACGGCTCGATTATCATCTACCAGAATGCCGGATATCAAATTTTCGGCGGCGGGGACAGCATGGGCCAATGGTATGCTCAGGCTATCAACCGCTACGAAGCGGAGATTGGAACCAAGGTGCGGATCTACAACCTCGTCGTCCCCTCCTCCATCGAATTCGGGCTGCCGGAACTCTATCGCAGCGCCACCGCACCGCAGCAGCCCAAGCTTCAGAATATCGCCTCCAGCCTCGATCCCGGCGTGGAGTTTGTCAACCCCTATTCCGCGCTCGATGCTCATCGGGACGAATATCTCTATTTTCATACCGATCATCACTGGACGGCCCTCGGCGCCTATTATGCCTACACAGCCTTTGCCGAACAGGCGGGCTTCGAGCCGGTCGATCTCTCCTCTCTGGAACGGCGCACCCTCGAGCCGTTTCTCGGAACCCTCTATTCCCAGACACAGGACGCCGCAATGGCCTCCCATCCCGATCACGTCGACTACTATATCATGCCGCAGGATTTGAGCTGCTGCTATTTTCTCAAGGGCTCTCCGTTTTACGGCTCCTACGGGCCGCTCTACGGTGAATATGCCAAGAGCTACAACTCCTATTCTGTCTTTTTGCAGGGCGATATCCCTGTGATCCGCATCACCAACAACGGGCTGGCCAACGGACGGCGGATCGCCGTTGTCAAGGAATCGTTCGGCAATGCCTTTGTTCCCTGGCTTGTCAACCACTATGAAGAGGTTCTCGTAATCGACCAGCGTTATCTTGAGCGCGGCTTTTACGGCCTGCTCGAAGAGGAGGGCATCAACGAACTGCTCTTCATCAACAATATCTTTGCCGCGCACACCCCCGTCCGAATTCGGGAGATCGAGAGCCTGCCGCTGCGCGTCTATATCCCGCCTGAGCCGGAATCTTCCAGCGGGGCGGAACCGGAAGGCGGAACGCCGGAAGCCGAAACAAAGGAAGAGTCCAAACCGCAGGGTTGACCCTGTCTGCCGAAAGGAGAAGCTTATGAAACGAATTGCAGCATTACTGCTTTGCCTTTTTCTGCTGCTCCTCGTTCCCGCCTGCCGGCAGAAGTCCATTCCCACCCGCCCGGCCACCGTTCTTCAGCTCGCGGTACAGCGCGGAATTTCCAGAGAGTCAGCGGCCGGCCTCGACTGTTTTACGAACAAGGTCCGGGAGCTTTCCGGCGGGGAAATGGTCGTGGAAACACTGCCCAGCGACGATGTGCTCGATTCGCTTGACCGCGGCTGTGCGCTGATCCTCGCTTCCAACGCCGAGATCGCCCGTGCGGACTCCAACTTTTCCTCATATACCTCCCCCTTCTATTTTTACGACTACAACCACCTGACTTTGACCCTGAACTCAGAGCGCTTTCGGAAAATTATTTCGGACGAAGCCCTCAGCCTTCTCGGCGCGCTGCCCCTTGCCGCCTTCTATGACGGGAACAGCGTCATTCTTTCATCCGGCCCGCTCTCCTTTGATACCGTCGATCAGTTTGAGGGGGCGGATCTGACCATCTCCAACGATCCGATCCTTTCGGATCTTCTGCGCGGTCTGGGCGCGCGGGTTCGGATCCGCGAGGAGGAATCCCAGCGGCTCGAGGGCTTCTGCCAGGGCGGTGATCCGGCGGTCGAGTGCCGGATTTCCTCCCTCTTTGCACTGACCGAGCTGCCGGACGAACAGTCCTTTACCGTCTGCCGCACCTTCCATCGGGCACAGATCAACTGGATTATGCTCTCAGAAACCGCACGCCAGACTCTTACCGCCCGAGAGCAGGCGGTTCTTACCGAGGCGGCTGCCTATGCGATCGCGGCAAACGACCGTCTGGTGCTGTCAGGGGAGGCGCAGGCCATCGCGGCGGCTGAAAAACTCGGCGGAGACGAATCGACAGTAATCTTTGGGGAATTCTTTGAGCCAATCGCGCAGGTTCTGCGCTCATTGGACCGCTACAACAGCATTTGGAACTGGGAACAGCATCTAGAAGTGCAGCAGCTCTCAATCAGGGAGGAGAGCTGACCTTCTGCCCGCGCAGGTTCTGCGCTCATTGGACCGCTACAACAGCATTTGGAACCGGGAACAGCATCTAGAAGTGCAGCAGCTCTCAATCAGGGAGGAGAGCCGGCCTTCTGCCCGCGCAGGTTCTGCGCTCATCGGACCGCTGCAACAGCATTTGGAACCGGGAGCGTCATTCCAAGTGCTGCCGCTCTCACAATCAATAAGGAAGCTGCCCTTCTGAAAAAATCCCGCTGCGATGCAGCGGGATTTTTTATTCTCACAATGGCGGAAATGATGACAAAAACCGAGCCGCTGTATCCGCTTTTTGCAAAGGAACGGCGGCTATCACACTCCATCTTCTTTTGGAAGGCAGCGTTCGTAGAGAAGATAGGCATCGGACAGGTTGCAGGGGGGAGACTGGCCGTCCCCCGGAGCACCTACCGTAACCAATGCGCGGCGAAGGCTCCCTCTCTCAGCCGCACTGACCAGGCAAAGTCCCGCCTCCTCGGTGTAACCGGTTTTTCCGCCAATGATAGGCTCGGGAGTCTCCCGCTCCAGCATTCGAAGCTTCGGCACCATCGTTGAAACAAGACGCAGCCCTTCCGGATGCTGCTCGGTCGGCGTAGTGGTATAGGTCAGGGAACCGGCGGCATCCATCAGGTCCTGATTGTTCATTGCAGCCCGCCAAAGAAGGGCCAAATCGGAAACAGTGGTATAATGCTCTTCATCATGCAGCCCCGTAACGTTGGTAAAATGGGAGTTTTGCATCCCCAGCTCCTCCGCAAGCCGGTTCATCCTCTCCACCGCAGCCTCCACCGAACCGAAGCCTGCCCTCGCAAGCGCCCGCGCCGCCTCTGCACCGGAGGGCAGCATCGCGGCATAAAGCAGGTCGCGGACCGTCACCGTCTCCCCCATGGCAAAGCCCGCCATCGAGGCGTTTGCCTCGTAGAGCCCTGCATAATCCTCGTAGATCAGCATAACGGGGGCATCCAGATTTTCAATTTTTTCCAACGCGGCATAGGCGGTCATCACCTTGGTCAGCGACGCGGGATAAATCCGTTCTCCGGCGCCCTTGGCATACAGCACCCCGCCGTCGGAGGGATCAAACAGCAGTGCGTTGCTGCTTTGCAGAACCAGCCCCGGCGCCCTCCGTCCAACGCCCGGCGCGGCAGCGGTCAGCAGCACGCTGGGAGCGTTCTGATCCGCCCGGATGCCAATTCCCCGCCACAGGGTTCCCACCGCGAAACCGGCTGCCAGCAGGAGGCTCAGTATCCCACAAAACAGAAGCCCTCTTCCCTTTTTTCGCTTTCTTCTCATCGCCGTTTTACCTTCTTTTTCATATCTTGAATAGTATAGCAGAAGAGACGGCGTTTCGCAATCCCGCCGCCCGGAAACGGCAGGTTCTCTGCATTCCGGCGGCAGCGGCTCTCCATACAGAAATTGGTCTGCGGTAAAACTGCGCTGGAAGGTCACAAAAAATCCATCCACTCATACTATGTAGTGAGTACAACTTGATTTATCGAACAGGAGGATTAGCATGGCACTTTCCAATGACAACCTTGCCGGAGGAGCGGCAAATGTCTTTCGTGAGGCCGTTTGCATCGATACGCGGAGGATTTATGACGCCTGCAGCGACAAAGACTGCGTGCGGGATCTCCCGGTCTACTTCACCGATGCCGGCCAAAGCGTGATCGATCAGGCAACCAACATCAAAGTCCGCAGCGCAGAGGTCTGCGGCGTCCATTTCGAGGTAGAGCCGCTCGCCTTCAACAAGGGGTTCTTCTCGGTGGATATGACCTTCTTCTTCAAAGTGTGCGTCGCCGCCTATCAGGCGCCCGGATGCCCTCCTGTCTGTCTGGAAGGACTCGCCACCTTCTCCAAGAAGGTCATCCTCTTCGGCAGCGAGGCCAGCGTCAGAACCTTCTCGACCGACGCCGCATTGGCACAGACCTGCGGAAACGCCCCCATCGTCAATGTGCAGGTGGTGGACCCGATGGTGCTGGCTTCCCGGGTATGCCCCTGCTGCCCGCCCAGGCCTCGCCGCTTTGCCCCCCCGCAGGAAATCGCCTGCCAGTTTGACGGCTGCTTCCATGAGGTCTGTATCGAGCGCGAGCTCTGCATCACCCTTGGGCTTTTCTCGATCGTTCAGCTGATGCGTCAGGTCCAGATCATGATCCCGATCTATGATTTCTGCATCCCCGACAAGGAATGCACCGCACAGGACAGCACCGACGATCCCTGCGAGCTCTTCAGGAAGATCGCCTTTCCGACCGACGAATTTTTCCCGCCCCGTCTCGCGGATCTCGAATCCAACAGCTGACCGGATTCCCTGCCTGCGAGTCCCCTAAAGACGCCCGAATTGCGGCCCTATTTAAGGGACCGCCCGCAGGGCGTCTTTTTCGGATAACGAACAGCCGCCCACTGGAGAAGTGGGCGGCTGTTTTCGTCAAAAATAATTTGTCGGATAACCGGATTCAGGCTCTCGCGCCGGTGCCGGGGTTAACAGGGGTTACCGGGTCAACGGGGGTCACAACAATGTCGTCGCTCTCGTCGCTCGATTCGGTGGCGCTGGTGTCCAGTTCCATATCGGAGACGACATAGCTGCCGAGGGTACGGGTCTTGAAGTAGAAGCCCTCATCGGCGTCGTCGTACTCGGCGTTAGGCACCTCAGAGAGGGAACCGTCCGAATTGATCTGATAGAGGTAGTAGTCGTCGTAATCCTCATCGCCGATCGAGAGGAACATCTCGCCGGTACGGTTGAACTTCGCGCCATTTCCGTTCCAGAAGTTCAGTTCCGCAAGCGGATACTTCGCAGCAATCGAGGAGTTGAAGTCGGTGTCGAAATAAAGCAGGGTCTTGGGCTGGCCGGAAACGTCAACGGTAAAGGTCGAATCGTCATTAAAGCCAAGCTCAACCTCTTCGTCACAGTCAAACTTCAGCGCGTAGTAGGTCTCGGAGTAGATCGGATCATAGTCGCCGGTAATGGTCAGATCCTCGGTCTTGCGATAGCTCTGCTCCCAGTCGACATTGATCGCAACGTCGAAGTCGATGTCGTCAGCCTTCGGCTTCTTGGACTTCGAAAGAGTCAAGGTGCCGATGATGTCCGCATCGGAGGTCGAGGAAGAATCCTCGACAGTGATGGCGACCATGTAGTAGTATTTGCCGGAGACAAAACCATAGTCATTCACCATATCAGAGGTAAAGTCTTTGTCCTCGGTAAAGTTGTCCTTGTCATCAAGATCGTCATAGGTGCCGAAGCCGTTGACCTTCTTCTTGGTGATGGCCATTCCATCGACAAGGCTCTTGCCCTCTTCCCAATCGCCCTTGACCTTCAGCTTATCGGTGCTTTCAGACTGAGTGACCAAGCGGGTCTGCTCATCGTCACCGGAATCAAGGTAATATTCGGTGAGCAGGAAATAGGCGGTCTTGCCATATTCCACCGAATCGATGGTCAGGTTCTTGTCATCAGAATTGTAGCCAAATGGTCCAATGAGAGTGGTGTCGATCGGATAGCCGTCGTCGTCGTCATACTTGCCATCCTTAATCATCGATGCATAGGCATCAGCAGGTGTGGTTTTGTCAGGGGTACCGCTCAGAGTGCGGCTGCTGCCGGAAACCGCAAAGGAAACCGCGGACATGCTCGCAACCATGGATACCGAGAGAAGCATCGCTAAAAACTTCTTCATGTTTCAATAATCCTCCTTAAAATTAATGTGCTGTCCGGCTCCGGAACTCTCCATCATCCTCGCCGGAACATATTAGGATTATAGCATACCATCCGCTGGAATGCAATGGATTTTTCCGGAAAATTGTTATTTTTTTGTGATAATTTCGTGAATTCGTTACATGATGGTAACAATAAAAGAAAACTTTTCCTCCAGATCTCTGTCAAATTCATAGCCACCGGCTCAGCCGGCGTTAAGCATCCACACTGTCGCCGCAAGCGTCTACAGGATGTATCAATGGCCCGGGCCAGCCCCGAACAGAGCAGGGACTGTTGCCGCAAGTGTCTTAAGGATGTGCCGAATTTACATTCTCTACATGCCGTTGATCGCAAAGGTCTGTAACAGAGCGCTCACTGCCGTTCGGCGGCTTTTGCCGTCAAAAGAAACCGTCAGCAGTGCACTTCGCCCGGCGCTTGAAGTAACACATTTGGGGGTTCCTCCGCCAGCAGAAGCGGCGGCTTCCCTCACCAATAAAAACGCCCCGTGGAAATTCCACGGGGCGTTTTTCGCATCAACGGAACCGATTAGTCTTAGGTCTTAGGCCCTGGCACCGGTGCCGGGGTTGATGGGGGTAACGGGGGTAACAGGCTCGACGGGCGAGACAACGATGGCGTCGTCCTTGTCGGAGCTGCTAGAACCGCCAACCTCAAGCTCCATGTCGGAGAAGACATAGGTGCCGAGGGTGCGGGTCTTGAAGTAGAAACCGCCGTCGGAATCGTCGTACTCAGCGCCGGCAACCTCGGAAAGGGAGCCGTCCGAATTGACCTGATAGAGGAACTGGGCATAATCCTCGGCGTCCTCACCGACCGCAAGGAAGAACTCGCCGGTACGGTTGAACTTCGCGCCGTTGCCGTTCCAGAAGTTCAACTCGGCAAGCGGATACTTCGCAGCAATCTTGGAGTTGAAATCGGTATCGTAGTACAGCAGAGTCTTGGGCTGGCCGGAAACGTCAACGGTAAAGGTCGAGTCATCCTCGAAGGTGATCTCAATCTCTTCGTCGCAGTCGAACTTCATGGCATAGTATTTCTCGGCGAGGACAGGCTCGAAATCGCCGGTGATAACCAGCTCATCGCTGTTCTTGCGGTAGCTGTACTCCCAGTCGACATTGATTGCAAAGTCAAAGTCGATATCGTCGCACTTCGGCTTCTTGGACTTCGAAAGGGTGAAGGTGCCGATGATGTCATCGTCGGAAACAGAGGAGGAATCCTCGATGGTGAGGGCAATCATGTAGTAGTACTTGCCCTCTTTAAAGCCATACTTCTCAAGGAGTTCCAGCGCTTTAGGATCAGGAATAAATTTGTCATCAAGATCAGAGCCGGCTTCATGCTCATAATAGCCAACATCATTGATCTTTTTCTTGGAAACAGCAATGCCCTTGATCAGGTCTTTGCCTTCCTCGAGATCTTCCTTGATCTTCAGGTTGGAGGTCGAGTTGGAGTCGGTGATCAGGCGAACCTTGGCAGCATCAAGAATCTCGTCCTTGTCCGCTGCACCCTTGTTCTCATTGGTATAATCCTTCTCCTTGTCGGCGCCCTCAAGGCTCAGAGCGGTGAGCAGGTAATAAGCGGTCTTGCCGAACTCAATCGAGTTGTCGGTCTTGAGGTTCTTGTCCTCGGAGTCATAACCAAACGGTCCGATCAGAACGTCGGCGATCGGGTAGCCGTCGTCGTCATCGTAATAATAGTGGCCGCTCTTCTCTTTGATCATCGCTTCAAAAGCAACCGAGGGATCATCCTTATCCGGGGTGCCGTCCTTCACTTCATACGCAAAGGAAGTTGCGGCCATGCCCGCAACCATCGAGACGGCGAGCAGCGAAGCTAAAAACTTCTTCATCTCTAAAAATCCTCCTTAAAAATTACGTTTCCAGCCAGGAATCAGGCAACTTTAACCTGTTCTACTAGAACTTGTTTGCAGTATAACACAGCCGTTTCCAAAATGCAAGAGTTTTCCGCTTAATTCTGTCATCTTTTTGAAAGATTTTTTTATAATTGTTACAGTTGTGTAACAAGATCAAAAAGTTTTTCTTTCAGTCCTGCTGTACTAAAAATGAAAGCGTCCGGCCGCGCGCAGCGCCCTCACCGCGTCGGAGAGATCCGCAAACTGCTGCAGGGTCAGCCGTTCGGCGCGCTGACCGCAATCCACTCCGGCCGTCCGGAATGCCTGCGTAAGCTCGTCCTTTCCAATCCCCAGAGAGGCGGAAAGGGCGTTGAGCACCGTCTTGCGGCGCTGGGCGAAGGCTCCGCGCACCAGCTCAAACATCAGCCGCTCGTCGCCGGGGCTTACCGGAGGCTTCGGCCGCAGGTCGAGCCGGATTACCGCTGAATCCACCTTGGGCGCGGGCATAAATGAACCCGCGGACACCGGGAAAAGCACCCGCGGCTCGGCATAATAGGCAATCGCGGCCGAGATGGCCCCGCATTCCCGCTCGCCGGGAGCGGCGCAGAGCCGGGCCGCGGCCTCCTTCTGCACCATCACGGTGATTGCTTCGATCGGGAGCCGCGACTCCAGCAGCCGCATCAGAATCGGGGTGGTAATATAGTAGGGCAGATTCGCGCAGACCACCACCGGCATCCCGCCGAAGCGCCCGGCGATCAGGCTTTGGAGATCAACCTCCATCACATCCCCGAGCACGATTTCGACGTTGTCGAATTCGGCAAGCGTCTCCGCAAGAATCGGCGGCAGCCGGGGATCCAGCTCAACACAGACCACCCTGCCGGCCCGGCGGGCCAGCTCGGCGGTCAGGACTCCAACCCCCGGCCCGATCTCCAGCACCCCGACCCCGGGAGCAGCTCCGCCCAGCTCGGCCATCCGCGGACAGACCGACGGGTTGACGAGAAAATTCTGCCCCATCGCCTTTGAAAAAGTAAAGCCGTGCCGTTCCAGCAGCTCGCGCAGCCGGGCTCGGTCGGTCAGAGCCATCGCAATCCCTCCTGAAAGGCGCCGGACAGGCAAATTTTCGCACCCTCTTGCGCCGGATTGAATTTTATTTTATGATAGAACAATCAAAATGAAACAGCCTGCGGACATTCCCCGCGAAAAGGAGGCACCTTCGATGGACAGACGCGACAAAATCAACTACTACCTCGACATTGCCGAGGTTGTATCGGAACGCGGCACCTGCCTGCGGCGCAATTTCGGTGCAATCATCGTCAAAAACGACCAAATCATCTCCACCGGCTATGTCGGCGCGCCGCGCGGCCGGAAGAACTGCTCAGATCTTGGGTTCTGCACCCGCGAGAAGAACAACATTCCGCGCGGAGAACGCTATGAGCTCTGCCGCTCGGTCCACGCCGAGGCCAACGCCATCATCCACGCGGCGCGCAGCGACATGCTCGGCGCCACCCTCTATCTGGTCGGGCGTGAGGCGTCCACCGGCGCCTATGTGCAAAACGCCAACGCCTGCGCGATGTGCAAGCGGCAGATCATCAACGCCGGCATCGCCACCGTCATCATCCGGGATACGAAGGAAAGCTTCCGGGTGATCAACGTCTACGACCAGTGGGTGTCGCAGGACGAATCCCTCGATCTCGTCACCGGATATTGATCTCTCCGCGGCAAACGGCGCGCCCATTCCCGGGCGCGCCGTTTTCTTCTGCCCTGCCTGTCACTTCTTTTTATAGAATTTATTTTCGGTCCCTTCGCGCAGCCGCCTGAGGTTCTCCCGATGGTTGCCGAGGATGATTCCCACCAGAAGGATCGCCAGCAGCAGCGAAAGCTCATCGATTCTGCCGCGGTAAAGCATCGTACCCAGCAGAATGAACGGATAGAGTGCCGCCCCGGTCATCGATCCCAGCGAAACATAGCCGGTGATCAGAATCAGCGGCAGTCCGACGGCGATCAGCACCAGCAGAATCAGCGGATGCAGCGCAGCCACCGCGCCGAAAGCGGTGGCCACCCCCTTCCCGCCCTGGAACCGGAAATAGACCGGATACATATGTCCGAGCATCGCAGCAATGGCCGCCGCCGAAGCGGCGTGCACCGCCTCAAGCCCAAAGACCGGCGCGAGCCAGCGGGCGATCAGCACCGACAGGGTGCCCTTGAGCACATCGCCGAGGAAGGTGGCAAATCCGGCTTTGTAACCGAACGTCCGCATCATGTTGGTGGTTCCCGCATTGCCGCTGCCGTGATTGCGCACGTCATCGCCGAAAAAGAGACGGGAGATCAAAACGGCGCAGTTAATGCTCCCGAGCAGATAGGCGACGCCGGAAAGGCCCGCCATCGCACAGAGTATCTTCATGAATCCTGGTCGCTCCTTACTGCTAGTTCTTCAGGCTCTGCATCGGCGCGGGAATATATCCGCCGCGGCGGATCAGCCCTTCGGGAGAGAAGCGGCTGACCGGCATCACCGGCCCGCCGCCGAGCAGTCCGCCGAAGTTGAGCTCGTCGCCGACCTGATAGCCGACCGCCGGAATCACGCGGACGGCGGTGGTTTTCTGATTGACCATCCCGATTGCCGCCTCATCGGCGATCACGCCGGAGATCGTCTCGGCGGTGGTATCACCGGGCAGCATAATCATATCGAGGCCCACCGAACAGACCGAGGTCATCGCCTCGAGCTTTTCCAGCGTCAGCGCGCCGGCGCGGGCTGCATCCATCATTCCCGCGTCCTCCGACACCGGGATGAACGCCCCCGAAAGTCCGCCGACACGTCCCGAGGCCATCACGCCGCCCTTTTTCACCGCGTCGTTCAGAAGCGCGAGGCAGGCGGTGGTTCCGGGGCCTCCGCATTTCTCGAGGCCCATCTCCTCGAGGATATGGGCGACCGAATCTCCGACCGCCGGGGTGGGGGCGAGCGAAAGATCAATAATGCCGAACGGAACCCCGAGAATCTCCGACGCCTCTGCTCCGACAAGCTGGCCCATCCGGGTAATCTTGAAGGCAGTCTTCTTCACAACGTCGGCCAGCTGCTGAATCGGCACATCCGGACCGGCCCGGCGCAGGGCGGCGCGCACGACTCCCGGCCCCGAAACCCCGACGTTGATGACGCAATCCGGCTCGCCGACCCCGTGAAACGCTCCCGCCATGAACGGGTTGTCCTCGGGCGCATTGCAGAGCACCACCAGCTTGGCACAGCCGATCGACTGCCGCCCGGCGGTCAGATCCGCCGTCTCCTTGACGATCTTCCCCAGCAGCGCGACGGCATCCATGTTGATGCCCGCCTTGGTGCTGCCGATGTTGACCGACGAACAGAGCAGGTCGGTTTCCGCCATCGCCCGAGGGATGGAGCGGATCAGCTCGAGATCGCCCGCCGAGAACCCCTTCTGCACCAGCGCCGAATAGCCGCCGATGAAGTTGACCCCGATGGTATCCGCCGCCTTCTGAAGCGTATGGGCGTATTTGACCGGGTCTCCGCCCGAAACCCCCGCGAGCATCGCAATGGGGGTCACAGCCACCCGTTTGTTGATGATCGGGATGCCGTACTTGCGCTCAATCCCCTCACCGGTGGCAACCAGCTTCTCTGCAAGGCGGGTAATTTTGTCATAGACCTTGCGGCAGGAGCGGTCAATATCGCTGTCGGCGCAGTCGATGAGCGAAATGCCCATCGTAGTGGTGCGGATGTCAAGGCACTCGTCCTGAATCATCTGCACCGTTTCCAATATTTCATTGATGTTCAGCATGGGCGGCTCTCCTTATATCCGGTGCATGGCGTTGAAGATATCCTCGTGCATGACATGCGCCACAAGGCCCTGATCCGCCACCGCCTGCTGCATCTCCTCCGAAAGCACCGAGATGTCGCAGGTGAGCTTTTCGATGTCGGCCAGCATCACCATCGAGAAAATTTCTCCCATGACCGTCTGGGTCACATCGATGATATTGGCGTTATGGCGGGCGCAGACGGCCGCCGCCTTGGCAAGGATTCCGACCGCGTCGCGGCCGACAATGGTAATCACAGCTTTCATAATAGCCTCCTAGAATGTGATGGTTTCCAGCTCGCCGATCAAAACCGCCGGGTCGAGGTCGGATGGGATTCGATAGGCGGCGCTGTGCAGGCTCACATCGGTGAGCCTGGCGCTGTCGGGCGAACAGCTCCGCTTAAACTGGCCCGAGACAAAGCGGCGAAGGAAGAGGATCAGCTTTTCCCGGAGATAGCCGGGCTGGTAGCGCCCCGCAAAGGCGGCACAGCTGTAATAATAAAGCTTTGCCGGGCGGAAACGGTAGCGCAGCATGTGATAAAGGAAGTAATCATGCAGCTCGTAGGGGCCGATGATTTCTTCGGTTTTCTGGGCAATCTCGCCGCTCTCCGCGGCGGGCAGCAGCTCGGGGGAAACCGGCGTGGCGAGAACGTCGCGGAGGAATTCCTCTTCTTCCCCGCCGCGGGCGGCCCTGCGCTCGACGATCAGGCGCACCACCGTTTTGGGGATGCAGATGTTGACGTTGTAGCCCGCAAGCTGGTCGCCGCCGAAGGTGCACCAGCCGAGCGCCGCTTCCGAGAGGTCGCCGGTGCCGAGCACCAGCCCGCCCTGCTCGTTGGCAAGATCGAAGAGAATCTGGGTGCGTTCCCGCGCCTGAGCATTCTCATAGGTGATATCCCGCACTGCGGGGTCGTGCCCGATATCCTCAAAGTGCTGGGTCACCGCCGCCCGGATCGATATATCTCGGCTGGTGACTCCGAGCGCCTCGAGCAGTCCGAGCGCATTGAAGTAGGTGCGGTCGCTGGTGCCGAAGCCCGGCATCGTCACCCCGATGAGGTTTTCACGCGGCAGCGAGAGCGCGTCGAGTGCGGCGGCTCCCACCAGCAGAGCGAGGGTGGAGTCAAGTCCGCCCGAAAGGCCAAGCACCAGCTTTCTGATCCGGGCGTTTTCCATTCGCCCGCAGAGGGAGCGCACCTGCAGCTCGAAGAGCTCGTCAAGATATGCCTCCCGCGCCAGCCCCTCAGGGGGAAGGAACGGGTCGGTGGGCAGCGGGCGCAGCAGTCCGCGCTTCTCGCCGTCCGCGGCGGCGGAAAAGAAAACGGGCTTATAGTCGTGAAAGGTTTTCTGGGAGTGGATCACATCGGCGTCAAGGTCGCAGAGCAGCGAAATTTCCTCCCGTCCGGCGATTTTGGCTCCCAGCTCCCTGCCGCACTCAAAGACCGCCGCAAAGCCGCGGTAGAGGTGAGGAGAGGAACTTTCTCCAACGCCGCCGTTTGCCACCGCAACGGCACAGCCGAGCGAGCGGGAAACCATCCGCGCCGCTTCGAGACACCGCTGGGTGGAACCGGCGGTCACCGGTGCGCAGGCGGGGACAAGCAGCAGGTCAAATCCGGTCCGCTGAAGCGCCGCCGCCCGAGTGAGCAGCCGCTCCGGATTGCCGGGGCAGACCGCAAAGCGAAGCGACCCGCAGGAAAAAACCGTGTCGGGCGGCAGAAAACGCTCGGAATAGGTGTTCTGCATCCCATAGGGCGGGTCATGATCCGGCAGAAGACCGATCAGCTTGCCGCGATGCAGCACCGCGGCCGCCGACACCGCTCCGCCGCATTCAGAAAGCGGCAGGCCCGCCACCACAAAGCACGAAAGCTCGGCGGAAATGGAGCAAAGCCGGTCAAGCTGGTCGGAAGCGGCGTCAAGCAGCTCCCCGGAGGAAAAGAGATCTCCGCAGGAAGCGGAGGAAAGCGCACAGGCGGGCAGCAGCACCAGATCGGGGGAGCTTGCCGCCGCGTCGAGCAAAAGGGCTTCGGCGCTGTCGGTACAGGCCGTGGGATTTCCGGGCTTTACCCGGTTGCAGGCGGCCATGACGCGAAGCATGGAATTCATCGGGGCATCCCTCCTTTTTCTTTCGGCGTCCCGGCCTGTATCACAGGCCAAGCTCCTCGCCGACCAGCACCACGACACTGCGGGTGCCGATGATCGGGCGCATGTGGATGACCATTGCACTGCAGATCCGCCCGGGGCTGTTGCAGTCAATGCAGCGGCCCAGTGCGGCGCACGGGGTCTTGCTGCCCAGCCGCTTGGCGTTGGCAGGCCCTGCAATCTGACGCGCACGGGTCACTGCGTCCTCGAGGGTGGGAGCCAGCTTGTTTATGCCGCAGACAAAATAAACGGTCTTGGCACCGAACAGCGAGGCGGAAAGGCGGTTGCCTCTTCCGTCAATGTTGACCAGCTCCCCGGTTTCGGAAACGCCGTTGGCCGACGTAATGTAGGTGGTAAACTCTGCGAAGCGTCCGCGGTCCTCCGGGTTCTTCCAATGCCAGAGGACGGTATTTTCCCGGCCCAGCAGCTCATAAAGTCCGAGCTGCTCGCAGGTCGCCGATCCGCCAAAGCCGACCGTCTCCCCCTTGATCTCGTCGGCAAGGTACTGCCGCGCCTCCCCGGCGGTATCAAAATACACCGCTTCAAAGCGGTGCCTGCGAAATGCTTCAAGCGCCTTGTTCCGATCCATCCAAGCACCTCCTGCTGTAATTTCTCATTATCGTTTTATTTTCGCATAGATGCCGCCTAAAATCAATCAATTTCTTGCAATCGGCCGAAATTTCATGTTATAATGCAGGCATTAAACTGGGCTGCGGCTGAAATTCCCAGAATTTTTTGCGGCATGCGGCAGCCGGCTGTAAGGATGAAATATGCAAATGCTGTTCGACCATCATACCCATTCCTGCCATTCCTTTGACGGCAGCGAGCCCATTGAAGCGCTGGCTGAAGCGGCCGTCTCGCGTGGCCTGCATGCCCTGGCTGTCACCGACCACTGCGATCTGGGCCTCCAATGCCTCCCGGATTGGGAGGAACGTCTTTCCGGCTCGATGGAGGAAATTTCAAAGAACCGCGCCGCCTTTCAGGGGAGGCTGACCCTGCTGGCCGGAATCGAACTGGGACAGCCGCTGCACGATTTGCAGCGCGCTGCGGATGTGCTGGTCCGTTTCCCCTGCGATCTGGTGATCGGCTCTCTTCACAACCTGCGTGAAACCGAAGATTTTTACTTTTTGCAGGATGCCGGCGCCGACCCGCAGGTGCTTCTGGACCGCTACTTCGACGAGCTGCTCGAAATGACCCGCTGGGGCGGCTTTGACATTTTGGCTCACCTGACCTATCCCTACCGCTATCTGGGATATACAGACACCCCGCCCATCACCTGCTTCGAAGAAAAGCTTCGTGAAATCTTCACCAGCCTTGCCCGCGGGGGCAAAGCTCTGGAACTCAACACTTCGGGACTGGTCCGCTCCCCCGGCGGGCGGACGATGCCCGAGCTTTGGGAGCTTTGCCTGTTCCGGGAATGCGGCGGTGAATTCGTCACGCTCGGCTCGGACGCGCACCGCTCCGCGCATGTGGGCGGCGGAATCCGCGAAGGGCTTGAGCTGCTGCGCGCAGCAGGCTTCCGCTATCAGGCGTCTTTCTCGCGGCGCCGCGCTGCGGCCGTCCCACTTTGACCCGAAAGGAGGAATTTTATGGATCAGGCCAGCTCAATCGGAATCATCGGCGGGGCGGATGGACCCACCGCCGTCTTCATTACCTCACGTTTCCCTGTTATGACGGTGCTGCTCTTCGCCGCTGTGTGCGCCGCAGCAGCACTGCTTGCCCTTTATTTTCGCAAACGGTGACCGGCTTTCCCACTTTCCCATAGCAAAAAAGACAGGCACTGCCTGTCTTTTTTGAAACCGCCGCCCTCCCGCGGCGGTTTTTGCTGTACCAAAACGAAACGCCATCCTCCGCCGAAGATATTCTCAGCGCTTTCTGGCAGCCTCGGCGCCAAGCTCAGCGGCACAGTGAACGCAGACGTTCTTTCCCTTGTAAGTAGTCATCTGGTCAGTCTCGCCGCAGAAGACACAGCAGGGCTCATATTTTTTCAATACGATGCTGCTCTGGTCCACATAAATTTCCAGAGCGTCCCGCTCGGAAATTCCCAGTGTTTTTCTCAGCTCAATCGGCAATACAATCCTCCCGAGGTCATCAATTTTTCGCACAATTCCGGTCGCTTTCATAACGTTCCCCTTTTCCTCTCTCTGTACTCTCCATATCACACCCTTTTTCCAAGGGTGGCCTGTTGGTATTTGTAGTATAACGGATTTACAGCGGTTTGTAAAGAATTTCAATGTTAAAATTTGTAAAATTTTTTTGATTTTTCCGTTTTTTCCACAGATTGAGGAGAAAACGGCAGGAATCTTTCCCCATTTTTCCTCATAAAGTAGGAGGGAAGGGAGTGACGGAATATGATGACCATCCTGTTCTGCGGCATGATTCTCTCAGGAATCCTGCTGGGCGGACTGACCGGAAGAATGCCGCAGGTGTCTCAGGCTGCGATCGAGCAGTCCGGGGAAGCGGTCCGCCTCACCCTTTCTCTGCTCGGAAACTTCTGCCTTTGGGGAGGAATGATGAAGGTTGCGGAGCAATCCGGGCTGACCCGCGCGGCCGCCCGCGCCTTCGCCCCCCTGACCCGCCGCCTGTTCCGGGGAATCGACACCGGCGGTGCAGCGATGCGTGCCATCACCATGAATCTGACCGCCAACCTGCTCGGCTTGGGCAACGCCGCAACTCCATTGGGCATCACCGCGATGAAAGAGCTTAAAAAGGAGGAGCGCGCCCGGAATACCGCCACCGACAATATGGCCCTTTTCGTCGTGATGAATACCGCGTCCCTCCAGCTGATTCCGACCACCACAGCGATGCTGCGCAGTGCGGCCGGGTGCGAACATCCGCTCGATATCCTCCCGAGCGTATGGATCGCCTCGGCCGTCTCGGTGGTCTGCGGAATTGTCATGGCGAAACTGCTCGCCGGCCGGAGGACAAAACGATGAGCGCCCTCGGGGACTGGGCGATCCCATCGGTAATCTTTTTGATCCTGCTGGCCGGCTGGCTGCGCGGAATCAATGTCTTCGACTGCTTTCTTGAGGGGGCGCGGGAGGGCATCAGCACCGCATTTGAGATTCTGCCTTCCCTGGTGGCGCTCATCCTTTCGATCGGCATTTTCCGGGCATCCGGCGCGCTCGACCTCCTGACGGCGGCAGCTGCCCCCCTTGCACGTCTGCTCCTGATTCCCGGGGAGGTGGTGCCGCTCGCTTTGCTGCGCCCCATCTCCGGCAGCGGCGCGCTGGTAATCTTTCAGGATCTGCTCACTCGTTTCGGTCCGGACAGCATGATCGGGCGGATCGCCTCGGTGATGGAAGGCTCGACCGAAACCACCTTTTACACCATCGCCGTCTATTATGGGGCGGCCTCCATCCGCCGAACCCGACACACCCTGCCCGCAGCGCTTTTCGCGGATCTGACCGGATTCCTGATGAGCGCCCTGACCGTCCGGTGGCTCTTCTATTCCTGAGAGTTCGATAAACAGACCGCAGCTTGCGGCAGGTCAAAAACCGTCTCTCAGCCGGTCAGACCTAAACCCGCCGCACGGCCGGATTAAGCCGTCCGCGAATCCAACGGGGCCGGGCATTGCAGGAATCAGGAGGAAGCTTCCCGGTCGCAGCACCCAGGCCGGATGCGGGCGGTCAGCAATTTTCTGTGACAAGTTTTGCAATTTGCCGAAAAGAGCAGCCGCGTTGACCGCAGCCGCTCTTTTTGTTGATTATCTTCTTTCCGCGGCAGCCAGGATTTTTTCAATTCCCCATGCCACCCCATCCTCGAGATTGGAGGGAACGATCAAATCCGCCGCCGCCCGCACCGCCGGTTCAGCGTTCTCCACCGCGCAGCCAAGTCCCGCATATTCGAGCATCTCGCGGTCGTTTTCGGCATCTCCGAAGGCCGCGATCTGGCGGGGAACAAAGCCTAGCCGTCCGCCCAGCCAAGCGACGCCCGCGCGCTTGCCGCAATCCCGGTGGACAATCTCGATCAGATGCCTCATCGAAGCGGTAACATAGACTCCGGGAATCTCCTTTTTCAGCCGCTCGATGATCGGTTCTCGCTCTATGCCGCCGGGGAGCACAAGATCAAGCATATCCAATTCGCCGCAGTGCTCACGCACGAAGCCCCGCATATCCGCGACCGCCCTGCGGGTTCTTTTCAGGTATTCCACCCCGACGGCGGTTTTGGGAGAATAGGCGCCCGGGTCTGCCAGATACCGTTCGGAGGCATACCCCTGGCCGTCAATAAACGCCTGAAGCTCAAATGCAGGGTCAACCCGTTCCATCAACAGCCTGACCGCGTGCGCCGGGAGGACGAGCCTGTGTATGGCGCAGTCCCTCCGCAGGTCATAGACCGCCGCGCCGTTGGAGGTGACCGCATAGCGCAGCCCTTTGATCGAAAGCACATCCTGCGGCAGCGAACGCCTCGAACGTCCGCTGGCGATGATAACCTCCACACCCGAGGAAAGCGCCCGCTCGATGGCATTCCTCGTTCTGGGGGCCAGCCGGCTCTCGCCATTCAGAGTGGTGTTGTCGAGATCGAGCGCGATCAAGCAAATGGAATCCATGCAGTTTCTTCTCTTTCCGGGACTGTTTCCCTGTTTTTCTCGAAAAATCATACCACAGGCTGCGAAGCGATGTCAATCGGCTCACCCGGCGGAAATTTCTCTTCCATCATCTCGCTGTCCTGCCAAAAACATATCAGCAATAAAATGAAGCCGCCGGGGCACTCATGTTCTGAACCCGCCGGGCAGCAGCGAGGGACAGCTCCGCTTCCCACGCCGGACATCATGGGCGGGGCGCATCCGGCGCCCCCCGACGGAACCATCCGCCCCTCTATGAACCGCTTTGGAGGAATGCATCCTATGAAAAAAATTTTTGCATTTGGCCTTGCAGCCGCAATGGCCATCAGCATGGGAACCGCCGCTCTGGCAAAAAACGGCGAGGAGGTTCTCTACTCCATCGGCTCGATCGGCGCGAGCGCCTATCAGTATGACGACGACCTTTCCGCGGTCGATCTGTCCGCGCCGGTTGACCGGATTGCCTACGGAGAAACCGTCTATTACCCGCTGCTCAACAGCGCAAGCGTCAATGGATCGAGAGAAGAAATCGCAGTGGCCGAAGCCCTGCTCGCCGAGCGGAAAGCCGCGCTGCAGCAGGCCCAAACAAAGTACGACGAGGCAGTGGAAAACGCAGCCGACAAGTCGGCCGTTCTGAAGGCCGCCGAATCTCTCGCGGAGGAAGGCGATTTCGTGCTTCTGAACGCCCGCGCCGAATCGCAGGCCGCCGACCGTCTGACAGCCGAGCGGCTGAAGGTGCTGACCGCTGCTCAGTCCGCTTTTCAGAAAGCGGACGAATCGCTTGCCGGTCTGACCGCCGCCGACTTCCGCTATGTGCACGAATCGGACGCGGTGGACGGCGTCAAGATCAAGACCAAATGGGACAACGGCGGCAAGTATGTCGGAACGGTGGAAATCGAGAAGAAAAAGGCCGCCGGCGTATCCCTCGATCAGAAATACCTCTATTTTGTGGCGGTCAGCCTCAAGGAAAGCGACACGCTGGATGTCAACGATCTGACCGGGACGATCCAGCTGCGCAAGAACGGCAGCTTCGACTATGACGAGATGGAACTTGAGGTCAGTCTTGAGCTTTCCTATCCCCGCGCCTCTGAGCCGGTCATCACCGGTGATCCCCAGATCTTTGAGGAGGGCGAAGGCTTCACGGGAGACCCCGACGAGGAATTCACCTTTGAAGCGGACCGGGACAGCTACTTTACCGTCAATACCGTGGGCCAGAGCAAGCTGCTGCTTGCGGTTTCCAGCGATTTTGACGCTGAAATCGCAGATCTTTACCCGGAAGCCAGTCTCAGCTTCTTCTACGGCAACGGCGCCGCTTTCAATAAAACGGGCACTCTCTTCCTTGCAGCTGACGAAGGTGCCTATCTCTACAAGGTCAATCAGGAAGGCGCCCTCGAAGCGGTCAGCGCCAAATACGACGAATTTGAAGGTGCGTTCGCTATCCGCACTAAAATTCTCGGCAGGTACGTCGTTTCGGATCTCCCGCTCCTGTAACCAAAAGCCTGCACTTCGGAAAAACGGCATGGCCCCAGGGCCATGCCGTTTTCTAACGATGCTTCAGCAGGTGTGTTGGACGGCAGGATGCCCGCACTCGCCCTCCCGCGCGTCGCTGCGTCACGCGGTACCCGCCCCGGACCGGCAAAGGCAATGCCGCCCTCCGCTCGGGCGCGCCGGGCGCCGGACGGGCGGAGCGGGCAGGCAGGACGGGCAACGGGAGAAAACGGGCGGCCCGCGGGCCGCTCGCACCGGGCCCCGGACAGGCAGAGACAGCCAGCTTCATTCAGGCGCTGGATGTGTTAGACCCTTACAGCAAGAATCGTTCTGCCCGCTTCTTCGGACAGGCATGGCTCGCCGCCTTCGCAGGGATTGCAAAGGGGCCCCTGCAAAAACGGCGAATGAAAGGCAGGTGCCATTCCGGCGCGGACTTTCTGCCGAGTCCTGATAAAGCTGCGACGCCTTGTAAGTGCGGGGGTCACATCGGTTCTCCTCCGACCAGTGAGCGCCTCCAGCGGTTCGAATGGGTATAGAGCATTCCGATTGGCACCGAGATCGAAGGGGCGATGGCACAGGCGGCGAAAACGCCGACGATCCCGAAGAAATGCTCGAAAGAGACCGCCAGCACCACGCGAAAAAGGATGCAGTTGGCAAACGAAGAGCCAAAGACGCACCAGGTATGGCCTGCCCCGATCATCAGGGCATGATAGCTGATGAAGATCGCATAGAATACCTGTCCGAGCACCTCGATCCGCAGATTCAGCGCGCCCGCGGCGATCACCTCCGGGTCGGGGGTGAAGATGCCGATGAGCAGCGGAGCGGTCAGCTCAATGAGAAGCGTCATGACCACCGCGGAGGCCGCGGCCAGCTTCATCGCAGTGTAAAGAATCTCCCGGGCCCGTTCGTAAAGGCCCGCGCCCAGATTCTGTGCGATCATCGAGGAGGCGGCGGTACTCATTGCGGTGATGAACATCATCGAGAGGTCCTTGATTTTGACAGCGAAGCCATTTCCCACCGAATAGACTACCCCGTACCGGTTGATGAGATAGGTTACGGTCAGCCATGAAATTCCGGCCACTGTCATCTGCACTGCGCAGGGGACACCGACTTTGAAAATCAAAAGGATGTATTTTCTGCGCATCCGCAGGTTTTCGCGGCAAAAGGAAAACAGATTTCCGGCGCACAGCAGATAAAAAAGCGCCAGCAGAAAGGCCAGGCCCTGTGAAAGAACCGTCGCTGCGGCCGCGCCCGCTGTTCCCCAGCCGAACGGACCGACAAAGAGCAGATCCAGCAGGACGTTCAGCCCGGTGGAAATCATGACAAAGCGCATCGGCGCTCTGGAGTTGCCCACTGCCCGCAGGGCCGAAGCCAGGGCATTATAGCCGAAAATAAAGAAGAGGCCCAGCGTGGAAATCTCGAGGTAGGCTGCCGCCTCCTCAAGGGCGGGTGCCCCCATAAAGACGAGAAAGCTCCGGGAAAAAGTGCAGGCCAGCACCGAGAAAAGCAGCCCCAGCAGCGCGAAAAGGCTGAAAAAGCTGCCTGTCGTCTCCTGCCGGCGGCGCCCATCCCCCGCCCCGAAATACTGCCCGACCAGCACGTTGCCTCCATTGGAAAGCCCGATTGCAATCTGTGTCAGAACCAGCATGACCTGCGAGGAATTGTTGACCGCCGAGGCCCCTGCCGGGCCGAGCATCCGGCTGACGATCAGCATATCAACCAGATTGTAAAGCGCCTGCATCAGGCTGGTGAGCACCACCGGGACCGCGTAGCGGATGAGCTGCCCCGGAACCCTGCCGGTGGTCAGCGCCGTATAGGATTGTGCCATCTTCTCACCCCTTTCGCAGTCATGCCCGTATTGTTTTAGCATATCCCAAATTTGCGTCTGCCGCAAGGTGCAAAATCAACGCAGCAGTTTTTGCAGCAGCCCGATCAAAATTCGCGCATCCTCACTGAGATAGCGGTCGCTGCGGTAGGTGACGGCAAGTTTGCGCACCACCGGGTGCCCCTGCATCACACAATAGCACATCGTCCTGTTACGGACCGCATGGCGGACAAAAAGCTCCGGAACCAGAGTGACCCCCACTCCCGCCTCCGCCATCGCATGGGCGGTCTGGAGGCTGCGGCACTCGAGCGCAATCTGCGGGACAAAGCCCTCCTGCGCACAGAGAGAAAAGCAGACGTGCCTCAGCATCTGATCCTCGGAGAGCAGGACAAAGGGCTGATCCGAAAAATCGGCGAGGGAAACGGCCGAAAAATCCCCGCCAGACGGCTGCACGGAACCGGCAAGATTCGGCGGCACGGCCAGCAGCAGACGCTCCTCGGTCAAAAGGACGCTGGTATCAAGCAGCGATTCATCGTGGGGAACGTCAATCAGCAGATCAAGATTGTCCTCCTGCGACAGAAGGCTGGTGGGCTGTTCGACTAAAATAACCGAGCAATTTGGCCTTTCCCGGCGGAACTGCGCCATCACACCCGGAAAAAGATACGCGCTGCGCGAAAAGGAAACTCCCACCACCAGCCGCGTACAGACGCCTTCCGCAACATCGGCAATGCGTCGGACCGTCTGTTCCTGTGAACGCAGGCTTTCCTTTGCCCACTTGGTAAACAGCTCCCCCGCATAGGTCAGGCCCAAGGGAGACCGCGTGCGGTCAAACAGCGGTGTTCCCAGCTCCTGCTCAAGCGCGCGGATGCTCTGGCTCAGCGACGGCTGGGCGAGATAGAGCTTCCGCGCCGCCTTAGAAAAACTTTTCTGCTCTGCGATTTCCACCACATAGCGCAAGGTGTTCCAATTCACGCCTCATTCCCCCTTGATCTCATTGTAACGGAGCGGAAGCTCAAAAATCAATAGGCTGTTCCTATTATTTTGATTAGATTTCTTATATTTTACATGATAATATATCTGTGTTAGGATGACAGTGAAGAAAGGGAAACCACGCCAGAAAGGGGATGACGGTATGGATACGCTCACACAGAGAACAACCGGCCTCTTCGGGATGCAGCGCCCGAAAAGAGAGCCGACCGCCCCGTCCATGCGGCGGAGCAGTCCGTCATGCAAGATCGCACAGGAAGCCGAACAGTACCGGGCGCTGACCGGGAAGCTCTGGTATTCCTCCCTTGGATGCAGCGATTGATCCATTTCCCCATCTTCGCCTGTCCGGGTGACCGCTCTTTCACCGGACAGTCCTCCTAAAAGCGAAGCCTGCCTCATTGGCAGGCTTCGCTTTTTTCCTTGACATTTATAAGAAAGAAATTATAATAAATTCAGTAAACTGAATTATCTTTTTGAAAGGATTGAAACGCAGATGAATCGCCGCTTTGATCTCGTCATCATCGGCGCAGGGGTAATCGGCAGTGCGATCGCGCGGGAACTTTCCCGATACCGGCTGAAAATCGGTGTGCTTGAACGCAGTCCGGATCTTCTCGGCGGGACGAGCGCCCGCAATTCCGGGGTGCTGCACGCCGGCTTCAACAACGAGCCGGGCAGTAAAATGGCGCGCTTTTGCGTCGAGGGAAACCGCACCTTTGACCGGACCGCAGCCGAACTGGACGTCCCCTACAAGCGTACCGGTAAACTGATTGTCGGTTTTACCGCCGACGATTACGACCGTCTGCTGTCCCTCAAGGCGCGCGGAGAACAGAACGGCGCTCCCGGTTTTGAGATGGCCGGCCGGGAACGGATCCGGGAGCTGGCCCCGGCGGTCGAAGGGGAGTTTGCCCTCTATTCCGGATCCACCGGCATTCTCAGCCCATTCCAGTACACGCTGGGGCTGGCTGAGAATGCCGCCAAAAACGGCGCGGAATTTTTCTTTTCCCACCCGGTCACCGAAATCGCACGCATAAAGAATTCCTGGCTGCTTACTGCGGGCGGCGAACGGTTTGAAGCCCGCTGGGTGGTCAACGCGGCAGGACTCTTTGCCGACAGGATTTCCGACATGCTGGGGATTCCGGGTTATGAGATTTATCCCTGCCGCGGGGAATATTTTTTGCTCGATCCGCGCCTCGGGCCGATGCTTCCCCTGCCCGCGTACCCCGTCCCCAACTATAAGACGGGCGGGCTCGGAATCCACCTGACCCCCACCGTTGACGGAAATATCATGGTGGGCCCGAGCAACGAGTACATCGACGAGCGGGAGGATTACGCCGTCACCCAGAAGGTGATGGATCTGCTGATCGCTGACGGCTCACGAATTTTTCCGCACCTGAAACGGGAATTCTTTATTCGCAATTTTTCCGGGATCCGTCCCAAGCTCAGCGGCAAAAAGACGGGCGGGTACCATGATTTTGTCATCGAACGCCGGGATGACCTCGCTCCCCGTGCGGTCAACCTTGTGGGCATCGAATCCCCCGGCCTGACCGCCGCGCTGCCGATTGCCCATGAGGTGATCCGGCTGATCCGGGAAATCGAGCCTCTGGAGCAAAATCCCTTCTTTGATCCGATCCGGCGGCGGACTCCTTCCTTCCGGGACAAAACGCCGGAACAGCAGGCCGAACTGATCCGTCAAAATCCCGATTACGGCGAAATCATCTGCCGCTGTGAAACGATTACCAAAGCCGAAGTGCTGGCGGCGCTGCATTCCCCGCTGCCCGCGCGCACCCTGACCGGCGTCAAATACCGCTGCCGGGCAATGATGGGGCGCTGTCAGGGTGGCTACTGCCAGACGCGGCTGGCTGATCTGCTGATGGCGGAAACCGGTCTCAGCCGGGAGGAGCTGCTCTATTCCCGAGAGGGCTCCTGGCTTTTCACCGGGGAGGTGCATCCACAATGAAAGCAGCTGCAAAAAAGATCGTGATCATCGGGGCCGGCCCGGCCGGACTCGCCGCGGCGCTGCGGCTCCGCGACCGCGGCGAGCGGGATATCGTCCTGCTGGAACGGGAACGGGAACCGGGCGGAATCCTGCGCCAGTGCATCCACGACGGATTCGGCCTGACCCGCTTTGGAGAAACCCTCTCCGGCCCGGAATACGCCGCACGCTTTACCGAACGCGCCGCCGGGCTCGGCCTTGAGATCGTCACCGGCGCGACGGTCATCGGCCTGACCACCGACCGGGTGGTCACCGCCGCGACCCGCGAGGGTCTGCGGGTCTATCAGGCACAGGCGGTCATTCTGGCAATGGGCTGCCGCGAACGGACCCGCGGCGCACTTTCCATCCCGGGGCAACGGCCCTCCGGCATCTTTACCGCCGGGGTTGCCCAGGCCTATATGAATCTCAAAAACACCATGGTGGGCCGTGAGGCGGTCATTCTCGGTTCGGGAGATATCGGCATGATTATGGCGCGCCGGCTCACCCTCGAAGGGGCCCATGTCAAGGCGGTCTTTGAAATTCAGCCCTATCCCAGCGGCTTGCCCCGCAACATTGAGCAATGCCTCAACGACTATGGAATTCCGCTGTATCTGAACCACACCGTCACCCAAATCAACGGGGATTCCCGCCTGTCCTCCATCGTGGTCAGCAAGGTTGACGAGGCCCGCCGTCCGATTCCCGGAACCGAACGCGAAATTCCCTGCGACACACTGATTCTTTCGGTCGGGCTGATTCCCGAAAATGAGCTGACCCGCATGGCGGGCGCCCAAATCGACCCGGACACCGCGGGCGCGGTGGTAGACGAGCACTATCAGACCAGCATTCCCGGAATCTTTTCGGCGGGCAACGTCCTGCACGTCCACGATCTGGCAGATTTTGTCTCGCTCGAGGCGGAAGCTCTCGCCGATTCTGTGCTGGAGTTCTGCTCCGGTTCGCTCCGCGGATGCCCCATTGAAGTTTCCGGCGAGGGCTGCGGCCACGTCATTCCCCAAAGAGTCAGCGGAAAGGCGGATGTCACCGTCTCCTTCCGCCCCCGCCGCCCCATGCGGGGATGCATCGTTTCCGCGGTGCAGGACGGAAAGCGGATTGCTTCGAAGCGGCTTCCCCGCGCCAACCCCGCGGAGATGGAGCGGTTATCCATTCCGGCGTCCGTCTTCCTCTCCCAATCTCCGATTAAGGTGGTGCTTCAAGATGACTAGGACTTTCACCTGTATCCTCTGCCCCAACGGCTGCGAAATCACCGCCTCCGCCGAGGGGGGCAAGCTGACCGGCTGTGAAGGAAACCGCTGCCCGCGCGGGCGCGAGTATGTCCGGCAGGAGCTGACCTGCCCGATGCGGAACATCGCCACTTCGGTGACGGTGCGCGGCGGCGCGCTTCCCCTCTGCCCGGTGCGCCTGACCGGGCCGATTCCAAAGGAAGAAATTTTTCGCGCCGTCGGCGCCATCCATGCCGTTTCTCTCGAAGCGCCGGTCCGGCGCGGCCAAACGGTCCTTCAGGATCTGCTCGGCCTCGGCGTGGACGTCATCGCCACCCGCGCAGTGTCGGTCCTTGACGGGAGGGACGGCTGATGGACGTCCCCCTCTCCCCGATCCGTTCCCAGAAAGCCTACCGTACCATCGTCCGCACCATCGTCGGCCTGATCGCGCGGGGGGAGCTGGAATACGGCAACCGGCTTTATAACGAGCAGGAGCTGATGGCCATGCTCGGGGTCAGCCGTCCGACTCTGCGGGAGGCGCTGCGGGTTCTGGAATTTCTCGGCATCGCCACCGTCGCCCCTCGCCGGGGAATTCTCATCAACCAACCTCAGGACAGCGAAGGATACCTTCCGCTGCTCTCGGTGCTTCTCTTTGAGCGGATTACCGATCGCGAACTGTTCGAACTGCGGCAGGCACTGCAAATCGAAGCGGTCGGCCACGCCGCCGAACGCAGCAGCACCAAACAGGCCGCTGTCCTCGACGAAATCAATCTCCGGCTCGAAGCGCTTCTGAACCAAACACCCCCGGACCCGGTACAGTTCGCTGACATTGACTACGAATTCCACGAGCAGGTGGCCTCGATGGCGGAAAACCGGCTGGGAAAGAAGCTGATGAATACCTTCGGCGTGCTGATGCGCGGCCAGCTGCTCGAGATCAGTCGGGCAATGACTCCGGAGCTGAGGAAGAAAACCCTTTCCTTCCATCGGGAGATCGCCCGGCAGATTTCCCTGCACGACCCTGAGACTGCACGTCGGGTCATGCGGGAGCATCTCGACCGCCCCTACCGGACGATGACCGGACGGCCGGTCGGTCTTCCTCTCTCCGGGGAGCTTTAGATCTGCATCCCGGCATGCGGCGGGTCATGCGGGAACACCCCGACCGTCCCTACCGGGCGATGACCGGACGGCCGGTCGGTCTTCCTCTCTCCGGGGAGCTTTAGATCTGCATCCCGGCCTGCGGCGGGTCATGCGGGAACACCCCGACCGCCCCTACCGGGCGATGACCGGACGGCCGGTCGGTCTTCCTCTCTCCGGGGGCTTTCGGCTTGCCTCCCGGCCTGCGGCGGTGTATGATGGAGTCAGAAAAAGACAGGAGGGAACATGCCATGGCCATTTCCGAACACATCGGGCGGATCTCAGATCTGCCGGTCAACAACGAATCCAATTTTGTCCCCAATTCTGAAAAGCGGGTCGTTTTCGGACCGGAAGGCCGGTTCTGGAGCGACTATGTGATGCGCTGTTTCACCTTTGCGCCGCACGCCGGAATCGAAAAGGTCCACACCCATCCCTGGCCGCACTGGATGATCTGCCTGAATGGACACGGCAAGGCGGAAATCGACGGCGAAACCGCCCCGATGGAGGCCGGAATGTGGATGCATGTCCCCGGTGGGCTTGAGCACCGTTTTTACAACGATTCGGAGGAACCGCTTCGCTTTCTCTGCATCGTCCCGCCCGAAGGGGACGTCAATCCTATCAAACAAAATTCCCGGCCTTAAAAACGAGCCTGTGGACGCATAAAGCGGAACCGCTGCAAAAAATTTTTTGCAGCGGTTCCGCTTTATTTTCCTGAATATTCCGCCGGAAGATAGGAGCATATCCGCCCGTTCATTTGCCATCCGCCAGAGCAGGAAGTTCAAGCCCATCCGGCTGGGCGGGCGCGGCGGGCAGCGGCTCGGAAATCCTGCGAATTTCGAGGGCTGACCCCTGCGGCGGCAGGCTCATGGTATAGATTCCCCGGTGGAAGATATTGAGCTGATCCCCCGGTTGGATCTGCGCAAGATCGAGATAGAGCTGGGTCTGCCCCGCCGCATAATGGTAGACGACCTCCTGTCCGTTTTCGATATCAAACAGAACGATCGTCCCCGCATCTTCCGAATCGGGCCGGAGTTCCCCAACCACACCGTTGAAATTCACCATCTCGGCAGAGGGGTAAAGATTTGCGGCAATGACCGTAACCGGCTGCGCCTCAAGCGGACCGCCGTAATAAATTTCAAGATATCCGCCCTCCTCAAGCTCTCCGATCGGGAAGGTAAGGACTGTCTCCGGCGGCAGAAGCGCCTCAATCGAAGCCGCTCCAAAGTTGGTTCCCTTGGCCTGTTCCAAAGTCAGGAGCAGACCGGACGCTCCCTCCTCCATCGAAGCAATCGTCCCCCGATACATTGCGGCGTCGGCAACCAGAAGATTGGCCTCCTTCGGTTCGCTCTCGGGCAGGGATGATTCTCCGTTTTTCAGCGGCTCCGACTCGGAAGGAGCTTCCCCCAAAGAGGTCCGCGGCCCGCAGCCGCCGAGCAGAAGGAAGCCTGCGCAGAGCAGCGCAAGCAGTGCCTTTTTCATCGGATAGCCCCCTTTCCTTTACCTTCTCTTTGAAACAACGGGTGCTCAAAGCCCGGCAGATTCAAATCCGTCCTTTGAGCCATGCCACCGCCTCTGCAAGTCCTTCGTCGCTGATCGGCACTTGGGTCTGTTCAGGGGCCTCCTGCGCCTCAAAGCAGCGGTCATCCTTCCATGCGCTTACCTCAATGCAATCCCCTTTAGGGGCCAGACGGTAGCGCAGAGGGCCGCAGCTTCCGACAAAAATATTCTTATTCTGGAAATAAGTCAGGTGGCGCAGCTCAAACTGCGTTTCCATCGGATGATTCCCCCTTGTCCAGCCTGCGCTCCCACTCCTCCTCGCGGAAGCCGACCAGCACCGTTTCTTTCCCCACGAGGATCGGGCGGCGCACCAGCATCCCGTCGGTGGCCAGCAGCGCGAGCTGTTCCTGTTCGTCCATCCCGGGAAGCTTCTCCCTAAGAGCAAGAGACTTATAGAGCAGGCCGCTGGTATTGAAAAACTTTTTGAGCGGCAGCCCTGATTCCCGATACCAGCTTTCCAGCTCGCCGGCGGTGGGACGATCAGATTTAATATCCCGTTCGGCAAAGGGGACGTCATGTTCCATCAGCCAGCGCCGCGCCCTCTGACAGGTCGTACATTTGGGGTAACAGATGAATTGGTAGGACAAAGCGATCCATCCTTTCAGCATGTTCTGTTTTCTATTCTACCGCAGAAGAGCGCTTTTGTCGAGCCCGTGACGCAAATCATAACCACGTCCAAGAGAATGCGGCATGATTGCCAGTTCTATAAGGATAAACAATACCAGCGGTGCCTAAAGGCACTCCCTATACGGCACCGACGCATGTCGGTGTCCTCCCCTTACAGCCAGGATGACCTCCGGCGAAGCCGTGAGCTTGAGTCAGCCCTGAAAAGGCTTTGTACCGGCAAGCCTCTCAAGAGGCGCCGAAATTCCTTCTCTTGCAGTGCCCGCTCCGCAGCCCGTAAGCAGGCAATTATCCCTCTATTGGCAGTTTTCCTATCATCCAAAGGTTCTTGTTTGCTGCCCGATTCGCTCTATTCTTCGAGCGAAAGCTTTTTACCCTCACCAGCAGGGCTGGCTGGTCTGTGCGCTAAAGCTATACAATAAAAAAATCCCCCATGGAACCCATCCGGTGTTTCCATGGGGGATTGACAGCCTGAGCTTCCCTTATTTCTCCGGGGCAACGGCGGCGCCCTGGAACTTGGAGGGGTTGATCTTGACGCCGGGACCCATGGTGGTGGCCACAACGCAGCTCTTGACATACTGGCCCTTGGCAGCGGCAGGCTTTGCCTTGACGATCGCGCCCATCAGCGCATCGAAGTTCTCCTGCAGCTTCTGGGTGCCGAACGAAGCCTTGCCGATCGGGCAATGGATGATATTGGTCTTATCCAGACGGTACTCGATCTTACCGGCCTTCGCCTCGGTGACGGCCTTGGCGATATCGGGGGTGACGGTGCCGGCCTTGGGGTTCGGCATCAGGCCACGCGGTCCAAGAATCTTGCCCAGACGTCCGATCATGCCCATCATGTCGGGGGTGGCAATCACGACGTCAAAATCCATCCAGCCTTCCTGCTGGATCTTGTGAACATACTCATCCGAGCCGGCAAACTCGGCGCCGGCGTCGATGGCCTTCTGAACGTTGTCGCCCTTGCAGAACGCAAGGACACGGACGCTCTTGCCGGTTCCGTTGGGGAGAACGACCGCGCCGCGGACCTGCTGATCCGCGTGACGGGAGTCGACGCCCAGACGGACGTGAATCTCGACAGTTTCATCAAACTTGGCCTTGGCGGTCTTGATGCAGAGTTCCAGACCTTCCTCGGTATCATAGAGCTTGAGCTTCTCAACAAGCTTCGCGCTCTCGGCGTATTTCTTTCCGCGCTTCATTGCATTTCCTCCTTGATGTGGTGGTTAACGGAGTATTTCCTCCCACGTTCGGCGCATGCCCCATTCCGATTCGGGGGGGCGCGCCACGCCATAAGCCCGTTTTGGGCGGGGTGTTCTTAGTCGACGACCTCAATACCCATCGAACGGGCGGTGCCGGCGATCATGCTCATCGCAGCGTCGATATCCGCCGCGTTGAGGTCGGGCATCTTGGTCGTGGCGATCTGGCGGACCTGCTCACGGGTGATCTTGCCGACCTTCTGCTTGTTGGGAACGCCCGACGCGGTCTCAATTCCGATTGCCTTCTTGATCAGAACCGCCGCAGGGGGAGTCTTGGTGATGAAGGAGAAGGAACGGTCGGCGTAAACGGTGATCACGACAGGGATCACCATGCCGATCTCGTTCTTTGTGCGCTCGTTGAATTCCTTGGTAAACGCCATGATGTTGACGCCGTGCTGGCCGAGAGCCGGACCGACAGGCGGAGCCGGGGTTGCCTTTCCGGCGGGAATCTGCAGCTTGATATAGCCTACAACCTTTTGTGCCATTGGTTTGCACCTCCAAAATTAGTGGTTCATCTGCGGGGCTGTGCCCCTCCCACAGGCCGCACTTGCAGCGGCCCATCCGCATCCGCAAAAGCGGTGCGCTTTCTTTACACAAACGCGACGACCTGATCGAGCGAAAGCTCAACCGGTACGTCCTTGCCCATCATCGAAACGGTCAGGCGGACAATCCCCTTTTCCTTCTCGATGCTGGTGACCTTTCCGATAAAGCCGTCAAAATACCCGTCGATGATCGAAACGTTATCGCCAACCTCAAAGTTGATCTCGATCTCGTTCTTTTCGACGCCGAGACGTGCGACCTCCTCGTCGGTCAGCGGCACCGGCTTGGAACCGGGGCCGACAAAGCCGGTAACGCCGCGAATGTTGCGGACGACATACCAGGTTTCGTCATTCATGACCATTTTAATCAGGACATAGCTCGGGAAGATTTTGCGCTCAACCTCTCGCTTTTTGTTGTCCTTGATCTCGGTGACCGTCTCGCTGGGGACCCGGACCTCGCAGATCAGGTCGTGCAGCTTGCGGTTTTCCACAGCATTCTCGATGCTGCTTGCCACCTTGTTCTCATAGCCTGAATAGGTGTGTACGACGTACCATCTGGCTTGATCAGACATCTTGTCCCTCCATTACGCGCCGATGAGCAGCCTGACGATGAGTCCAACGACCCAGTCAAAGACGCCGACGGCCACCGCAAAGATCACAACAGCGGCCAGAACAATCGCCGTGTTGTTCAGGACCTGCTTTTTCGACGGCCAGACGATCTTCTTGACCTCGCTCTTCTGGTCGCGGAAGAACTTGCCGATCCGGGCGAAGAACGACTGCTTTTCAGCTTTTTCTGCCATGCTGTTCTCCTGCCTCTCTTATTTGGTTTCTTTGTGAAGGGTGTGTTTCTTGCAGAATCTGCAATACTTGTTCATCTCAAGTCTGTCGGGGTCGTTTTTCTTGTTCTTCATGGTATTGTAGTTGCGCTGCTTGCATTCGGTGCAAGCCAAAGTGATTTTTACCCGCATGTTCGGCACCTCCTATGAAACGGATTAATTTCTGCCTCCCTCAAGGGGATCTTGTGTCCTCATTTTTGGGCACAAAAAAATAAGCCCCTTTTTGAGGTATGACTATCCTACCATATTTGCCTGTCTCCGTCAAGTTTTTTTTGAAAAAGGCCGAACGGAGAGAGAAATCGCGGCTTTCAAGACAAAAGGGGATGCCCGTATGGCATCCCCTTCCATGGATCAAGAGTCCTGCGCTGTCCCGATTTTCAGAAAAAGCGGGATTATTTCGCCAGAGTCCCGCTGCTCACCACATAGTACCCCTTGGTATTGGTGGTAAAGGTCAGCTTGCCGTCGGCTCCGACCTTCGGACGGTTGGGGGACTGGATCAGCCGGTTATTGGTTCCATCATAGGTATAGAGGTACAGGTTCGCGGCATCCATACCCTCGAGCGAAACCGAAACGGAGTAGGTTGCGGCCTTATCGATTGTTCCATACTCGGTTCCATTGCTCACCAGCACAAACCGGTTGGAAAAATTGCGGGTGATGATTCCCTGCAAAGCGGCGGCACTCCCCGCCGGAGCCGAAGCAGGGGAAGAGGGGGTGCTCACCTGCGCGGCATTGGAATAGATTCCCTTCGAAGTGGAAGCGGACCGCAGCGGAAGATCAGACGCCACATAGGAGCCGAGATTCCGGGTCGTGAAGCCGAAGTAACCGTTGTTATTATCCTCCGAAAGCAGAACGAGGGTGTTATCCTGCTTGATTTCGTAGAGGTATTTCTTATCCGCGGGCGCCTTGAATTTGAAAACGTCCTCATTGGCAAACCGCGGACGGGCATAAAACGAGAGAAAATAGAGAGAGGCCTTGGGATTTGCCTGTACGATAAACTGGTTGGCGACATTGGTGTAGCCGAAATTGAACTTCGTTGCGGTGGAAAGGCGCAGAGTATAATAGCTGCCGTCCTCAAAATCGAGTCGGCACAGCTTGAGATCCTCGTCAAACTCAATCGCAGGATTGCTGTTGTCCACACTGTACTGCGAATCGTCAACCACTTCGCTGATCTCGCCGTCCGAATAACCGATCGTCAGGTCAAACTCATACCAGGAACGCTTATCGGTATTCTCCTTATCCTTGGCCAGCACCATGATATGCGCATCCAGATTCTCAAGATAGGAGAAGCTCATGCTCGCGCGGAAATGGAAGAAGTACTCCCCGGTTTCCTCATTTTTGACGAATTCGGCCTTCTCGACCCGGCGGCGGACCGCCGAGGAGGAGACGTCGTCATCATCCGAGCTGACGCTGACCGAAACCTTGTAGTACTCAAAGAAATCGTCGTCGATCGGGCTGCCTTCCCAATCGGTTTCAAAGTAATAATCCTGCCCCGGACAGAGGGTTTCGTTCGTTTCCTTGACCTCAAAAAAATCCAGATTGTCGTAATCGTCCTCATCGAATGCGGAAACGGTCAAGGCGCCGGTTCCCGTGACCATGCCGACGGCCAGAAGCAGAGCCAGCAGCTTTTTCATAATATCGCCCTCCAAACGGTTCAATTTAGTTGGATCATTTGGAGATATCATACCATATTTCAATGAAAATGCAAAGGGAATGAAACAAAATTCATATACTTTCCACCCATTTCCTCATCTGACGACTGTTTTTCACAAGACAAAGAAAAAAACAGCTAAAAAATGCAGCAGTGAGCCTGCGAGGATAAACAGGTGAAAAATTTCATGGAACCCAAAGTTTCCACTGATGACCGGGCGCTTGACCAGATAGAATACCGCGCCGATGCTGTAGGCGATTCCACCCGCCGCAACCAGGGCAAGGCATCCCGGCTCGAAACCGCCGAGGGAATTCCAGTCAAAAACAATCGCCCACCCCATCAGCAGATAGAGGGAGGTGTAAAGCCAGCGCGGTGCTGAAAGCCAGCAGAGCTTAACCAGAATTCCCACCGCCGCAATCGACCAGATGACCGCAAGGAAGGCCGCGGCATGCTGATGCTCCATGCCATGCCAGATGATCGGGGTATAGCTGCCTGCGATCAGGACATAAATAATGGAATGGTCCAGCTTGCGCAGCCGCAGCAGGGTTCGGTCGCTTCCCTGATAAAAGTGATAGAGGGTGCTCGCCGCATAGAGCGCGACAAGGGAAAAGCCAAAGACGAGCGCGCAGAGGATGGTGACCGGGTCTTTACCCGCAATGATGCCTCGCAGCACCAGCAGCAGGCTGCCCACCGCCGCACAGCACATTCCGATCCAGTGGGTAAAACTGCTGATCGGGTCCCGCGCATGTTCATAAAAGTATCCCATTGCAATTCTCCTTACGTAAACTCTTTATATAGTTTTAATAACTACTTATTATCGTTATTATATTCTAGTTTTTTGATTTTATCAACAGCATTTCTTGATTTTTAAAACATTTTTCTCTATACTGGTCAACAGTCATCAAAGGCGAAAGGAGAAATCAAATGGACCGTCTCAATGAATTAGTGGAAAAGGCTTTTTCCCGGCAGGCACTGCATACCGCCGATCTTCCCGGGCTGGACCTCTACATGGATCAGGTGATTACCCTTGTGGAAAACGGATATGCCGCCAACAAGCGCACCGCGGAAGAGAAGCTTCTGACCAAGACAATGGTGCAGAATTACAGCAAAGCGGGGCTGGTGCGGCCAATCAAGGGCAAGAAATACACTCCCGGTCACATCGTGCAGATGCTCGCAATCTATTCCCTCAAGCGCACCCTGACCATTGGGGAAATTAAACAGGCGCTCGACGCGCTTTATGCGCAGGAGGGGGGAGAACAGGCGCTTCCTGACTGCTATGAGCGCGCGCTTTCTCAAAAGGACGCTCTCGCCGGCGCCATCGCCGGGCTGCTGGAACAGAACGGATTCTCCGAATGCCGGAGCCGCAGCGACGCCTTTACCTTCCTTCTCACCGCGGCTGCCCTTTCCGAGGCGTTTGCCTGCCTCGCGGAAGGAATTCTTGACCGGTATCTCCCCGCCGAACAAAAGGCCCGCCGTTCCTGACCGAAACTTTTTTATCCATGAAAATTTTCCCGGCCGCATACACATACTAAAAGAGACGCGGCAAGAATCGTGGAAATTTCAGGAGGTGGATGAAATTGTTTTTCCAGAACAAATCTGACGGCAGGCAGGAAAGCGGTCCGAGCATACCGCTTTCCATGGAGCTGCCCTGCTCCGCGCCGGGCGGCGCAGAGCAGATTCCGCCGTTCTACCAGATGTCGGAACTGCTGGCGCAGGGCGCCCAAAGCATTGCGGCGGTCTCCCAGAACAGCATTTTTCATGGAAATGTCGAGACGACAGACGATATTGCCGTCTTCGGCCGTCTGGAAGGCGATATCTCCGGAGCGGCGGCGCGGATCTTCGGCTCAGTCGTCGGAACCGTCCGCTGCGGCTCTCTGCAGGCGGCGGGCATGGTGGAGGGAGACATCTTTTCGACCGGCCCGGTCGAAATCAGCGAGGAAAGCCGGATCACCGGAAATATCCGCTGTGAACGCGCTGCCATTAGCGGCACCGTCACCGGAGATGTGGAAGCGGCGCAGAGCGTTGTCCTGACCGAAACCGCAGTGCTCAACGGAAATCTCTGCGCAGGTGAAATTGAGATCCGCAAGGGAGCGGCCCTTCATGGCCTGGTTAAAATTGAAAGGTCTGAATTGCGTCGGGAGCAAAGCGCCGGTCAGACGGAGGATGTTTCTCAGCCGGAACCCATTGTGTTGTGACGGCACAGGCCCTGTCCGCCGAAAGGATGAAAACTCCCGGACGCGCAAGACACCCGGGGAAGCCATAAAGGTTTCCCCGGGTGTCTTTGACGAGTCTGAAAGCCTCCGGCTCAACCGGCGGAGCCGCCCATAAAAGCCTTTTCTCCAAATATCGGGCAAGCGGGCTGCCGGCAGAAATCTCTTCCAATGATAAAACGTCGGCATCAGAACAGGCCGGACCCGTTTACGGGCTGCAATACAGGCGCAAGAGCTCCCGTGCGTCTTTGATGCTGATTGGAGATAAACTCCCTGCCAGCCGGCTCAGCCGTTGGCTATGGCTTCAACGGGACACCGCGGTTCGGGCGCGGTGTCCAAACCACAAAAGGCTTCCGATTGCCATGCCGCCCAGAAGATTGCCGGCCGTCACCGGAAACAGGTTGGCAAACAGGAAGTTCTCCCAGCTCAGGGCTGAAAGCTCGAGTCCGGCCTCAGTAGCCAACGCCGCATACTCCGGTATCGAAAGAGCCAGAAGTCCCGCCGGAATACAATACATATTGGCCACACAATGCTCAAAGCCACAGATCACAAAAAAGCAGACAGGCAGGTAGGCCCCCATAATCCTGCCCGCTGTATCCTTTGCAGTCAAACTCAGCAATACTCCCAAGGCGACCAACAGGTTGCAGAAGAAGCCGAGCATCACCGCCTGCGGAAACCCAAGGGTGCATTTCGCCGCTGCGCCTCGAATCGTAGCGAGCGCCAGCTGCCCGTCCACCATTCCCAGCTGACCGGAATAAACACAGCCTGCCGAGACAAGAAGGGCCCCCGCCAGATTGCCGAGATAGACAAAAAGGAGGCTGCGCGCCACTGCGCCCGGCGTCACGCGCCGCTCATAAACCGAAATGCAAAGCAGACAGTTTCCAGTAAAAAGCTCCGCTCCGGAAAGGACCACCATCCCCAGCCCAAACGGAAAGAGGAGGCCGCTGATCAGCCGGGCGATCGAGGGGTTTTCGATGGCGCAGGCGGCGGTATTCACCGCCGCGCTTCCCATCGCGATGAGCATCCCGGCGAGGATGCCCAGCGCGAGCATTCGAAAAAGCGGAAGGGAAGCCTTTCTTCCGCCCGCATCGGCATAATTTTGTATGACCTCCGCCGGTGAAAAAAGATTCATCGCGCCTCCCTCAGCTTTGCCCGCACCGAGGCAAGAACGCGTTCGGCCCGCGGCAGGAATTCCCCGAGCAGGGCGTCGGCTTCCCGGTCATAGCGTCCGGCGCGTTCCCGGTCGGCCATCGCTCTGGTATTGATAAAGACGTTGAGCGAGGCTCCCTCCAGCGCCGCCCGGCAGAAAGCCGCGCCTACTCCCGCGTCGCTGACCGCAATGGCAGACCCCTTGTTTGCAAAACCCTCGATCAGCTCAACCGCCTGCGCGCAGAGCCGCATGATCTCCAGCGGCGCCTCGGTCGCGCCGGTGAGCGCCGCCTCCATTACCCGCTGCTTTTCCGCCCTCTGCTCCGGCGTCTCCTTCGGCAGCCCATAGGCCCGGGACAGCGGCTCAAACGCCTCCGCATCCCGCTCCATCATCGCCAGAAGCTCCCGCTGCAGCGCATCGGACCGCGCCTTGAGGGCCAGAATCTCCTCCTGCACGCCGGCGTATTTCTTCTTGCCCACCGTCAGGCTTCCGACCATTCCGCCCAGCGCGCAGCCGACGGCTCCCACCAGCGCCGAAGCGCCCCCGCCGCCCGGCACCGGCGCGGCGGAGCAAAGAACTTCGACAAATTCCTTCAGACTCTTTTCTTCCATCGGCTCCCCCATCAGAACAGGCCGGAGATTCTGCCGGCGGAATCCACGTCGATCTTCTCGGCCGCCGGCACCTTCGGCAGGCCCGGCATTGTCATGATATCCCCGGTCAGAGCCACGATAAAGCCCGCGCCGGCCGATACCTTCAGATTCCGCACCGTCACGGTAAACCCTCTCGGCGCGCCCAGAAGCGCCGCGTCGTCCGAGAAGGAATACTGGGTCTTGGCCATGCAGATCGGCAGATTGCCGAAGCCGAGGCTCTCCAGCTGCTTTGCCTGCTTCTTCGCGTTGGCCGTCAGCACCACCCCGTCGGCCCGGTAGATCCTTTTGCAGATCGTTTCAAGCTTTTCCTCGATTCCCTGATCCAGGCTGTAGCTCTGGCTGAAGCGGTTCGGCTGCTCACAGAGACGCACCACCTCGCGAGCCAGCGCCTCTCCGCCTTCGCCGCCCTTCGCCCACACCTCGGACAGCGCCACATTCACACCCAGCTCGCTGCACTTTTTCTCCACCAGCTCCAGCTCCGCTTTCGTATCGGTCGGGAAGGCGTTGACCGCCACCACGCAGGGCAGCCCGAAGACCGTCGTGATGTTTTCCACATGCTGCAGCAGATTCGGCAGGCCGCGCTCAAGCGCCGCCAGATTCTCGGTTCCGAGATCCGCCTTCGCCACCCCTCCATGATGCTTGAGCGCCCGCACCGTCGCCACAACCACCACCGCCGACGGGGTCAGGCCCGCCATACGGCACTTGATGTCCAAAAACTTTTCCGCACCCAGGTCCGCGCCGAAGCCCGCCTCGGTCACCGCGTAGTCACCCATCTTCAGCGCCATCCGGGTTGCAATGATCGAGTTGCACCCATGCGCGATATTGGCGAACGGCCCGCCATGGATAAAGGCCGGCGTGTGCTCCAGCGTCTGCACCAGATTCGGCTTGAGCGCGTCCTTCAGAAGTGCAGCCATCGCTCCCGCCGCCTTGAGGTCCCCCGCCGTCACCGGCTTTTCCTCATAGGTATAGCCCACGATCATCCGGGAGAGCCGCGCCTTGAGATCGTCCACATCCTTCGACAGGCACAGTACCGCCATGACCTCCGACGCCACTGTGATGTCGTAGCCGTCCTCCCGCGGGCAGCCGTTGACGCGCCCCCCAAGGCCGTCCACCACATTCCGGAGCTGGCGGTCGTTCATATCCACGCAGCGCCGCCAAGTAATCCTCTTCGGGTCGATCGAAAGTGCGTTTCCCTGATAAATGTGATTGTCCAGCATCGCCGCCAGCAGGTTATTCGCCGCTCCGATCGCATGAAAGTCCCCGGTGAAGTGCAGGTTGATATCCTCCATCGGCACCACCTGCGCCCAGCCGCCTCCCGCGGCACCGCCCTTGACCCCGAACACCGGACCCAGCGACGGCTCGCGCAGCGCCACCACCGCCTTCTTCCCGATCCGCCGCAGCCCGTCCGCAAGCCCCACCGTCGTGGTCGTCTTGCCTTCACCCGCCGGCGTCGGCGTGATGGCCGTCACCAGAATCAGCTTCCCGTCCGGATGCTCCGTTTCTTCCAGCAGGCTGTAGTCGATCTTCGCCTTGTAGCTGCCATACTGCTCCACATATTTTTCGTCTACTCCCGCCTGCGCCGCCACCTCGGTGATCTTCAACGGCTTCGATCCCTGCGCGATCTCGATGTCGCTCATCATGTTTTCTTTTCCTCCATACTTTGTTTTGTCGGGCAGCTTTCGTGCTCCCGCTCTTGCCTCTTCAATATAACACATCCGCTTCCGGAACAAAAGAGGGGTTTTACCCGCTTCGACGGAAATCGGACGCATAAAACAGGAAGCCCCCGCGGCAATTGGTACCGCGGGGGCTTCCTGCTTTATCAATAATTCTCAGCTTTCACCTGGAAGTAGGCCTTGGGATGATCACAGACCGGGCAAACTTCGGGAGCATTCGTGCCGATCACAATGTGGCCGCAGTTGGCGCACTGCCACATGACCTTCTCGCCCTTGATAAAGACGGCATTCTCCTTGACATTGGCGAGCAGCTTGCGGTAGCGTTCCTCGTGGCTCTTTTCAATCGCACCGACCGCCTCGAAGAGGAAAGCAATCTTGTCGAAACCCTCTTCCTTGGCGACCTTGGCAAAGCCGGCATACATATCGGTCCACTCGTAGTTCTCGCCCTCGGCAGCATCGAGCAGGTTGGCGTCGGTATCGGGCATGCCGTCGTGCAGCAGTTTGAACCAGATCTTGGCATGCTCCTTTTCGTTATTGGCAGTTTCCTCAAAAAGCTCGCCGATCTGGACGTAGCCTTCCTTCTTGGCCTTGGAGGCATAATACTTATACTTGGTGTGGGCCTGGCTCTCACCGGCGAATGCGGTCATCAGATTGGCCTCGGTCTTGGTTCCCTTCAAACTTTTGCTCATGTGAAAAACTCCTTTCAATTCTGTGCTCTTTCATTCCAAAGTAAATATAATAATAATTCTTGATTTTTATTATATTCCCTTTCCCAAAAAAGTCAAGCATTTTGGAAAAATTATTTTTTTAATTTTCCTTATGTTACCGAACGGCAGGGCGCCTCTTTGCGCCCGGGCCCGAATTTTCGCATCTTTCCGCCATTCTTCTTGACATTCTCCGACAGAACTCCTATAATAATTCTGCCGATCAGAAAATTTGAACAGAAGACAGATGCAAAGAAGAAATCAACCGTTTGCACCCCTTTTGCACAGAGAGGGCGGGGCGCTGGAAGCCGCCCGAAAAGGGAAAACGGAAGCCGTTTCAGAGCACCGCGGCGGCGAGCCGCGACGTTTCCGCGCGTTAAGCGGAGAAAAGCGGCAGCAGGGACTCTTCCCCGCTGCAATTTGGGTGGTACCACGGAATGATCACTTTCGTCCCAACTTTGGGGCGGAGGTGTTTTATTTTTCCCCCGAAAAAGCTTGTTATACGCGTTTTGGATGCGTCAACAATAGGAACAACAACCGTCAAAATAATCAAACAGGATGTGATTTTTCTCTATGGAATGGACCGGACTCAACGACCTGCGCAGCAAATTTCTCAAGTTTTACGAAAGCAAAGGGCACATTATCCTCCCCTCCGCGCCGCTCGTCCCGCGCGACGACAACAGCCTTCTTCTCATCAACTCGGGGATGGCGCCGCTGAAAAAATACTTCACCGGCATCGAGACGCCGCCGAGAAAACGCGCCACCTCCTGCCAGAAGTGCATCCGCACTCCCGACATCGAGAACGTCGGCAAGACCGCCCGCCACGGCACCTACTTTGAAATGCTTGGCAACTTCTCGTTTGGCGACTATTTCAAACATGAGGCCACCGCCTGGGCTTGGGAGTTCCTGACCCAGGTGCTCGAGATCCCCAAGGAACTGCTCTGGATCACCATCTATGAGGATGACGACGAAGCTCGCGACATCTGGGTCAACGAGGTCGGCATCCCGCCCGAGCGGATCGTCCGCATGGGTAAGGAGGATAATTTCTGGGAAATCGGCTCCGGCCCCTGCGGACCCTGCTCCGAAATCCACTTCGACCGCGGCGAGAAATACGGCTGCGGCAGGCCCGACTGCGGAGTCGGCTGCGAGTGCGACCGCTATATCGAAATCTGGAACCTTGTCTTTACCCAGTTCAATTCAGACGGGAACGGCCACTATGAGCCGCTCGCCCATCCCAACATCGATACCGGCATGGGCCTCGAACGCTTGGCCTGCGTCATGCAGGGGGTGGATAACCTCTTTGAGGTCGATACCGTCCAGCGGATCATGGGCCGCATCAGCCGCATCGCCGGTGTCACCTACAAGCAGGACGCCTCCAAGGACGTCTCGCTGCGCGTCATCACAGACCATATCCGCTCGACGACGATGATGATCAACGACGGGGTCGTCCCCTCCAACGAGGGCCGAGGCTACGTTCTGCGCCGCCTGCTCCGCCGCGCCGCCCGTCACGGCCGCCTGCTCGGTATCCACAAGCCCTTCCTCTTTGAGGTCGTTGACACGGTGATCGAGGAAAACAAGGTCGCCTACCCCGATCTCGTGGAACACCGCGACTATATTGTCAAGGTGGTCCGGATGGAGGAGGAACGCTTCTCCCGTACCATCGATTCCGGCATGGAGCTGCTCAACTCAATCGTTGACAAGATTGAAAGCGAAAATATAGCCGAGGGCGAACGCCGCCTTTCAGGTGATCTTGCCTTCAAGCTCTATGACACCTTCGGTTTCCCGATCGATCTGACCCGCGAAATCTTGGAGGAACACCATATTTCTCTTGACGAAATCGCCTTTGGCAAGCTGATGAACGAACAGCGCGAGCGCGCCCGCCGCGCCCGCGAAGAAGGCATCGGCGACGTGAGCTGGAAGGATGATGTTCTCGCCTCACTCGACCACAAGACCGCCTTCTGCGGCTATGCTGCCGGAGAATGCAAAACCCGCATCGCCGCGATCGTCGCGGACGGTGCTCTTGCCGACGGACTCGGGGAGGGAGACTCCGCCGCCCTTGTCCTCGACTCCACCCCCTTCTATGCCGAAAGCGGCGGCCAGGTGGGCGACGTCGGCGCCATCACCGACGGCCAGTCGGTCTTTGAGGTTTACGACTGCAAGAAATCCCCGACCGGTCAGTTCCTGCACCTCGGCCGGATGCAGAAGGGCAGCCTGCTGACAGGCGGCGAAGTGACCGCCACCGTCCTGCGTCCCCGCCGCCAGTCCA
>Ga0129316_1000175_pt1 | contig 45892 bp, 39 predicted proteins | sample Cm1ome_2_FD_94429 | JGI IMG/M metagenome (GOLD analysis project Ga0129316, IMG submission 94429) | Eastern black-and-white colobus group fecal microbial communities from Wisconsin, USA - Cm1022B metagenome | ecosystem: Host-associated > Mammals > Digestive system > Large intestine > Fecal...
TCCTTGACCTCCATGCCGGAAATCATGTCAACCAGCGTGTTCATGTTTTTATCTTCAGCGGGGCCCTCGAAAATGATGTAGGCGATAAGGGCGCAGTATAAAAGCGTTTCTGATTTTGTCCAGAACGGGTCGCCCTCCTTGCCCTCGCCTTTGGTGTTGGCTATCAGCGTATTGACGAATTTCAGAATGTCGGCCTCGTTGCGGATATAGGCCAGCGGGTTATAGTGCATGGACTTGGAAAAGTCGATGCTGTTGAAAACCTTGATTTTATATCCCTTTTTCTTTTGCAGGAAATAGCCCGCCTGCTCCAGCACCCCGCCCTTGGGGTCTACCACCACATAGGAAGAATGGGCTTGCAGGAGCTGGGGCGTGAGCCAGAACCGGGTCTTGCCGGAGCCGGAGGAGCCTACCACACAGCAATTCAGATTGCGGGCGTTGGCGGGGACGGCGGGCCGGGTGTTGGTGGTGAGGAACTCCGTCCCGGTGAGGATGATGTTGTTTTCAAACTTGGGGTCGGTGAAAGGCTGGATGTCTTTGGACCCGCCCCAACGGGCACTGCCGTATTCCTCATCCCGGCGGTATTTTGCGGCTTTTTTGCTTTTCTGGTAGATAATCAGCCGGATAGCCACGGCCCCCGCGATGCCCACCAGCCAGTCAAAGGGGTTGAGCCCCGGCGCGAAGTCGGCAAAGGCCGGGCCGAGGGCCGCCGCCATCCCCACCAGCTTGTGGGCCAAATCCGCCCCCGCCGCCATGCGGTAGGCTGTCCCCACTTTTAGGCAGGCCCACGCGATGAACAGATAGGGCAGGTTCGGCAAAAGATATTTTTTCAGTTTATCTGTCCTCATGGGCGGCCTCCTTTACTCGTTCTTTCTTGTGGGCGGGGCTGTGCAGCATCTCGGCGGCGGCCCGTCTGAGCTGTTCCCGGATGGGTACGCGGTCTGTTTTGGCCTTATCCAGCACCCGGCGGGAGTATTCCGAAAAACAAGCGGTAACAGCGTCCGCCTGCCCGGACTTGAAGAACAGCAGGTATTTGTCCGGCCCGGTCTTGTAAAAGGCGTAGTCAACATTCCATTTCCGGGCCACCCGGTCAAACTCTTTCGGGGCCCCGGTGAGCTCGATGCTGTTGGTTGTCGCGCCGTGGGCCATGAGCTTTTTCACGCTCTGCCTGCCGTGTGGGGTCTGGTGGGCCCGGCGTTCCTTTTGTATCTTCCGGCCAGCCGCCCGGAGCGCCCAGGCAAGGGCCCGGGCCGTGAGCTTTCCCGTCCGCAGGGATAACGCGATAGTGCGCCGGGAAACATCTTCGTCAATCAATCAAAACCGCCTCCTTTCGCGGGGATAGGCCCTCCGGCCTTTGGGACAATTTGTCTCGAAGTCAACGCTCCTCCCGTCTCATTTCCGGGTGCCTGCGTTCCGCCTCCAGAGAGGAACGGTCAATCACTTCCTTGTAGGCGGCCATCTGCTCCCGGATAGAGAGCCGGGGCATGGAAAAGACCTTGTGCTCCTTTGGAATATCCTCTATCCCGTGATAGATTTCCTTAACAGTGCCAGTCTGGACGATATAGCCGCCGGGAGCAAGGTGGCCGCCCTCGTTGATGGATAAATCCCGCCCGTATGCCTCGTAATCAATGTAGCCTTTCAGCTCGGCGGGTATCGCCAAATCCTCCGTGAAGTAGCGGCCCAAATCTTCCTCGCTTTCAATATCCGGGTAAAATTCAAAGCTGTCCAGATTTTCCGCAAGGTTGATGATGTCCGCCACGCTGGAGGTATGCGTCCCGATATGGAGGGCCGCCTCGAATTTTTCAATCTCGCCCTGGGGGAGCTCCGAGAGCAGGCAGGCCAGATGGTTCAGCTCGTCCAGATAGTCATAGAGCCCCAGCACATCGCCGTCAAAGCTGGTGATGAAAAATGACTCGTAGCGTATGCCGTCCACGCCGATGTTTTTTAACAGCGTCTCCACCGCCTGGGGGCTGGTGGGGAATTTCAGCGTTTCCCCCACCAGCTCGCCCTCGTTGTATTTCCCCAGGTTGGTGATATACGCCTCGAACAGCGCGGCCACGTCAGCGGCGGCCCTGGCCCTTGACGGTCAGGATGCCCTCCAGCGTGGTGGCGGTGATGCCCAGCCGCTGGGCCACGGCAATGTCGTTCTTCATGGACTCGGTGACGGTATGTCCGCACACCACCAGCACCCGGGAGCGCCGGAGCAGGTCGCGGCCAATGTCGATGCTGCTCTTGTGCTCCTCGGGAACCGCGTCATTGAGGAAAAGGGGCAGGAACAGGGCCGGGCAGATGGGGGCAAAGCCCGCATCATAGACGGAGCGGCAATACTGCGCGGCAAGCTCCGCGTTTTCGCTGTCGCCGCCGTACCATGCGGCGGTGATGTAAGCAAGGGGTCGTTTCATAGTCGTTTACCTCCGATATTTTGATAGTTGTCGTTCAACCCAATCCCCCCGCCCTTTCCCATTCATGGGAAAGGGGGCAGCTCTGGAGGATATATCCCCCGCCGCGCCGGGAGGGGTGGCACAGCCGGGGCGGGCCGTCAAGGGCAGGCCGCCGCAGGCGGCGGGCGTTCCGCCCCTTGACTGCCCACTCCCGGCTGTGCTCAGTAGTAGGCGGCGACGGGGGATATACCACCAGAGCCCCTCTCTAAAAGAACGCCATGAAAGGCGCGGGGATGGGGCGCGGGCAGAAGAAAAGCCTCGGGACATTTTGTCTCAAGGCTTACTTCTCGCGGTCATTCTTTTTCTCCGGGGCGGTGCGCTCCGGGGGCTGTTTCTCTTTCCATGCGTCCAGCAGGGACATAATCTGGTCTTTCATCTCCCGGGGCGTGGCATCCTTGCCGAAATACTTCCCCAGTTCAGCGGCGGAAATAATCACTTTGTCTACCTCCTTTTTCTCACGGCTCAAAATGCCGTCAATCACATCGCCGTTCAGTTTCCCGTCCTTATCCAGCTTGCGGAGCTCCTGGGCCTGGGACAGAGAGGGGGAGGACTGCTCGCCCTCAATGGAAACGGCGATAAACCTCTGGTTTTTCGGTCTGATGAACGAGATTTCCACGGCGGGGGTAAAGGACAGCTTTTTCTCGTTCACCATAGACTGGAGCTCCGGCACAAGCTCGGTCAGCCGGATATACCGCTGCACCTGCTTGTAGTTCATGCCGTTGCGTTCCCCCACGATTTCCGTGGAGCGTTTCCCCACGTCCCCGGCGGCCACGCCCTCCAGCCGCGTCCCCTGGTGGCTGATGGCCTCCACCTGCATTTTCAGCGACTGCGCCTTTTCCATCGGCAAAATCTTTTCCCGGTGGCGCAGGTTGTCATCCGTCATCGCAAGGACAGCCTCATCGTCCGTCATGTTGCGGACGATACACGGCATATTTACAAACCCGGCCAGCTCACTGGCCCGCTGGCGGCGGTGGCCTGCGATGATTTCATAGCCGCCGCCCTCACGGGGGCGCACCAGCGCGGGCTGGTGTACGCCGTTGTCCTTGACGGACTCCACAAGCCCTTTCATTTCCGCATCGTCACGGACTCCAAAGGGATGGTCTTTGAACGGGAACAGCTCCGAGAGGTTGAGATAGACAATCTCTTCCTTTTCGGGGCGGGTGGCGTCCCTGGACTCGGCGGGCTGTTCCGGCGCAGGCGGGGGAGCGGCGGGGGCCTCTTCCTTTGCCGGGGCGGTCTGGCCCCTGCTTTGGGACATTTTGTCTCGAGGTGGGGACGGGGACTTGCCGGGGGCCCCCGTCCCTCCCGCGGAGCCGGGCCCCGCTTTTTCTTCCTTGGGCTTGCGGCCCCGTCTGCCCTTGGGCTTTTCCTCCGGGCCGGGGATGGGCGGCTGTTCCGGCTCGGGCGGCTCGTTCTTTTCCACCGCCGCACGTTCCGCCGCCCGTTTCTCCGCCATCAGCTTTTCGATTTGGTCGGCGGAGACATTCACCTCGCCGAGAGCCCCAGCGGGGGCATCCTGCGCGGGCGGCTCCCCAGCGGCCTGCTCGGGCGGGTTGACCTCCGGGGCGGACGGTTCAGCGGCGGCCTGCTCGGGCGCGTCCTTACTTTCCGGCGCGGGAGCATCCGGGGCAGGAGACTCCGCCGGGCCCGTGTCAAACAGGCTGGGCTGGGGATTTTCCGCCGTGGTGGTGTTCAGTTTTTCGTCTGTCATTCGTTACCTCCTTTTTTAATTTCGTGAATGTTGCACAATTTCTGCACTAAAACTTTGTTACTATTTTTTCGCCTCCCTCCCGGCTATCCACGCAAAAAAGCCGCCCGTTTTTTCATGCCGGACGGCTTTTTGCGTAATGTGATAGCTCTAATTAAATTTTTTTGTGGTTGCAGGCTCCGAAAAGCCTTGATATTACAGTGTTCCTATAAAAACTCAATCATAAGGAACATGGTCACGGTTAACACGCAAGGTCAGATTATCCTCGGGAATCCAGAAGTACGGCAGAATTATGTATTTATCATCTTCGTCAAGCGGTGGGCAACACGATGTTGCGAAGCCGTCCCCCAAGCGCGGCACGGACGCCGCGCCACCAAAGGACGGCGGAAATACGAGAACAAAAGCTGTAATATCTGTTGTAGAAGAAAGGTCAAGCCCGCCGTAGCAGATGCGCCCCTTCAGAAAACCTATACAGTCAGCGTCCTTGACAAAAAGCGCAGCGTCAATGACGGCGCAATACCGAAGTATTATGTGGAGGGCTGCCATGAAGCCATCATCGACAGGGAGACCTTCCTCCTGGTTCAGAAGGAGATCGCAAGGCGGTCATCTCTTTACAAAGGCGGCAAGAAACACGCGTCTACAGTTCAAAATACGCTCTTACAGGAAACATTATCTGCGCTCACTGTGGCAACATCTACAGGCGGGTTGTATGGTCCGTCGGAAACGAAAAGCCCGCGGTATGGCGGTGTGTCAGCAGGCTTACAACCGGACAGGAATGTTCCGAGCGGACAGTGCCGGAGGAAGACCTGCACGCTGCGATTGCATCAGCCGTGAACATGGCCTACGCCAGCAGGGACGATATCATCCCGGTTCTGAAGGAGAACATCGAGAGCGTTGTCAGCTTCGACGTCGATGAGGAAATCGAGGTCATCGACAGCATGATCCGCAAGAGCCAGATGGACCTTCTCGATGCCGGCAGGGACGAAGCCCTCGTCCAGGAAATCGGCGAAAGGATAGTATCCCTCCGCGAAAGACGGCAGAATGTTCTGACGCAGGCGGCAGTCCGCAAGGACGAGATTGACAGGATCAAAGCCATGATCGGTTTCATCGAGGAACAGACCGGCGAGGCGGAATACAGCGAGATACTCGTCCGTAGAATGGTCGAGAAGGTCACAATCCACGATTACAGGATTACGGTCGAGTTCAAATCCGGGCTGGCGATAGATGTGGATACCTAACGCTACGGCAAGGCTGCAATAACGATGCATAAGGGCACTCGGAAATTTCCGGCTGTCTTTTTCTTTGCGTTGCATTGAAAAAAGCATAAACTTGTGGTATAATAAATTATCTTATGAGTGCAATCATATTTCACCGGAGGCGAGGTACGTTATGGTAAAGAATGATTTCGATATAGACATAAAAGTCAAATGCCTGGAAGAACGCGTCACCCAGGCGCAGCTTGCAGAGATGGTGGGGACTTCGGCTCCGTACATCAGCAGGCTGATAAACAAGAAGGACGGCATCGTGAATAAGGTGTTCGTAGAGATGCTCGAAAAGCCGGGTTACGATATCCAGATCACTTATGTAAAAAAAAGATGTTTAGAGTCCAGTCTAATCATACTGTAACGGAGGTTTATTATCTATGCTTTCGGACGAACTGAAAAATATAGTTGATAAAATTAGTGAACAGGGGAAAATGTCGTTTTTCGATGGAGTTGCCGAGGAACAGATTACCCGGTTTGAGGAAGAAAACAACGTAAAACTCCCAACGCAATATAGAGAATGGTTAACGTTTTCTGATGGCGGCGAGTGTTTTTTGCCCGCCGGTGTGCAGTTTTATGGTATTGAACATAAGCCGACAATAGATGTTAATAGTGCTGACAATCCTGATGAGAAGTATATTGTAATCGGCGCGTTGTCCACAGGTGACCCTATTCTCTGCGAGAGAGATGGGGAAAAAATCTCAATTTACAATCTTGAAGGCGGACGGATTGAAGAAGATGAAGTATATGAAGATTTTTACTCATTCCTAAATGATCTTTATGACTTGCTCGGGATAGGAGGTTAATCCAATGTCGAGAAGAACAGCTGATGCGAGTAAAGCGATCAGACTTGCTTGGGAAAAGGAACAGCAACGCGTATTAGAGGGTGAAGGTACACGAGATTGGACTAAAAAACAGCAGCAGGATATTATCGACCGAGGTAAAGCCTACGACGAAGACGGTAAAGCCTTTGAAGGACAGCATATGAAAAGTGCAGCGGAGTATCCTGAATATCAAGGTGAACCCGATAATATACAATTCCTTACTCATCAAGAGCATTTTGAGGCTCACCGTGGGAATTGGCAGAATCCTACAAATTGGTATTATGACCCTGTTACCAAACAGTTCCATGATTTTGGTGATGGAAAGTATATTCCATGCGAGATATTTAAACTTAGCGTACCAATCTGTACAGAAAGTTCAGCGGTGCTGAATGAAAACAATGCCGCCCCTGAGGAAAAAGCTGTTAAGAGTGATCCTAAAATCGCGGATGAAATAAAAGCCGAACCTATTAACACTGAGAAAAAAACTATTGCTACGAAAAGTGATAGTCCGAGAGTTGATTCAGTCCCAATTACAAATCAATCCGAATCGTTTATTATCCGTGGATTTCATAAAGTAACGGATGGGTGGAGAAACTTTAGAACCAATCATCCTTTATTGTCTTCAATTATAGTTGAGGGGACGAAAGTTGCTGCTGGAGCAGCCTTATCTTATGGTGCTTCAAGAGTTGTAGGTGGTTCACGTAGTGGCTCTCGTAACACCGTTTCAAACAGTAATAGGCCTACCGTAAACTCTTCTGGAACGAGTAAAGCTGCAGAAGCAATTGCTTCTGCTATTTCTGATAACTTGGAACATGGTACATATGCTTCGCCTATTGAACATACCGTTTCTGGATATACGCGTCATTGGAATGGTAAAGAAATCCATGTTGCTCCATATACGCGTGGAGGCAAAAAGTAACTGAAAAGGATTAGATTTGAAAAGAGGTATTAACATGCTGCTATTTTCTACTGTTTTGTCAATTAACGATACTATGAACAAAGATGATTTTATTCGCCTTGCTATAGAATGGAATCAAGGTAGTCCTCATAAGGAAAATGTTATTCCCGGGATGGTTTGGAACGGGGAAAGGAATATTCGATATGGGGGCGATTCTTTGTGGCTTGCTATAGAAGAATACCGGAATCAGAATACTATTGCTATACGCTATGAAAAAGCCGAAACAGACGGCGTGGTTTGGGATACTGACTATGTCATGAACTTTAATGATATGAAAATGTCAGTTCGCCTTGACAGAAGTTATCTTGATTCCGCGTTGACTGTTGAATCTGGATTTTCGACACCGCACTTTATTTCGCTCCTGGTGGAAAAGGGCTACATAAAGGACGATGGGAATCTACCCGTATCTAACAAACCAGTCATTATTGACAAGGATAATTTGGATATTCTGGTGGACGTCATTAACGGAGTCAGCCGTTATCACTTGCCGGTAGTTTACATTTCTAAAACATTCTTTAGAGAAGATCCTGTTAATGTAAAGTGGATTGCCAGCCGGCTCAAAGGAGTGGCTCATGTACTTGTTCAAAAAGATGAATGGTTAAATACAAGGTTACGACGCGAATGCAGTGATAAAAACGAGTATTATGGAGCAGTTGGTATATATTACCCTAACCAAGCCGTAGGACATAAGAGATTCCTTTATCGCGCCTATGAAGGCAGTGATGATATTTTGATGGAGAGGGTTATACGAAGCGTTATACAGTATAGCAACTCTCAGTTGGTGGATACACTTTACACTTGGTCTGGAGTTAACAATGCTCTATTACGCGACAGATACAGCCGCCAGAAAGAAGAGCGGGTTGCTGCAGAACTTGAAAAGGCCAAAGCACTTAATGATGCAGATGAACTGATTGAGTATTTTGATGCTGACATAAAAAGGCTTCAACAACAGGTTGAGCAATTAACAAAAGCAAACGATGCGTTGTCTTATGAAAATCAGGGCTTAAAGGCCAAGCTCGACTCGACAGAAGATGTTGCTATCATTTACCTCGGAGTTGAGGATGAATTCTTTCCAGGGGAAATAAAAGAGATGATATTAGAGGCTGTTGCAGAAAAGTTGAAAAATACAGCCACCAAAACAAGAAGATATGATGTTCTGGCAGATATCATTCAAAGGAACGGATTTGAAGGTGCGTCTGAAAAAAGAGCAAATACAATAAAAATTCTCCTTAGAGACTATAGGACGATGAGCGGAACTTTGCGGCAGGCGCTAATGGATTTGGGATTTACCGTTACCGAAGACGGTAAACACTATCGGCTTACTTACTATGGAGATGGTAGATACAAAACAACGGTTTCAAAAACAGCAAGTGACCACCGAGAGGGAAAAAACATTGCATCGACCATCATAAAAAACATGTTCTAAAGTCTCATGATTTACCGAGACAATGAAATCGATCAGGGTGTCCTGACTCAACCGGTCAACGGCATATTCCTGACGCCGATGGTTGTGTGGGCAGCGTAGATAACGACATTTTTATTCACGCTATTGTCCCAAGGCATGTGGAAAGCGTGGTGGGGATGTCGAGGAAAGATAAATCAAGGTTGAAAGTGACGTATTTCTAGGCTTCTTGCGAGGTCAGCGTCATCAGAGAAGCCTTGCTGAAAGCTCGGTTTTCTTGTATGGTAACATATTTACTTTTCGGTCTGATTAAAGAAAAAGTGGATGGTCGAAAAAATGCGGTAGGGTTTAGGCTGTGGATTAGATATCATAGGTTGTGGCACTGGGATGGTTGTCAGAGCCGACCGCAGTTTAAGCCACTCGATACTAAGAAGCTGACTTGGCAGTGGAATACAGCGGAATAGATAACAGGAAAATAACTGCGTAAGTGGAGGATAAAAGATGAGTAAGAATGCACAAATATTGCTAGAAAATTTAATTGAACAAGAATTTCAGAATAATGATAACTATAGCAACATATCAGATTATTTTGAATTTTTTCAGCAAGTCAAATATTGAAAAATCAAGGATTAAGTGACGATGAAGTAGATAATGGTATCGTGGGAAAAGGATTGGATGGAGGATGCGATTCGATTTATTTATTTTTAGATAATTTACTTATTACGCCAGATGTTGTTGAACATATATCTGCGCCCAAAAATTCGATTCTGGAAATGATAATTATCCAATCAAAGAAGAACACGTCATTTGGAGAAGATGCTGTGATGAAGTGGAAAACCATCTCTGGAAATCTTCTGGATTTATCAAAAACAACAACTGATTTTACGGCAAGGTATAATGCCGATGTTCTCGAAGCATTTACTACGTTTAGAGATACATATACACGTTTGATAACCAGCAGGGTAAAGCTTAAATTTAGATTTTACTATGCAACATTAGCATCAGAATTACATCCTAATGTAATTCAGCAGGCCGGAGAACTGAAAGATACCATAAAAGGATTATTCCCGAATGCAGTTGTTGAGGTAACTTTTGTTGATTCTGATACTCTGTTTGATATGTATAATGCAGTGATAGAAAATAGAGTGAATCTCAAATTTGCAGATATCCCGATTTCGCCAAATCAAAAAAATTATATTGCGTTAGTTGATTTGAAAAGCTATTTTAACTTTATAGTAAATGATGAAGGCGATGTGAGAAAGAGTTTTTTCGATTCTAATGTGCGTGATTATCAAGAAAAAAATAATGTAAACAGTAGTATATCCGAAACATTGCATAGAGCCGATGACAATGATTTTTGGTGGTTAAATAATGGAGTTACAGTACTAGCATCCGAAGCTACATTGGTAAATAACAGAGAGTTACAAATTGTTAATCCTGAAATTGTTAATGGATTACAAACTTCAATGGAGATATATAACTATTTTTCAGAAAATAGAGAAGCACTGGAGTCAGAAAAACGTTCCATATTGCTAAGGATAATTGTTCCTGATAATGAAGAATCAAGAGATCAAATTATCTTTGCTACAAATAATCAGACAAATATTCCAAAAGCAACATTGCGTGTGACTGATTCTATACATCTTCAAATTGAAATGTATTTTAAGAGTAGAGGATTATTTTACGATAGAAGAAAAAATTATTATAAAAATCATGGACGTAAGCCTGCGGAAATTGTTGGGGTATCTTTTCTTGCACAATGCCTTATTACAATTTTCCTGAAAAAGCCAGATTATGCACGAGCAAGACCATCGACATTGCTGAATGACGAAAAAACATACAACGAGTTATACGAAAAGAATAATGATCTAGAGGTATTTTATAGAGTAGCTTCACTGGGTAAAAAAATTCAGAAAAACGTAAGAAGCGGTTCTGATTATTCTTCAGCGGAAAAAAGTGATATTTTATATTATGTATTGTATGCAGTTATTGCAAATGTATTGGGTAAGAAAAATATTACTCCCGCTGACATTAAGAACTTGGATATGGATTCTGTAACGGATACCTTAATTGAAGATATTCGAAATAGAGTATACGAAATATATAAACTGCATGGAGGAAATGGACGTGTAGCCAAAAGTGCAGAATTTATACAGTATATAGATAATATGTTAGATGAATAAAGCGAAGACAGCCCTCTCAACCATCATGGCTGGGAGGGTTTCGTGCGTCTATACTTATCTTTCTACATCGACCTTAAGTCCGGATTTCAATTCAACTGTGCAATGGTCACTCAATGGATCGCCACCTCAAATCCCCGTATTCATTTTATACTAACACTTTTCCTTTTCCAAAAAGCACTCCTGCTCAACCGTGACCTTTGAATTGATAATTGCTGAAATTACTTCATAGAAAACAGAATAATCAGGATCTTCAGTCAGCTTTTGAAGTGTCATTATGTATTTATCATCTCTTTTCAGACCCTTTTCTTTATAGCGTTCAAAGGAATCAATATTCATATTTAACGGTTCAAGCGAAGGAACAATATTCTTTTTCAGACGCATAAACATTCTGAATCCGCCATAATCAATGTCACTCCATAAATATGTGGGGATATCTTTGCCATCACAAAGCTTGCGGAAGAATTCGCCATGCTTGGGACTGTAAAAACCTCCGTGATACACTACAAGCTCACGGTCTGTTTGCCTGTTAAGGCAATACTCGGTGTAATTCGTCTTATTCTCGATAAATATGATCTTATCCGTGTCAAAAATATCTATACTGCATATATCCGAAACGCTTTCATCCAATACACAAGCACCATTTTTTATAGGAGAAAAATCAACCGTTCCGCCGACAAAATTTATCCGAACATTCCCACAAAACTCAAAAATTTCGGACATCATTATTATCCCGACCTGTGCAAGAGCTTCACGATCGCTTATCTCATCAATACCCTTTAAATCAGGTTCATTGTTTTTTATGACTGTTATAACAAATGGCTTCATTTCCCTTTCAAAAAACTTTGAATCACTATAGATATTGATACTGAACGCTCTCATCGAAATTGAACTTCCGTGCAAATCGTTTATTCCAACGAGTGCAGACAGAAAATTATTCAGAAATGGCTGTTTCTTACCCCATACTCCTGTGAGTTTGTTGTTTTCGCACATATATTCTCGGCTTGATAAAAGATAGGTTCTCAACCAATCCGATTCTATCCGTCCCAGCGTTTTGTCGATAAGTTCAAGCACTCTGCCAACCTTTGAGGCTCTGTTTTCACGCCCAAGATACTCATATACCGTATCGACATTTTCAAGATTGAGCCATACACTTTTTATCAGATAATTTTTTCTTGTCCAGTCAAGCTCAATAAAGCCTCTGCTTTTCAGACGCAGCATATCTTCTCTGAAGCCCCGATATTCACCGCTTTCAATATCGGGTATCTTTATATCACTTTTGTCGAAGTCAATCATTACTCGGCGGTTTGAACCCGGAGTTCTATCCTCAAATTTGTCCAGCAGTCTGTTCAGAATAGCCGATTCATTATCCATTAATCTCACTCATTTCTTTTGTCCATTCAACAACGGTCGATCTGTAAACTTCTCCGATAGCTTCCTTATAAACAAGCTGTGTCTTATCGGCTATGGGTGCAATATCGGACGCTTTCTCGGGAGGTGAACATATTATAGCCTGCAAACCGAATTTTCGCAGAAGCTTTATACTCTCAATAATTCTTTCACCGTCCATTTTATTAAAAGCTTCATCAAAAATAACAAGGCGCATTGTGTTTCCGGTTTCTTTTGGGTCATTTGTTCTGTACAAACGTGCGAAGGAAGCCAGAACTGCGATATAAAACGGAGTCTGTGTTTCTCCTCCCGATTTTGTGTTTATAGACTTCGAAAGCTTTTCTCTTCTGCCGCTGCTATCGGTAGTAATAAGGTCAAATGTCAGATACGTCTGATATTTGCTGAACATTTTAACGCTTTGCACCGACTTTTCGGAATTACTGTCAAAGCTGATGATCTGCTCAAACAAATTGTCAATAACACTCTTGTATTTCTCGGTAAAATTGAAGCTGAATAATCCCTCCGTGCCGTCATCGAGCAGGCTTGACATCAGCATATTGTAATACTCTAAAAACGCAGGATTCGGCTCAACAGAAAACCTGTATTTATCATTTCCGAACTGTGCCATTTTCAGAGCATTATTCAAATCGTCAATCTTCATTTCAGCACTTTGAATATTGGCTCTGAGCTTATATATAAAGTCACTCTTGAACTGCTCCATAGCATCGTTTTTAGCTTTTTCGATTTTTTCACGATAATTAGGTAACTCGTAATCTCTGATCTTCCGATATGCCTCATCATACTCGTCATTATTGTTCACATCGGAAACTCTGAATGAAGCCTGTTCCGACATATTGTATTCGTTTCTCTTTTCAACAAGCTCTTTTTCTCCTGCCGATATAAGCGATGCCGTACCCTTGACAGGCGAGTTGAACTTATCGGAAACAGCACTCGGACTTCCACACTCGGCAAGCTCGGAGCTATATCTCGGAATACCCTCGTTGTTTCGATATTCTTCGGAATACTCCATATCAATCTTACTTTTTATCTCAGAAATTTTCTGTTCTGTTTCGGGTATAATTCTTGAAAAAGTATCATCTCTTTCGTGTTTGTAATCGGAAATAAATTGGATAGTATCCTCTTTTTCCTTGACTGCCGAATCAATTTCCGACTTTTTGGCGGAAATTTTTTCATCCATTTCTTCGAGCCAAAAAAAGTTGATTTTGTCTAACGTCTGCTGTATTTCAAGCAGCTTATCCTTACATTCATTTCTGGCTTCATAATTTTTGAACGCAGAAACTACCGCCAAAGAAATGTAATTTTCGGCTAAGAACCATTCTCCAAATACAATAGGGGCAACAACGGAATTTATCTCTGATTTTTTCTCTATATCTGTATTGATCTCTTCCAACTGCTGCTTGCATTTGGCAATACGGACTTCGATTGAATTTCTTCCGATGTAAGGGAACTCATACGCTTTTGGATTAAGCGGACTAACGGCATAATTATGATACCGCATACAGTCCTTTGTGACAGATGTTCTGAAATTACGGATTTTATCATCGCTTTCACAGCGAATGACTTTACCAAGCAAAAAATCAATATATGCCTGCACATAATTGTCCTTGCTTTTTACTATCTCTGCAAGACTGTTCGGCATCGGCTTTGGCGCATCTTCATATACCTTTTGCAAATCAATAATGGCATATTCAAAAATTTCCTCTTCATCACGAACCTTTTTGTAAATCCGATAAGCATCCATAAAATATTCGGGAGGAACGATAATGTTCATACGCTGCGTATTCAGATAGCCTTCGACAGCATTATGCCATTCTTCGTCTGTAATCTCAATCTTATCGGCAAGAAAATCAACAGGAATATCCGAACCGTATTTTTTCTTCAGCTCATCATGAATGACCTGTTTTAACTTTTCAGCCTTCTGCGGATATGCCATTATTCCTTTTTGAAGCCGAACTATCAGTCCTTCAAGCTCTGCCTTCTTAGCATTAAGCTCTTTAAGCTCAGAGGCAAGTTCCCTTTCAATTGTATCAAGGCTGCTCTTTGCATTAAGGTATGCCTCTCTTATCTTTGAGAAATATTCGGGAGATAAAAGCTTAAAGTCAGCTTCTGAAAACTTATCCGTTCTTTGAAGATACGATATGACAGTCTTTATTTCTGCTGTAATTCTTTCGTTATCTATCTTTTCAATACAGTTTGAAAATTTAACGTTCCAGCGTATTGATGATGTTTTTATATCGGTAACAAAGCCTGAAATGCTTCTGTCATAGTCTTCAATTGCTTTTTTATAATTCTCTTCTTCCGCTTTCAGCCGGTCGCCGTTATTGTCGCTCCAGTATTTTGCTTTTTCGTTTATTAGCTGTGTATGTTCATTTTCAAGCTGATTCTTCAATTTTTCAAGTTCTTCTTTTTTCTGCTCAAATTCTGCAATATCATCATTGTATTTCTTAAAATCGGCTTGTGCCTGTTCAAGCTCAAGGCAATGACTGTTATATGTGCCGTAATCTATAAGGAACTGCTGAATTTTGCGGCGTGAACGAAGCTTTTCTATCTCAGCATATTGTCTGCATATCTCTTCAAGCTTACTGAGTTTTCCTTCAAACCGTTTTGCCATATCTTCCTGCTGCTTGTAATAAAGAATATTCTCCTGCATTGATACAATATCAATGTCATCTTCAATATCGCATACATTTTCTATGATAAACTTTTCAATATCATTTATCGGCTCAAATGATATAGCTTTTTTCAGCATTGAAATGAAATTTTCATCGTGGATATTGAGCTTTTCAAGAACTATTCTCCGATAGCCTTCGGAAGTGTCTTTTGTTTCAAATTTATTCGGATATTTCTCCTTAAAAAACTGTGTCATTCTGCGGCTGTCCATTGTTTTGCCGTTTTCGATAAATCTGTTTGCGGGAATGCTATTTTTCAGCCAGAAAAAGCGCCTGTTTATATCGCTTCCGTCCGCAAATGTATCGAATACAGCGCCAAGACAGAAAAATGCCGACTTAAAATCATCATAAAATTCCGCAACTATATATGTGCTGAAATCCTTACCGTCACGAAGGCTTTTGTTTCCGTTTTCGATGTCTTCACCCATTGAACCGATAAGATAGCTTTTCAACGTTCTTTCGGATTTTTTGCTTGCAGCACGGTTAAAAGCAACGCTTCTTGTTTCGCCCATAAGCACGACTTGGAGAGCGTCGATTATGGTTGATTTTCCTGCCGAATTTTTTCCTGTAAGGAAGTTTATATCGCCGAAATCAATAACGGTATTCTGAAAATAATGCCAGTTAACCAACAGTAATCTCGTCAGCGCCTTCATTTTTATCCTCCTCCGCTTTAAGCATATCACATATCGTCTTGCATTTTTCATTTGGGACTGCAACAAGTATTGAAGGCAATACAACAAATCTGCACTCAATATCATCAAAGCTCTCGTCAAGACGTCTGATTATATTATGATTTTCAAGAATTCTGAAAGACTCCTTAATCTCTTTTTGCGGCGGTTTCTTTGGATATAAAGAAAACTCATTTACGATTTTTCCAAACAACTCTCCGATATTCACACAGACATCATTTGTATTGCTTGCCTGAACACGCATATCTTCATATATTATCCTCATTGTGATAAGCATTACAGTTGTAAGTTTGTTCAGAGCAAGCTTATTGTAACCCTCAACGTTTCTAACGTATATGATGCCGTATTGTGCGTCCTTGTATATCTTCCAGCCGCCTAAACTGAGATAATCGGAGAACAATTCAAATTCATTTTCGATAAATCTGTACTCTCTTGAAACAAGCTTATCAGTTCCGTCACGAAGCATGTATGTTGCCGACATCAGCTTATTGCATATTTTGGAAAACTCGTCTTTTTCCCTTTGAGTCATCTTTTCAAATCTATCCAAGCTCATTTCGCACCTCTTCTTCTGTATGTCATAAGCGGTATCTCGTATTTTCCCGAAAGAACATCTTCATCGGCAAATTCTATCGTGTATTTTGAGCCCCTATCATTCGCCTGAACTACCGACAGCAGCGTCATTATATAATCATCATCATTTCCAATGACGATCTCACGGCTTGTTATCTCGTTTTTTTCACCCAAAAGCTTGTCCACATATTCATTGACGTTCTTTTTGCTGTATTTGTTGTTAAGAACCTGCATCGCCATTGCTTTTGCTTTTATTTCAAAATCAATCGGTCCTTCCGTCATGATAAGCTCAGAATTTCGTGATCTTTTTACCGCTTTCTTTTTCTCATACAAGCTTTCATCGCTTATAAATAGCTGCTCATAAAGTTCAAAGGAATCGCTTATCAGCTGAAAAGTTTTATCCGCCGTTTCATCATCGGAAAGATATTTGAGCAACGAAATAAGATTGCCTTTTACGCTCTGATCTGAATTGATAAGATAATCAATTTTCTGCGTTGTCGCACGAGTGTATCGACGGTTCTTTTCGTCAATAACACTGATAAACTTTTTGTCGAGATTATCGTAAGTATCAATGATATAATGTATCTTGCGGAGAATATCGTTTCTTATTTCATCTTTGTCATTATCATTTTGCTTTGACAACCGGTACTGCACCATATCCTCTATTACATCTTCTTCCACTATCCATTTTTTCAGAATAAGCTGCATAGGAATCTTATATTTTGGAACAGAATCTTTTATCTTTAATGGTCGAAGTATCTTCGAAATCACTTCTTCCTGAAATCTTTCGTAGTGAGAGTGAAGAACATTGTTGACGTTAAGCGTGTTTATAAGCTGCTGATTATAATATGTGATGCTGTGATAAACCGATTTAAGGCTCTCGACAAGATGCTCTGTACGTTCAGCTCCGTCATTAAGTGCGATTATCATTTCAAACGGATCACGAGTTTCATCAGCAAGCTTCAAAGATGAATAGGTTGAGTAAACGTATGCAAAATTCTCCGATTCGGAAACATTTGCAATGTCATATAAAAGCTGTATAATCTTATAGCTGAACCCGGGAACGGTTATATACTCTCGAAAATCATTTTCTGTTTCGATCAATATCCAGCCTGTGCTTTTTAGCTTTCGCACTAAAAAATGTGCTTTGCCTGATATTGACTGTTCACTTTCAAGCAGTTCCTCTTCGGTAAAATCCGCAGATATAATATCATCATCAAGCTGTGCATTTATCATTGATATAAGCTCGTCCTTTGATATTTTCAAATGCTGTTTGAACGCATCAAGCAAAACAAACAGAGTTTTTACATACAGATTTTTGTTTTTTGAGACAAGCACAGAAAATAGATTTTCGGGTATAATATCGTACAAATTCAATAGTTATCACCTCTTATTTTGGTAGCAGATTAGGTATACGTTTATATGTTCGTTTAATTATAACATATTCTTCCACGAAGCGCAACATATTTTATGTATAAATACAATTGATGAACCGCTGAATAAACAGCAAATCACCTCAAAAATTCACACATAAATCTCAATACCGTAAAAATCCAATGCCGAAAGCACCAGTTTTCCGCCATATTTCACTCCAAATGCGAGTATTACCCTCAAAAAGAGCGGACTTACTCCTCGGTTATGCAAAAAATCTTTTTGAACACGCTTCACCATCAGCAGATTTGCACACGCAAACAGAACATTCAATTCATTCAAATTCTTGGCTATTCCTCTGTACCGCACTTTTCTGAAACCAAAGATATGATAAGCACTATATAAACAGAAAAGCAGACCTTGACAATCATTCTTACAAGATGTATGATAAGATAGAAGCTGTTGAAAATCAGCTTATTTCCGCAAGAGCAAAGAAACAGTCCGTTGAAGCTGAAAAGCGACAATATCTACAAGGTGCTACTTGAGCTTGGAACAGGCTTTGCCTTTTTCGGAAATCAGTACCGTCTGAACGTAGGCGGAGATGATTTTTACATTGATTTGCTGTTCTACAACCTCAATCTTCGCTGTTATGTAGTCATAGAATTAAAGACAGGTGAATTCAAGCCCGAATTTGCAGGTCAGCTTAATTTCTATCTTTCGGCTGTTGACGGAATACTGAAGCGTGATGAGATAACCCCTCTATCGGCTTGCTCCTTTGTAAGAGTAAAAATAATCTTGTTGCGGAGTATGCTCTCAAGGATAATGTCAAAGCCTATGGGCGTCAGCGAATATACCATAACAAAGAGCCTGCCCGAAGAGCCGGAAAAGCAGCTGCCGTCTGTTGGGGATATTGAAAGCAGGATTAAGAAATAAGATTTACAGCCGCAGACGGATTTGCCGAATGCGTCGTATGATGCACAAAATTTGCTATGAAAGGATTTAAAAATGTATTTATACCACTATTATGAAAGTACAGGCTTGCCGTTTGCAAATTTATCTGATTTATCGGTAAATGAAGCGAATGATGTACTGAATAAAATAAAAAAAGATAAGCCCAATTCTCAGCACGCACAAAGACACGAAAAATATGTTGAATACAGAAGAAACTGCGAAAGCATACTTCGCAGCAGATTTATTGAAAAAGGCGGTGTTATCAAAAGAAATGTTCCTTATTATATGACTATTGAACATAGTCCTTGGTTAAGCACTTGGTTTGAGAATTCCGCATTCATCAAAATTCCTATTGAAGAATTTGATATAAAGACATTATCATTTACATACGGTGATTCAATGCCTACATTCAGTCAGGCGATAGTGAACAAAAAAGAATATCATAATCAGCTCTACACTTATGATGAAATACTTAAAATAATTGATAAATACGGTTTGCCGCAGAATTGGAATGATGACGGTAAATATGGATATGAGCGGTATATTGAGGTACATATCTGGAATGATTTCCCGATAAATAAATATATTACAGATGTAAACGGATTATTTCAAATACGGCAGAATATACAGAGGAATAATTAAAAGTGGAGAAAAAATGAACAGCGGACTTTTGACTATTGATGATTTTCCGTCGAAAAATACACCTGCGATTGTGGGTTATCTGAAAGAAAAGAATATAAAGAGTTCTATATGCCCAAAAACAAACCGGAGATAGTTACTGTTCCAAAGGCAATTATATTTCGGTAAAAGGTAAAGGTAATACGGATGAAGAAGGCGGAGCATATCAGCAGACTATAAGTGTTGTATATGCTGTGGCATATACTCTGACGCTAAAGAATGCTGCTCGTGAAAGGAGTTTACAATGATAATTTACTGTATGAGTGATATTCACGGTTGCCTTGCAGAATTTGAGGACGCACTTTCACTTGTTCTCGATGATATAGAACAGGGCAAGGCGAAGCTCGTTCTTCTCGGTGATTATGTGCACGGCGGTTCGGATAACCGTGGTGTTCTGGATAGGATAATGAAGCTCCGGGAACGTTTCGGTTCAGACAGAATTATTGCTCTGCTCGGCAACCACGATGAATGGGTAGTCAACGGTTCGTCAACCATAAGCAACAATTCTGTATATGCCCGTATAGAAGAATGGGAAGATGAGAGCGATGATGACGAGTATATCAACTGGCTTTCTTCCCTTCCGCTGTATTATGTGGAGGGAAACACGATTTTCGTTCACGCCGGTATTGATGAAGAGGCGGGTGATATGTGGGAATGGGAAACATCAGAAGATGTATTCACCTCAAAATATCCCGCTGAAATCGGCAAAATCGAGGGACTTGATATGAAAGTAGTCGCAGGTCATGTCGGCACCGCCGAAATATCCGGCGACAAGTTCTTCCACGACATTTATTTCGACGGAGAATCTCACTATTACATAGACGGCACTGTTCTCGACAGCGGAGTTATTCCGGTACTTATGGTAGATACGGAAAATGATGAGTATTATCAGGTGACAGACTCGGGAAAACGGCTGATTGAGCCTTACGAAGAATAAGGCTTAAGAAATGGGCGAGGGGCAGGACAACGACAGCTCTACCAGTAGTGGAGTTGTTTGAAATCAACCACTGGTTCGTGTAAAAACATGATGATACCGGCTATGCTAAAACCTGAAAGGAAGTGCCAGATATGGATCAGATCAAAATTGGAAAATTCATAGCATCCTGCAGAAAGGAACAAGGCATGACTCAGGCAGTCCTTGCCGAGAAGCTCGGAATCAGTGACCGGGCAGTATCAAAATGGGAGACCGGAAAGTCGATGCCGGATTCCGGGATCATGCTGGAGCTGTGTGAGCTTCTGAAAATCAATGTGAACGAACTCCTGTCGGGCGAGCATATCACGATGGAAGATTATAATGCAAAATCCGAGGAAGTCATTCTTGGCTTAAAGTCTGAAAATGAAAAATACGCTAAAAGGCTCCTTCGCAGCGAATCGTATATTGTAGTAGTCGGAGTGGTTGCAAGTCTTGCCATGATAATAGCTGGAATTATTATTGCACTGAAAAATGGCGAGAATGATCCGCTCGCTGTCGTTTTAATCGTGTCCGGATGCGTAATCGTGGTGGCAGCGGCTTTAATAGGTCTTGGAATTGAAGTAAAAACCGGTTATTACGAGTGTGCTGAATGCGGTCATATATATAAGCCGTCATCTCTATTGAAAACGGCATTTGCCATTCATATGAATACCACACGGTACATGAAATGTCCAAAATGCGGAAAAAGATGCTGGCAGAAGAAAGTTCTGACAAAAGATGAATGAAAATAACAGGTCGCCAAGATGGTTAATCTCCATCAAAGCGACCTGTTTTAGTCGTGTCTTTATCCCTTTATCGTGACTTCCTTCCCGTCTTTGAAGGCAAAGACCACATTATTCCGGACTAAAATAATAGCAAATCCCTCCGGGCCTAAAAGTCCGGAGGGATTTTCACTGTAAGGTATATATTGATTTTACACGCTGTCTTATGCGGTGGCTGTCTGACCGCCGTTCATATCGGGAGGATTGCCTCCGGCAAAGCCGCCCTGATTGTTACCGCCGGGACGGTTACCGCCGCCGAAGCCGCCGTTTCCTCCGGGCTGACCTCCGCCCATACCACCGAAGCCGCCGCCCATTCCGCTACCGTAGATGTAGCCGGACATGGTGATTTCCTGCGTGCTGTCGCCTACTGTCAGTGTGTATGTTCCGTCAGATGTGATGTCGGGAGTGCTTATTACAACTTTCTGGAACGATACAGTGGGTGTAAACTCTGCAATTACGTTTCCGCTTGAATCGGTGAGCTTTACTGCAGTTCCTGCACTTGCGTTACCTGTGCTTGCAAGTATCGAGCCTTGCGTTGACTCCGAGCCGAAGTTCATAGCCATACCGCTTGAGCCTGCCATAATTACCGTACCGCCTGTTATCACAGCGTTATTTTCATAATCAAGCGAGCCGTTACCATCGTTTGTAGGACCGTATACATAAACCGTACCGCCTGATATTTCAATATCGCCGTTAGAGTCAAGTCCGTCGCCGCTTGCATTGACGTGGATTTCGCCGCCTGTTATGGTGATTTTAGCGTCGCTGTCGGCTGAGAATGAGTCGGGACCAAAGCCTCCGCCCACGCCCTGATTGTCACCGCCTGCGGCATTGATTCCGTCGTCCGATGCCGTAAGAGTTACCTTGCCGCCGCTGACCGTTACCGTCTGACCTTCAAGGCCTTCATAGCATTTGGAAATGTTTATCTCGCCGCCGCTGACAACTGTGTTGTTGTCGGAGTGAATGCCGTCATCGCCCGTGCTTATGTCAAGCGTACCGCCCGATACCGTAACGTCTGCGTTGCTGTGGATCGCATCGTCAAGCGTATCAATATCAAACGTACCGCCCGATATTGTCAGCACACCGTCAGCCTTTATGCCCTTGTACGACTCGGTGCTGTCGCCTGTTGTCTTTTCGGACGAACCGCCTCCTGCCTTAAAGTTGAATATTCCGTCCTTTATGTCAACCGTACCCGATGCATCAATGCAGTCCTTGCCGCTTGTGATGTTCAGCGTACCGCCGGAAATATATACATATCCCTTTTCGGTATCGTCTGTGTTTTCGCTGTGTATTCCGTCCGTACCGGAAGTAACGGTGATATTACCGCCTGCGATCCTTACGCTGTCCTTGCCCGAAAGACCCTGTGATGCGGAGGTGATGTTATATGTTCCGCCCGTTATCTTGAGGTCGTCCTTTGTTACAATGCCGTGCTTGCTTTCGCACTTTACGTTCAGAGTACCGCTTCCGTTGAAGGTTATATCCGATTTTGAGAATATCGCACCGTCAACGTTTGCTTCATCATCTGATGAAGCAAATTTGCCCGTGCTTGAAAGCGTGTTCTCTGTTCCCTTTACCGTTGTCACAAATACCTTGTCGGCATTTATGATATAAAGCGCCGCACTTCCCTCTTTGGCAATGCTTGCATTGTCAAGCACAAGCTGTACCTTGTCGCTGTCGCCGGCATTTACGATTATCTGACCCGTGAATGTTCCGCTGAGCTTATATGTTCCGGCTTTGGTTATTGTGACCGAGCCGTCCGCAACTGTTACAGAGCTGTCCGAACAGCTTGCGGTGCTGTCGCTGAGAGTTATATCTGTGCATTCCGAGTAATCGCCCGACAAATCACGGTCAGAGAACATATCGTCCGCTGTAAGCTGTTTATCGCTGTCAGAACCGCTGTCCGAAGTCTGACTGTCCGATGCCGAACTTATATCTGTGGCTGAAGAAGCACTGTCAGCGCTGACGGTCGTACTGCTTTCAGCCTGTGATGTCTGTGAATCCGATGATGTGTTGTTATCGCATGATGTAAAGCATGAAACTATAAGCGCTGTAGCAACTATTACAGCTAAGATTTTCTTTTTCATAAAATTACCGCCTTTCGTATCATAACGTTTTTCAAAGCTGTTCTCTGCCGTCTGTAGTTTGTGAAGTTATGTTTATTTCAAGATTGCCGTTTCTGCATCTGAGCTCGTCTATCATCTGCTTTTCACAGCCTGCCTTGCCGAGCGTGATGTTATAGGTCAGCTTGTTGAGACTGCCGAGATTTGTTGTTTTTACCTGGATCATTTTGTACTGCGATAAGTATTTTACAAATATATCGTCAAATATTCCCGCATATTCAAGGTCCTCAGGAACAGTTATATGCAGTACCCTGTCAAGTTCGTTTTTCTTCGATTCTCCGAAGGGGGTAGCGGTAAGCACTATGTTTGCAATACCCATTATCACCGCAAAGATAAGTGCGTACAGCGGATAGCCCATTCCGCACGCAAGTCCTACCGCCATTGCAAGAAAGATAGAGCCTATTTCCTTTGCCGTACCCGGTACAGAACGGAATCTTACAAGAGAGAATGTTCCTGCTACCGCAACGCCTGCGCCTATCGAACCGCTCACCATCATAATCACTATGCTGACTATTGCAGGAAGTGTGGCAAGAGTGATAACAAAGCTCTTTGTGTATTTGTTTTTGTACATATACATAAAAGCCATCGCTATTCCGAGTACCAGCGCCGAGCCTACGCCGATAAGAAAACCGCCCAGTGTTATATCAGCCGTACTGCTGAAAATTCCTTGTATTACTGTATCAAACATTTACTGTTACCTCACTTTTTACTTTTTTTGTTCTTATGCCCATGCTTCTTCTGAGCATTGTCATATATGCCATTCCGTATTTTGAGAACGATGTCTGTTTTATACCGCCCTGCGCAAGAAGCTCTGCCAGCCATAACGGCATCGAGCCTGCCGCTTTTATCTCCATCAGCGAATATCCTCTGTCGAGAATCTGCTCGCCGTACGGCTCGACTTTAAGGTCGATATCTTCCGTTCTCCAACGTATGTTGCGGTCAAACGTAATTCTTAAATCCGGATCGTCCGCTCCGAAATATGCCGTTCTGTCGTAGCAAAGATAGACCGCAGGGAAAATGTCCCCGTAAAAATCAAGAAAATAGTTGATTTCCTTTGCTATCTGGCTGTTTTCGGTAAGTCTTTCGCCGTTTTCAAGAATATCCTGCGCTTCATCGCAGTTGAGCGATATACGGCGCTTGTAGACGATACCCTTGTATTTTTTCTTCAGCTCGAGAAAAACCTTTTCGTCCTTTGACGCAGTACCGTAGCTGCGAAGCCTTAGCTTCTCCTTATAAACGGGCTTTTCAAGCGATCTTCTTATAAGCCTGAAGTCAGGGGTATCGTAGTAGATGTTGCATATCGTGCTTTCACCGTGTTCGTCGGGTATCATATACCGTGCGAATTCGCTTTCGATAAACTCCCTTTGCTCAGCGCTCACAAGATATTTAAGCTCGTGACGTTTAAAAATGCTTTTATCCATTTATATCATTCCTTTCGGTTTTTCGGTGTTGTTCTTTGTCTGTGCTGTAATGATAACTCTTTTGCCTTAAAGAAACCTTAGAGAGTTTTACAAAAACTTTACAAAACGGTGAAAGTATTGTGAAAACGTCATTTTTATGCGAAATTACGGCTGTGATATTATTGCGTATGTTTCAAAGCTCTTGATTTTTTGCTTGAATTATGAGATAATATAAAATAGGAAAGTTTATCCGCACCGCTATAGACGGAGCGGAACGGGAAATAAAACGACAGATAAAGAAAAGAGAAATATGGCACAGTTTTTAAATTTCAAGGGAGATTATAAGGGACTCAGCGAAAAGAAAGCCTCCGATAATCTCAATATGTACGGAAATAATATTTTTACGGAAACCGAAGACAAGAGCTTCAAGGCATATCACTATCTGCTTGACCCCACGGCAGTTCTGCTGTTGATTTCAGGCTTACTTCAGATATTTACATTGTCGCAGTATGTCACAGGCATAATGTGCATAATAATGGCGATAGCACAGACGGTTACGCTTTGTGTGATATGCCAGAAAAATAACGAAAATATCCGTAACCGTACCCTGTCCGCAAAGATGAAATACAGAGTAGTGCGTGACGGGATATTACTGCTTATTCCTGCGGCTGAACTTGTTCCGGATGATATAATAATTGTTCAGGGCGGTGAAATAGTTCCTGCGGACGCACATATACTTGAGTATATCGGACTTACCGTTGACGAGAGCAGATTTACAGGCGACAATACCCCTGTGCAAAAGCATGACGGTGCGGATCCGAAAGCGACCGGACTTAAGAAAAGCTGTATATATGCAGGTACAAGAGTGCTTAACGGCTCTGCTGTAGCGAGAGTAGTTGCAACGGGAGAAGATACATACAGAGCAAGACAGGGTGAAAAGCACGGAAAAGCGGCAGATCCGAATTTCTCACGCTATGAGAAAACCTGCGTCAAGCTGAGGCTTCCGCTTGCGGTAGCGGCAATACTGCTTTGTGTTATCGGCACTCTGTCACAGATTTTAACAGGAAGAACAGACAATGTAACAGGTGTTATCGTAAGTGCTTGCGGTTGGCTTATATGTATGTTTATGCCGTTTGTAGAGCTGTATATAAGAATGTACAATATGAATTTTGTACGCCGTGCCGAGCTAAAGGGAGCTGTCATAAAAAATCTGACCGTTCCCGAAAAACTCAACAGCCTGTCCGTGCTTGTCATTGATAAATCCGCTGTTGTAGCGCCTAATACGCTTGAAGTCGCAGGGGTATACAGCAAGGATACAGACCTTATGACAACGGTAACGGTGCTTGCGTGCGATAAGGACGAACCGACGCTTGCAGAGCAGGCATTCCTGCTTAATGCGGCTCTGGGCGGAACTGACGTGGCAACGGTAAAAAGGAATGAGCTTACAGCACAGTTTCCTTATAACGACGCCGACAGAATAGGCGGAAATATCTATAATATGGGCGGAACTCATCTTGTGTGCGTAAAGGGCGCTGTGGAAAAGGTGACAGGCCTTTGCAATATGAGTCCCGAAGAAATGTTCAGAATAACCGCTCGTGCGGCGGCTCTTGCAAAACGTGGACTTGAAGTGTGGACGGTTGCATATTATATAATACCTGAGGGCGAAGAAATACCCAAGAGCCTTTACGCAGTGCAATATAATTATATGGGGCTTGTGTCTTTTATGAATGCGACAAGAGATATGATACCTCTTGCATTGCAGGGCTGCAAAAGAGCTGGAGTAAGGCTTGTGCTGACTTCCTCTGACAGTCCCGAAACAGCAAGCTCAATGGGCAAAAAAATAGGGCTTTCAGACGCAGGAATGATTTCCGGCGATGAAATAGCAGAAAGCACTGTAACGGGAGAACCGCTTGATTATAAGAAGGCTGAGATATTTTGCCGTGTAAATGCGGCTCAACGTGTGGATATTATAGAAAAGCTGAAGGAAGCGGGCGAAACAGTAGCAACTGTGGGTTACAGCGACAGCGATTATGACCTTGTCGCACATGCGGATCTCGGCATAACATCGCTTGAAAATACGACAGGAAGCGTTTATGAGGCGAGCGGGCTTATCGTCCGTGACGATAATTTCTCATCGGTCGTTGAAATGATAAAAGAGGCAAGACAGCTTCACAGAAACATCAAGCGCTGTATATTTATTCTCCTGTCAACGCTTATTGCGTTTGCCTGCACTTCCCTTGCCGATATGATAACGGGATACGGCATAATTACTCCTATGCTTGCGGCTATTCTTACAGCGGCGGTGATACCTCTTTGCTGTACAGGCTTCAGAAACGTAAAATCGGATATTAAGGGTAATATGACCCCGTCGGGCTTCATTTCGCAGGGAAAACCAGATAAGAAATTCTTTATAAGAAGTGCTGTTTGCGGACTTATCTGCGGTGCAATATCCGCTCTGTTCCTCACTCTTGCAGGAGGGGTTATGTCAGCGCAGCAGGTTTCATCCGTAATGCTTACACTTCTCACGGTTATGACAGGCGCAATGTGTCTTGTTGTCACAGACAAACGTACAGGAGCATTCAAAAACGGAGCAATTCCGAAATATATGACGGTTACAGCAGCGGTTACATCGGTAACGTCTATACTGTTGCCGTATATTCCGTTTATAAACTCGCTGTTTGGCTTTGCGGTGCCGAATCCGCTTGCAAGCATAGTAGCAGTGCTTGCAGGAATCGCACTTCCCGCAGGGCTTCAGATAAAGAAACACCTCAACAAATAAGAACACAAGTAAGGAGTAAATATGATCTCACATCTACTGAATATCGTTTACGGTATCGTATTCGGCGTGGCAAATGTTATACCGGGTGTAAGCGGCGGAACTATGATGGTGGTTTTCGGCGTGTACGACAAGGTGGTAGACGTGCTGACGTTGAAATTGTCGGCTATCAAAAAGAACATCAAATTCATCATCTTTTTCGGAATAGGTGCAGTTATCGGTATACTCGGCTTTTCGTTTGTGATAACGTGGCTGTTTGATAACTTCCCTGTGGCAACGAATATGTTCTTTATGGGACTTATCATCGGCAGTATCCCGCTCATTTACAGGAATATGACTGTCGGCGGCAGAAAAATCACACCGAAATGCCTTTTTGCATTTATTCCCGCACTTGCGCTTGTTGTCGGTATGACATTTATAAACAAGCTTCCTCAGAATGAAAGCTTCACTGTCAATGCTGTTCATAACGCTACCGACTGCACGGTGACTATCACAAACAACGGCTCTTATGATATTAAATCAAACTGGCAGTTAAAGGTCAACGGCAAGGTAGAAGGAGAGCTTACCGGCTGTGTTGTAAAGAAGTCCTCAGCCGATACTACCGTCCTCACAGGAACGGAAAACAGCGCTATCGCAAAGGGTGAGAGCATTACGCTTACTCTCCCCGAAAGCACGGATATTGATTCAATACAGACCGACAGCTTCACCTATACCTATAAGATAAATCCTGTGCTGTTCATAACGCTTCTGCTCGGAGTTACCGTGGCGGCTGTAGCTATGATAATCCCCGGCGTCAGCGGTTCGTTTGTAATGGTACTGCTCGGTTTATACACTACGGTCATCGGTGCTATCAAGAGCCTTGACTTTATGATACTGATACCGACAGCTATCGGTGTGTTTATCGGCATCGTATTCGGTGCAAAGCTGATTTCGGCGCTTATGAAACGCTATTCTCTGCTTGTTTACAGTGCAATTATGGGACTTGTAATAGGTTCGCTGTATGCTGTGTTCCCTGACGGCTTCGGCTTCAACCTTGAAACGCTCGCAGGTGTAGCGGCTCTTATTGTGGGCGGAGCGATTGCGGTGCTTGTAGGAAAGAATACAGAAGTAGAAGAGCAGTAACGCTGTCAAAAGAAATATATCCGTCGGCTCGAAAACGGTCGGCGGATATTTGTTTTACCCGTTTTGCCTTTATACGAGGTTGACCTGTAAACAAAATCGGGGTATAATATAATAAAAAACTGCGAGGTAATGATGGAATACTTTTACGACCTTTTGTTCTACTTTATGATATATTCTTTTGCAGGCTGGTGCGGAGAGGTTGTCTTTGCAACTGTGCGGCACGGAAAGTTTGTAAACCGTGGAATGCTCCACGGCGCATATTGTCCTATATACGGCTTCGGGCTGATAACGGTCATCGTCTGCCTTACACCGATAAAGGATTCATGGCTGTTGCTTTTTGCCGGCTCTGCCGTTCTTACGACCGTGCTTGAATTTATAACTGGCTTTGTGCTGGACAAGATATTCGGCAGACGTTGGTGGGATTACAGCGACCAGAAGTTCAACATCGGCGGTTACATCTGTCCGCAGTTCACGGTTGTGTGGGGGCTTGCCTGCCTGCTTATAATGAAGGTGGTACAGCCTGCGATAGCTTTTGCCGTAGGGCTTATCTGGAAGCCTGTCGGCATAATAATTCTCTGCCTGTTCTATGCGGCAATAATAACCGACGTTATACTGACCTTCCCCGAAGTAAAGAAGCTGAGAAACGAAATCAGGCTTATAGATGACCTTGAAAAACAGCTTACTGCCGTATCCGACGCTATCGGTTCAGATCTGTCCGATAAGACTGCACAGGCTGTGGAATTTACAAAGGAACACAGAATCACGGCGGAAGAAATGCAAAAGAAGGCGGATATGTTCAAAGCTAAGCTGGAAACAGCCTCAGACGGCGTTAAACAACGCAATTCGGAACGATTGAGTGAATTAAAGGGCAACGCTTCGGAACGCAGGGAGGAGCTTACAGTACGCTTTAATGAGCTTAACGAAAAGCTGTCCGAGCTTAAAGCAAAGCATAAACGTCTTTACAAGGCATTCCCGTCACTTAAAAACGGCAGAAAAAAGCTGAAAAAAGTAATTTCAAAGAAGAAGTAAATCAAAGAGCCGTCGGTATTTCCTGTCCGACGGCTCTTTTCTTATTGCTTGTTTATAAATTTGTCTATAATGTATTTCGGTCTTGCCTTTACCTCGGTATAAATTTTTCCGATATATTCACCGACAATGCCAAGCGCCATTATCTGAAGTCCGCTTAAGAACCATATCGAACACATAAGTGAGCTCCAGCCTGCTTCGGTATTTCCGAGGCAATTCTGCACAATAGCGTATATTATCATCGCTACGCTTACAAGAAACACTAAAAATCCGACTACGGTAACAAGTCTTATCGGCTTTACCGAAAAGCTGGTGATGCCGTCAAACGCAAACGCAAGCATCTTTTTAAGCGGATACTTTGATTCTCCGGCAAAACGCTCACTGCGTTCATAATATACTATGTCGCTCTTGAAACCTATCTGCTTTACTATGCCTCTGAGGAACAGATTGACCTCCCTGAACTGTGACAGCGCTTCAAGCGCACGCTTCGATATAAGTCTGTAATCGGCGTGGTTGTCGATTATATCGACACCGAGAAGCCGCATCAGCTTATAGAACATTCCTGCTGTTCCACGTTTGAAAACAGTGTCCTTCTTTCTTGAAGAACGTACTCCGTATACTATGTCACAGCCCTCGTGATACTTATCTACAAACTTGTCAACCACGTTTATATCGTCCTGCAGGTCTGCGTCCATTGAAATTGATATATCCGCAAGGTCCTTTGCTGTCATAAGTCCTGCAAGAAGGGCGTTCTGGTGACCCTTGTTGCGTGACAGCTTAAGCCCCGAAAACAAATCGTCGCCTTCGTGAAGCTCCTCGATTATCTCCCACGTTCTGTCCTTACTTCCGTCATCCACGAATAACACACGGCTCTTGTCGGATATTTTTCTGTCGCTTATAAGAGTCGTCATTTTTTCCTTAAGCCGCTTCGATGTTTCGTGAAGTACCGCTTCTTCGTTGTAACAGGGTACTACAATGTATAGTATATCGTTATATTCAGTCATTTGCTAAATTCCTTTCGTAGCTTTGTCGATTTTATCCGACTGTTACAGTATACCCCATTTTTACGGATTTGTAAAGCATATAATGTGAAAATATGACGAAAAATCGGTAAATATCGCTGTTTTGAAAAGATTTTTACAAAGAAAAGCGGCTATGACACCGAAGTGCCATAGCCATAGGAAAAGGGTGCAGATTATCTTAAAGGGTAAAACCCCTCTAAGCCGTTTTTAAAAGCGTATCTCTATAATTATACGTTGAACAGAAGCTCCTCGTAAGTCGGGAAGGGCCAGTATTTTTCACCGACGATTGTTTCAAGCTCGTCTGCAACAGCACGAAGGCTCTGCATTGTAGCGAATACTTCATCGTGGTAGCACTTAGCGGCTTCATAAACATCCGAAATGCCCTGTGCCTTAACTATTACGCTGTCAAGCTCTGCTATCTTGGAGTTCAGACTTTCAGCAAGAGAATCAATCTTGTTTGCGATAGACTGCTCAAGGTTATAAGCAACGCCTGCGTTCTTCTTTGACAGAAGCACATCGCAAACCTGCTTCTCGTAAGCCATAACGGCAGGGAGAATTTCCTTTGTAGCCATCTCTGCTGTTGTCAGAGCCTCTATATTGATGGTCTTGCTGTAGTTTTCAAGCAGAATCTCTGTTCTTGAGTGCATTTCAACTTCTGTGAATACCTTGTGCTTTGTGAACACCTTGACATTCTTCTCGTCAAGGAAGTGCGGAAGTGCGTCTACTGTAGACTTAAGCTCAGGCAGACCTCTTACCTCTGTAGCTTCCTTTACCCAAGCGGCATCGTAACCGTTGCCGTTGAAGATTACTCTGCTGTGCTCCTTTATTGTCTTTACGAGCAGTTCCTTAAGAGCCTTCTTGAAGTCGTCAGCCTTTTCAAGCTCATCGGCGAACTGTTCAAGCTCTTCTGCTACGATTGTGTTAAGAACGATGTTGGGGCCGGAAATGTTGAGTGAAGAACCAACGCTTCTGAACTCAAACTTATTACCTGTAAATGCGAAAGGCGATGTTCTGTTTCTGTCTGTTGTATCCTTGGGGAACTTGGGCAGTGAGGTTACGCCTATATCGAACTGTGCGTGCTTTGATTCTACGTTTGTACCTGCAACAAGTGCATTGATAACATCGTTCAGTTCTTCACCGAGGAAGATTGAGATGATTGCGGGAGGTGCCTCGTTAGCGCCGAGTCTGTGGTCGTTGCCTGCTGTTGCTACCGAAAGTCTGAGCAGATCTGCGTATTCGTCAACAGCCTTGATGATTGCAACAAGGAATGTTAAGAACTGTGCGTTCTCCATAGGAGAATCGCCGGGGTTCAGAAGATTCTGACCGTCATCTGTCGAGAGTGCCCAGTTATCGTGCTTACCTGAACCGTTAACGCCTGCGAAAGGCTTTTCGTGCAGTAAGCATACCATATTATGCTCAAGAGCGACCTTCTTCATCATTTCCATCATAAGCTGGTTGTGATCGGCAGCAAGGTTTGCAGACTCGAAGATAGGCGCACATTCATGCTGAGCGGGAGCAACCTCGTTATGCTTTGTCTTTGAAGAAACGCCGAGCGCCCAGAGGTGCTTGTCGAGGTCCTTCATATAGTCGCTTACTCTCTGCTTGATAACGCCGAAGTAATGATCTTCAAGCTCCTGACCCTTTACAGGTGCCGCACCGAAAAGTGTTCTGCCTGTGAAGATAAGGTCTTTTCTCTTATCATATGTCTTCTTGTCAACAAGGAAGTATTCCTGCTCTGCGCCGACTGTAGCAACAACGCTCTTTGCTGTGGTGTTGCCGAAAAGTCTTAAAATTCTTAATGCCTGCTTTGATACAGCGTCCATTGACTTTAAGAGAGGTGTCTTCTTGTCAAGCGCTTCGCCTGAATATGAGAAGAACGCTGTGGGTATGTATAATGTGTTATCCTTGATAAATGCGTATGATGTCGGATCCCACGCTGTGTATCCTCTTGCCTCGAATGTAGCACGAAGACCGCCCGAAGGGAATGATGAAGCGTCAGGCTCGCCCTTGATAAGCTCCTTGCCTGAGAACTCCATAATAACCGTACCGTCACCTACAGGTGAAATAAAGCTGTCGTGCTTTTCGGCTGTGATACCTGTCATAGGCTGGAACCAGTGAGTGTAGTGTGTTGCACCCTTTTCTACTGCCCAGTCCTTCATTGTGCTGGCTACTACTTCGGCAATGGGAAGTGTAAGCTCGGCATTACCGTGCATTACCTTCATCAGCTCCTTGAAGATAGCCTTGGGGAGTCGTGCCTTCATTACCGCCTCGTTGAACACGTCCGAGCCGAACAGCTCCGTTACATCATAAGTTTTCTCTGCCATTTTCCTTTTCCTCCTACTTTCGTTAGATGTTCTTTGAAAAATAAGAAAAGGACGCTTTGATTCCTCAAAACGTCCTCGTTTCTGATTACAGTTATTATAATACACTATCTCGGCTGATTTGTCAATATGTCATTTTGCACAAATTTTGAAAGTTTGCTTGTGTGATAATTCAAAATTGTGCAAAAACCATTGAAAAACCGTCGATTTCTGCAAGTCTTAAAGTTCAATCTTGCCGTAGAGTGTAGCGTTTCTTTCTGTTTCAACCGCTTCCTTAGAGAATTCGCCTGCATCTGACGCAGTATTTTCAACAGCTGTCTGTGAACGCTTGTACTCTCTTTCGAAAGATGTCGAGAAACCGGTACTCTGCTTGTATGAGCGGTTTGCGCCGTTGCCGTTTCTTCTTCCGCCCTTGCGGTCGTTTCTTCTGTTGTTATCTCTGTGGGGCTGAGAAGCCGAAATAACGACCTTTCTGTAAGGCTCTTCGCCTATAGAGTTGCTGTATACGCCTTCGATCTCAGCGACCTTGCTGTGAATGATACGGCGCTCATAAGGATTCATAGGCTCAAGGGTAATGCGTCTGCCCTGACGGAGCACCTTGTTAGCGGTACGCTCTGCAAGCGACTTGAGAGTTTCCTCTCTCTTATCCCTGTAGCCGTTGCAATCAACTGTGATACGGCAGTAAGGCTCATCGTGACGGTTGCTTGCAAGAATTGCAAGGTACTGTAAAGAGTCGAGTGTTTCGCCTCTTCTGCCGATTACGATACCGAGCTTTTCGCCTACTATATCAAGGACAGTTATGTCTTCCTTTTCGATTATGTTTACCTTGAAGTCCTCAACGCCGAGAGCGGTAAGAACCTTTTCAAGATAAGCCGCAGCCATAGCTACCTTTTCTGTGTGGTCAGCGTCTGTTACTGCAGGAGCGGCTTCTGCAGGAGCCGTTTCATCGGCAACAACAGGAGCGGCTTCGGTCGCAGTTTCAAATTCAACCTCTATCTTATAGTCGCCCTTCTTGCCGAACAGCTTCTTGACCGGTTCTTCAACTACGGTTATCTTTATGTCAGCTTCATCAACGCCGAGTTCCTTGATTTCTGATATGGCAAGCGCCTTGAGTTCGTCAAGTGACTTACCTGTATATATCTTTTTCATAAGTCCGTCCTTTCCGTCGATTCTCAATCGTCGTCTTCTTCGTGGTATTCTTCGCCGTATTTTTCAGCATCGGCTTTTCTTGCCGCCGCCAGCTTACGTCTGTTGATTTCCTTCTGTGAAAGTGTTTCTGTCTTTGTTACGGTCTTTTCTTCGCCGCTCTCGGCATCTGTAACAACAGCGGTCGTTGTGACCTGTCTTTCCTTGAGTTTTCTTTCCTTCATCTTCTCTTCAGCCTCGGCTCTGAGCTTTTCAGGGCTGTACAGCTTCTGCATCAGCAGTGACTGTACAATGCCGAGCGCATAGTTGACGCCCCAGTAGAAACCTACTCCGGCAGGAACGCTGAACGAAATCCACAGTGAGAATAAGGGCATGATATAAAGCATTACCTTCATACCTGCACCGCCTGCGTTTGCCATTTCGGGATTGTTCTTCTTGTTGAGATACTGGGAAAGTACAGTCTGAACAAGTGAAAGAACGAACGCAAATATTGGTATGATTATCAGCGGCTCGAAAGCGAGCTTAGGAGTTGAACCGAAGTTAAGACCGCAGAACATCATATTGTGTGACAGTGATGCAAGTCTGTCCTTTACATTATCTGAAAGTATATTGCTTTCCTTGAACGTATCGGGATACTGCTCATAAACCTGCAGAGCAAGAAGCTCCATCTGCATACCCTTGTACTTGCCTGCAACAGCCGCAAGTCTGTTCTTTGTTTCAGCTGTAAGTCTTGACTTATCACCTGTTAAATCACTGTACTGCTCGGCAGAGAACGAACCGTAGGTTTCTCTGTCTGCCGTGCTGATCGTTTTGGGATCCTTATCGGCGTAATTGTTCTTGAAATTCTCGTCATCCTTGAACTCGTGCGTCAGCTGAGCGCCGTCATTGGATTCCGAAATGAAAATTGCGTCCTTATCGCCGTTCTTATACTTTAAAATAAGTTCGGCATCCTGCTTGTTGTATTCGTTTAAGAATATCTTTGCATATTCGGTTTCTTGCGCTACCGTTATGGTGCTTGAAATGTCCGACGATGACAGATGCTCCATATGTGTCATGGGCTTATATACAACGTCGATGACACCGAACAGTATTATCATTGTCAGAACAAGAGGTCCGCAGCCGCCGGCAGGGTTATAGCCCTGTGCCTGCAGCTTCTGCATTTCTTCTGCCTGCTTATCACGGTTGTTGCGGTATTTCTGCTGTATTTCCTTTACCTTGGGAGCAAACAGCTGAGAAAATGCCATATTCTTCTGCTGCTTTATCTGAAGCGGCAGCATTGCTATTTTGACTATTACAGTGAATATCAGTATCGCCCAACCGAAATTCTGTAAAAGAAGATAAATAGGCCACATAATGTAGCCGAGAGGCGTACCGATTATGGTGTATAAGAAATCTATGGAAATCACCCTCCGTTAGTAGTGCCGATATTACGGCTTGGTCCGTTTGAAAAAATAAAATTGTTCGGGTACATAGTCATAGCCGCCCTCAGAAAAAGGGTTGCATCTGATAATTCTCCGTATAGCCAAATAGCTGCCCTTTACCGCACCGAAGCGGCGGAGTGCGATCATCGCATATTCCGAACAGCTCGGAGTAAAGCGGCAACAACGAGGCAGCCATTTTGACAAAGTCATTCTGTATATCTTTACGAAAAATAAAAGTACATATTTCATTTTATTTTTGTATTTTGTCCGGTTGATTATTCGCCGGTGGGGCATATCTTTTTCAGCAATTGCTTTTCCATTCGAAGATATACCTCTGTCGATTTCATCGCAGGAGTTTTTGCTCTTGCAACGAAAATAAAGTCGTATCTTTTTTGTGTCTGTTCACGGAGCAGGGGTTCAATAAGGCGGAACGCTTCTCTTATGACTCTTCTGGCACGACTGCGTTTTACGGCATTGCCGACCTTCTTGCCTGTAACGATTCCTATGCGGTTTACCCGCCTCTTGCTTTCCCTTGCGTAGCATACGAATGCATCGGTAACAATACTGTCACCTTTTTTGAACAGAAATCTGAATTCCTTGTCCTTTTTTATGCAGACGTATTTCTTTGCATACTCATTCATTGACAGAATCAGTAGCTTAAGTGCTTTCTGCCCTTTGCACGTCTTCTTGCGAGAACCTTACGTCCGTTTCTTGTAGACATTCTTTTTCTGAATCCGTGTTCTTTCTGTCTCTGGAGCTTCTTAGGCTGGTATGTTCTTTTCATTTCTTTCTTCCTCCTGTTATTACTCGGCACCGATGTGTGCCTGTCTTGCGCCTATGCAATTAAATATTATACCTTAATCGGTTGCCGATGTCAAGTCATTTTTGAAAATTGTCTGTTCTGACGGTTGCAAACGTTCAAATAATACGGATATGCCCGTGCCGGCAGGCTTAGCCGGACGGTTATTTGTAACCGAGAGTTTCCTTTATTGCCGCTGAGACCTTTTGGGAAACCAGGCTGTGCGTCCTGGGGCTTGGGTGCCAGTCCGCCACTATTCCGTCAGCGTTCTCGTCCTGCATAGTAAGCGGAATAAACGTGATTCTTTCGTCGCCTGTTTCACTTATATATTTTCTGCGGACGTTTTCGATATTTTCCTCAAGAGAATTTCCCATTACGCCGTAGGTCTGGAATATATAGGAATCGGGATTGAGCGAGCGTACCTTCTTCAGAAAATCGAGATAACCGTCTTCAAATTCTGCTTTTCTTTCATCTGTTGTCGCATAACTCATATCGTTTGTTCCGAGATTTATAACTATAATATCCGGCTTGTACCTTTCAAAATCCCACTCGATTTCTGAAACCGTGATGCTGTCTGCAAACTTATTATACGAAAAGCCGAGCTTGTCATAGTATTGCGGTATTGTCTGTTCCGGTATCTTATTCCCGTCATTCGTAAAGCCGGAAATAATTCCGTAGCCGCTCACCGAAACCATACTGTAGTCGGCATTCAGCGCAAGAGCCGTTTTATACGCATACGCTTTTGTGACATCTTCTGTGGCTGTTTTGAAATGATGCTCCTTATCGGGATCGTCAACTCCGTATCCGCAGGTTATAGAATCGCCTATAAATTCCATCTTTATATTTTTTGCGGGCGCAGGCTCTATCTTTTCATCCTCCGCAATCATAACAGGCTTTATCCCGAATGTTGACATTGCACACTCGGACAGCTTGATTATCCTTACATTTCTGCGTTCTGTGCTTTCACTTTCAAGCACCTTGTACGTTTTTTCCTTTTCGTTGAGCATATCGTCTACAACCTGTTCATTGTCGACATATATTGCGATTCTTGCATAATTCTCGTCATTGCCCGCTGTCGATGCAAAATCGCCTGTAACTGTGATTTCGAGTTTTTTACCCGTGAAAATGAATTCCGCACCCGCACCGGAAAACGCCGCCCACAGCGTATCGTTATATAAATAGGTTCTTCCGATCGTTTTTACGGATTTATCGTTCAGTACAATTGCCTTTCTGTTGTTCATGGTTACTCCTCGCTTATAATTCTTATTTTATCGGGTTAATTTCAGCCTTAATCTGAGCTTAACTCTTTTAACGACATTGCGGTACGGAACAGTTCGTCCCTGCCAAAACCGGTCGCTGTGATATGGAACATATACTCGCCGTTATCCCACATAAGAAATGCCATACCTTTTTTGGAAACGCAATACATCGCACTTGTATCCCCCAGTTCGACTTTTTCGGGAGGAATCTGTGCATCCTGCGTTCCGATCTGTGCATTTTCCATCTGCGCCCTTGTACATTGAGTAAAAATCAGCTGTTTGCCGTGCTTATTTATGTATTCGACAATATAGGCATATTCGGTTTTTTCTATGAGCCGTGTGGCGTATGCGGTTTTGTCGAGATCAGGCTCATAATACCGTGTGATACGCTGAGGCGAATTCTCGGCATCGCTTATCAGTATGACCGAGTATTTGTCAGTTTCCTTGACCGCAAACGTATCCCAGTGCTTCAGCAGGATAGTGCCGCCTGTTGCCAGAGCGGCAGTAGCGGCTATTATCACGGCAATTGCCAGCCTCAGCTTTACTCTGCGGTGCCTTACCGTTTTTGCGGTGTCGGTATATGATTCGTTTATCATTTTTTTCATCCGTCTGTCGAATCCGGGTCTTATCCTTGAATTCGGGAGCATCTCAAAAACAGACAACTCGGACAGATAATCGCTTTTTAACGCTATGGCGATTTTTTCATCGTTGGTCATATATTATCATCCTTTGTATCGAGCAGGATTTTTCTTATTCTTGAAACATACGCATAAACCGTATTTGTGTTGATATTCAGCATTTCACTAATCTCTTTAGGGCTTAGCCGCTGTACAAAAAACAGGAATGCTATGTTTTTCAGTCTTGGCGGCAGCTGCTTCAGATTTTTGATAATCTGTTCGTATGTCGCATTGCTGTTTTCAAGATCCGTATAGCTGTCCTCACACGGAATATCCTTGTCATCAAGTTCTTCGTCGTTGTGATTTCTGCGTATCATATCAAGACAGACATTTTTGGTGATAACAGTTATATAGGATTTTGTTTTTCTGGAATAGGGATTATTTATCTTATCAAGATTGTCAATAATCCTCACAAACGAATCCTGGACGGCGTCCTCGGCGTCTTCACGCTTTCCGAGAATCGACATACTGATATTGTACATAAATTGCTTATATGTATTGTAAAGCTGTGTTATCAGTTCTTTATCGGTCGGGGAATCGACCGTTGCGATTAATGATGATAGCAAAATTTCACACTCCGGTTTATATTATATTTCAATTGTATCATTACATCGGCTTAATGTCAATATAATAAGGAAAAATGCCCCCGTTTAGACGGGGGCATATCTTATTTATCAGTTTCAGGCGTTTTCTTCATCCTTGAATGAGAACTGACTTACCAGCTTCTGAAGCGTCTGTGCCTGTGCCGAAAGCTCTTCGGATGCGGCGGCGCTTTCTTCTGCGGTAGCCGAGTTTGTCTGAACGACATTTGAAATCTGCTCGACGCCGATATTTACCTGTTTTACCATATCTGACTGTTCAAGGCTTGCGGCGGCAATCTTGTTTACGATGTCGCTGACACCGCCCGACCTTGTTTCAACCTCGGCAACAGCCTGTGCGGTTTCGTTTGTAATGTTGTTGCCGTTTTCGACTGCGGCTATAGCACGTTCGATAAGAACGGTAGTGTCGTGAGCCGCATCTGCGGATTTACCTGCAAGGTTTCTGACTTCGTCCGCAACAACGGCAAATCCCTTTCCAGCTTCTCCTACTCTTGCGGCTTCTACTGCGGCATTGAGTGCGAGAATGTTCGTCTGGAACGCTATGTCCTCGATAGTCTGAATAATCTTGCTTATTTCATCGGATGCGTCGCTTATATCCTGCATAGCGCCTGTAAGGCTGTTCATCTTGTCATTTGCCGCATCAATATATTCGGCTGTTTCGATGACAAGCTGTTTTCCTCTCTGGCAGTCCTCTGCGGTAGCTTCTATATGAGAGTTGATATTGTGGATAGTAGAAGCCAGTTCCTCTACCGATGCCGCCTGTTCGGTTGCGCCCTGAGCGAGCGACTGCGCACCTGCGGATACCTGCTGTGAGCCGCTTGAAACCTGCTCACCGGCAATGCTTATCTGACTTAACGTTGAGTTCAGTTCGTGGTTAATCTTTCTGACAGACTGTATCAGTACCTTGTAATCTCCACGGTAAATTCTGTCTGCGTCGGCACTGTAAACGTCAAAATTGCCCTGTGCCATATTGCTTAAGATGTTGCCGATATCGCTTATTATTTCACTCTGTCCTGTTACTACCTTATTTGTTGATTCGGCAAGAATCATTACTTCGTCACGGGATTTTACAGTAGGTACAGGACTTGTAAGATCGCCCTCGGAGAGCTTTTCGATACGCTCTGCGCAAAGCTTTATGGGCTTGCCTATCTTACGGCTGATAAGGCCTGCGATTATACCGCCTGCTACCGCTGATGCGGCACAGATTATTGCAAGCACCAAAAGTCCCTTAAGACAATGTATGGTATAGTCGCTGTCGTATGCTGTTACTGCGATAGACCAGCCGTTTGTTTCGGGTATGGGCGCATATCCTATATGTTTTGCGATGCCGTTTGCTGTGTACTCGGCTGAGCCTGTTTCACCGCCCTCCATTTTTTCGTGTGCCTGAGCGAGTGCCGCATAGCTTGAATCTTCCTCGGCTTTTTTCTGTATGTTTTCTCCGTCCTTGACAAGCTGCATATCAAAATCAGCGATCGTGTTGCCGTTCTTGTCGATTATGTATGAAGCGCCGTTTTCGTTTATCTTGAGCGCGCGGACAATATCATTCAGAAATTCCTCGTCAGGTACGAAATATACACAACCCACAACTTCCGAATTAAGCTCGCCGTTCTTCCATAAAGGAGCGGCGATTATAACGCTTATCTTACCGTTTGATCTGCCTATCATAGGCTCTGTAATTGTCGTTTTGCCCTCAAGAGCCGCCTTGAAATATTCACGGTCGGAATATTCGTTGCCGTTTGTAGCCTGACCGTTTTTATCAATTACTGTTCCTCTGTCAAGGCCGAAAATCGAAGCAATCGAGTCTATTTCGCTTTGCTTCTGACCATTTGAATATACTACCGATGATAATTTCGGGTTACAGCCTGCCTGTATTGCAACATTAAGCATTGATTTCAGTTCCCAGGTAACTCTGCCTGCGGCTACTATAGCCGTTTCTGTGAGCGTCTGATCGGTCAACGCTTTTGTGGTGTTGTAAATGATTCCCACAGATGCAAATGTTGCCACAAGAAGCGAGATGATTATAAGTAATACTGTGAACAGTGTTATTTTTTTGCTGATAGATTTCATAAGTGTCTGCCTCGATTCCGTACCCTCATCGAAGATACAATTTAATTCAACACATTAATTATAACACTTGCGGTAAAAAATTGCAATATTTCACTGCTTATTTTGGCAATATCAACAAAAATCCGGTGGAAATTTTTAGTGCCACACCAAATTTGCAAAATTTTTGATTTTTTGTATGGACATTTATCTTCGCTGCGGTGTATTATGTATGAAGATGTACATTTTCGACAAAAAGAAAAAGGGAGGGGTTTTATGTCGGATTATTCTTCTGAAAATATAAGAGAAATATATGAGCGGCACTTTGTCACAGTGTACAGAGTGTGCTTTATGTACCTCAGAAATGTACACGACACTGAGGACGCAGTACATAATACTTTTATGAAACTGATTGAAAAGCAAAAGTGCTTTGAAAGTACCGAGCATGAAAAAGCGTGGCTGATACGGGTATCTCAGAACGTATGCAAGAATATGCTCAGGGCAAGCAGCAGGCGGCGTGAATCGCCGGCAGGAGATATTGCGGTGAATGACAGCTCTGCGGTCAGCGATGTAATGATCGAACTGTCGGCTCTTCCCGATGAGCTTAAGATACCCGTGTATCTGTTCTATTGTGACGGCTATAACAGCAAAGAAATCGGCAGTATGCTTCACATAAGCGCATCGGCGGTGCGTTCAAGGCTGCAGAAAGCGAGAGAGCATTTAGGCTCGGAAAGGAGTATAGTATGAGCATCAGAAACGAATTTGAGAAAATCGATCCTACGGAAAAGCAGAAAAAAGATATTTTCAGACGTATAGAAGAAAGCAGTAAGATAAAGACGGATTTCAGACATCAGGTTATTCGCTACACATCGGTTGCGGCGGCAGCAGTCGTGGTTGTCGGGGCTGTGACAATCGGCGTGCATTTTGTGACAAAGGGCAACGGCATTGATTATACCGTCAGCGGCAGTTCATCGGGTGCTGTCAGCGCTGCCGATGCTTCTGCAAGCAGAGCGGATGACCGCAAAGACAATGTGCAGGACGGAGAAAACAAGTCGGACAATAATACATCACACGCCGACAACAGTTCCGCAAACGATAATAATACGATACATCTCGATATAAATACCTTCAAAGCGCAGGTGCGTAATGACAAGGAATTCTGGGCGGAAATAGGCAAGCAATTTGGGCCGTATCATTATGAGGACAGCACGGTAAGGTTTGATTTTATAAACGGCTTTGACGATTTTAAATTATGTACCGATGAAGCTATGGGTAACGAGATTATCGACAAGGTCAAAAGGCAGTGGCTGTTTGACAATATCGTGGATTTCGGTTCAGGATATCATGCAATAAAAGGTGCAAAGGATTTGTCAACATCGGAAGATATAGAGAAATTCACTCGGGAAAATCTGATAAACGGTGAATATTTCGAGGCTGATCCGGAATTTTTCGGCTTTTCGGATATGAAAGGATTTTATGATGCGGCAAGTGAGTTGTACACGGGCTTTGATTATGATAATTTCAAGTCTTTCATACCCTACTACTATGCGGAAGTTGACGGCAAACTCTGTATATCGAAAGATCATGGGTTAGGTGAAAAAGGTAAACCTCATCACAGTGTTGAACTCGGTCAGTATCTGCTTATATATGATAATGTTGATCCGAGTGTGATATATTGCTTTGTCGCTGTTCCGGAGATGATTGATTCGTCAAGCTACAGTTTTTCACTTGACTTTTACGTTTTCATAAATACAGAAAACGGACTGAGATGCAGTGTGACAAAAGAAAGACCGATAACGACCTGCGGACTGGTTACAGATGAGCTTGAAATAACAACGGACGATTACGGAAATTGCCTTATCAACAAGGCATTTCATGATAAAATAATGAATGATGAACTTACCGATGACGAATTTACAAAGTTGATTTCGTATGTGTATACGGGTGATGTAAGCATCAATGAACAACCGAATTCGCTTGTAAAAGCAAGAACCGAATATAACAAAACGATACAGCGGACGTTCAACAGATATATATTGTCCGGCGGATATGAAAATGACGATGAATGGCATATTACACCTGCGACACCGGGCAACTGCCATAGCATGAAAGAATGGTACGATACCGCTTGTACGTTGTATGCCGATATGCCGGATTATGATACATTCCTGAGCAGATACAGTGAATATTTCAAATTTGACGGGCAAGGAAATTTCTACTATGCGACAGGCAGACCCGATGAGCAGTTGATTGGCGGAAAAATGCCGTTTAATGCACCGTCTTACAACCTTTTTGATGTATCACCACGCTGTTTTACAGTGAATGAGAGTACAAGCGGCGGAACGGGACTCAGCATCGGCGTTCTGTATTTTTACAGCGTAGGTACAGATGACACGACTTACGGCGTAAACGTTGCTTATTTTGATGTAAAGGAAACATCTGAAGGATACAGATTTGTAACAAATGAGGGCTGATAAAGGGTAATATAAAAGGCAGAGCTGTGGCTCTGCCTTTCTTTATATATTTTACTTTTTGCTTTTTCTGCCTTTTTTGCAATTGTTGCAATTATTACAGCCCTTGCACGCCGAACAGTCGCCGGAGCAACCGCCGTTTCTTATAATATGTATGATCACAAGCACGAGAGCGATCACTATCAGCGCAAGCAGAATAATGCTCGGTATATTCATCTCATCCATAATTTCACCTTATGCAATGCCGAAAATCATTCCGACACAACGTACAAGAAGCGCCATTATCCACGCAATAGCACACTGCATAAACACTGTTACTGCGGCAGAACGTACACTTCCCAGTTCACGCTTTACTGTTGCTATAGCGGCAACGCACGGGGTGTACAGCAGAGTAAATACGAGGAACACGACAGCCGTGAACGGCGTGAAAAGCGTCTGTATCTGCGAAACATCTCCGCCGAGCAACAGAGTAAGGGTGGAAACAACGCTTTCCTTTGCGGTAAGACCTGTGATAAGTGCGGTAGACGCTCTCCAGTCGCCAAAGCCCAGCGGTGCAAATATCGGCGCAAACAGACTGCCGAGCATCGCAAGCAAGCTGTTTTCGGCGCTGTCAGCCACATTGAGCCGTATGTCGAATGTCTGCAGGAACCATATAACGATAGATGCCGCAAAGATCACGGTAAACGCTTTCTGGATAAAGTCCTCTGCTTTTTCCCATATAAGCTGACAGACGCTCTTTGCTCCGGGCAGACGGTAGTTCGGAAGTTCCATTACAAACGGTACGGGTTCGCCGTGAAATACCGTCACTTTAAGTATAAGCGAATAGAGTATACCGCAAATTATGCCGAACAGATACAAGCCTACAAGCACAAGCCAGCGGTACTGCGGCTCGAAGAATGCGCCTGCGATGGTTGTATATATAAGTATCTTTGCGGAACAGCTCATAAAGGGAGTGAGCAGTATAGTCATTTTACGGTCACGCTCACTGGAAAGCGTTCTTGTTGCCATTATTGCAGGTACTGAACAGCCAAATCCCATCAGCATAGGAACAAAGCTCCTGCCCGAAAGACCCAGCTTTCTGAGCGGCCTGTCCATTACAAACGCAACTCGTGCCATATAGCCCGTATCTTCAAGAATAGACAGGAAGAAGAACAGCGTTACTATAGTAGGCAGAAAGCTCAGCACACTGCCTACGCCGGCGCATATTCCGTCTATTACCAGCGAATGCACTACAGGGTTTATTTCAAATGCCGTAAGTCCTTTGTCGATAAGGTCGGTGAGAAAATCTATGCCCATTTGCATAACATCGGAAAGTGCCGCACCTATTACGGAGAATGTCAGGAAGAACACAAGTGCGATTATCCCTAAAAAGCAAGGGATAGCCGTGTATTTTCCCGTCAGCAGACGGTCTATTGCCATACTGCGTTTATGCTCCTTGCTTTCGTGCGGACGTACTACGGTTTCACGGCACAGCTTTTCAAGGAAGGTGAAGCGCATATTTGCAAGCGCCGCTTCTCTGTCCATGCCTGTTTCCTGCTGCATTATGGAAACAAGATGGTCGAAAGCGTCGTGCTTTTCCTCGGGAATGGTGATTTTTTTCTTTATCTGCTCATCGTCCTCAACCAGCTTCGTTGTGGCAAATCTCACAGGAAGCCCTGCCGCCCTTATATCCGGCTCAAGCAGTGTTGCGGCTGAATGTATACAGCGGTGAACAGCGGCAACCGGGTCGTGCGGATCGTCACTGTCGGTGCAGAAGTCCATACGGGCGGGCTTTTCGCCGTATCTCGCAATATGTACCGCATGGTCGATAAGTTCGTCTATACCTTCGTTTTTCACGGCGGAAATCGGCACTACGGGTATTCCCAGTATCCGTTCAAGATCGTTTACACGGATAGAACCTCCGTTTGCCTTTACCTCATCCATCATATTGAGTGCAAGCACCATAGGTATGCCAAGCTCCATAAGCTGCATTGTAAGATAAAGGTTACGCTCGATATTCGAAGCGTCAACTATATTTATGATACCGCTGAGATTATTGTTCAGCAGAAAATCACGGGTCACTATTTCTTCGCTCGAATAAGGCGAAAGCGAGTAGATGCCAGGCAGATCCGTAACGGTCGCTTCCGGGTGATTTCTGATAGTTCCGTCCTTGCGGTCGACTGTAACGCCGGGGAAGTTTCCGACGTGCTGGTTTGAGCCTGTCAGCTGATTGAACAGCGTTGTTTTTCCGCAGTTCTGATTTCCTGCAAGAGCAAATGTAAGCGGTGCGCCTTTTTCAAGCACTATTCCGTGCTTCAGATGCAGCTTCTCGTATTTGGCAAATTCTCCGACACCGGGGTGAGGCGTGTCATTTCGTCTTGATCCTGCGGCTTTAAGGGGGCTGTCTTTCTTATGTACGTTTTTTACAGTGACCTTGCGAGCCTCCTCAAGCCTCAGGGTAAGCTCGTATCCACGCACCTCAAACTGCACCGGGTCGCCCATAGGTGCGACCTTCTGCAAGGTTATTTCAGCATCGGGTGTAAGCCCCATATCAAGCAGGTGGTGACGTAATGCTCCGCTTCCGCCGACCGTTTCGATATATGCGCTTTCTCCCGGTTTTAATTCATCCATTGTCATTTTGACAAGACCTCCGTAAACATTATGTTCTGTACCGATAAATTCTGCAATCTGTATGTCTCAGGCGTAATTCAGTACTTTCGCAGGCTAAAATATAACCTGTCAGAACAAAACCTCTATCGTTGATAAAAATGGGGTCGCAGGGGCGTAGCCCCCGACAGGGTCTAGGGGCGGTAGCCCCAGTAATATAGCCCCTTCCCACGGGGAAGGGGTTTGGGGTTAGGGATAGAGAA
>Ga0129316_1000177_pt1 | contig 45681 bp, 46 predicted proteins | sample Cm1ome_2_FD_94429 | JGI IMG/M metagenome (GOLD analysis project Ga0129316, IMG submission 94429) | Eastern black-and-white colobus group fecal microbial communities from Wisconsin, USA - Cm1022B metagenome | ecosystem: Host-associated > Mammals > Digestive system > Large intestine > Fecal...
AAGAGCAAGGTCGAGAATCTTCCTTTGGGTCTGTATCTGGTTGCAGAAACCAAAGTCCCTGAAATGGTTGTTTCCACCACCGACCCTTTCCTGGTATCCGTCCCCATGACCTCCGTCAACGGTTCCAACGCCAATGACGGCGGCACCCGCTGGATCTACGACATTACCCTGTATCCTAAGAACCTGACCGGAATCCCCTCTCTGGAAAAGACTCTGCGGGAGAGCAAGAACGACACCGGCAAGACCGATGCTTACGCACACACCGGCACTGCCTCTGCCGGTGATACCATCGACTACCAGATCATTTCCACCCTACCCAGCATTACCTCCGAGGCAACCTACCTGTCCTGCTACACCTTCATTGATACCCTCTCCGCTGGCCTGAGCTATACCAAGGGTGATGTTACTCTGGAAATCTTCTCCGATGCTGCCTGCAAGAACGCCGTGACCAGCTGGAAGGAAACGGACGACTATTTCTCCGTTTCCTATAACGAAGCCCAGGATGGCAAGACCGCTATGACCGTAGAAATGACCGACAAGGGTCTGGCAGAAATCAACAAATCCAAGGCTGTTTATGCCGATGTCAATATGGTAAACTCCGGCTTCTCCAACTGCACCGTGCGCCTGACCTACACCGCCAAGGTGGACAGCGACAATTCCCTGATGGTGGGCGACAAGGGCAACGACAACAAGGTAGTGCTGACCTGGAAGCGCAGCAGCGAAACCTTCTATGATACCCTGGTGGACGATGCCCATGTCTACACCTACGGCATCGACCTTGCCAAGCTGTTCTCCGACGGCAAGGGCGACTTCTCCAAGGTGGAATTCCTGTTGGAAAACAAGACCGACAACTACTATGTAAAGGCAGAGCTTCACAAGGACGAGGGCGTTTACTATGTGACCGGTCACACCACCGACAAGGCCGATGCCACCCATTTTGTCCCCGTGAAAACCGGCGACACCAAGGGCAGAATTCTCATTAAGGGTCTGGAGGACGACACCTATTCCATGACGGAAGTCCGCACCGACAGCGGCTATGTGCTGCTGAAGCAGGACATTGAGGTGGTCATTTCCCAGAAGGAAGGTGCCGAAAGCTGCACCGTCTACGCCTCCGATGCCCTGGGCCTGATTCAGAATGATCCCCGCTATGCCAAGGTCATCCAGAGTGACGCTGACCTCAAGAACATCCCCCAGAAGCACCTGGAACACAAGCTCCTGACCGCCTCTGCCACCGTCAGCGGCAAGAAGGTCAACATGACCGAGGACAACGGCAGCGCCAACGCCGAAGCTCCTTTGACTGTGATTAACACCCGTGGCTTTGACCTGCCCAAGACCGGTGACAACGGAACCATGATGTTTACCATCGTGGGTATCCTCCTGATGGCTGGCGCAGCGGCTGTGCTGTATGCGGTGTCCAGCAAGAAATCTGCATAAACGGAAAAGGCCGGAGGGACTTTCCCCTCCGGCTTTCTTAAAATGAACTTCTGGCGTAGCGTACAGTCACAACAAGGACTTGCTTGTTTGCTTCGTCAACACGATAAATAACAATGTAGTTTTTGACCATAAGCTGCCGGTATCCGCTGTTTGCGAAGGAGCCAGTACGGCGCTCTGAACAGCGGTATGGCAGATATTCCAAGGATAGGATTTCGGATTCCAAGGCATCTACCATTTCCGCGGCAACGCCCGGTTCCAGCAGATTACCTGCGATATAGGCGTAAATATCATCCAAGTCCTGCAAAGCCTGATTCATTAAGCGAACTTCGTATTTATCCAAAGTGCTTCCTCCGCAGGGAAGCCAGAGCGGTGCGGGCATCATGGGATTCGTGGGTTCTGGCGTACTCGGATTCCGCTCTCCCAATGGCAGCATCCATGGAGGCTGTGTCGATCAGATCCTCATAGGCTTCCATGCTCATAATGACCAGATCGCCGTAGCCGTTTTTCGTGATAAAGACAGGCTCCCGTTTGGCGTGGCAGATGTCGGAAATCTCTGTGGTATTCCGAAGGTCAGTGATAGGGCGAATTTGTGGCATAGTGCCGCCTCCTTTCATGTCACTATTATAGCATTATTATGTACAAAACACAAGCAAAATATAAGGGACGGAGGATGTATTGAAAAAGAAGATAATAACGATCTGTGCCGCAATGCTGTTTCTCACAGCATTGGGGCTGACACTGTACCCACTCATTTCAAATTATGTCAACCAGAAATACGCCTCTGAAATTCAGACAGCATATCAGGAGCTTATCCAGCAGACGGATGATTCCGTTTTGCAGGAGGCAAAGCAGCGGGCCGTTGCCTACAACCTGGTAATTACTCCCGGCACGGCGGATACCTACAGCGAAGAATCTCTGTTATCTGCTGCCAAGGATTACGATGACCAGCTGGACATTGCCGGGAACGGCATTATGGGCAACATCATAATTCCCAGAATCCAGGTAAATTTGCCCATCTACCACGGCACAGACGCGGAAGTGCTGGATCGTGGCGTGGGGCATCTGCTGGGAAGCTCCTTGCCGGTGGGCGGCGAAAACACCCACACCATTCTCTCCGGCCACAGCGGCATGGCAAGTCAGAAGATGTTCACCGATCTGGAACAGTTAACCCAGGGAGATGTGTTCTATCTGAACGTGCTGAACGAAACCCTGGCGTACCAGGTAACAGAAATCAACACCGTTCTGCCCTATGAAACAGACCTTCTGGGTATCGTCCCTGGTGAGGATCTGTGTACCCTCGTAACCTGCACTCCATATGGCATCAATACCCACCGGCTGCTGGTGCGTGGTTCCCGGATTCCCTATGAGAAAGCTGCGGTGCTGGAAGAAGAAAACGCCGTTACCGAACCAGCCGCATCCACCTGGGAGGTCAAGTATCTACAAGGCATTCTTTGGGGCATAGCCGCCGCTTTAGGATCAGGTGTAATCATTTTAACAGGCACACGGATTTACCGAAAGGCAAGAAAAGGAGGTTGCAGATATGTCAAGAAATAAGTGGAGTTCGTTTTCCCTTATGATGCTGCTCATGCTTTTTCTGGCTGGTCTCTTTCTGGTACTTTACCCGTCCATTCAAGGTGCTGTGGTGGACCGGCGGATGGGATGGGAGGCGGATAGCTTTCTAGCCCGTCTGGAGGATGACCTGGATAAAGACATTCCCACTGTCATTATCCCTTCAACAGAGCCGGAAGAATCCCGGCCATACCCGGAGCTGTGGGATTCTATGACAGCCTATAATCAGCAGATTTACACAGATGGACAGTCCACGCTCTCCGAAGCCGGAGCCTACCAAGCAACCCTGTTTTCTCTAACGGATTACGGCCTACCGGATGAAACCTTCGGTGTTATCTCCATACCCAAGCTGAATCTGGAAATGCCCCTATACCTGGGTGCTACCGATGAAAACATGGCAAACGGCGCTGCTGTCCTCTCGGAAACCAGCATCCCCATTGGAGGTACCAATACCAATGCCGTCATTGCTGGACATCGGGGCTGGGGCGGTGCTTCCTATTTTCGCTACATTACGGATCTGACAGTTGGCGACGAGGTTATCATCACTAATCTGTGGGAAACCATGCACTACCGGGTGGTGGGAACGAAGATCATTGAGCCCCATGAGATTGAAAACATCCTGATCCAGCCGGGACGGGATATGATTACGCTGCTGACCTGCCATCCATATGCAAGTGGTGGAACGCAACGTTACATAGTCTTTTGCAAAAGGGCAGCTAGTACATAATACAACACAGTACCCTTTGTATCAGCGGAGTTAAGCCCCAAAAGTCTACCTTTATTTTCCTGCAATAATATAATATAATTAGCCGAACGAGGTGGTTATATGAAAGAAATATTGGTAAAACTTGGTAGCCTAATTACAGCAGATAATATTGCTCTTTTATCCGTCATAATTACGGTACTTATTTTTGTCGCTACTCGTCGTGTCGAAATCAAAAACAAAAAACTAGACGATAAGAAAACGCAATATTTGAAACTCATTGAATTGCTAAAACGGCACTTGACCGATGTAAAGAAGGATAAAAAAGGTAATGTAGTTTTGACCGAGGAAATGAAAGGGTTGTTCTTTGATACAGGAGCAGCACTGCTTTTATATGGATCAAAAAAGATTTATCGTCAGTATCTGCTGTTCAGAGAGTTCACTACTAACCCTTTAATTAAGCAGTGCAAATACTACAAAGATAATGTGTTGCTATTTGTGATGGCGGATATTCTAGTGACAATGCGCAAGGAAGTTGGTCTCAGCTATTTTAATAGTATTGGCGGTAATGAGGCCCTTGCATTTTTTGTAAACGATTTTTCAAGTAATCCCGTTGCAAAAGAAAATGCCATGGATGCCAAGTTTAGAATCAAGATGATCCGTTTTGAACTTGCAATGATTGATCGGACTAAATTTATTTATGTAAAACGGTTGTATACAAGTATCATTAAGCCTGTGTTTGCTGGAATTTCAATCATTTTCAAGCATATATTCACTATTCCTTTTGGTCGACTAGTTAGTAAGATATTTCCCAAATTCGCAGAGAAAGTCAAAGAAGAACAAAGAAATTCAAAATAGTAACCTTGATGGAGCCCGTCTTAATTGACGGGCTTTTTTCATACTGAAAAAAGAGGTGATTACCCAATCAATACACAGCCAACCCATGTAAGCCTGTTTTCCGGCATTGGCGGGCTGGACTTAGCGGCGGAGGCGGCAGGTTTCCAAACCGTCTGCCAGTGCGAGTGGGCGGATTTCCCTTACGCCGTATTGGAAAAACGCTGGCCGGATGTGCCAAGGTTCCGGGATATTACTACTTTTACAAAGGAGGCGTTTTTTGAGAAAACAGGACTTGAAACAGTTACCGTCATTTCCGGCGGATTCCCATGCCAGCCCTTTTCCTCCGCTGGAAAGCGCAAGGGATTTGAGGATACCCGCTACCTGTGGCCTGAAATGTGCCGGGTTATTACCGAACTGCGGCCCTCTTGGGTGCTTGGGGAAAATGTTGCTGGCTTCATCAATATGGGGCTCGACAAAACGATTTTTGACCTGGCAAAGGCGGGATACACTGTTCTCCCATTCGTATTTCCGGCTTGCGGTGTCGGCGCATGGCATGAGCGCCAGCGAACTTTTATCCTCGCGGCTGATGTTTCCCACACCCCTTGCCTCCGATTCAGCGACCAACCGGGATGCGCAAAACCTGGATGTGTTTCTGTCGGAGGGTGGGATCTTTCGCAAGCGGAACAAGAGCGGCACAATTTGGAGTCTGAGCCTTTCGGCGGCGGTGTACTACCTGACACCCAACGCAAGCCCGGACGTAGCCCTGAACCCGGATTGGGTGGAATGGCTCATGGGCTTCCCAATCGGATGGACGGACGTATCCTCTGGGCAAAAGAGCCGGAAGGAATCCCCCGCATGACCAAGCACATGGAGAATCGGGTGCTGCGGCTGAAAACCCTGGGCAACGCCGTCTGCCCACCCCAGGCGTATCCCATTTTCCACTATATTTCCAAAATTGAACAGGGGCTTTGTGGCGACGAGTGCCCCTACGGAAAGGCAGGTGAACAGACATAGATCAGCGAAAAGCCCGGGCGAAGGTGGTCCAGAAGATGACCAAGGACGGCGCGGTAGCGGAAAATCTATCCACAGGAGAAGTAGAGCATATCAGCGGCAAGCCAAAGGAAACGGACGTTGGCAGCGAAAAACACCATTCCTCCCGGCTCCAATTTTCCCAAGAGGATTTGGAGAATCCGGCGCTGGCGGATGCCATTCACCGCTCTAATGCCGCGGCGGACAGACTGGACGCTGCCAAGGAGAACATCCCGAAGCAGCGGAAAAAGGTACGGCAGCGAATTTATGATGAGGCCACCGGAAAGGCGAAAACTGTGTCTGTTTATCAGGCGGTGGACAGGCCGCCCAACACCAAGCTGCGCCACGACCCGCTCCGTATGCCCTTGCAGAGATTGGAGCAGGAAATCCACAGCGAGGTTCACAAGGTCGAACAGGAAAATGTGGGTGTGGAGGCTGGACATAAGGGAGAGGAGCTGGCGGAGCGTGGACTGCAACTGGGAGAACACGGTGTACGGCGGGCGATAGAACACCAGCGTCAAAAGCCCTGGCGGGACATGGAGAATGCCCAGCGGGCCTTTGATCAGGCAAATGCGAAATTCACCTACCAGAAAGCGGTACAGGAGAATCCCGATATTGCCGGGTCCAACCCTGTTTCCCGGTATTTGCAGAAAAAGCGTATCCAACGCCGGTATATCCAGCAGACGCGGCAGGCGCGAAGGACGGCGGAATCCACGCAAAAAGGCTTTGGCGGCATAAAAAGCTACCTACAGGAATTTATTCAGAAAGTCAAGCAGTCCAAGGGTTATCTGGTGGTTATTCTGGGTATCGGGGTACTGCTTTTGTTCCTGATTGGCGGTGTTTCCTCCTGTTCCGTAATGGCCGGTTCCGGGATCAGCAGCTTTGTAAGCACGTCCTATTTGTCAGAGGATAAAGACATACTGGATGCCGAAAGCGCCTACCGCGCCATGGAAGCGGACTTGCAGGACCGTTTGCGGAACTACGAACGCACCCACAGCTACGATGAATACCACTTTGAGCTGGACACCATTGAGCACGACCCCTATGTGCTGATCTCCATTCTCTCCGCACTCCATGAAGGCGTTTTCACCATAGATCAGGTGCAAGGCGACTTGAACCGCCTGTTCGGTCTGCAATACATCCTGACGGAAACTGTGGAAAGTGAAACCCGCTACCGCACAGAAACGGAGATTGAACAGCGGCCCATGCGTGACCCGAAAACCGGAAAGGTCCTGCTGGACAAGAAGGGCCAGCCCATCATGGAGGATTACGAGGTGGAGGTTGAGGTGTCCTACACCTACACCATCTGCACCGTGACCCTGAAAAACCGTAATCTCTCTCATATCCCTGTGGAGATTCTGGGTGAGGAGGGGCTGAGTATGTACGCCGCCTATATGGCAACCCTGGGCAACCGGGAAGATCTGTTCCCCAATTCGTTCTATGTAGGCAAATATTCCGAGACACCGCCCAAGTACGAGATCCCCAGTGAGGTGCTGGCGGACGAAACTTTTTCCGCGCTCATTACGGAAGCGGAAAAGTATATCGGGATGCCCTACGTCTGGGGCGGCAGCAACCCCAATACCTCTTTCGATTGTTCCGGCTTTATCTGCTGGTCTATGCGAAACTGCGGTGTGTGGAATGTGGGGCGCACCAGCGCCCAGGGGCTATATAACCTGTGTACACCGGTGTCGAAAAACAATGCCCAGCCCGGCGACCTTATCTTTTTCAAGGGCACCTATGATACCCCCGGCATCTCCCATGTGGGGCTCTATGTGGGTGCCGGGAAAATGCTGCACTGCGGAGATCCCATCCGCTATGTGGATATCAATACGACTTACTGGCAAGCGCACTTTTACGCCTTTGCCAGACCACCCTATCAATAAAATGGAGGATATTTTATGGCAACAACTGATAAGATCCGAAAGGATATCGCAAAGACAAAAGAGAAGATTTCCCAGCTTCAGACGAAGCTCCGCACCCTGGAAACCCAGCTGACGGAGGAGGAAAATCTGGAAATCGTCCGCATGGTGAAGGCGGTAAAGATGGATAACCGGGAGCTGACGGCGTTCCTGCGAGCCTACGCCAGCGGGCAGATCGTCCTGCCCGAGGAAATGCGGGCGGCACTGGAACAGGAAAATGATGCTGAAATGGAGGACAATACCGATGAAATCTAAAGGTTTTCGGCTTTTGACCATGTTTCTGCTCCTGGTACTTTTTGTAGGCAGTCTTTCCGTGACAGCCTTCGCCACCGGGGATGATCCCAGCGGCGATTCGGAGATTTCGGAGCCGGAACACAACGACAATGTGCTGACCCCGGACGGCAACATGACCATTGTGGATGATATCCACGGGGACGCGGGCAAGCAGTTCATCACCGTTAAATCCAAGGGCGGCCACTATTTCTACATCATCATTGACCGGGCGGCCAGCGGCGAAAATACCGTTCACTTTTTGAATCAGGTGGACGAGGCGGATCTGCTGGACCTGATCGACGGGGAACAGCAGCCCACAGCGCCCATTGTCTGCTCCTGCACGGAAAAATGCACGGCTGGGAATATCAATACATCCTGTGAACTGTGCATGACCAGTATGGCAAAGTGTGTCGGCAAGGAGACGAAGCCCGCCGCTGCGGAGCCTGCCCAGCCGAAGGACAACTCCGCTGGAAGCACCCTGTTCATGCTGGTGCTGCTCCTGGCCGCGGGCGGCGGTGCCGGTTACTATTTTGTGGTGGTGAAGCCCAAGCAGAAAAAGAATGTCCCTTCTGATCTGGACGATTTTGATCTGGAGGACGAAGAATATCTGAACGAGGACGAGGAATGAAACTGATTATCGCTGAAAAAAGAAGCGTCGCCGCTTCCATTGCGTCAGCCCTGGGTGCAACATCCAAGGCTGACGGCTTTTATGAAGGAAACGACCTGCTGGTTTCCTGGTGCGTCGGCCACCTGGTATCCCCCATGGATGCCGCCGGATATGATCCCCGTTTCCGAAAATGGCACTTTGAGGATTTGCCCATCTTACCGGAACCCTTCCGCTATGTACTGGCCACCGACAAGGAGACCGCTTTTGAAAATCTCCGTGCCCTTATGGGCCACTCTGATGTGGACACCATTGTCAACGCCTGCGACGCTGGCCGGGAGGGGGAGCTTATTTTCCGACTGGTATATGAAATGGCTGGATGCCGCAAGCCAGTACAGCGGCTCTGGATCTCCTCCATGGAGGACAGCGCCATCCGGGAGGGCTTTTCGGACCTGCGCTCCGGCGCAGATTATGAAGCCCTCTACCAGAGTGCCCTTTGCCGTCAGAAAGCGGACTGGTTGGTGGGCATCAACGCCACCCGGCTTTTCTCCGTTCTTTACCACCGCACCTTGAACGTGGGCCGGGTACAAACACCTACCCTGGCAATGCTGGTGGAACGGGAACGGAAAATCTCCCAGTTTCAGAGGGAGAAATACTATGTTCTGCGGCTGGAAGTGAACGGCACCGAAGCGGTGTCGAAAAAGTTTACCGATTCTACGGAAGCAGAGCGGGCAGCGGCGGCCTGCAAGGGGGCCGCCGTTATCAGTACCTCCGTCACACGGGAACAGAAGAAGGAACAGCCCCCGAAGCTCTATGACCTCACCACCTTGCAGCGGGAGGCAAACCGTCTGCTGGGGTACACCGCAAAACAGACGTTGGATTATGCCCAGAGCCTCTATGAGAAAAAGCTGCTGACCTACCCCAGGACGGACAGTCGGTATCTGACCTCCGATATGGCGGAAACGGCCTCCTGTGTCCTGCATCTGGCGGCCAGTGTTTCGCCATTCGATGGCTGCGGCAATTTCTTCCCGTTGGTGGAAGCCATGATCTCCGACAAGGATGTATCTGACCACCACGCTATTATTCCCACGATGGAGGTTGAGAAAGCGGATATCAAAGCGTTGCCTTTGGGTGAGCGCAATTTGTTTTTGCTGGTCTGCTGCAAGCTGCTGTGTGCATCGGCGGAGCCTTATGTGTATGAGGTCGTCACAGCTACCTTTGATTGCGGCGGACAGTCCTTTACCGCAAAGGGCAAGCGTATCCTTTCCGAGGGCTGGCAGGAGATTGACCGCATTTTCCGTGATTCCTTGAAGGAAAAGCCCATGGACGAGGATAGCAGCACGTTTCCTAACTTTACCGAAGGGCAGAATTTGGATGACGCGGAGGTTTCCGTGGCCGAACGCTTCACGCAACCCCCAAAGCCCTACACCGAAGATACCCTCCTATCTGCCATGGAGAACGCCGGGAAAGAGGACATTCCGGAGGATGCCGAGCGGAAAGGGCTAGGCACGCCCGCTACAAGGGCAGCCATCATTGAAAAACTGGTGGCCGCAGGCTTTGTGGAACGCAAGGTCAAAAGCCTGATGCCCACCCAGGACGGCATGAACCTGATCTCCATTCTCCCGGAGCCGTTGACCTCTCCCATGCTCACCGCCGAATGGGAGCAGCGGCTTACGGAGATCGCCAAGGGCATTATTTCCCCGGGCACCTTCCTGGATGGCATCCGGGAGATGGTGCGGGTGCTTGTCTCCGACCATTCCCAGATATCCGAGGAAGGCCGGGCGCTGTTTGCCACGGAGCGGGAAAGCATTGGTGTCTGTCCCCGCTGCGGGAAGTCCGTTTATGAAGGCAAGAAGAACTTCGCCTGTTCGGACCGGGGCTGTGGTTTTGTTCTCTGGAAGGATGACCGGTTCTGGACTTCCCGAAAGAAGGTCCTGACTGCCAAAATGGCGGCTGACCTTTTGAAAAATGGACGGATTCTGGTCAAGGGGATGTGGTCTGAAAAGAAGGGTGTTGCCTACGATGCCGCGGTGCTGCTGGATGACACCGGAGAAAAATATGTTCACTACAAGCTGGAATTTCATAAGAAACAGTAAGGAGGTCACAATTTGGAAAAACGGTATGATGGGTCTCTTTTCCCAATTTCTGTCCGTGTTGTCAACAAAGAGGAGCCGGAGCGGGAACAGTGGTTGGAGCTTCCGACCACACCGCAGGCGCTTCGGGAGCTGCTGCAAAATATCGGCGGGGACCGGCAGGGCTGGTATCTGGGTGAGGTGGACTGTCATCTATACAACGCCGCCGCTGCGGAGGACTGTACGGATATTAACGAGCTAAACTATCTGGCCGCTGCCCTGGAAGCCCTGACGGACGGAGAGTTTGGTTCCTACCAGGCCATTGTGGATACGGGCCGTCACTGCGATACCATCCAGGATCTGATCAATCTGACGGAAAATCTGGATTGCTACGATATTGCGCCGAACATCCAGGACTATGAGGATCTGGCCCAATATGTTCTCCACGATCGGGATACCTACGACTATTCCACCCTCCGGGCCTTGGAGGACTACATTGACTATGAAGCCTTCGGGCGGGATGTGGCGGAATCCGAGGGTGGCTCCATTGAGGACGATTGCTATATCTCTCCCACCAGTTCCCCCTTTGCCGAGTTTTACGATGGCAACCCGGAGACGATCCCGGCAGGCTACGTCGTGTTCACCCCGGAGCTGCTTCTGCTGACCGCCGAGGAAAAGAAAGATTGGGCAGAGGATCTGGCGATCCAGTGTGACAGCTTTTTTCGGGATTTTGACAGGGGGTATGCTGAAAAATACCCGGAGACACGGTCCCAGGTAGCAGCTTTCTATGACTGGCTGACAGATGGCAAGATTGCCTTTCTGGAATCCAGGCTGAAGGACCTGGGTCAGACGGAACAGGACGCACTCTACTCTGACCTGCAGGACTACAAAAAGCTCACCGCCTATGACCCTGCCCTGGATGACCTGCCCAATACTGTCCACGTCCTTGTGGTAGAGCCACGGAAAGCCCCCTGCCTGAGGGAAGTGGAAGAAAGCAATTTCCATAGTATCCTGGGTGGTGACTACTCCGTTACCCATCCTTTTGGGCCGGAGGTAGCCGTACTATGCCGGGAGGACGGCAGAGAATCCGGCCTGGAATGGAACCGGGCTCTCTACAATGGCCGGGGCCAGGTCTATGATGTGATTGCCGGCACCTTCCTGGTCGTCGGCATGGCTGGGGACAAAATTACTTCTCTGCCTGACGATCTGGCGAATAAATATAATCGCCGGTTCCAGACCATTGAGGTTTACGCCCAAGTCGGGGACCGCACCGTTATGTTCCAGGTGCCCCAGGATAATTTGGCAGACCTGTCAAATCGGGACCTGGATAGCATCCTTCGGGCAAAGCTGGAAAAGCGCCCCTCCCTCCGGGATAGGCTGAACGCCGCCAAAGAGGAATGCGCTGCCCAGACGGCCCCGGAGCGGGATATCAGCCATTCGGGGCCGGAGCGGTAAGGGGGCGGCAGGATGCCTACATATGAATATAACCGGGATTATCCCTTCGCCGCTTTCATTACGAACCTCGGAAAATACAATGAGGGCGAGCTGATAGGCGAATGGGTGAAGTTTCCCACAACGGCAGAAGAAATCAAGGCCACCATGGACAGTATCGGCATCGGACAGAAGGACGCTTTTGGATACGCCTATGAGGAATGGTTTATTACGGACTACGACTGCTATGTGGACGGCCTGTACGACAAGCTGGGAGAATATGTAAATCTGGACGAGCTGAATTATCTTGCTTCCAAGCTGGATGAAATGAGCCAGAGTGAATACGAACAGTTCCAAGCGGCGATGTCAGTGGGCGACCACGGCGGTAGCCTGCAGGATATGATAAACCTGACGGAGAACCTGGACTGCTATGAGGTGTACCCGAACATCACCGACTATGACGACCTTGGGCGGTACTATATCTATGAGCTGGAAGCCATGCAGGTACCGGACTATCTGGGAAACTACATCGATTATGAAGCCTATGGGCGAGATGTGGCGTTGGACGAAGATGGTCAGTTCACCGATTACGGCTATGTCCGGGATACCGGGGATTCTTTCGTGGAGGTTTACGATGGCAACCCGGAGAATATCCCGGAGGAGTACCGGGTTATGTCCATTCCTGAAGAAAATCTTTCCAAGGAAGAAATTGCGGAGTGGGCCGCTGATATTGCCTATGATCTGGACGCTTTTTTCCGGCGGGAAGATCCCCAATACGCCGCTGCTTTCCCAACTGCGCAAAAAGCGTGGGCGGATATCCAGGAGAAACTTCTGGCTGGGCGAATCGCTGATTACAGTGAGAAACTGGAAGCCCTGGGTCAGAAAGCAACGGATTATCTCCCCTCTGAATTGGAGAAATTCAAGGAGGCTACCGGGTATGAGGAATGGCTGGATTTTGACCCGGAAGCTGTCCTGAAAGGACTTGAAACCCCGGACAAATCCCGCATTGATGAAATGCTGGCCTTTGCGGAAAAGGCAGAGCGGGACTATGCCGCCGCAGCGGCAGCCTATGAGCAGACCCCGGCAGATATTGCAGAACAGGCCCGGGCTGTCTACGGAGAGCCGGAGAAAATGACCGTTCTGGTGGTAGAGCCGCTGAAGGAGCCCTATGTAAAACAAATCGACCCTGGCTACAAATCCATGCAGGCGGAAGTCGATGGAACATTCCAGGCCATTTATCCCTATGATGACCCTGTGGCCCTGGTCTGCAATGACGAGGGAAAGCTAATGGGCATGGACCTGAACCGTGGCCTGCGGGATGATACCGGCAGCCTCTATGACATTGTGGCCGGTACATTTCTGGTAGTCGGTCTGGGCGAGGAGGACTTCGCCTCTCTGTCCCCGGAGTTGATCCAGAAGTATACAGAGCAGTTCCGAACACCAGAACTATTCGTCCCAAGAGACGGCAAGCTGGTGGTGCTGCCTATGCCGGAGCAGGCCCAGGAAAAAGCCTATCTTCCGGACAAATTTGAAACCGGAGGCCATGTGCAGACCCCAAGGGGTAACTTCACCTTAACCTCTTTGAGCCAGAAGCAAATGGAGGCCCTGGGTTACGGTGTCCACCACCATTCCGATGACCGGCGTTTCCTTATCATGGGCAACGGCACCCGTGCCTTTGCGGTAGCCGCTGACCCCATAGATTTGAAACGCCCCTCCATCCGGGACAGATTAGAAACTGCCCGCCAAGAGTGGGCCAAGCAGCCGAAGGTGGACACCACTAGCCGGGACGCACCGGAACGGGAGGGACGATGAGCCGAAGCAAGAAATGGCATCTGGAATGGGCGTTCTTCCTGGGCGGGAATGGGAGGCGGCAGTATCATAGCCTATGTAGGAACTGCGTGAGAGACTGCAAGCAGAGTTTCCGGGTACGCTTGATTGCCTGCCCACATTACAGTTCCAGGCGAGCGAAAAACTGTATGGATATGGGCGGAAAGACGGCTGAATAATCCTCTGTATCCGTATTTTCCATGAGGACCTTTATGATTTTCCTTGTGTGCGTGCCTACTGACGTACGGAGAGAATAGCCCGATTTTACACGCAAAATGAGTGCACAACTTTTCGATTTATCCGATTAGCGATGCTTATGTTTGCAGACTCGATTGAATGGGAAAAGGTGTCCACGAGGGACACCCAGGAATAGAAATTCAACTATTAATGATCTGTTTAATGTGAGCAGCAATTTCTGCAATGCTCAATGTCGTGGTATTCAATGCGCTTCTACTAGCAAGTAAAGGGCTGAAGGCCATGACCTCTTTTTTGGATAAGTGGTGCCACACAGGGAGTAAAACTTTCCTGCCTGCGGCGCTCTCTATCTGAATCAAAGCATCTAGCTCAGCTTTTGTCCAGTATTTTTCCGCCCTGATGTAATCAGGAGAGAGGATGATGATGCCGTATTGAGCCTTTTCCAGACCTTCGTCAATTTTTGCCCGGAAGCGGTCGCCACAGTCGATTTCGTCTTTATCGTACCAGACTCGGATGCCCTCGGCTTTAAGATGAGTAATAAGTTCCTCCACTAGGGGGTGTTTATCCTCTGAGGCGTGGCTTATAAAAACGTCATACTCTTTGGTACGTGGGATATCGGGACAACAACGGCCTCCATCACTATTGTCCTGTAAACTCTCCATAATTGTGGCTAGAACGCCCTTCAAATAAGCCAGATCAACATCCGCAGGAACTTCGAAGGAGACATTGCCAGTGGATGCCTCAATCTTGAATTTGACACTAGAATTGACGGGGGTGTCCATGCCAGGCATATGTTGTTCCGGCTCGCTAAAATGACTTTTCATATAAGATTCCTCCTGTTAGTGTATTTGATCCGCATAATGTGTGGCAACGGTATTTAGTTTCGCATGACTTGCATACCGTGGAGGGAAGTAACATCAATATCCTAAAGGTATACAAAAAGTGGCAACAGCACACAATGCCATTGCCACAACTTGTGATGAATCTAAAAATAGCGAAAAATCCCTATATTCGATTCAGAGGGGGCAATGTGCAACAAACGTTCATCCAAGCCAGAATTCGATTCAGCTTCAAAACAGTCTTGTTCACAATGTCACCCTCTTTCATAATTTTGGAAGATTAGGGGTGTTCCAACTCGCCCCAATCTCCTTGCCATGTCCTCACATATTATACTCTCACAACCCGATATTGGCAAGATATGATATTGCCAGAAATATCAAGAAAAAGTTTATAAAATTCACAGAAACGTAGAGATTTGAAAAAAGCAAGGAGAAAGCAAAAAAAATACTTGAAATTTTCAATTAGTGGGACTATACTGTGTGAGTGTATATAAATTGTGAAAGAGGGCCATATGTCCACAATACGTGGACATATGGCCCTCTGAGATTTAAGAATTTGTTGTAGCATGCGTTGTTGAACCACATAGAGTTTGCTTTTACCATGATGATCAGTAGGATACGAAGGGGACTGCATCGGACGTAAGCTCCTGATGAGAAAGAAAGCCAGGGGGCTATGTGTCGAAGCGAGAAATGGCACCTGGAATGAGTGTTCCTCCTGGGCGGGAATGGACGGCGGCAGTATCATAGTTTGTGTAGGAACTGTTCCCACAACTGCAAGCAGAGCTTTCGGGTGAAACAACTTGCCTGTCCACATTACAGTTCCAGTCGAGCCCAAAAGTGTATGGATATGGGTAGAAAAACGGCTAAATAATCCTATGTACTCGTATTTTCGATAAGGGCCTTTGTGATTTCCCTTGTGCTGGGCTAATTTGCAATATAAGGAAGAAAAAGACCAGTTTTGCACACATTCTGTCACACGTAAAAAAGGGCGTACAACCTTTCGGTTTGTCCGATTGGCTGTACGCCTACTTTTTGAACCATTACAGGAGCTATTTAATGCAGATTTCGCCATGCCTGCGAAGAATTAAAGAACTCAATATTTTTCCAACTCTGTTGCAGAACGGAATCGTTCAAAATGCGAGCTATCCTTCCGTACACTTTCAAGATCTGTGTGGTCAAGAAAAATTTGCCTTGAAGTGTACATATGTTTCCCATCTGCAGGAAGCATTTGTACAGTAAAATTCCCAGAACCGTTTTGGGAATGCAACGTTGGATTTTCAAGTTTTCCATCAAAAATATCGACCAATGAACATAATGTTAAAGTTAGTCCGAGAATAGTAATTTTTAATTCTTCACTGTACTCGAATAGAATTTCTTTACCTTGATTTTCCTTGCATTTACGCTGAATAGAGTCACTCTCACTGACGAAACCATTCAGAGTAATTTCCCTTTGGTATGTGATAAAGGGCCTTTTCTCGACAAGGCAACGATATAACTTGTCAACATTCTTAACGTCATCAATTATTAACACGTTGGTTGCGTTGAACTTTACGTTTAGCTTGTTTTCAATCTCATAAAGTCGGTGCCAAAATTGCAACACTTCATCCGGTATGCCCTGATATGGCATGCTTTCATTGGGACAAACTTTCATACCACCTAGTGTACCATTTCCCTGTGAAAACGCATTAAAAATCTCTTTTGCAGAGAGAACGTCAGAAACAGACGGGTGTGGACACAGTGCAATATTGAGCTGCATAGCCCCATCCGCTTTTGCAGAATTTAAAATATACGATACTTTCAATGCAGATTGACTAACCGAAGCAAAGTGCATTTTCTCTATGCTATTTATAGTTTGTCGCTGAAACATTAGTGTAAGCGCATAACCATTGCCTGCGATTTCGAGCGGAAAAGGGCCCGGAAATGTAGGCGCCTTTACATATAAGCAACCGTTAGAAAGTTCAATACCTTTCAAAGGTGCTACGATGAAGTCATTAGCTTTAATTTTTTCCCCGTTGACAGTGTAGTACCCGTTCTTATCAGGGGAAAGCTTGATCGCTGTCTGCGTGTTGTATGAATAGGTGAGGATATCTTGAAATGTATAGTGACTGTCCGGATCAAAAACGGATTCAGCCTCTTTAGGCAATACCACATTGAAACCGGTAATATCAAGATCTCCATCACAGTCTAAACGGCAATATCCGTTACGATCCTCCACGTACCGAAAACCGTCAGGCAGACTTTTCCCGACAGTTTTTAAAACGGAATCGGGTACCTTGGATGTAAATTGTGGCTTTTTGATAAAAGTATCCCTAAAACTTGCAAACATTAAAAATCCTCCTTGATATTATCCCAAATTAGCACTTTAGAGAAAAGCCTTCTTTGCACTGTGTAATCATCTGTAGTTTCTTCAATTATGTGGCATATCTCCTCAAAGTCGGCATCATTCCGAAGAATAATGTATTTGATATCAGAAAGTGAAAATTTGAGCCAGCAACAATCATTGTCAGATATCGTTTCGTTAAGCACTTTGATAGTTGACATGTAGTCATCAGTAACCGCCTGCGGTAGATCAATTTGATGTAGATTGGGAACAAAACGCCATTCTCGTTCGTCTGTAAAATTTTTTTGAATAGTAACTCCATTTCGCAGCATTGGGCCACTTATTGGCTTTAGATAGCACATGTGCGCGAGTAGATAATCATTGACTGGAATATCCTCTTGGACTTGCGTAGCAGTCGCAAAGGCTTTTGAGAATTCGTTGCACAAAATAGAACTTCTATTCACGTACTGTATAGGTTGAACACCATGATGAATGCCCCACTTTTTCGAAAAAGCAATACCATAATTTCCGTATGTTGATAAATGGTCTTCTAGTCGGTGTATGTTTATATCGCAGAAACAGACCATAGGGTACGCTACTTGATGTAGCCCAATAGAAAGGTAATCGACGTATTCAGCATAGAAACGGGGAATTAGTGCTTTCCCCCTTAACGTAGAATATAAAAAGTCAGGCTCCGTAAAAAAGTGGAATAATGTATTGGCGCTTTGAACTGGTGCAATATACTGTTCATCTTCTACTGGTGTGATATCGATAGATAAAATTTCTTTTTCTGCGGTTTCCATATTTACTCCTCATATGATTTTACTATTTAGTTGATTAAAAAGGCCACCTCCATGATTTGTCAAAACCACGGGAGGTAGCCTCTAAAAACATTACCTATTCATTGCCGTCGTCATTGTCGTCGTTGTCGGCATCGTCATCGTTATTGTCGTCATTACCGTCGTCATCATCGTCATCTGCCGAAACATCTACCGTTTCCTCCCACTGAAAACGCCCAGGAATATGGCCACTGTCGCCCTCCCTTTGCGTTTTATCCGAGGTATCGATGTCCCAGCCACCGCCCTTGTAGTAGCCATAAGGATACTGCTCAGAACAATCCCTACTCATGATAGTTCTCCTTTCATAACATCAGACACATTCAAACGACTTACCCTCTTCACAGTAATTATAGCTATAGGAACGGAAGAAGTCAATATCTACAAAATTTGCATACGAAATTATTTGAAATATATTTGCTACCCCTGTTACTTATCATTTTACCATCTGCATGAGCGGCAGTTTTCCACATTTCCATAATGCGGGAATTATCCCGTAATTAGCCGATACATGGTCAACGGTACATACCACACCGCCACAATCAGCTGCCAGACCAGAACAAACCCACCGATGATACCGCCGATAATGAAGTTCAGCGCAAACAGGGCAATCCCGCCGCCCATGGAGCTGCTGCCCGGTACAAACCAGAGCCACATCCGATGGAGGCCAAAGGGCAGCCCACAGAGTATCCAGAGCCGCAGATAGTCAACCGCTCCGTCCTTCATACAGGCAGATTTGAAGATGCACACCAGCAGTGCCGCCCCAGCCACAGGTACTACGCTCTTTCTGAAAAACTGAAAGACAATTTCTTTTCTCGTCATGGTATATCGCCTCCCGGAATCCATTATAGCAGCTGTGGATTTAAGAGGCGCTAATAGTCTGCGAACAATGCCTACTCCGCAAATTTTCCCCAAAACTTTTCATATCCGGCAAATCCTTCATCCACGATGCACCCCACATCCTCGCTGCTCACGCCTTTCCGCTGGCCGCAGGATACATTTGCCAGGACCAGCACCAGGCGCGTGGCGTTGAACAGGTGCGTTTTGATTTCTTCTTCCTTGGTCGCCCAACCACGATTGGGAGTATCTCCCGGGCGGTGGATAGTATCGGACAGGTGGGCCAATTCCTCCAAAGCACGTTTACATTTTTCCTCATACCAGCTCTGCATATTGGGCACCTTCCCGGTGACGATGATGACCGGCTTTTCATTCATATTGCATTCTCCTTTTTATTCTAGCTCTTGTGTAATGTTTTGCTCCGACGGGAGCAGAATGTCCAGATTTCGTTTGATGGTATCGTACTCTTTCGCCTGCCGTCTGGCGGCGGTGTACTGCGCGTACAAAGTACCCTTCCGCGCAGTCAGCTCCGACAGCTCCGCTTCCAGATTTTCAGCAACAGGAAGGGGGACAGCCCCCAGCCGTTTCAGCTCCCGGGCGGCGGCCTCAAAAAGGATGATCTCGCTTTCGTGTCCACGAAGGAACTTTTCCTTGTCGTCCGATTTTCGGTAACGGTTATAGACCGGGCGGCATTTCCGGTAGGTGGCGGAGTATTTTGCGATCAAATTCAGCTCCGCGATTCTGCCCTCCACCGCCTTGATGGAGGCAAGCGAAGCATCCACGGTGGCATTCAGTTCCGCAAGTCTGCGATCCAGCGCCTCATAGCTGTCAGTGCCATGCTCTGCCAGATAGTTTAGGGTTTTGGCACCCTCTTTCAGCTTTTGCAGCTTTGCCCAGTGTTGAAGCCCGGGGCTTTGATTGCCCTGGATGACGGCGATTCGCTGAATGCGGTCATCCTGCACCCTGGGACACTTCGATGGGCGAGTACGGCCTGCAATTCTGGCTGTAAGGGCTTCTTCTGTATAATCGATGCCCAGGGTTTTCAGCCGGGTAAATCGCTCCTGATTGGATGCCCGACAGGAGATGTATTTCCCACGCCGGATTTCGTACCCTTCCTCCTGCAATCTGTGGAACAGATCTTCCAGATCCGCGCAGGCGGGAAGCAGCCGGTCAATGGTGACTTTCAGCTTTGCTTTATAGCTGGTGCCATTCCGTATGGCCTGATGCTCAACGTAGCTCTTACCCTTTTCCTGTCCGGGAACGATGACGGACAGGCCATGCTCCTTGCAGAGCCGGTCAGAGGTGCGGCGAATCTCATAGTAGCTGCGCTTGTTGGAATGGTAGTGCTTGTGATCCGCAAAGCTGACGGCATTCCAAATCACATGATTATGGATGTGCCCACGGTCAGTGTGGGTGGTCAGGACGAACTCATATTTCCCACCCAGAATCTCCTTTGCCAGCTCCAAACCGATTTGATGGGCCTCCTCCGGCGTTACCTCTCCGGGTGCGAATGCCTGGATCAGGTGACGGCCCAGGTTCTCGCCCTTGTCAATGGCGTGCCGCCTGGTCCAGGCAAATTCAATGTCGGCGGTTTCTGCGGAGCAGCCATAGGCGGAAATCAGCAGGCTACCATCTGTCTTGGCCGGGTTGCAGATGTAGTCAATGGCGGCCTTTAGGGTAGACTTGATAGGATGCGTCTTTGTAACTGCCATATTTCGTCCAGCCTCTCCCGGATTTCCTGGATATCTGCCTGGTACAAAGAGTCCCCGGCATTCACTCGCTTGGCGATCTGGTTAATATTGCGCCCAATGGCGGCCAGCTCCCCGGTAAAGGTTTTGATATCCGCAGTGTCCAGATTGATGATATACCCATCAATCGCCATCTTCCGAAGGTAGGCCCCCATCCGCTTCGCCGGGAGCTGGGACAGTTTCTCGTCAATGAGCTGTTTTTCCTCCTCCGTGACATAAAATTTGATTTGAATATTCCGCTTCCTGACTGCCATCTACCGCCTCCGTTTTCATCTAAGGGTTTGGGGTTTGCCCAATAACAAATTTCGCAAGTGGGTACTCACTTGCTGTGCTTGCTATCGTATCTTTTCCTTACTTATATAATCCCAAAACTATGGTTTTGGCAACTTTTAGACTTGAAGAAAGATGTTTTTCATACCACAAAATTTAGAGGTAGCATCAAAACGGGCAATCGTGTTGATGCTACCTCATTTGAAATTCCATTATACCGATAGGTGAGTATTTTCTAGAAGCTGACAGTCAATAGGAACGCAGCCATTCAACCTCATGGACAAAATAAACTTATTATCATTCTGAGAAACGGACATATGCCCATCATGCTTTTCAACACATTTTCGGACATTTTGAAGTCCGTAACCATGGTTTTTCCCACGGCTGCACTGAAGATATCCTTCTGCGTATGGATTCTCGATCTGGTAAAAGAGAATATTGTGATAGATCCGCATTTGAATGCGTATGTATCGTTCCTCTATGGGCAGCGACTGACAGGCTTCTATGGCATTATCCAAAGTGTTTCCCAATAAAACATAAAGATCTACCGCAGAAATCCCCAGGTTTGGGGGAACACTAACATCAAAGTTAAAAGGAATATCGGCATCTTCTGTTATTTCCCGGTACTCATTCAGAATGACACTCACAACACTGTTTCCTACATCAACAACCGTAGTAAGGCTGTCAAATAGCTCCTGAGTCTCAGCCATCATCTGATTGACGTCCACTGCGTTCCCTTCTGCCGCCAAGGTACGCATTGCCTGCATGTATTTATTGATGTCATGGAACATAGCACGGGTTTCTTCCTGCTCGCTTCGGAGTTGGGTATAATACTGTTCCTGCATGGCATAATGATGCTCAGCCAGTTCTGCTTGCAGTTTTTGGTCAGAAGCACTTTTGGCGCGCTCCGCATACAGGATAATGACAATATTTAAGTAGAGTAAACCAATTGCGGACACCAAAACAGGCACAGACATTCGTTCATCTCCGGAAAGAACCTGCTGGCAAAAAGACAAACCTAAAATAATTCCAGCAATATATCCGGGAGTCAAGGTGAGCAGAAATGGTAAGGTAATCGCTGTCCTCTTGCGTTTCGTAATTGCCAGCACGATCAATACGCAAAGCCATAGCAGCATATGTGAGATAATAATGCAAATAGCACGAGTCTGACCGTAAGATATGATTGTCTGTGCATCAATATGGAATAAGGAAAACAAGCCAAAAATCAGCATTTCATTTAATACATAGAGGCAGCAGTAACTGATACTTGCATATATTGCTTGAATGATGCTTGCACTAAAAAAAGAATATGCAATCAGCAAGAGTGCAATCGCATAGAAAGCCAATCGAAGAAAAGAAGCATTTGGCACGAAGGACAGTAACGCAAGAATGATTCCACTAACAATATAGGCACTTCCCATTGCCCACCAAGGACGGGATCTTTTGGTGAAAAATCCGTTGAAATATATATGGGCAAGGAGCATTTCTGTCACGACCCCGGTAAGTTCTGCAATAATATACATGGCTACCTCCCAAGGAAACGGTACAGTGCGTCATTAAATTCCTGCATCCGTTTTCTACCAATGGGAACCACTGCACCACAATCCAACATAATTTCTGACGCAGTTGCGGAACGAATGTGTTCCAGGTTTACAACATAGCTCTTGTGAGGAGATGCAAAATACCCTTTTGGGAGGCGAGATATCACTTCCTTCAAGGTACTGCGAAAACGATACGCCTTATCTGTTGTATGCACTACGGCATAATGCCCGAATGTTTCAATATACTGGATGTTCCGCAGAGGTACGGAGACAAGTGCTGTATCAATTTGGAATGTTAGGCGGTGGGCTGTTGCGTCGGCAATGGCCGCATCCATTGCTTCAAAGAAATCTCCCTGTGCAACAGGTTTTTGAAGATACCGTATTGCGACCCCATACCCCTTCAGTGCGTAGGCATTGCTTTTGGTGGCAAAAATGACAATAGGGGGATTGGGCATCGCAATCAGCTCCTTTGCCACATCAAATCCAGTAGGTGGTTCCATCTCGATATCCAAAATCGTAATATCGAAGCCGGATGCCTTTGCTGCATATAGCAGGTCTTTGGCATGGAGAAAGGTAGTAGTTTGAAGCAAGCAGTCTTCATCATACCGCTTTACCATTTCCAAGATTTGCGCCAAGTCCTGTGTTTCATCATCACAAATTCCCAATCGAAGCTTATCCACAAAAACACCACCTTAGAATGGATAGTATCTGAATCTATTTTAACAGATTTCAGAAGTCCATTCAAGGTGGTGTTTTTGCCGTTTGTGCAGCTTTAAGTGTCATTTGCGCCAGAACCACAAAAGACTCAGCATCAGTCATCCCGAATCGCCCTAGCAATCTTGAGTAAAAGATGCTGCTGATCCGGGTTCATTCGGCAAGCGATCATGTATAATTCCGCTAATTCTGTGTTTGACGGAGGTATATTTCCAAACAAAGACCTAGGATCAATACCCAATTCCTTAATGATTGCATCCAGACTTTCAACGCTGGGCATGGTTTCCCCACGCTCGATTTGTCCAATCATACCAGTTGAAAGATTCACTTTCTCAGCCAGTTCCTCTTGCGTGAGGTTCTTGCTGTTTCGCTTTTCTCGGGTCATCGTGCCGATCTTTTCCCTTATTGAACTCACAGTAGCCCCTCGCAATCCTCACCATTCTACAGATATTATATCTATTTTGCTGGGAGAAATTAAGCTACTATTACTATTATTATATAATAGTAAAGCTACTATTTCAAGAGCGAAACGTGTCGTTTGTGTCGCCTGAAACGTCGTTCGTGCCTACCCCCTTGAAATGTTGCCCTCAATGAATTACATTGGCTTTAACAAGAAACGGAGGGGATGCAAATGGTTCAGGAAATGGCAAGAAAAACAGCTAATAAAATGGCAGATCAGGCCGTAATTGATCCTCAAAAAATTCATATTTTTGCGTATGGTCTGGAGCTACTGTATTCTTCATTGGCCGGTGTCTTGGCATTGATTATCATTTCCGCAGTGGGTAAGAAGCCGTTCCTATGGGTGCCATATCTTGCGGGATTTGTGCCGCTTCGGCTGTCCGGGGGCGGATACCATGCGAAAACACATTTTCACTGTGTTTTTGAATTTTCCCTTCTCTATTCCCTTGTGCTGCTGATAGTAAGAGCATGTGTACTTCCAATGATAGTATTGCCGATTGTCTGTACGGTAACCCTTGTTATTATTCTGATATTCTCACCGGTAACTGCACCCAACAAGCCATTGAAGGAATGCCAACACAGGACAAGCCGTCAGAATAGCATAACCCTAGGTATAGGTAATTTAATCGGATGTATTTTGCTGTTTTCCCTGTTCACATTTCAAAATCAATGGATCAATATGTATTTTGCAGGTAGCAGCATGGCAGGGTTTTCAATGTTGCTGGCTGTGATAAATAAGCGTGGGAGGAGGAAGCTCGATGAAAACAATGGTTGATCATACTATGGTAAAGTTAGGAGCTCTGCTTGCCAGTGCTGCCATGTTCCTGGCAGTTTTAAGCGTAAGCAGTACCTGCGGGTTTATGCTTTACCAGCCGGATGTGCCGGAAGAACTCAAGTAAGCAAGCGTTTTGTACATTTCCTCATATGCAGAAACGAGGGATATTCTCGTTGCATAAAAATTTTGAGAGGGGTGAGTCCCATGCAGAGATAATTTATGCAGCGTCCAATGGAAAAGCATTTGAATTATGGTGGGGCGTGACCAGATATTAGTTGTAATCCTGGTACTGCTGTTCACCGAGTGACACATCTTTCACGTTCATGGCTTTGGCCGCTGCCCTATCCGAAAGCCTATTTTTTGAGGGGCAGCAAAGGCATATCAGGTGAAGCCAGGGGAAGAAGTGTAAGCGTCACCTGCACAAATCTATTCATATGAATCTGCCTGATCAGCAGTTCATATTCGCCTTAGGTTGGTAGTGAAAGTGCACAGCTAACAACCTGTAGTAATACTGCCATATGCTGTCAGTGGTATAGGCAATGGTTGACAGCTTCAGTCTATTCAAAAGGAAAGGAGAACCAAATGAAACATCAAAAGAACACTCACACCCGTAAGATTATTGCGTGTATGCTTTGCATCGTGATGGCAGCAACGCTGTTATCGGTAACTGCGTTTGCCGCTGGCTCTTGTAGCTATCGGTTTAGCAATGGTGTTGTATGCGGAAAGGATACAACCAGAAAAACAATCAGCACTTCTGCGACGCAACACGGAGTACATTACTACTACAGCGAGTCCTTGGGAGGCAATGCTCGGTGCGACTATTCTTATTACACCGTCACCGAGGCGGATGTTTGCGCCTACGGGCATAACACCAATAAGACTACAACTCGTCATGAGTTTGGCCACGGATGCATGAACCCCGGAAGATAATCACATATCAAATAGGACTCACACAGATCTATCAAAAGAAAACCATTAAGCATTAGGTCATAAAAGGAGGGCAGTCTATGATTTGCCAATATCTCCGTCGTTCCTTCCAGCGAAGGTTCCTACGTCATTTTTCCCTGTTCTGGATCATGCTGTGCGCGTTCCTGCTGCCACTTGTGGTATCTACCTATCTGGACAGCCTGGAGTACGGCGCACGGCTACAACTCAATAGCATCAGCAGAGGATGTGCCATACATATTTTGGAAGCATCACCAGAGGATCTGGACTTGTTTCGCAATATTGATGGTCTGACAGAACCATTTTATGAGGATGGCACAATCTACCTGAGCTATGAGTCTGAGGAATTCTGGAAAACATCTTCAGATCTGGAACTGTTAAACTCCATGTCCGACGAGGAATTTAACGACTATTTTGCCGAAGATCAGCGGATCATGGCTGCCCTTCATTCTGCAATGGATAAAAGCAGCCGCAATCTTGAGATCGTGGGGTATGCCTACGATATGTGGGGCGAAGCTATAAAATATTCGCCCGACACGGTAGCCTATATGCGGAAGGTTTTGTACTTAAATATCGCATTGGTGCTCTTTTCGGGCTTGATCGTCTACAGTGCTTACGGAAATCACATCACAGGATTTTCCCAGGAAACAGCAGATTTGCGTGCCCTTGGCGCAACAGAAGGACAGGTTGTCCAGTTGTTTTTGGCGGAGTTCGGAGTTATCTTTCCGCTCGCTGCCTTAGGCGCAATCGGTTTATCCGGGGTTGTCATGCGGTATCTGTATGAGCATTTCCTTGGGAACACTGCGGATTCTGCAACAATGTGGGAAGTTTTCTATATGAATCCAAGGACCACCGCATTGGAGATTCTATTCTACTTCTTGGTGTGCCTTTGTGCACTGGCGGTTTCTCTGATGCATCGCCCCCGCAGCAGAAAGTACAAGCAGCCTCGGACACAATCCACTTCGTTGCCTTACCTGTGGGTTCGCCGGACAAAACCGCCGATTGTTCGCTGCCTTCTGATTCTCGTTCCTCTGGTGACTGCCTTTATCCTGCTGTTTAACGGATACTTGAACGTCAATGCGCAAAATACGCACAGTATTGTAGAAGGACTCATCGTTGTCATGTCCGGCGATTCGGGCTTCTCCCCGGAAGAGCTGCGAATTGCAGATGAACTGGCCGGAGCAGGGAGGGTAGAACAGATTAAGGATATCACAGAATCGTACTTGCTGGTCCCGCCCGATGGGAACTCGTTTATGGTTTATATTCACTCCTATAGCGATTTTGCGCCCCAATCGCCACCGCTGGAGGAATATGAGATTGCGGCAGATCTGCCAGAAGGGGAAACAGCATTGGGCGTTTACCACCTGGAGAGATCAAATCATCTTGGGGAGCAAATCGAAGTCACTCTGACGAGAATTGTTGAAACAGGAAATCAGGACCCCTGGAAGGTGAATGTCTATATCAGTGATGCGTTGATGCAAAAACTGATGGCAGATGCGCCGGTAAACATACTGTATGTCTATTCCAGTGCCGAAAGTGCAAAAGCATTGGAAAACGTCCTTCGGGAGCATATGCCCAGTGCCTACCGTGTGAATAACTTCCAAAATGGTATTGATGTCAACGCTAAACGGCAGGAAGGGCGCTTGCTCCTTATGAGCTGGATCTTCTCTATTCTGATGTTGGTAGCAATGCAAATCATCTGGGTTCGTCTGGCGGCATATGTACAGAGCTGCGCGCCAATGCTAAAGATTCTGTTTCAGGTGGGGGGGTCACGCAGACAACTATTAAAACTGATCCCGGTTTGGCTTGGGGCCGCTTCTGCGGTGATACTGCCGTATCTGATTGCGATTCCCTGGATCAGGATGCAAGAAAATCGGCACTTCATTGTCTCAGGCCCAGTGCTTTGTATCTACGCCGTGATTGCTGTGTTTACAGTCATTATTTTTTGGCTGCCGGTGAAATACACACTTCATAAGATTCTTGAAAACACGAAATAGGAGAAGGAGGACCCCCTATGCCTTTGTTAGAAGTGAAAGACCTATGCCGTGCCTTCCGGCAGGGTGATACGGAGATTCACGCCGTGGATCACGTATGTTTTTCTGTGGAACAGGGAGACATGCTTGCCATCGTGGGTCAGTCCGGTTCAGGAAAGACGACCCTTCTGAATCTACTCGGGTGTGTCGATAAACCCAGCGCAGGGAAGGTTCTATTGGATGGACAGGATATCCACAGTCTTTCCGATAAGGAATCGGCAAAACTGCGCAGACAGAAAATCGGGTACATCTATCAGGATTTCAAGCTGCTGCCGATCCTAACGGCAAAGGAGAACATCCTGGTTCCCGCTATGCTGGATGGAGGAAAACTCCCCATGCCTCAGGTTCGCCCGTTGGCAGACCGGCTTGGCATCGGCAACCGCCTGAATCATCTGCCATCACAGCTTTCTGGCGGACAGCGGCAGCGGGTCGCCATTGCCAGAGCACTCATCAATCAGCCCTCAATTCTTCTTGCGGACGAGCCTACAGGAAATCTGGACAAGGCCTCCGCACAGGAGATCATGGAGCTGCTGCTGGATTTGAACCGGGCGGGCCATACCATCATTCTAGTAACGCACAACGAGGGGTTTGCGGATTTGTGTCCCCGAAAGATTACGATCAGCGATGGCCGGATTACCTCAGATCAGTAAAAGGATTTTGTCTGGATTCATGATTGCGTTGCGCAGCAAGAAAGTAATCCGCACTGTGGTTTACATGAAAGGAGTCTAATTTTCTATGAAGAAGTTTGTCTGCTTACTGCTTACCATCTGTATGATACTTGGGGTACTCTCAGGATGCCGCAAGGACCACCATGAATCTACCCTGATGTCTACCATTGCAACCACTGAAGTGGCTGAGGAAGCCATTACAGTGCCTACAGCAGAAGTGCCCACGGAGTCTGAGCCTTCTGAGGCGGCAGGGACTCCTGGTGTGATCAGAAAAATCCCAAAGGCTGAAGCCGTAAACGTCCGTGAGAATGCTGGTGGAAACTATAAGGTGGTCACGCAGCTCAAAGTGGGGACCGAAATTACGGTGTATGAAGTCGTTACCATCGCTGATGGTAACGAATGGGGACGTATCGATCAGGGATGGATTCTTATGGATTTAGTGCAACTCAATGACAGCGAGCCATCTACCGACCCCACTTAACCCAAAGGTTCTTCCAAATCCGCCGAACTGTTATGGTCAAATTCCCGTTATACTGTCCCACATGCAAAAAAGAATACATGGTTGATATAATATAACTGAAAATGGAATCGAGTTATGAACCAGTCGCTAAAGCGTAGAGCCTGCTTCCCTTAAAGCAAAAGGGAAGCAGGCTTTTCCCTTTCCTAGTATCCCAATTCCACAGATAGCAGGTAACCTACTCGTTTTATTTGCGCCTAAAAAATTTTTGAAAGAATTTCCAGATTCCGGTTGCTGATTTAAGGCTTCCTGGATTACTAAGACAAAGGGAGAAATCATCCACCCGCCTTCGCGGTTGCGAAGGGAGGTGAGAAAAATGAATGACTCCGAAAAGAGGCGTATTCAAAATCAGTTTCACGCATTTTGCGTGACGGTTTTGAAAAACGAGGCCAGGCGTATTCAGCGGGAATATACCCGCCGCAGGGAACTGGAAAAATCTCTGGAGGATCTGACCCCTTCCGAACAGGAGCAGACTGCTGTGGCAGACCGGTATTTCACAGACGAGCATGTCTTTGAAGTGCAGGGCCTCCCGGTGGTGGTGACTGGCGACCTTCTGGCGGACGCTCTGGCGAAGCTACCGGAAGGAAAGCGGAATGTGATCCTTCTGTCCTATTTCCTGGATCTGAATGATCGGGAGATCGGCGAGAAGCTGAATCTTCTTCGTCAAACCGTATCCAAACGGCGGCTTACGACCCTGAAAGAACTGCATGACTATTTGATGAAGGAGGGATTTGAATGGCCGGACAGGTAGGTGTCCTCCCGGTGCCTGTGATTCTGGCGGCGGTAGATGGGGACGAAAATTCTCTGGTCGCTGTAGCCGCCCATTTCAGGCGGTACATCCGGGGACTCTCCACCAGGGTCCTGAATGACGAATACGGAAATACATACTGGTATGTAGATAAAGATATGTGTCTCCGGCTGGAAACGAAGCTGATCCACAGCATCGTGACGGGCTTTAAGGTGCTGCCTGTTTAAGACCTACGGGGCAAGTTTCCCTCCCTTCCTTGCCCCAGCGGTCTGGCATTGAAGCTCCTGCACTTTGAAAAAGAAAGCCCGGCAGACAACGCCGGCGCAGCATAAAGGCAGACAAATACATCCCTTCTGTGCCAAGCCGGACGGCGGGTGCGCTGTGACCTTCTGTGAAGTGAGCGATACCCACCCGCACCGCAAAATGCGCCTGGCAGCGCATGGGCGACGACACACAGAGGGTCAGGTACTCCCTTACAGCCATAGTCCGAGCGTTCAGAGCGTCGCAGGCAATGGGTAGGGTCCAGCGGGATGCTGGGGGGTGAGATTCCCGTGGAGCTGCTGTGGGGCTACCCACAGGCCAAGCAGCCGTTTGTTCGCTGTCCAATCGCAAAAACAATCATTTGAGAGGGAATTATGAAGCAAGAAAATATATCGAAAAAACAGACTGCTCCATCCAAACAAAATCCTCTTGACGCACAAACGACCTACCACATTTCTGGCAGGTCGTTTGTCGTTCAGCCGGTATTCAAGCCCGAAAACAGCAATACCCTTGGTGAAGTTCTCCTGCGCCTCATGCAGGCGGACTGCGAAAAAAGTTTGTGATTTTCAGAATATCAGCTGACAATAACAGTTAAGCGCGGTATAATTGTTGCGTGAAGAAGAAAACACAATTCGTTGCTCGACTGTTAAAAGGAGGACTTATGAAAAAGTCGAACAACAAGAAAACACGCGACGTTACCGCGTTCATCTATCCCCGCCTGTCTCGTGACGATAATCTGGAAGGGGAAAGCTACAGTATCAGCAATCAAAAAAAGCTGTTAACCAAGATGGCAAAGGACATGGGATACACCAATATCGTCACCTTTGTGGATGACGGCGTTTCCGGCGTTACCATGGATCGTCCCGGCTTCAATGAAATGATGCGTCAGCTGGAAGAAGGCAAGGCCTCTGCTCTGTTTGTCAAAGATCTTTCTCGGCTGGGCCGTAACTACATTGAGGTAGGGCGGCTCATGGAGGAGTTCTTCCCGGAACACGATATCCGCTTGGTGGCTGTTTCAGACAATATCGATACAGCAGAGGGTGAAAATGAGTTAGCCCCTATCCGCAACCTGTTCAATGAGTGGTACGCCCGGGATATCAGCAAGAAGCGCCGTATCAGCAATAAAATCAAGGGCAACGCCGGGGAACCTATGGGGCCACCCCCTTACGGGTACATCAAGGACCCGGATAATCCGAAGCACTGGATTATCGAGGAGGAAGCGGCAAGTGTTGTCCGGCGGATTTTCAGTATGACTCTGGATGGCATGGGCACAGAGCAGATTGCAGCCCAGCTGGAACGGGATGGAGTCCTGACACCCAGGGCCTATTGGCATCAGCGGGGAATCAACCGCCCTGGCAAGGGAGATTTGCAGCGGCCTACCAAGTGGAATAAGACCACTGTAATTCAAATGCTGTCCGTCCAGGAGTATTGCGGAGACGTTTTGAACTTTAAGACCTATTCCAAGTCTTACAAGAACAAAAAGCGGATCGACAACGCCCGGGAGGATTGGGTGGTGTTCAAGAATGTTCACGAACCCATTATTGACCGCACTGTCTGGGAACAGATTCAAGAAAAGCGCGGCAAGATGCGCAAGCGCAAGCCGAGGGATACGGAGCGGAACATCTTCAGCGGCCTTTTGGTTTGCGCAGACTGTGGACACAACCTGAATTACCACTTCAACCAGGGCAACCACGATATCAAGTATTTCAACTGTACGAATTACCGTGGAAATCGTGGTACCTGCACTTCCACGCACTATGTCCGGGTAGATTTTCTGGAACAGGTTGTTCTCGGAGAAATCAAGCGCCTTACCAAGTATGCTGTCCGCTATGAGGACGAATTTTTGAAGGCGGTTATGGGCAGCACCCAGAAAACCGCTGAATCCGAGCATAAGCGGAAGCAAAAGGAGCTTTCCGCTGCCAGGGCCAGGGACGATGAACTGGACGGCCTTTTTGAGCGGATCTATGAAGATAATCTTTCCGGCAAGCTGTCAGATGAACGCTTTTCCAGAATGTCCCAGCGCTACGAGGCGGAACAATTGGAACTCAAGGAGCACATGAAAACCCTCCGCACGGAAATTGAGAAGCTGGCAAGCGAATCCGTTTCCACGGATATGTTTCTCTCCATTGTCCGCAAATACACCCGTGCCAAGAAGCTGACACCCCGGATGTTAAATGAATTGGTTAATCACATTGAAGTTCACCAGGCCGAGAAAATCGACGGTGAGTGGGTTCAGAAATTGACCATCCACTACAACTGCATCGGAGCCCTATTTATCCCCGACACAGAAGCACTGCCCGCCCCAGAGGTGACAGTCAATACCCGCAGAGGTGTGTACGTTACCTACGAACCTGCTCAAAATGAGTAGCAAAAAGCGAGTGTTCTCATAGGACGTCAAATCCTATAAGAACACTCGCAGTGGTGCGGGCAACAGGACTCGAACCTGCACGCTTGCGCAGTGGAACCTAAATCCACCGAGTCTACCAATTCCACCATGCCCGCAAAAAAGCCCCTGTTTTCACACGGCGGGGAAACCGAGGCAGAGCATAGCGCCTGACCTGCGGATTTATCCTAGCATAAATGGGGGCTTTTGTCAATTGAGCGGGTATGGTTTTTTCAAAGCGGGAAATGTTTTTACCGGGAAGACGAGGGAGAAACGCCCCTATCTCTTGACTTTTTTATCCGTATGTGAGAAAATAGCGGCGTTAAATTTAGAAACAAGAGAGGCTTTTTTTATGAAGCAATCCAGAACGAATACCTGCGGCGAGCTGCGGCTCGGGGACGTGGGTAAGAAAGTGACCATTGTCGGCTGGCTGGAAAACGTCCGGGAGGTGGGCTCCAATTTTGCCTTCCTGGTGCTGCGGGATTACTACGGTACCACCCAGGTGGTTGTGGAGACCGAGGACATGATGAAGCTGGTCAAGACCATCAATAAGGAATCCACCATTTCTGTTACCGGTACCGTCCGGGAGCGGGAGAGCAAGAATGCCAAGCTGCCCACCGGCGACATTGAGGTTGTACCTGAGAAAATCGAGGTGCTGGGCAAGTGCTTCCACAACCAGCTGCCCTTTGAGATCAACAAGAGCCGGGACGCTGACGAGAATACCCGTCTGAAGTACCGGTTCCTGGACCTGCGGAATCCCGCGGTCAAGTCCAACATTGTCCTGCGCTGCCAGGTGGTGGCGGAGCTGCGCAAGCGGATGACCGACCTGGGGTTCCTGGAGATCACCACCCCCATTCTGACCTCCTCCAGCCCCGAAGGCGCGAGAGACTATCTGGTCCCTGCCCGGAACCATCCCGGCAAGTTCTACGCTCTGCCTCAGGCTCCCCAGCAGTTCAAGCAGCTGCTGATGACTTCCGGCTTCGATAAATATTTCCAGATCGCCCCCTGTTTCCGGGACGAGGACGCCCGTGCGGACCGTACCCCCGGCGAGTTCTATCAGCTGGATATGGAAATGGCCTTTGCCTCTCAGGAGGATGTGCTGGAGACGCTGGAAACCGTTCTGCAGCCCGTTTACGAGAAGTTCGGCAAGTTCAAGCGGGTGGCGCAGGCTCCCTGGCGGCACATTGCCTATAACGATGCCATGGAGCGCTACGGCTCCGATAAGCCCGACCTGCGGATCGACCTGGAGATTCAGGATATTTCCGCCATTGTCCAGGGCTGCGGCTTTGGCCCCTTCGAGGGCGCGACTGTCAAGGCTGTGGCGGTGGACAACTTCACCCAGGCTCGGAAATGGATCGACAAGCTGCTGGCTGACGTGGAAGTCCAGACCGGCAGCAAGGCATGCTGGTTCAAGGTGGACGAGAACGGCGCCCTCACCGGCGGCATCTCCAAGTTCCTGGGCGATTGCGGCGAGGCACTGAAGGAGCAGCTGAATCTGAAGCCCGGTTCCTTCGTCTGCATGGCGGCCGGCAAGAAGACCGCCGCTCAGAAGACTGCGGGCGTGATCCGCTCTATGCTGGGCAGACGCGTCCCCGGCCACTTTGACGAGGAGCAGTACGCCCTGTGCTGGATCGTGGACTTCCCCATGTATGAGATCGGCGAGGAATCCGGCCAGCTGGAGTTCTGCCACAATCCCTTCTCCATGCCCCAGGGCGGCCTGAAAGCCCTGGAGGATGCCGAGGGCGATACCGAGAAGCTGCTGGCCATCAACGCCAACCAGTATGACCTGGTGTGCAACGGCTATGAGTGTGCCTCCGGCGCTGTCCGGAACCATGATCCCGAGATCATGGTCAAGGCTTTCGAGATGGTGGGTCTGGGCGAAGACGATGTCAAGGCCAAGTTCCCGGCCATGTACAATGCCTTCACCTACGGCGCTCCCCCTCATGCCGGTGCGGCTCCCGGCGTGGACCGCCTGATTATGATGCTCACCGGCGAGGAGAGCATCCGGGAGGTCATCACCTTCCCCATGAACAAGAATGCCCAGGACCTGATGATGGGCGCGCCCAGCACTGTGGATCAGAAGCAGCTGGACGATGTGCACATTGCGTTGGTAAAGGAATAAATCCAGATCTCTCCGGGTGCGGCGCATCCGGAGAGATTTTTCACGTTTTCCCTCTTTACAAACGCTCTTTTTTCTGCTATAATACTCAGGCACTTAAGGTGTATGCGCCAGTGGCTCAATGGATAGAGCATCGGATTCCGGTTCCGAGGGTTGGGGGTTCGAGTCCCTTCTGGCGTACCAAAATCCAGGATCTTCCTTACGGAAGGTCCTGGATTTTGTTTACGCCGAAGGGACTCGAACCATTCAATGCGACAGTCCGGTGGACTGTCGCCAAACGCCGGCTCGACGGCGTTTGCTCCATAATGTCCCGAGTCCCTTCTGGCGTACTGCCCGGATGCGGAATAGCCTCAATAGAGCAAGCCCGTGGGAGAGTCCCAGGAAGTTCAGGCGCACCCTGTAAGGGTGTGAATGAACTTCCTGCCCCGTAGGTACAGCCTGTCAGTCCGGCGGACTGTCGCCAAACGCCGGCATGACGGCGTTTGCTCCATAATGTCCCGAGTCCCTTCTGGCGTACCGCCCGGATACGGAATGCTTCCGATGAAATAAATCCGAAGGGGCGGCCGGGATGCCGCCCCTTGTTTCTTATGTTTACGACAGTTCGAACAGTGTGGCGTTCAGATTTTATCCCAAAAGTTCAGATATGGGCCGCATCCCCTGATCGATCCGGGGGTATTTGGCGAGGATGGCCTGTGCCTCCGCCTCGGAGATGGGCTCCTCGTCCCACCAGTCGGTCTGCCAGCCGGCGGTGGACTTGTTGTAGATGACCTGGTCAAGATCCTCCCTCCGGAGTCCGTCATAGCGCAGGAATACGTGTCCCTGCTTTTCAACGCCCAAGCCTCCCGCGTGGCGGGTGTACACCCGTTCCAGGACATTGTTTTCGCACAGATAGAAATCGCTGCCGAAGCCGATGATCTGTCCGTAGCGGTAGGTCAGGGCGATCCAGTAAAAGTCCGTGGTGCCGGTAAAGGAATCATCCTGCCCCTTCAGCAGCAGATCATCCACCCCGTCCCCGTTGATGTCCAAAATCCGGTAGTGGCTGTAGTGCATGTCCTGCATGCCCAGCAGCTCGTCTCTGTAGCGCTGCAGCAGGGCTTCGCCGGACAGGCGGACGTCCTTTTCGTTCAGGTAGTCTCCCAGAGTGGCGTTTTCCGAAAGGGGGTACTCCATCAGCGGCAGCCAGTTCAGCTCCACATGGGGATACCGGGCCATGATGGCCTGGGCCTCATCGGGCGTGATCTCGATGGCGCCGTCGGAGACGTCATACTCCACGAAGCTCCATTTCCCTCTTGTACAATTCAGATACAGAATGGCATTTCCCGATGTGTCCATATCGCTGGGATGGGGATTGAAGTTTGGTGTGCTGTAGAGATGGTCCTCAGATATTTCGTAGGTGCTGTAATCCTCCACGATTCCGTTTTCGCATACATAGGTGTTTCCCCCGCTCCCGTACCAGGTATAGACTTCCCCGCCGTCGAGATAGAGGCACTTTTCAAAGGTTCCCCCTTGGCCCACCAGCAGATCGTCCACGCCGTCGCCGGTCAGGTCGTAGAAGCAGTAGCGCAGTGCGTCGTCATAGATCCGGGTATTGGTTCTAAGGTAGTCCGAAAAGCTGCCGAAGGTCTCCGGCGCATAGGTATTTGCCGCGTCGTGGGCATCCTGAAGCTCTTGCAGCCGCCGCTCAAAGGCGGCCCGGTCCGGGGCCTGGGGAGAAACGGCATAATTGAGGACGGAGGCAACCGCCTCCATCTGCTCCTTCGTAATGATCTCGTCCGCCCTGGGGTAGGCGCTGCCGGAGAAATTGCCGTCCAGCACATAGATCAGCATGGCGTTCTCCTGCTCGGCAATGATGTACCCGGTGCCCTTGCTGTTACGCGCCAGCAACAGAGCGGTCCCGTCGGGGGCGGTGATATTCCACTGCTCAAAGTCCGTCAGGTCCATACTCTCCGGGAACGCCCTTGGGAAATAGTCCTTCCGGGCGTAGCGGACCTTTCCGCCGAGCCGGATATCCAGTGCGTCCGTCTTCAGTTCGAATTCCATGGAAAAGTTATAGGGCGGAAAGTACATGCCGGCAAGGCGGGTGATCTCCGCACCGCTGTCCGGCAGTGAGAAGGAACCGATGCCGGTCTCTTCAAGGAACGCGTCTCCCTGCCATGCCTGGATGGGAATCCACTCCTCCAGAAGCCTGAGGCCGTATTTCGCGGCGATCTCGTCCACCTTCGCGACCATTTCCGGCGTATAGCAGCCGTAGGTGTATTCGTATTGATTGGGAATTTCGGGATGATCCGGGTTGTTGTCCATCAGGACCCCGTCGGGATCGTAGGTATTCTGAAAATCGAACCACTCCGTCAGTGCCTGCTGGATGGGATCTCCGCTGTGGCCGTAGAGGGTCATAACGTCCCGGGTCTTCTCAACGGGGGCGATTTTCTGCCCATCGGCCCCAAAGTCCTGGGTATAGGTTTCCTTGCCGATGGACATATCCTGAAGCCGCAGGGCGTAAACCACCGCGCAGCCCACCAGCAGCAATGTCATGGCAATGATGGCGGCAACCAGCAGCGTTTTCCGAAGAGGGACCTTCCGGGAAGCGAGAGAGGCGTTTTCCGCCTCGTCGTAGTATCTGGGGTCAATCGTACCCAGGGCGGTCAGCAGTTCTTTTCCGTTCATGCGAAGATCCCCTCCTTAACGAGATAGTCGTGCAGCTTCTTCCGGGTGCGGTGGAGCTGGGTTTTGACCTTGCTTTCACTGATGCCGTACCGCACCGCAATTTCCGCAACGGTCTCTACATACAGATAACGGCGCAGGAAAATCAGGCGGCTGTCTCTTGGCAGGCTGTCCAGAAAGCTCTCCAAAACCTGCCGCAGCTCCAGGGAATCCGTCTGGGAGCCATGCAGCCGGTCCGGGATGCACTGCTCCATTTCCTGGGTGAGAGAGACCACTTCGGCGTTCCGCTTGGCGGCCATGCGCCAGTCCAGCCGGTTCAGGGAGAGGTTGCGGCAAATGGATGCCAGAAAGGCATAAAAGTAGGCAGGCCGCTGGGGCGGGATGGATTTCCAGGTCTCCATATAGGTGTCGCTGACGCTTTCCTCCGCGTCCTCCCGGTTGTTCAGGATCCGGTTGGAGAGGTTGTAGAGCTTCCGGCCGTAGGCAATGTCGGTCTCCTTCACGGCCTGCTCATTCCGTTTCCAGAACAAAGCGATGATTTTTGCGTCTTCCACGCGGGATCACTCCTTTTCTGTTTTGTTCCTCACCCTGATAGTAAGATTTTGGGCCGGGAAGGTTACAGGCGGTGCATTTTTCTCTGAAAGGGGGTGCTGCAAAATGGGATTTCTCGTAAGACGGTACGCCGGAAGGGACTCGGAACACTATGGAGCAAACGCCGTCGGGCCGGCGTTTGGCGACAGTCCACCGGACTGCCGCATGGAATGGTTCGAGTCCCTTTCGATGTATAGCAAAAAATCCACATCCCTGATGGGATGTGGATTTTTGGTACGCCGGAAGGGACTCGAACCCCCGACCTACTGATTCGTAGTCAGTCACTCTATCCAACTGAGCTACCGGCGCATACGTTCGCTGAACGCTTAGATATAGTAGCACAGGGGGCAAAATTTGTCAAGCACTTTTTGCGGAGTACAGGAAATATTTTTGAAAATGAGGGCGGCAGCGGCGAAAAGAAATAGGAGAAACCCTTGACAGAAGCGGTATGATAGAAGTAGAAAAATTCGGGAAAAGAGAGGATCTGCCCTATGGAGGCCCGGGAACTTCCGGCGCGGCTGCCACAACTGCTGCTGCCATGGTATGAGAAAAACAAGAGGGATCTGCCCTGGCGGCGGGATCGGGATCCCTACCACATCTGGGTATCGGAAATCATGCTGCAGCAGACCCGTGTGGAGGCGGTGAAAGGGTATTATGCCCGGTTTCTGGAGGCGCTTCCGACCATTGAGGCGCTGGCCAACTGCGAGGACGATGCCCTGCACAAGCTATGGGAAGGTCTGGGGTATTACAGCCGGGTGCGAAACCTGAAAAAGGCGGCGCGGGTTATTGTCAATAACTACGGCGGCGTCTTTCCGAAGGACTACGAAAGCGTCCGTGCCCTTCCGGGAATCGGCCCCTATACGGCCGGAGCTGTCTGCTCCATTGCTTTTGACCTGCCTGCCCCGGCGGTGGACGGAAATGTGCTGCGGGTGGCGGCCAGACTTTGGGATGACCCTACGCCCATTGATACCCCGGAGATGAAAACCAGGGTTACAAAGGCGTTGGAGGCCATCTACCCGGAGACTGCGGGGGCCTTTACCCAGGCACTGATGGAGCTGGGGGCTACGGTCTGCGGCCCCAACCGGGAGCCGGACTGCGGCGGCTGCCCCTGCGCGGAGCTGTGCCTGGGGGCAGCCCGGGGAACGGCGGCAGCGCTTCCATGTAAGCTGCCCAAACGGGAAAAGCGGCAGGAGGAGCGAACGGTTTTTATCCTCCGATGTGATGGCTGCTTTGCGCTGCGGAAGCGGCCTGAAAAGGGCCTGCTGGCCGGGCTTTGGGAATTTCCCAATGTTTCCGGCTTCCTGGAGCCGGAACAGGCGGTGGAGCTGCTGAATGCCTGGGGGCTGCGGCCGGCGGAGTTGGAAAAAAGCGTCCGGAGAAAGCATATTTTCACCCATATTGTATGGGATATGCGGGGAATTTACGCAGGCGTCCGGGAGAAGACCGGGGAATTTGTCTGGATGACCCCCGAGGAGATCAACGCCCAGGCGGCGCTGCCTACAGCTTTCCGCCTTTTCTGGGAGGAGACAGAGAATGTTTGACTATCATATGCACTCCATCGTGTCCTTTGACGGCCACAATACAGGTCTGGAACTGGCCACAGCTGCCCGGGAGAGGGGGCTGAAGGAAATCTGCTTCACAGATCATGTGGATTTTGTGCCTCAGGCACCGGTGCAGACCATGGTTTTTGACGTACAGCGCTACAACCGGGAATATGATTCTCTGGAGGTGCCCGGGCTGAAGATCCGCCGGGGCATGGAGTTCGGTCTGACGGAGGGCAACCAGTCGCTGCTTTTGCAGCGGCTGAGTCAGCGGCACTATGATTTTGTCCTGGGCAGCGTCCATTTTGTGGATGAAGTGGATGTATACTATAAGGAATACTGGCAGGATAAGATCCCGGCCCAGGCCCAGCGGCGCTTTTTGGAGCAGACGCTTGCCATGGTACAGGCCCATCAGGATTTTGACGTGCTGGCACATATGACCTTCCTGATGAAATCGCCCTATAATCCGGTCCGCTCGCCGCTGTCCCGGGAGGCCTATCGGGAACTGATCGATGAGATCCTGCGCACCCTGGCGCAAAAGGGAAAGGGCCTTGAAATGAACACCAGCGGCGTGGACCGCAGCGTGGGGTTTCTTCCGACCATCGATTTCTTCCGCCGGTTCAAGGAGCTGGGCGGTGAAATCGTCACTGTGGGTTCTGACGCCCACAGGACAGACAGAGTGGGGCAGTATTGCGGCGAGGCGGCCGGAATGCTGGGGGAGATTTTCGGCTATGTCTGCACATTTGAGGACCGTCAGCCCATCTTCCACAAAATGTGACCCAAGGATTTGGATAGAATTCACAATTTGTCCGCCTGATGCAGCCGTTTGCACATGGCATACATACGGAATTTACACCATTCCTTGACAAACAAATGCTTACAAATTATACTAATATAGTAGATTACTAGGGAGATATTCTTCCAGGTATCGGAGGCTTCAAAATGATTTTGAAATGGGACATAACCATTCCGCGGCTGTCCGGAGACCAGACCCGCCGGGCCTATGTGTATCTGCCGGAGTCCTATGACGAGGACCCGGAACGGCGGTATCCGGTTATGTATTTTTTCGACGGACACAACGTGTTCTTTGACGAGGATGCCACCTTCGGAACCTCCTGGGGCATGGATGCATATATGGAGAGCAGCGGAAAGGAGCTGATCCTTGTGGGCATCGAGTGCAACCGGGAGGGCAATGGACGGCTGGAGGAATACAGCCCCTTTACCTTTGAAAACTCCGAGCTGGGCCGCATCAAGGGCCGGGGCAAGCAGTATATGCACTGGCTCATCAAAGAGCTGAAGCCCTATATTGACGGGAATTTCCGTACCCTGCCGGATCGGGAAAACACATTGATCGCCGGGTCCTCCATGGGCGGGCTCATGGCCCTGTATGCCGTGACCACATTCAATCAGGTGTTCCAGCGGGCGGCCTGTCTCAGTCCCAGCCTGTGGGTGGCTCCCGGGAAGATGCTGGAGATGATCGCCCGGGCCCACATCCGCCGGGATACTTGCATTTATCTGGATTACGGCGAGAAAGAGATGTTCAACCACGCCGCCAACGCCGAGGCGCTGTTTTCCACCAGTCATCTGCTGATGACCAAGCGGGTGAACCTGACCTTCCGCATCGTCCCCGGCGGCAGCCACTGCGAAGCCAGCTGGGCAAAGCAGGTACCGATTTTTATGGAATGCCTGGACGTGTAATGAATTGACAATTGACAATTGACAATTGACAGTTGACAATGAGAGCGGTTCCTCTGGAAACAACTCAAAAAAATAATTTCAAATTTGTCCCAACGGGACACCTTAATTGTCAATTGTTCATTGTCAATTGTCAATTATATTCTCACAAGCAGCCTCAATTTGAACAAAACGGAGTATTTACTGTATGGAAGTACGTTATTTCAAGCACTACAGCGCCAATCTGAACCGGGATATGGAGTTCAAGGTCTATGGCTCCTATGGCAAGCCGGTACTGTTTTTTCCCTGCCAGGGCGGGCGGTTCTTCGATTTTGAGGGGAACCACATGCCTGAAACCTGGTCCCCCTGGATCGAGTCCGGCAAGTGCACCGTGTACTGCGCCGACTCCATCGACAATGAGGCCTGGGCAGCCATGGGCGCGGACAACCGCTGGCGCATCGAAAACCACGAGCGCTGGTTTCACTATATTGTGGACGAACTGGTGCCCTATATCAGGCATCTGTCCGGCGAGCGCAACGGCTATGACCAGAGCATTATGACCTTCGGCTGCTCCATGGGCGCCATGCACGCGGCGAACCTCTACTACCGCCGGCCGGATCTCTTCGACAGCTGCTTCGCCATTTCCGGCCTGTATGATAACAAGGAATTCTTCGGCGACTACTGCGACGATCTGGTGTACAACAACTGCCCGGTGCTTTACCTGAACAACATGCCTGCCGATCACCCCTATATGGCTATGTACAACAGCCAGAAATCCCTGGTCGTGGTCGGTCAGGGCGCCTGGGAGGATGTGCTTTTGGAGAGTACCCGCCGTCTGGACGAGGTCTGCTGCCGCAAGGGCATCCACACGAGATTTGAATACTGGGGCTGCGATGTCAACCACGACTGGCCCTGGTGGCACAAAATGGTGAAAACATACCTGCCCTGGCTGCTGGGGTAAGCAATTTTCGGCAATTTCATGCGTGCTGCGTATTCAGCGTAGGGGGCGATGCCCACATCGCCCCGCCGGGTACGACGCCAGAGCGGTCAGAAAAGACGTACATGCTTATACCGTCGGCTCCCGGGCCGATGAGGGCATCGGCCCCTACAAAACGACGTGTGTTTCCAACATAGGAGGCATCGGCCCCTACGACGGAAAAATATATTTTGCGCTATTTGCGTATCTGTCCCGAAAAAGTTGCGGGATGGCATAGAGAGAAGGAATATTCCATGAAAAACTTCATTTTCATCTCCCCGAATTTCCCTATGACCTATTGGAAATTCTGCGCGGAGTTAAAGAAAAACGGTATGCGGGTGCTGGGCATTGGCGACAGCCCCTATGAAAACCTGCTGCAGGAGCTGCGGGACAGTCTGGATGAATATTATAAGGTATCCAGCCTGGAAAACTATGACGAGGTATTCAAGGCCGTGGCTTTCTTCACCTTCAAGTACGGCAAGATCGACTGGCTGGAATCCAACAACGAGTACTGGCTCATGCAGGACGCCCAGCTGCGCACGGAGTTCAATATCACCACCGGTCCCAAAATTCAGGATATGCGGAAGATCAAGTTCAAGTCCGCTATGAAGGAGTATTACGCCAAGGCCGGTCTTCCCACCGCCAGATGGCACATTGTGGAGGGGCTGGAGGACGCGCTGGAGTTTGCCCATACCGTAGGTTATCCCGTGGTGGTCAAGCCGGACAACGGCGTGGGCGCCAACAACACCTATAAGCTGTCCTCTGACGAAGACCTGGAATTCTTTATGGAGCATAAGGATGACGAGGTCTATATCATGGAGGAGTACGTCCGGGGCTATGTGCAAACCTTCGACGCCATTGTGGATTCCAAGGGACAGCCCCTGTTTGAGTCCGGCAACATTTCACCGAAATCCATTATGGATATTGTCAATGACAATTCCGACTCCGTGTATTATCTTGTGAAGGATGTGCCGGACAATATCCGCTCCGCGGGCCTGCGGACCATCAAGGCCTTCGGCGTCAGAAGCCGGTTCATCCACCTGGAATTCTTTGTGCTGACAGAGGATCAGGAAGGGCTGGGCAGGAAGGGCGATGTGCTGGGGTTGGAAGTCAATATGCGCCCCGCCGGCGGCTACACTCCGGATATGTACAACTACAGCCAGGAGACCGATGTCTATAAGATCTGGGCGGATATGGTCTGCTATGACAAGAACACAAAGCCTATCGGCGCCCACCATTTCTGCGCCTTCTACGGCCGCAGAGACGGCAACCACTATAAACTGGATGATTACGAAATCAGAATGAAGTATGTCGGCAACATTGTCATGAGCGGCCGCATTCCGGATGCCCTGTCCGGGGCTATGGCAAATCAGATGTATGTGGGCCGATTTGATACGGAAGAGGAACTGAACGCGTTCTACCGGGATCTTTCCGACCGCTTTTAATCAAAGGAGTATGCATTGAACGAAAGACTCATTCGGATCCTTCTGGAATCCTTCCCGAAGATCCTGCTGCCGGGACTGACCATGACCATCCCGCTGACGGTGATCTCCTTCTCTCTGGCTCTGGTTATCGCCGTGGTGACGGCCATTGTCCAGTTCGCCAATGTGAAGGTGCTCAAGCAGATCGCCCGGTTTTATATCTGGGTGGTCCGTGGCACGCCGCTGCTGGTGCAGCTGTATGTGATCTTCTATGGCCTTCCGAACCTGGGCATTATGCTGGCGCCCTTCCCCTCGGCGGTTCTGGTCTTCTCCATCAATGAGGGGGCCTACTGCGCCGAGACCATCCGGGCGGCGCTGGAATCCGTGCCCCGGGGGCAGCTGGAGGCGGGCTACTGCGTGGGCATGAGCTATATGCAGATTATGCGCCGCATTCTGCTGCCCCAGGCCATGCGCACGGCATTTCCCTCCCTGTCCAACAACCTGATCTCCATGGTGAAGGATACCTCTCTGGCCGCCAATATCACCGTTATGGAAATGTTTATGGTGACCCAGCGCATCGCTTCCCGGTACTATGAGCATCTTGCACTTTATATCGAGGTTGCCCTGATTTATCTGCTGTTCTGCACGGTGCTGACCAGGCTGCAGAGCTGGGGCGAAAAGAAGCTGAGTTCTTACGGGGCGGTGTAAATATGGCGATGCTGGAAATCAAAAATATCCACAAGGCATTTGATGGACTGAGTGTGCTGAAGGGCGTCAGTCTGTCTGTGGAAAAAGGCGATGTAGTGGCCATTCTGGGCAAAAGCGGCTCCGGAAAGACAACGCTGCTGCGCTGCATCAACTTTCTGGAAACCGCTGATGACGGGGAACTGGTCTTTGACGGGGAGATAGTGCATCTGCACAACGCCTCCAAAAAGGACATTGCCCGCATCCGGAAGAAGACAGCCTTTGTATTTCAGAACTACAACCTGTTCCGGAACAAGACCGCTCTGCAAAACGTTACAGAGGGGCTGATCGTGGCCCGGAAGATGCCCAGGGCGGAAGCTGAAGCGCTTGGTATGAAAATGCTGGAAAAGGTGGGCATGGCCGATAAGGCCGCCAGCTATCCCAGCCAGCTTTCCGGCGGACAGCAGCAGCGGGTGGCCATTGCCCGGGGCCTTGCCACGGACCCGGAGATCATCCTTTTTGACGAGCCAACCTCGGCGTTGGACCCGGAACTCACCGGCGAGGTGCTGTCCGTTATGCGGCAGCTGGCCCGGGAGGGCATGACCATGCTGGTGGTGACCCACGAGATGAATTTTGCCAAAAACGTCTCCTCTAAGGTCGTTTTTATGGAGGACGGCGTGATTTTGGAAGAAAGCAAGCCGGAGGATTTCTTCCGGCAGCCCAAGCAGGAGCGCTCCCGGGCATTCCTGCGCACCATTCTGGGAGAGGAAGCATCTCCCAAACAGGAGGAAACAGTATGAAAAAGTTCATTCGCATGACTGCTCTGGCCTTGGCCGCCCTTCTGATGCTGGCCGGGTGCGGCAAAAAGCAGGAGACCACCGGCGACCGGCTGGCCCAGATTCAGCAGAAGGGCGAGCTGGTCATTGCCATGGAGGGCAACTGGGCTCCCTGGTCCTTCCATGATGACAGCGATGCTCTGGTTGGCTACGATGTGGAAGTGGGCAAGGCCATTGCCGAAAAGCTGGGCGTGAAGGCAACCTTCGTGGAAGGGGAATGGGACGGCCTGCTGGCAGGCGTGGAGGCCGGACGGTATGACATGGTCATCAACGGCGTGGATATCACCGACAGCCGGAAGGAGACCTATGACTTCTCCACCCCCTATGCCTACATCAAGACCGCCATTGTGGTGGCTGCGGGCAACGACACCATCCATTCCTTTGAGGATCTGGCCGGGAAGACCACGGCCAATTCCATCGGCAGCACCTATATGGAGATGGCGGAACAGTACGGCGCCACCTGCTCCGGCGTGGATACTCTGGACGAGACCATCCAGATGGTGCTCCAGGGCCGGGCGGACGCTACACTGAATGCCAATGTGTCCTTCTTCGACTACCTGAACCAGCACCCGGACGCGGCTATCAAAATCGTGGCGGAGTCCGACGACGCCAATGAGATTGCCATCCCCATGCAGAAGGGCGACGACACCGCGTCCCTTCGGGAGGCTGTCAACAAGGCCATCGAGGACCTGCGCGCGGAAGGGAAGCTCACTGAGCTGTCCAACAAGTATTTCGGGTCCGATATCAGCAGCAAGTAAAAAAACACCGCAGAGGCAAACGCTTCTGCGGTATTTTTATGCAAAAAAGTCCCTGAAATCAGGTTTGCCCCATAAATCCCCTCCAAAAGCGTCCGTCCCCGGAAAGGCTCCGGAAAGCAATGCTTTCCGACAGTCCTGTTCCGGCAGAATCGGCGCCGAATTGGTGATATGCTGTGGAAGTATTCCATACACCAGGAGGGAAATGAAATGGGAAGAAGAATTTGGGTGCTGGTGCTGCTTCTGTCACTGGTAACGGCGGTGAACGCGGAAGGGGCCATTGCCTTTGGCAGCGGCGTGGAGGGCATCGTGTTCGCGGCGGATGGGGCCACCCCCATAGACCATCTTTTCGGCAGCTACCTTGCCGTTACCCCCGGGGAGCGGCTGGAGGAGGGGCTTTGCGTCCGCGCGGCAAAGAACACCCGGCTGTATCTGCACTGCTCCGGGGCGGACGGAGAATTAAAGACTGCGCGGTTACAGATCGAGGGGGAGAAGACCGTATTTGACGGCACTCTGGAGCAGGCGGGCTGGATAGACCTGGGGACATTTTCACCCGGGACGTCGGAAATGCTGAATCTGTATCTGACGGTGCCGGAAGATCTGAGCCCCCAGGGCCTCCGGGAATGGCTGAATATC
>Ga0129316_1000179_pt1 | contig 44935 bp, 46 predicted proteins | sample Cm1ome_2_FD_94429 | JGI IMG/M metagenome (GOLD analysis project Ga0129316, IMG submission 94429) | Eastern black-and-white colobus group fecal microbial communities from Wisconsin, USA - Cm1022B metagenome | ecosystem: Host-associated > Mammals > Digestive system > Large intestine > Fecal...
TACCTCCTTTGCTGATGTGTTGGCTTTATCAGTATAAAGGAAAACGCAATGGCTTTTTTATGTGAGCTATGTTTGGTCGTTTTTGATGGCCCCGTGGTGGTCAAAGTCACTGGGCGCTAACAGGGGTCGAATAACACCCTTCATATATAAGGAACGGTAGACCTTGTTTTTGTGGTACCTAACGTAAATTTCTTTGCTAAAAGAAAAAACACCCCTCATATATACCGACAAAGACAGGGGCTTTGATGGGGTGTTGGGAGTGAAAAATCAAGAATTGTAACATTACAATTCTTCCTCTTTCAGGCGGATATTAAATCAGGGGTTCAGGGACATCCCTGAAGCAAAATTGCATTTGTGCGCACAAATGCGTTGCTTGCTAACCCAGAGGGCATTCAAAATGTGCGTACAAGGATAGCACAGCCCACACAAGCGGGGATTACAATTCAATCTGTACAATCAAATATCATTCAGCCGCTATGAATGTTATATTGGGATATTTTGATTGTAATTCCTCAGCCTGTTCAATTGTACTAACATAAACTGTATCAATAGACGACCAAGATGAAATAAACTCTTCGATATTTTCATTGGTACATAACTCTTGATTTAGAATATGCACACCTTCAAAAGCATAATCAGGAATACTATAAGTTCTATTATCAGGATCATAGCCATAAACACCCGGGTATACTTCTATCAATTGATCAGCAAAAACATCATCATATAGCCAATTAGAAAATTCAAGCAATTGCTCACCTGGCGCTCCGTTATACTTGTTAATGGGCAAAGAAAAATGAACCGTAATATGACAATCTACAAACAAACCTTTATCTATTAAAATGTAATCATCTATTGCATTAACTACTGAATTAACTATAGTGTATTGTTCCAAGATATCCTCAGCAGGAACTATAATGCTTATAACAATGCTTGAACTACTTCTTTGGCTAGCCGATAATACTATACCTGAAGATGAATGATCTATGACATAATCAGCAAATTTCTGTAGAGACTCATCCACTTCACCTATATCATGATAATAACAACCCACTGTTAGAATTATAGACACAAAAACAATCAGCAAAGCAATTGTCTTCTTTATCATACCAACCTCATCTTAGATAATTAATGTTAATTTCCCAAGCAAATGTATCCACTATGCGTCTGAATACACAAAGAATTGTACAACATTAAGATACATTGGGGTGAATGTATCTTACTCATGCCGTGATTAAAGAGTTTTCTGCAAAGAATAAGATACATCAACAATATGAATACAGATGGTGGGATTCGACCGGCAGTTGTGCATGAGCGGCAATCGGTTGCTCTGCAAGTTGCGGAGGAGCGAAGCGACGAGAGCACTGTTCGCGGCCAAGAGCAACCGGTAGAGCGAATCCCTCTCGGGTCCGAATCCCACTTCTTTCCAACAAGAAAACGGGTGAAGTCACCCCGATGGGGGTAACTTCACCCGTTCTGGCGGAGATGGTGGGATTCGAACCCACGTGCCAGTTTCCCGGCAAACGCATTTCGAGTGCGCCCCGTTATGACCACTTCGATACATCTCCGTGCCTTGTGCCGTCAAATTATATATAAAACCAAGTCAAAATTCAATCTGAGTTTACTCCGATGAAGACGCAGACTTAGCGGCTTTCTTCTCTTTCCTCTCATGAAGCCAGGGACTGAGCTTGCCTTCGATGAAGTATCCGGCCATAGCCGTGGCAAGTCCGATCGCGATTCCGCCCAGGACATCTGTGGGGTAATGTACGCCTACATACAGACGCGAGAACGCGAGGAGCTCCGCATAGATAAGGACAGCGATGGTAACTGCCTTGAACTTAACAGACTCGGAGAATCCGGGGATTCCGAAGATCATCGCGAACAGGAATGCGCCTGCGAATGCGAACGTGATGCCGGCATGTCCCGACGGGAATGAGAAATCCGGCTGCTCTTCGATCATCAACTTCAACTCATCGATCACATAGTAAGGTCTCGTGCGTGCGACAACGTTCTTGATGATACCGTTGTTGATGATAAACTCGATCAAAAGGCTTGCCGCAAGAACATTGCCGAGTCTTCTGGTCTTCGGGATCAGCAGCAGGATAACAGCGACTACGATACACAAAATACCGTAATCACCCGTATGTGTGATAAAGATCATGAACGGATCAAGCTCAGCGCATCTTATGTGTTCCTGAATAAATAAAAGTATCGATTCGTCCATTATGATAACTCTACATTCTCAAGGCTGTATTCGATCATTACGATCATGCCGATCGTGACGGTAGTATCCGTTCCGTTTACGCTGAACTGCTCCTCGTCATCCTGGATCGTATCCTCATAATAAGAGACTTCGTCATCGCTTACGGTAAGCGACATAGCGCCGCCATCCAAAGTCAGCTCGCATACGCCGTTGGCATACTCGAAGCCGTCACCCGTCGGCTCATAGCCGGAAGCCGCGCACATAGCATCGAGATCAAAGACACTGTTGCCGTCTTCGTCTGTTGTGATGAACTGATAGACTCTTCTGTGGATCGATACATTACGGCCGTCAACACTGTAGTTGAATACGGATGACGGAATACCGTCATCAAGTTCAGGCGTCTCGCCTACAATATGACCGTTGCCAAGTCCGATACCAAGTGAATTACAGATATTGGCGTACTCACCGTCCTCGGCACAGATGATGCCGTTAATAAGCTCCAGTCTGCTCATACCGCCGTCAAGAAGCGTCAGGTTATAAGACATACCCGCATCATCAACATTACGGTTCAGTACTCCGAGATAGAAGTTTACAAGGAAGTCCTGATCGGACATCTCACGGTTGTTATACTCATCGCTTTGAACGATGACATTGACCATCTCGATACCGCTTCTGCTGCCGCTAATAAGTCTGGTTGTATTATCGGTAAGCTCGCTTAATGTCGGATAACGGCCGAGCATATAGACATACATCCTGTCTACGAATGCAAGGACACCTGCACTCTCCTCCGAATCGCACAGATCGTTGCCTGTAATGATATTGAACGTTATGGTCTGTGAACCTGTCGCAGTCTCACCGTTACCTATGACATCAACGGTTACAGTTCCGACATTGGTATTGTTGGAATAGTTATCAAGCCAGTAGTCAACGCCCTCAACGAGAGTTCTTCCCTCGTAAGTCACTACGGGAGCAACATAGATAGTTTCACCCGTATAGATCTGATCGGGAACCGGTGCGATCTCGGCAAGTGTTAAGTCAGCGGGCTCAAGTTCCGTCTCGGTTACCTCTGTCTCAACCTCATCAGAAGCGGCCGCTCCACTCTCGTCACTACCCTTGCCAGCTGCACATGATGAACTCATCAGCATAGCTCCTGCCAACACACATGAGATTATGATCTTCTTTTTCATGTCACGTCCTCCCGATGATCGTAAGATCTGTCAAAGATTAAGCTTAATGATATTATCGAATCCCGCACTCTTGGCACGCGAATAGACTTTGTCCGACTTCTTCGGGTTCGGTACGAGCATCAGTGTTACATCGTACTCTCCCTCGAGCTTCTCCGACTCCCTTATAGCCTCGAGGATATCCTCGGACTTATAAAGAACGGCAGCGCGCTTTCTTGAGCCCGCAAGCTCGATGTTGTTCTCGGTAACTATGGAGAAGATTCTCTCAAAGCCGATAGAGAAACCTACCGCAGGGATCTGTTCGCCCGTAAATCTTCCGATAAGACCGTCATATCTTCCGCCGCCTGCGACAGTACCTCCGAACTTCTCGGAAGCGACCTCGAAGACGGTGCCCGTGTAGTAGCCCTGACCTCTTACGAGTGACGGGTCGAATACTACATCGTATTCATCGGACAGCTGATTGGATGTCTCGATAATTGTGCGTAAAGAAGCAATAGCCTCTTCCGCATCGTCCTTGCAGTAAGCAGCCATGTCATCGAGTGTGATCGAATCCTTGCTGATAAGAGAAGACAGGCTCTCGATGGCGGATGCGGGCATACCCTTTTCGCTAAGTTCTGCTGCAACGCCGTCGGCACCGATCTTGTCGAGCTTATCGAACGTGACGCAGACCGTGTCCAGAGACTCTTCGGGGAAGCCCATCGTGCGAAGCGTTCCGCGAAGGATGCGGCGGTCGTTAACGCGTACGAAGAACTTACCGATACCGATCTTGCCCAAAGCCTTCGCCGTAACTGAAATAAGCTCGATCTCACAGCAGATGGAGTCGGAACCGAGGATATCGATGTCGCACTGAACGAACTCGCGCAGACGTCCTCTCTGCGGGCGCTCTGCACGGTACACCTTGTCTATCTGAATGCACTTGAAAGGATTCGGCAGGCTGTTGCGGTTGTTAGCATAGTAACGTGACAGCGGCAGCGTCAGGTCGTAACGGAGACCCAAGTCACTCAACTCCTTCTCATCGACGGGAGTCTTAGCCAAAGCCGCCTCGAGCTTCTCTCCTCTCTTCAGGATCTTGAAGATCAGGTTAAGATTATCACCGCCGTCGCTCTTGTCGAGGTTCTCGGCACTCTCGACAGCCGGTGTGTAGATTCTTGTAAACCCGCAGCTTGTGTAGGTCTCAAGGATAGTGTTCATAAGCAGATCGCGCTTTGCTGCTGCGTCGGGCAGGTATTCCTGCATTCCTTTTTGAGGTTTGATGTTCATATGTTTCTTCCTTTATTTGATCTTAGAGATTATAGCATTACGCATTGTCTTTTTTGTGCTTCTCTTCGTGTGATATAAGTGCCGTCTCGGCAGAGAGCACTTCGATCTTGTCCTCAAGCTGCGATACCACAAGCGACAGCGTGAATATCTTCTCGATGAGAAGGAAGATGATCACGAGGAATACGAGGTTTGCAGGAGACATTACGCCGACCTTGTTCGTAAGCCAGTAAGTCGCACCCGGGAATACCGCGATAAGAACGAGGATCACAGCGAACATCATCCAGAAGATCGCGTGCTCCATCTTGACCTTATGCTTTCTTATGGTCCTGAGAATCCAGAAAGCCGTGAACAAAGCGGCGATCAACAGCAAGATCCTTAAGATAGTCGACATATTACTTCCTCCTTCTTACCCACTGGAACAGAAGTATCGAGAAGAACATCTTCACCATATACCAGATACTGTTTCCGAGTGTCAGATAACTTGTGCCCGATACCCTCTCCTGCATCGTAACCTGGACCTCTTCAATCTTAACTCCGTGGTTAAGAAGAAAAGCCAGCGTGTCGGGCTCCGGACTGTAGTGCATATCGTAACCGAACTGCTTGATCATTGCCTTGTTAAAAAGTCTCATGCCGGATGTGACGTCATGGATCTTCTTACCCGTAGTGATAAGCAACATGAACTCGATGAGATTGGATCCCAACATACGGAGGCTCTTCGGCTTCTTCACATCAACGAATCTCGAGCCGATGACGATATCGCAGTCAGTCTGCTCCATCCTTGCCACCATATCCTTGATAAAAGCGGGATCGTGCTGTCCGTCTCCGTCGATCTGGACAGTGCGCTCATAACCGTAATAATTGGCATATCTCATGCCTGCCCTGATAGCTCCGGACAGGCCAACGTTAACAGGCAGATCGAGAAGGTTATATCCTCTTCTGGAGCACACCTTACGGGTATCATCCGTCGAACCGTCGTTGATGATGACATAGTCGTACTGCGGATAGTTCTCTATGATGTTATCAACGACACTCTCGATATTCGAGGCCTCGTTATAGGCCGGGATCATTATCAGTTCTTTCACGTCTTCTCCTGTCACAATGCGTTAGAATCTTCACTTTTACTATAGAAATGTTCTATCAAATTGGCAACCCACCCGGGCCAAAACTTGCGGAACATGAAGACATCTTCTTCCCTGCGCTTGTTCTCGCCGATGATCTCGGTCGTCGTCGACTCCCCGTGGATCCTGTGCGCCATGAGCACCTTATGGATGTACACGAACGAGCCTTCACGCCGCGACAGCGCTTCCCACGCCTGCCAGTCTATGTTGCTTCGCATCTCCCCCTCGAAAAGCTCATTTCCCGTCTTCTCCGTATTAACAGTAACAGCCGGGCAGCATACGGGATTACCCATCGAGAGTGCACGCCTCCTTAAGAAGCGGGATTTCCACGCACCTTTACACCTTAAGGGTGAGAGAAGCATCTTCTTGATCTTGAGATTACGGTTATCAGTAACGAGGTCTTCCCCTCTAAGCTCAGCATAATCAGTAAAGGCTATAAGCGGCTCCCATGCCTCATTCATCGCCTTCAGGATTTCTTCCCTGTAATTACTCTCATAGACATCGTCCTGATGAGCTATCGTCACGTACTTCGTACCGGCACGCTTAACGGCTTCATTCCAGTCGTCCGCGATGCCCATAGGCTCATGCTCATAAAGCTCGATGCCGTACTTACCGGCAAGTCCTCTTATATGATCATTGGGAGTCGAGGTCGCGATATAGACCCCGCCCGGAACAGTCTGTCCCGTAACGGACCTTATGCAGTCCTCAAGATATGGGCTTTCCTTATAAGCCGGTATTACGAATGCATGTTCCAAACGTTCTCAAGCATCTCCAAAACAAAGAATTAAGCCTGTTTGCCCGTATGCATTATACCTATATTAATTAAATATGTTAAACTTAAATATCAATAAAAACTGACAGCGGGGTCTTGATATGGCTGAGAATAATGTTAATAACGCGTCAGAGTCCATTTTCCGTAAGAAGACGCTCGAGAGGATCTCCTCTCCCGAACAGCTGACAGACTATCTTCGAATAACCAACCCCGGAGCATGGGTAGTAATGTCGTCGATCATATTTCTGCTTTTGGGTCTGTTCTTCTGGACTATGACCGGAACTTTGCAGACAAAAGCAGATGTTAAAGTAAACGTTGAGAACCAGACTGCAACTATCATTCCCGTTTCGTCCGACACCCTCGTCGCCGACATGCCGCTGCAGATCAATTCGAATGAATACGTAATCGCATACACAGGAACAGATGAATACGGCAGAGTCTACGGAATAGCAGACGTAGATGATCTTCCCGACGGCGTATATGACGGAACTGCGGTTATCGAAGCGATCCATCCAATTCAATTCCTGATCAACAGTAACTGACAACAATGAGCAATAAAAAGATTAAACCTACATTAACAAAAGGGGTTGCCAAAGTCCCTGTAGTAATGCAGCTCGAGGCGCTTGAGTGCGGAGCGGCATCGCTTGCCATGGTCATGGCCTACTACAGCAAGTGGGTTCCCCTCGAACAGGTAAGACTTGACTGCGGCGTATCACGAGACGGTTCCAAGGCCAAGAATATCTACCTTGCCGCCGAGCATTACGGATTCGACGTCAAAGCTTACCGCATGAGTCCCGAATATCTTAAGGAGAGCGGCCAGTTCCCCTGCATCATTCACTGGAACATGAACCATTTCGTTGTTTTGAACGGATTCAAGGGCAACCATGTGTACATTAACGATCCTGCAAGAGGAACGGTAAAGGTATCATGGGACGAATTCGACAAGGCATTCACGGGCGTAACCATCATCCCCGTCCCTTCCGAGAACTTCGTGCCTTCCGGCAAGAAGAAGAGTACGGTCGATTTTGCCAAGAAGAGGCTGGTCGGAGCAGGTGCTGCGGTCGCATTTGTTATGCTGACCACGGCTATCTCCTATCTGTTCGGAATTGCCAATTCCATGACCTCACGTATCTTCATGGACCGTCTCCTTACGGGTGTCAACAGAGACTGGCTCAATCCATTCATCGGAATGCTGATACTGCTTGCAGCGATACAGCTTATCGTCGCATGGGTGCAGACTATATATTCCCTTAAGATCAACGGCAAGATGGCCATCATCGGTAACACTTCATATATGTGGAAGGTCTTAAGACTTCCGATGGAGTTCTTCTCCCAGCGTATGGCAGGAGACATTCAGTCACGATCCTCGATGAACGCAGCCATAGCAGGAACGCTCGTAAATACTTTCGCTCCTCTTATGCTCAACACCATCATGATGATCATCTATCTTGTCCTGATGTTAAGAGATAATCCCATCCTGACAGTTATCGGTATCGTGACCGTAATTATCAATATGGCGGTATCGCGCATTATCTCTGACAGACGAATCAACATCACGAGAGTTCAGTTAAGAGATGCCGCCAAGCTTGAGTCCACCACCGTACAGGGCATCGATATGATCGAGACGATCAAGTCCAGCGGTGCCGAGAGCGGTTTCTTCCGTAAGTGGGCAGGTTATCAGGCTTCTGTAAACGCCCAGAACGTCAAGGAAGTTAAGACCAACAGATTCATCGGTATGATCCCTGCCTTCTTCAGCACGATCGCCAATTATGCCGTTCTCATCCTCGGTATCCACTTCACGATGAAGGGCGAGTTTACGCTCGGCGGCGTTACGATGTTCCAGGGATTCTTGGGTGCCTTTATGTCCCCTGCCATGACACTTATAAACGCAGGTCAGACCATCCAGGAGATGAGGACCCAGATGGAGCGCGTCGAGGATGTTATGGAATATCCCGAAGACGAGAATGTCGTTTCCAAGGTTACGGAAGACGCCGAATATGTAAAGCTTAAAGGCAAGGTGGAACTGAAGAACATCACCTTCGGTTACTCAAGACTTGAGCCTCCTCTTATAGAAGACTTCTCACTTACGATGAACCCCGGTGACCGCATCGCCATCGTAGGTTCGTCCGGCTGCGGCAAGTCTACGATCTCGAAGCTGATCTCAGGTCTTTACCAGCCCTGGAGCGGAGAGATACTTTTCGACGGTAAGCCCAGATCAGCATACCCGAGAGAAGTAATGACAGGTGCGCTCGCTGTAGTCGATCAGGACATAATCGTCTTCGAGGATACAGTCGCCAACAACATCAAGATGTGGGACGATTCGATCCGCGACTTCGAGATGATACTCGCAGCAAGAGACGCGCAGATACACGACGATATCATGAAGCTTCCCGGAGCTTATGAATACAAGCTTAACAGCGGCGGTAAGAACTTCTCCGGAGGTCAGCGTCAGAGAATGGAGATCGCACGTGTACTTGCACAGGATCCCACCGTCATCATTCTCGATGAGGCAACTTCCGCACTTGATGCCAAGACGGAATTCGAGGTAGTAAACTCGATCGTCAACAGAGGCATCTCATGCGTCGTTATAGCGCACCGCCTCTCCACTATAAGAGACTGTAAAGAGATTATCGTTCTGGATCACGGCAAGATCGTAGAGCGCGGAACACACGATGAACTCATGGCAAAAGGCGGCGCATACGCCGACCTCGTCACGAGCGAGTAAGGAGGAGAAGCATGGGATGGTTTGAAAGCCAGATCAAGGAAAGGCAGGAAGCCGATCAGCAACTCCTCGAAGAATCTTTCGTAAAGGTTGCCGGAGTAGTTATCGGGTACGGCTTTGCCGATGAATATAAAGATTCGAGGATAGTCACGAAGACTGCCATCGACGAGATATTAAAGTACTATCATTTAGAAAGTTCCGATATCCCGTCCAATATCACGGAGGTCGACAAGCAGCTTGATTACTGCTTAAGGCCTTACGGAATGATGTACAGAAGCGTCGAGCTTACCGAAGGCTGGTACAAGGACGCATACGGTCCTATGCTTGCATTTATGAAGGACACCGGCACGCCTGTAGCGCTCCTTCCCGGCAAGATCAAGGGCTATACATATACGGATCCTGCCACAGGCAAGAAACTTAAGCTCAACAGATCAAGATACAAGCTCTTTGACACGGGTGCGATATGCTTCTACCGCCCGCTGCCGCAGAAGAAACTCAAGATAGCCGATCTGATCCTGTATATGCAAAGATGTCTTACATTCTACGATATCGTATTAATCGTTCTGGCAACTCTTTCTGTATCGGCGATCGGTATGTTCATACCTAAGTTCACCAAGATGCTTACGGGACCCGTAGTGCGCAGCGGAAAGGATGCTGCACTCGTCAGCATCGCGATCGCCATCGTATGTATAACGATATCATCACAGCTCATATCAAGTACCAAGGACATGATCATGTCCCGTCTTGATACGAAGACTTCACTCGGCGTTCAGTCGTCGATGATGATGCGTCTCATGTCTTTGCCCGCATCCTTCTTCAGGAAGTACAATCCGGGCGAACTTAAGGCACGTTCGATGTCGGTCAACCAGTTGTGTTCCATGATCATGAGCATGATCCTCGGCACAGGTCTGTCTTCCCTGACGTCACTTATCTATATCACGCAGATCTTCAGCTATGCGCGTGCCCTCGTCATCCCGGCACTCATAGTCATCGCTATCACGGTCGCATTCTCATTTATTTCGACCATGATGCAGATCAAGATCAACCGAAAGCTCATGGATATCGGCGCGAAGGAAGCAGGTCTTTCCTACTCCCTCATCACAGGCATTCAGAAGATCAAGCTGACGGGTTCGGAGAAGAGAGTTTTCGCGAAGTGGCTTGACCTTTACTCCGAGGAAGCGGAGCTTACCTATAACCCTCCGATGTTCATCAAGATCAACGGCGTAATCACGACCGCGATCTCGGTAATATCAACGATCATCCTGTATTATATGGCGGTCATAAGCGGCGTGGACCAGTCTTCGTACTTCGCCTTCACTTCCGCTTATAACATGCTGTCGGGCGCATTCATGTCGCTGTCAGGCATCGCGCTTTCCGTGGCGAGCATCCAGCCTATACTTGAGATGGCGGAGCCCTTCCTTAACAACGAGCCCGAGACATCCGAGAACAAGGAGATCGTTACCCGACTGAACGGCGCGATCGAGCTCGACCATATTTCCTTCCGCTACTCCGAAGAGACACCTTACATACTCGACGACCTCTCCCTTAAGATCAAGCCGGGCGAATACGTCGCTGTAGTAGGCAGAACGGGCTGCGGTAAGTCCACACTGGTACGACTGCTTCTGGGCTTCGAAAAGCCCGAGAAGGGTGCCGTATTCTACGACGGCCGCAACATCGACAGCCTCGACCTCCCTTCCCTGCGCCGCAAGATCGGTACGGTAACGCAGGACGCGGGTCTGTTCCAAGGCGACATCTATTCCAATATTGTAATCACTTCACCCGAGCTGACTTTGGACGACGCCTGGGAAGCCGCCCGCAAAGCAGGCGTTGCCGACGATATACGCGCGATGCCCATGGGTATGCATACTATCATCTCCGAAGGTCAGGGAGGCATATCAGGCGGTCAGCGCCAGCGCCTCATGATCGCACGTGCTGTCGCTCCGAATCCGAAGATTCTCATCTTCGACGAGGCTACATCCGCACTCGATAACAAGACGCAGAAGATGGTCAACGACTCACTCGATTCCATGGGATGCACAAGAATTGTTATCGCGCACCGCCTGTCCACTATCAGACACTGCGACCGCATTCTTGTATTGGACGGCGGTAAGATCATCGAGAGCGGCACTTATGATGAACTGATCGCTCAGAACGGCTACTTCGCCGAACTCGTTGAGCGCCAGAAGCTCGACATGGGTTCCAACGAATAACAATCCTAACCTTTATTCATAAGAATAATAACGCATAACAAAACCCCGGAACCGAAGTTCCGGGGTTTGATAATTTCCAGTCTGTGAAGATTATCTCTTGGAGAACTGTGAAGCCTTACGAGCCTTCTTCAAGCCGTACTTCTTTCTCTCCTTCATACGAGCATCTCTTGTGAGGAAGCCCGCAGACTTAAGTGTTGCCTTGTAAGCATCTGTATCAGCCTCTACGAGAGCCTTAGCGATACCGTGACGGATAGCACCTGCCTGACCGGAGATACCGCCGCCTACAGCCTTAGCGATAACATCGAACTTGCCGACTGTATCTGTAGCAACGAGGGGCTGACGAACGATGAGCTTCAGTGTATCGAGACCGAAGTACTCGTCGATGTCCTTGCCGTTGATAGTGATCTTACCGTTACCGGGTACGAGACGTACACATGCTGTAGCGTCCTTACGACGACCGGTGCCATAGAAATATACTTTGTTAGATTTCTTTGTAGCCATTTTCTATCCTCCGAATTACTGCTCGAATGTGTACTCTACGGGCTTCTGAGCAGCCTGCTCGTGCTCGGGACCTGCATATACATGAAGCTTTCTGAACATCTGGCGTCCGAGAGAGTTCTTAGGGAGCATACCCTTAACTGCGATCTCGAGAACCTTCTCAGGCTTCTTATCCATCATTGTCTTGTAGTCGACCTCTGTCATTCCGCCCGGGAAACCTGAGTGATGACGATAGAGCTTCTGATCAAGCTTCTTACCTGTAAGAACCATCTTGGAAGCGTTAACTACGATTACGTAATCACCTGTATCTGCGAAAGGTGTGTAAGTGGGCTTATGCTTACCGCGGAGAAGTCTTGCAACTTCTGTAGCGAGACGTCCGAGTGTCTTACCGGAAGCGTCGATAACAAGCCACTGTCTCTCGATATTTGAAGGTGTAGCAACAAATGTCTTCATATGACTTTATACTCCTATTTCTTTATAGAACGCCCTCAAGCGCTCAAGTATATTACCTGCATGCACACTGCAAGTCAATACTTTCACTTAAAAATGTTCGTGATCCTGCCGAATTCGACTTAAATCTCTTGTTTTCTCTCTTATCCTACGATCGCAGTGTAAGTAATCGCCGTTACCTGACCGTTCTCGAAGATGAATGAGATAAAGCTGTCGCCCATCGTGTACTCGATACCTGAAGTACCGGGTGTTCCGTCCTCACCGTAAGCTGCGCGTACATCGTCCTCTGTGGATCCGATGCGGATGCCCTCGGCAGTAGCAACTGTGTCGTCCTTAAGCTCAACGGAAGCGATATAATCAGCGCCGTCCATTGTGTAGGAACGAACTACGATCGAGTTATATGTATATACCTTATCCATTCCCTCATAAGCGCAGGAAGGAGCCTCGAAGTATGTATATCCGTCGCCCAAAGCAGCGATGATATCGTCAGCGGGAGCATTCATTCTGATCTGTGTGCCGTTATATGTAAATACAAAAGCGTCAGCAGCCTGCTCATCTGTCTCACCGGGATTCGAGGCTGCGTTACCGCCTTCAACAGACTCGGCAGCCTGTCCGCCGGACAGAACTACAGGTGCTGTATCTTCATCGCCGGAAGCACACGCTACAACGGACAAAGCCATAACAGATGCCATCATTACAGACAAAAACTTCTTGTTCATAGAATACTCCTTGTATCTTTATAAATATTAGTTTTCTATCGCATTCGCGCCCCAGGATCGAAGCTCGCCGTACTGCATAAGCTCTGCGTTCTGGGCATCGCGTAATTCGTCGTAGAATAATATATCATCTTGCCACATCTGTGCAACTTCAGGCACTTCGCGGTAATCCGTAAGATCGTAGTTATCGACCAGGTACTGTCCGATATAATCTGCGAACTTCTCGGCACCCGACAGGTTCAGGTGAAGTCCGGCATCATATGTATCGACACTCATATCAAGACCGATCTGATCTCTTAAATAGATATAGTTAATATAAGGAACATTATTAGCCGCGGCAAAATCCCTTACCTGCTCATCCCACTGATCGTACCAGTGAGGATACAGCGTCGGAGCCTTGATGAGCACAAGCTCGATATCGTTCTCACGGCACAGATCGACTATGCGTGATAAGTACTCCATCGAAGTCTCGGGCAGCGTGTAATCTGAAAGCGGCATCGGATCCGGGAACGGACCCTCAGGGAGCACATCGGTCCTCATGTAGTAGCCGTTTATCGTAACGCGGTCCTTATCAAATACATGCTCGAAATCAGTCGCCGTCAGCTCGCTCCACCTTGAGTGGTAACGCAGGAACGGGAAAACATAATCGATCATGTTCTCGTCTTCGGTCATGGAAGCCTCGATCGCATTCCACTTGGACAAAGACCACTCCATGCCGTCCAAGGTCATTCTGTTATAAGACTCACTCTGGGGCTCGCCGTACTTCAATGCGAGAACATTAAACACAACCACATCGGGAGTCTCGTAGCGCAGCGTATCCTCGAGAAGATAGTACGACTGCCATGTAAGCTGCTGTGCGGATCCTCTGATATAAGAAGAGATACCGTAGTCGCGGTAAAGCGCTACCGTAGAGATATTCTCGTACACCTCGCAGTCTCCTAAGAAAAGCACCTCGTGCGGCTCTTCGCTGTCGTAGTACTCCTCTATCATGGAGCCCTCGACTACGCCCCTCTGGTACTTGGGCACGAGCAGTCTTTGCAGGAACCACAGCGCCGCGACCGTGATAAAGATCGCCGCGAGCGTCAGCAGCGGGAACAGCACTTCTCTTATTGTTAACTTACCGTCTTCTTTACTCATAAGCGCTCCTCCCTCATCAGAACTGGTTATAGATAAACTGCGATGCATCGAAGCCCTGCCCGTACGCACCGAAAACTAACGTCGCGATAAGAAGCAGTACGCCGCTTAACACGAACAGCGGATATTTCTCATAAAGATAATCCCTGAAGTCTTTATTCTTAATGTACTTATAAAGACTTACGAGGAATACGATAACGATCGCGATACCGGAAACCAGGTAATCGCCGCCCGTAAGTCCTAACTCAAGCAGGGATCCGTTAAAGAGCTTTCCTACATTAAATGTATAGAACATGGAGCCGAACATCTTAAATGTAAGCCCGACATCTCTATAGCAGTCGAACAGCTTCAATGAGCTCATAAGAAGGAAAGTTCTAACGATCTCGAATACGGCATAGCCGGGCTTGTTCTTAAGTGCGAACTTGCCGTGGAACTTCGCATACAAAGGCTCGAGTTCCTGCGATGCCATGATGACGACGAAGTTCATAAGACCCCATACCACGAAGTGCCATGCGGCGCCGTGCCAGATACCCGTCGCAAGCCAGACGGCGAAGCATGAGATGTAGACCGTAACTCTCTTTCCCACCGCGTTGCCCAGATGCTGGCGTGACCATTTCGAGAGCTTAAGCATATTCGGCGAGACGGACAAAGGATAGAAGATATAATCCGTGAACCACGTACCCATGGTGATGTGCCAGCGGTTCCAGTATTCCTTGATATTCTTGGAGAAGTACGGAAGGTTGAAGTTCTCCTTCACCGTGATGCCGAGCATCTGCGCGATACCTATCGTGATGTCGATGCCGCCCGTGAAGTCACAGTAAAGCTGTGCCGCATAGAGCATCATGACAACGAATACATATGCACCCTTATACTCATCCGGAGATTCCGTAAGAGCCTTCAAAGCGATGACGAGACGATCAGCTACAACGAGTTTCTTGAAGTAACCCCAGAGTATTCTCAGGAACCCGTAGGATACATGTCTGAAACCGTAGCGCTTCGGCTCATAAAGTGTCTGCGACAGATCCTCGTATCTGCTGATAGGGCCCTGAACGAGCTGCGGGAAGAACGAGACGAACAGCAGGAACTTGAAGAAATTCCTCTGTGCCTTGATCGTTCCTCTGCAGATGTCGATCGAATAGGATACGGTCTGGAATGTGTAGAAAGATATACCCATCGGAACAATGATGTTCACGAAGGATAAAGGCTCGGTCCTCCACGAATTCATCGTGTCGATAACGAAGTTCGTGTATTTCGTTACCGCGAGGATGCCTAAGTTTATAAGAAGTGCGGCAAGCATAAGAAGACGCGTTACCCTTGTCGTCTTATTCTTGTACTTCTTCTTTGATTCGGAATCGAAGTATTCCTTGTTGGCTTTAAGATAAGCCTTACGCTTAGCGTTATAGTTCTCCGTTACGATCGCGAATACGTATGCAGTAAGAGCGGTAACTCCGATGAAGATGAGATACCTGGGGTCCGCGAACCAATAGAAAGCAAGGGATGCTATAAGAAGCAGGACCCACCTTTCCTTATGCGGCACGAATGCGTAGTAGACTACGAACAGTACCGCGATGAAGACTATAAACGGAAGCGAAGTAAAGAGCATCAGTCTTCCTCAAGTCTTGTGATGAGGTCCCACAGAGCCTTAGCGGAGTTGAAGTTCTCGGGTACGAGCTCCTTCGCGGGGATGGCTACGTCGAATCTGTCGTTGACCTCGGATACGATAGATACGATATCGAATGAGTCGAGGATCTTGTCATCGATCAGAGTCGTGCAAGTATCAAAGTCTACGTCAGAGTGCAGGTCCTTTAAGATCTCGATAAGTTCTTCCATGTTGATTCTCCTGTATAATTTATTTTCCTTCGCTCATAGCTGTAAGACCCTTGCGGTCTGTCTTGCCGTTAGGCGTCAGCGGCAGGCGGTCAAGCTTATGCACCTTGGTAGGCACCATGTAGCGCGGCAGCTTCTCCTTGAGGTAAGAAAGAAGCTCCTTCTCCTCTGGCCTGCCTTCATAGTATAACTCAATCCTGTCTTTCTTCTTAAGATAAACGGCACATGAGTTACGAACACCCTTGATGGAGTTAACGTCAGCTTCGATCTCACCTAACTCTACGCGGTGTCCCATGTGCTTGATCTGGAAGTCCTTGCGCGATACGAAGACGAGCTCTCCCCTGTCGTTTCTTCTTGCGATGTCACCCGTCCTGTAGATGATCTCGGGATATCTGTCGTTAAGAGGATTCTGCACGAAAGCCTGCGATGTTCTCTCGGGATCCTGATAGTAGCCCAAAGTTACGCATGTTCCGCGCATGCAGATCTCACCCTCGTCTGCAAGCTTATTGTTCTCATCAAGAAGGAAGATGTCGACATTCTCGAAAGCTTTTCCGAGCGGGATCACATCATCATCCTCGAAGTCACGGTCAACCTCGTAGTACATCGATACGCCGGTAGTCTCAGTGGGTCCGTAAAGGTTGATGTAGCGGACATCGGGCAGAGCCTTCTTCCACTTCCTGTACTGCTTTATTGGGAATACTTCGCCGCCGAAGCCTACGATCTTAAGATACTTAGGGAGCACCTCGTCGAGCGCTCCGAAAGCGGAGATCATGGTGAGCGCCGATACTACCCAGCAAAGCGTATTGATCTTGTATTCGTTAAGGAATTCCACGAGCTTTATCGGGAACATGAACAACGTGTGCGGCACGATAACGGTCTCGCATCCGAGCTTGATCGTGGGATAGATATCCTTGAGCGATGCGTCGAAATAGAACGGCGTCTGAGAACCGAACACGGTCTCCTCATCAAACTTCATGACATCACAGAAAGACTCGATATAATCGATGAGACTTCTATGGCATACGGCAACTCCCTTGGGGATTCCCGTGGAACCTGAAGTGTACATGATGTAGCAGGGATCCGTGTCGATCATGGAAGCGCGGACTTCGCTTAACTTCTCTGCATCTTCCGATGCATCCTTAATCTCGTTCCAAACGAAAATGGAAGCTCCGTTCGCTAGCTGCTCCGCATTCTCCTTCGTGGACTCGTCGCAGATAACGGCACGCGGCTTTAGATTCTCGAATATAAGTCTGATCCTCATCTGAGGCATCTCGTCGTCGATGGGAACATAGAAGCATCCGGCTTCAAGTGCAGCCATGAAAGCCGCGATCTGCTGAGGAGTCTTGCTCATGTAGACTGCAACAGGCTCTCGGCATATGCCGTCGTTAAGAAGGACGGAGCCCGCGGCTCTTGCCTGCGATGCAAGCTGACCGAATGTAAGAGCCGTCTTCTCATCCCTGAAGCTGACCTTATCGGGCAGGCGGGATGCAGTGTTATCAAGGTAATCGAGGACTGTTCTTCTCATCAGAAACCCTCCACTTCAAGTGTGTTATAGTTTACGTATTGCTGTACCGAATCCTGGGCGATATTGATCTCGGGTCCGTATGCATCGACATCGTAACCGTGGTCGCTGTGATTCAGGTCGTTATATGCATACATGAAGTAATAGCCTTCATGATAGTACGCGTAGCAGGCGTCGCAGTGATACCACTGACCGTCGAGCTGAACGAGGTTCCAGTAGTGAGGCGACCATGTGATCGGATAACGCTCTACGAGCATGTTCGGGATGCCCGCGACATCGAGCATCGCACGGCAGCATGCATAGTATGTGAAGCAGTCGCCCTGATGCGTCGAGAAGCCGTCGAAAGCACCTACGGTCCAGTCGGACTTATCGGATGTTCCGATGTAGTGGATGTTGTTGTGTACCCAGTTGAAGATCCTGAATGCCTTCTGAACGTCGGTCATATCTTCATCGTAGATATTATTCTGCTCGATTGCTCTTCTTGCCATATCGTAAACGATCTCGGGATCGTAGTAACGGTCGGGCTTTACGCGGAGTGTGAGAGTGACCGTAACGGAAGACGAATTGCCGTTCTCATCCGTCGCGATATAAGTTACGGGGAATGATGAAGAGATATTCGTATTTACCTGTGAGTTATCTACGACAAGAACAGGATTAGGATCGTAATTATCCGTTACCGTGATGCCGTCAAGATACGACTGGTTCATGCCGACGAAGCCCTCGAGATCATGCGCTCCGTAGATAAGAGGAGCCGTGTGATCATCGACAACGGTGAAAGGAACATCAACGATCTTCTCGTTACCGGAAGCATCCTTGACAGATACCTGGAATACATACTCGCCGCCCTGGGATACATCGGGCTCGGTAACATATTCGATCGTAACCGGAGCAAGATCGTAAACGTCTGTAACTACACTCGAAGCAGCCGGAAGCCGGTCGCAGTAGATAGTCTGAGGAACGGCTTCCGCGGTCGGCGCGGTCGTATCAACGACATTAAGAATGACTGTCTTACGGAATCTCCAGAAACCTACAGTGAGCTGATACGATCCGGGCACATTCGTATCGATACCGGATACGTCGGTAATGAACCTTGAGTTCTCCACAGGCTCCTTAAGGAAACTCTCGAAAACAATCGGCGTTCCCGTCTCGATCGTAACTGAGGGAAGGATCTTATCGCTTTGTGTATTAAAGTAGCTCAGGAAGAAAGTGGCTGCGCCTGCGCATATGCCGAGCACTCCCATAACCGAATAAATGATTGTACGTTTTACATTAAACTTCTTCATTCGTCTCACTTCTTACTGTCAGAGTCTCGTAATCGAGCATATCCTGAACAGACTCCGTCGCGACGACAACACCGTCAGGCAGGGTCTCGGGATCATAACTGTTATTTGAAGAATCGAGCTCGGCATCCGTATACATGAATATGTATGTCAGCTCGGTCATACTTAAGAATACGCATGCATCGCAGTGATACCACTTGCCGTCGATGCATATAAGATTCCAGTAATGGCTTGATATGTTGATCGGGTATCTTTCGATCGTGATGCTCTCGATACCCATCGCACCGTACATCGCGCGGCACATAGCCATATAGTTGAAGCAGTCACCGTACATGGTCGTAAGCGCATCATATGCACCCGCGGTCCAGTCGCACTTATCCGAATCCATCATGTAATGAAGGTGCGTATTAACCCATGCAGTGATGCGGAAAGCCTGCTCCATCTGGCTCATCGAATCATCGCAGATATCATTCTCTTCGATGATCTGACGTGCGAGCTCATAAAGCTCCTCGGGCTCATAATATCTTTCGGGCTTAACTCTTAAGTGGAGAGTTACCGTAGTCGAAGACGAATTGCCCTGCTCGTCGGTCGCGGTATAAGTAACGGGATAGTATCCCTCTTCAGTAACGTTAACAGAGGAAGTATCCACTTCAAGAGTGGGATTCTCATCGTAATCATCCTCCACTGTGATACCGTCCAAGTAGACGATCGCATCACCTATGAAAGCCTCGAAGTCACGGGGTCCGTAGATAAGAGGAGCCGTGTGATCATCGATGACCGTGAAAGGCACATTGATGATGCTCTCATTGCCGTAAGCATCAGTAAGCTTAACTGCGATATCATACTGTCCGCCTTCAAGTATCTCGGGCATCGCATCAACATAAGTTACTGTTACCGAAGACAGATCCGTTATGCCCGTTACGGTAGTCTCGGGAGAAGGAAGTCCGTCGGTATAGATCGTCTGCGGAACAGCCTGTGCGACAGGTGCGGTTGTGTCTACGATATTAAGGATAACGTCACGGGTTACCTTAAGCTTATCTCCCACCTGGACCTTGACGCCGTAGCTTGCAGGTACTCTCGTATCGATACCGGATACGTCTGTCACGAGAACGGCACCTTCGGTTCCCTCGACTGTGAAAAGCGATACATCGATAGGAGAACCCGCTTCGATCGTAACGACCTCATAGATCTTATTCATCATATGGCGGGTATAGAGTCTGTATGCCATGAACAGACATCCTGCGGTAAGCAGCACGATAACGGCTGCGGTAACAGCCTTTTTCGTACGTGCTCTTCTTACTCTTGCAGGTGTCACTGCCTGCTTATGTTCGCCTTCGTGTCTTTTCATTATTCCTCAATGTCTTCCATAGTTAAGTTCGTAAAGTCGAGTCTGTCCTGAACGGATACGGATGCTCTTGCAGGTACCGTAGCACCGTTGAATTCATGGTGATGATCAAGCTCGGAATCGATCTGCATGAATACGAATCCCGAAGTGTCCGCGAAGTTACATGCATCGCAGTGATACCACTGACCGTCGATCTTGATAAGATTCCAGTAGTGCGGCGAAGTCGTGACAGGATACCTCTCCACTCTTACATTCTCGATTCCCGCTACATCGAGCATCGCTCTGCATACCGCGTAGTATGTATAGCAGTCGCCCGTATGTGTATCGAATCCGTCGGTAGCCGCGATAGTCCAGTCGGACTTATCGGAAGTACCGGTGTAGCTGATATTACGTGAAGCCCAGTTGAAGATCCTGAACGCAACTTCGACATCAGTGAAGCTGTCGATCGAAGTTCCGCCGAGCACCTGATTATAAAGCACATCCGCAGCCTGTCCGTAGACCTCTCTTCTGTCGAGAGACACCGCGGGCATCTCCTCGAGGATGAGGTCCGCATTGCGGGAGACGGAATTGCCGTGAGCATCCGTCGCGGTGTATGTGATCTGGTATACGCCTGCCGTCTCGGAATCGACCTGCGACAGATCGACTGTTACTTCAGGCGCCGGATCGAAGTCGTCGCTTACGGTAACGTTCTCAAGATAAGACGTGCTGCCTCCGATGAAAGCATAGATGCACTCGGGAACCTCGAGAGAGGGGGCTGCCGTGTCTGCCGTAACCTCGAAAGGAACATTAATGATCGTCTCATTTCCGTAAGGATCGGCAAGTCTTACGGGAACATCATAAGCGCCGCCTTCAAGCGGAGCCGTCATGTCATTTACATAAGAAACAGTTACGGTAGCAAGATCGTAAACATCCGTCACAGTGTCTTCAACATCGGGAACGTCATCCTGGAAGATCGTCTGCGGTACAGCAGTGCCCGCAGGCGCTGTAGTATCGACGATATCAAGGACAACATCGCGGGTAACGACCAGGGTCTTTACCTTGAGACCGTATGTACCCGGCACCATATTATCGATCAGCGAGACATCCGTGATGAAAGCTGTCGAAGGAATGTTTTCAGTAACGAAAAGATCGAGAGTAACGGGAGTTCCGGTCTCGATAGTCACATGTTCATTGACCGAGTCGCGGACTTTCGCGTAATACATAATTCCGTAGCCCGCATCGAGCACGATAAAACCGAACGCGACTGCTATGAGAAGCGCGTTAAGAGCAGAGAATCCTCTTTTGCCCGGATTACTTCTCAAGCTTCTCGCCGCCTCCGTTAAGAAGATCTATGCCCGTGTCGGCATTAGGATAATCACCCGTGAAGCATGCATCACAGTAGCACTTGTCGGAAGCCGCCGTCTTGGGAAGTCCAAGCATCGCAGGCAAGCTGTTGACATCGAGATAGCCCAGGGAATCCGCACCGATCTTCTCGCAGATCTCATCGATCGTGTACTTACGTGCGATGAGCTTATCCATAGAAGGAACGTCGGTTCCGTAGTAGCAGGGGAACAGGAACGGCGGAGAAGAGATCCTTACGTGAACCTCAAGCGCACCGGCCTGACGGAGCATACGTACGATATTCGCGATCGTAGTACCTCTTACGATGGAGTCATCGGTCATTACGACTCTCTTGCCCTTTACCGCAGACTCGATCGGATTAAGCTTTATTCTTACGGCATCAGCACGCTGCGCCTGTGAAGGCTTGATGAAGGTTCTTCCGATGTAATTGTTCTTAACGAATCCCTTTACGTAAGGGATGCCCGAAGCCTGTGAGAATCCGAGCGCGGCATCAAGTCCTGACTCGGGAACGCCGATTACGATATCGGCATCAACGGGGTGCTGCTCATAAAGAAGCTTGCCCGCTCTGATCCTGGACTCATAAACTGAGATGCCGTCGATGATGCTGTCGGGTCTTGCAAAGTAGATATACTCGAATATACATCCCGCCTTACGCCTGGGCTGAGTCTGAACCGAATGGATACCGTCATCATCTGCGATAATGATCTCGCCGGGCTTGACGTCTCTTATAAGTTTGGCGCCGCAAGCAGCGAGCGCACATGTCTCTGAAGCAAATACCGTGTCACCGTTAAGGTCACCCATAACGAGCGGCTTCAGGCCGTACGGATCTCTTGCCGCGATGAGCTTGCGGGGAGACATAACGAGAAGTGCGTATCCTCCCTCGATCTTCTCCATTACGTTCTCGACAGCAGCCTCGATGCTCGGTGTCCTCGATCTCTCGGAAGCCACCATGTAAGCGATAACCTCGGAGTCGACCGTCGTCTGGAAGATCGCACCGTTAGCCTCCAGCTTCTCTCTTAACGTATTGCAGTTGGTAAGGTTACCGTTATGCGCGATGGAGATCGTACCCTTCACGTAATGAGTAACGAGAGGCTGAGCGTTTTCCTTCGTGCTCGCACCCGTGGTCGAATAACGGACGTGACCGATCGCGATCGTACCCTGAAGCTTGTCCAGAGTATCGGGACTGAAGACCTCTCCTACAAGCCCCATGTCTTTAAGACAAATGATCTCTGCGTCGTTATTGACTGCAATACCGCAGCTCTCCTGACCCCTGTGCTGAAGAGCAAATAAACCGTAATAGCACGAATGGGAGATCCCCTCTCCCCCCGAACGTGAGAATATACCGAAAACACCGCATTCCTCGTGCATATTAAGCCTGCCTTCCTATTTTTCCACGTAAGATTTTAACACTCGAAAAGCGAATTTCTATATATAATAATAAATATATGCATGCGGATAACTTAAGTTCTTATTATGAAAACTGCATAATTTGCCCCCGAAGATGCGGCGTCGACCGCTCATCGGGAGCCTCCGGGTACTGCGGAATGGGGGCAGAACCCGTCGTTAATCTGTCCATGCTCCACTTCGGCGAGGAGCCTGTCATCACGGGAACGCGCGGCAGCGGAACGGTCTTCTTCGAAGGGTGCAGCTTGAAGTGCATATTCTGCCAGAATTACGATATCTCAAGGGGTCCCACCGGGTGCGGCAAGGTTTACGACGCGGACGGACTTGCTTCTCTTTATTTGTCGCTTCAGGATCAGGGCGCACATAACATCAACCTCGTTACCGCGGGACACTTCATCCCGCATGTAGCCGCTTCCGTCGCGAAAGCACGTGCAGAGGGGCTCTCGATTCCTGTTGCTTACAATTCCGGCGGGTACGAATCAGTCGAGTCTTTGAAGATGCTAGACGGACTTATCGACATCTATATGCCGGACATGAAGTTCGTCTCTTCTTCCCTGTCGGGTAAGCTGTGCGGGGCACGTGATTACTTCGAAGTGTGTTGTAAGGCTTTAGATGAAATGTACCGGCAGACGGGGTCCGCCGTAATCGATGATAACGGTCTTATGAAGCGTGGCATCATCGTAAGGCACCTGATGCTTCCGGGACAGCTTTTCGACACGAAGAAGGTGCTCGATTACCTGTGCGGGCGCTACGGCAACAACATTTACATAAGTCTCATGAACCAGTACACGCCTTTCGAATATAAGTATCCGGACATGAAGCTGCCTGATTTTCTGCAAAGAAAACTGCCACAGGGTCATTACGAGGCTGCGGCAGAATATCTTGCTTTACTTGACCAGACCAACGCTTTCGTGCAGGGCGAAGACGCGTCCGGAGATGAATTGTTGCCCGAGTTTAAGTCTTAACCCAAAGCGGAGTCAATGAACTGCTTGATGGCAGGAAGAGGCTTGAATCCGAGTGACTCGGCGACGACCTCTCCGCCCTTGAAGATCTTCACAGCGGGGATGCTCGATATACCGAGCGATACCGCAAGATCAGTATTGTCATCGACGTTGCACTTGCAGAACTTAACCTTGCCTTCGTACTCTTCGGACAGTTGCTCTATTACGGGACCGAGCATCTTGCACGGACCGCACCAGGGCGCCCAGAAATCTACAAGAACCAATGACTCCGAATCGAGAACTTCACTCTGGAATTTATCGGCATTAATCTCTAATACAGCCATAATAAGACCTCCTTTAATGTCATGTTACGACCATTATATCAGTAATCGTAGACGGAAGGCAGTTGATTAACCTCACTTTGAGGAAGACCGAGGATTTCGGCGATCTGACAGGCGGCAAATCTGTGTCCCGCTCTGTAAACGCTGACGGTGGGCTCGGTGTCATAGCAGTAGTTCGATATATCTTCGATCGGATAGTCCTGCTGAACGCTGTAAAGATAAGCGAGAGTCCTGTAGACCATCTGCCCCCATCTGATATGGTAGGTCGATGTCACTATCGTCATCGAATGGATGCCCTGCTCCTGGAAGATATCGAAAGTATATATCGCGTTATCCGCGGTCGTCAGCGCACGCTCGTCAATAAATATTCTCGCCGGATCGATCCCGCATTCATCGACGAGATAATCCCGCATAAGACCCGCTTCAGTATTGCCTTCCCGGTTGTTCGGACCCGTCGCGCCGCCGGAGCATACGATGATCGTCTCCGGGCGTGCCTCGGCAAGCGTCGCCGCCGCATTAAGTCTTCCGACGAGTTCATCCTGCATCTGACCGTTCTCAAGCTCATAACCTAAGATAACGAGCGCATGGTCGGAGCTGTTCGGAATCTCGGCAGGAACCTCATCGGGATAAGTATTAACGTTATAGTCCATGTAAAGGAAGACTTCACACCAGTTGTCGACGATAAAGTTCGCAAGTTCATAGTCTTCCTGACTTACCGCTTGGATGTTCTCAAGATCGTTATAGATACGCCAGTCGTCTTCCTCCGTCGGATTCTCATAAGCTGTGACAAGATGCGTGAGCAACGATATGAAATTCTCATCGTTTGCTTCGTCTATCGATCTGTCGTGAAGTGTGAAAGGAATGAAAGGAGGCTCGGTCTCGACTATTATCGGAGCAAGTATCTCCTCGGTCGGTGCCTCTGTCTCGGTCGTCTCGACTGTTGTAGTTTCTGTTGTTTCCGCCGAAGTTTCAGTCTCCTCCGCGGGAGCCTTACCGCACGAAGCGGCGGCAGTCATAAAAGACAGTGCGAGAAACAACGCCAACGTCTTTCTAAATTTTATTCTGTTCATCGTGATCAGTAACCCAGACTCTGATAGAGCTGGACATTGTTATAGATAAGATTCGCGATCAGCTCGTATGTCTGCTGATCGTAATGAAGTCCGTCCGTAGATCCGAAGCCCGCCTCTCTTAAGAAGGAGCATGTATCGATCCACTTACATGTGGAAGGAAGACTGTCGGACAGCTGAACGTTGAAATAATCGATATCGCCGTTCATGCTCGAATACGCACCCGACGTCGGATTAACGGATACTACGTAGATATTGTTATCGAAACAGAACTCCTCGGGGAGCCTCTGGAAGAATTCGATATAGTCATCGATATGAGCAAGGTCGTTAACGCCGAGATTAAAGACGATATTCTTACCCGAATACTCGAGGATCTCTTCCCTGTGAGCCGCGAGGAACGAATAACCTACACCGATCTCCGCGATGGTATCAAGATGCAGGACCTGTCCCATTCCGACCGTCCTCGAATCGCCTACAAATACATAATTACTGAAATCAAGCTGTTCCGTCGCCATATAAAGATCCGTCGTCTCCGTCGCGTCCGCTGCCGATGATTCAAGTGAGACAGAGATCGTACCGGGCTGAATAGCCTGCGGATCCTGAGATGCGACCGTAACAAAAGTCGGCTGCGTCGGCCAGGAACACCCGGTCAGAACAACGGCTATCGTCAGCGCCGCAGCAGTAAACAGATTCCTGAAAAGTCTCACCCTTCTCGCCTTTCTCAAATAAACTTTCTATTATTTTACACCCGTCGAAAAGAAAAACAAAAAGGCTCTGCCCTCAATAGTCGCACAGTGCACCTTAATCGATATTTAAAGAAAAAGTGCAAAGAATCGGCTTTATAATTGCACCTTTTTTCAATATCCAACAAAGGGTGCAATAATCGCCGATATTTTTTCATTTATTATCCAAACGCAAGAAAAGGTGCAACGAATCGGCCGTTTCATTGCACCTTTTCGAGAAGCACAGAAAAAGGTGCGGGATTCACGCAATGAGACGTCGTGAAAGGATTACTATCCTCCGAAGCTTATCATCCTGCTATAACTTGGGCATTGGAGTTGACACATAACAGAGAGTACGGATCATCAATCTGATAATTCGTCCAGTATAGGCCTACAGTCCGGGTGCCGTTTAAATAAGCATTTACAAGATTGGGGCTATTACGGATATCAATAGAAGAGACGGAGGTATCCTCACATCGTATTACACGAAGAGCCGGATTCCCGCTGATATCAAGAGACGTTATTCCACTCTCACAGCAAATCAACTCTTCCAAAGCCGAATTCCCGGTTACATTAACAGTTGTAAGTGTTCGACTGTAACCGCAATATAAAGAACGAAGCGATGTACATGAACTTGTATCCAGAGATGACAATTGATTAGATCCACAGACAAGGTCCGTCAAATGAGTACAATTTGTCAAATTAATCGATGTTAGGTTATTGGGTTGACAATCAACGTATTCAATCTGAGGATTGTTGCTTAGATCTAACGAATTCAGTTGATTACTGCCGCACATAAGACTTGTCAGTTGAGTATTGTGAGAAAGATCAAGTGCTGTCAGATTATTCCCGATACAATACAAAGTATCAATGGAAGGATTATGACTTAAATCCAAAGATGAAAGATTAGCACCATTACAGTTCAAATGTTCAAGCGCAGGATTATTCGACAAATCCAACGAAGAGATACCGGTATCTACAATCTCAAGATGCTGAAGAGCAGGATTGTTACTTATATCAATTGAAGAAATCGGGTTATTTCCAAGATTCAGTACTGTAAGACTGGGATTATTTCTGACATTAACACTTGTTAACGGACCTCCAATAACCCGAAGATACGTTAAAGAAGGGTTTGCGGACATATCTACAGAAGCCACATTGCAACTAAACAAATGGACGGACTCAAGTGAAGTGAAATACGAGATACCGGTAAGATCCGACAAATCACTATACTCGATGGTTATATCCGATACAAAAGCAGCCTCTTGTTCTGTCAGTAAGCCGTCATGATCAATATCAATATTGTTCAATACGTAATCTCTGAAAGCAGCATCTGGGAAACTCAAATTATCAATAACAACACCTTCAATCATCTCGGTTTCAGTTTCTTCCGTCTCAGATTCAACCGTTTCCTCCGTCTCAACTGTTGTTTCATAAGTCTCGACTACTGTATAGACAACCTCCTCCGTCTCCGGAATTGTTGCTATTGATGATTCAGATTCTTCTACAACCGGTGTTTCTTCAACTTTATTACGATCAAGATAGGACTTTATTCCGATAACGGCAGCCGCAGGGACAGCAACAGCCAATGCACCTGCTATGATCTTCGCAGCCGCAGTTGTCATGAAACCACCTTTGGCTACATCCTTGACTGCATCATTTGACGCAATTTGTGTTACTGCATCCACTATCGTTGGCGCTACATTAGAAGCCTGATCACCTATTAAAGTCGAGATATTGATACTCGGAACCTTAAGATCGCTCGAACTTGCATTAAAGAACCTTGTAAGGAACGGTACTGCAGGAGCTGCTGCAAACGCATCCTTATTGTCCTTCTCATACTTTCTGATTCCCTCTTTGATCTTAGCTCTGGACTTCATAAGTCTGGTTTTGACCGTTCCGACAGGACAATTCATCAATTCCGCGATAGTCTCTACGGAAAACTCACTGTAATAATGCATATGTATAGTCTGATACTGCACATCGGACAGTGAATCTTTAATTATCTTATCCAGAGCCTCTCTCTTGGTCTTTTCCATAATGTAGGAATCAGGAAGGCTCTCGAGATCATCATCAAGCTGAAGGCTTTCATCTGCTGCTATAGCATCATCGTAAGAAACATTTCCCTTTCTCTTTCTGTATAGATTCAAGGACTTGGTGGTAGCTATCTTCTTAAGCCAGGAAATAAAAGACTTGTTATCATCAAGGTGTCCTGTCTTCCTGTATACCGTCAGATAAGTCTCCTGCATAGCATCGAATGCATCTTCTTCATTCTTTAAGATACCTAAACATACGGCATACACCATTTTCTGTGTATTCGCATAAAGCTGTTCATATGCCGAATCATCGCCATTCTTAAACTTAGCGACCAATTCAGCGCAATTGTCGAATATAGTGGAATCTGTCATATTTACCGTCTTCACTTTAATACAATCATTTTCCTTTAATTATCATTTTTATCACATTTGTATTCATCTTTATATGACCATTTGGAGTTACTGCCTTTTGGAATAACCAGGTCTTGCGCTACTGCCCTGAAAAACCTTGTAAGGAACGGAAGTATATTGGTATTTTCTTCTGAACAGTTCATAGGCACCTCCTTTTCGCAATGATGCTACCGTCTTCCATTTCCCCTGTTACACCATAGATATATACGTCAGACTCCTATAAGATTACCGTTGGCATCAGGCCATGTCATACACCTGTTCCCATAATCAACCCAACCAAGTTCGGGATGTCTCCACCAATCGCAATAATCATCTCCGTAAAACAACTGAACCGTAGCTGCGCCAAATCCTCTTCCGCTGTTTGTAGCACTGCTGTAAGGAATGGCATAAGGGCTGACAGGAGTGACAGAAAGGCCGTCAGGATTAACAAAGTATACTGTACATGAAGCGCATACCATCTGTCCTGTATACAGACCTCTCATTGAAGCAGCGTGCATCGGCGAATCTCTGAAAGCTTCAAAAGATCTTACCTGAGAATCAGCACCTCCGCCGCCGTAAATATTCTCACCATATTCACCCTCAGGAAAATCCGGGTCGGGATAATAGGTATAGTTTTCCAGGAAACTGCCCTCAACAGGTCTTCTGTGACTGAACTTATAAGCGACCTCAACAGCTCTTTGTCTGCAATACTGATACCTTACATCATTAGGATCGCTGATAACAGTAAGAGCCGGCAGTCCGCCGTTCATGGCCTGTGTGCTTCTCCACTGATTAATCAGGTTATAGTGCTCGGTCATATCGTAGAACTTTGCATAGCATTTTACCGTGCTGGTTGCTATATAGCGGTGATTCTCATCCTGATAGCCTTCTCCGATCGGAATGTAGTAAATCTCATACCCTTGGGAAGTCCAGTAAGCATCCAATTCTTCGACACTGGAAGCCGTAATACTGCCTATACCGCTTCCGCTGCTTCTCATCCAAGCCGTATCCAGCGAAGTCAAAGAACCGTAAATATCAGTTCTCATGGAATTGACTGCATTTGCATACGCGGAATCGCTTGCTACAAGACTTGAACTTGTTATGCCGGACACATCGATGTGGTCACCGACAGTTATTCCACATGAAGCGCATTTCCCTGCAAACTCCGTACTGTCTGCAAATCCCTCGAAAAGAATTGCATCAGCTACAGCAAAATCCATATTTCGATTTATCTTACTGAGCCAATATGATTTTCCTGCAGGATCGGCAGTTCTGTTAAGGAATACTCGGTAAAACGTATCAATCATTGATTCGGGACTGAAAGACCTGCTAATAAACTCCTGACTGAAAAAGAATCCGTATGCTGCCTGTTTCCCTGTTATCTGACCTGAAGCCAGTCGGTTGCACCAATCATTGAACCCGGCCGGATCGGCAGACCTGCCAAGACAATCAGAATAAAGAGAGTTAACGAACGTTTCGATTCCATCGTTATAGGCACGGACAGGTCTTGACGTCACCCTTGTCATACTCACGAATACTGCTGCAACAACAAGCAAAACAGCTGTAATCTTTTTGATTTTGTGTTTCATAAGAAAAACCTCCTTGTTTATCGTTATATCAATAGGACGCATCAAAAACGGCCGAGGTTCATTCTTAGCGAAAAAGTTTTTTCAATTCAGGATTAAAGACATAACAAAAGCCTCGGAACCGATGATTCCGAGGCTTCTTGGTGGAGCGGGATACGAGACTTGAACTCGCGACTTTCACCTTGGCAAGGTGACACTCTACCACTGAGTTAATCCCGCGTGCTTGATTATTATATGAGCGAGGTCTCTATTTGTCAACAACTATTTTGAGACTATTTCAATTAGTGATGAAATGACCTGTGAACCCGCTGGCGCATGGCTCATAATGTCGTCTTTATCCATCTGTGACCAGGACACCAGAGCGAAGTTGGCACCTGCATTTCGCGCACATAAAGCATCCGGCAGCGCGTCGCCCACGTATATCACGCGGCTCATGTCTTCGATACCGAGTTTATGTGCGGCGATGATGAGAGGCTCGCCGTCGGGCTTATGCTTAACGGTGTCCTCCTTACAAAGGCAGACGTCGAAGAAGTCGAACAGGCCTTTGAACTTCAATGTCACATCCGCGGACTCGTGTCTCTTGCTCGTTACGACACCCTGGCGGTAACCCATGTCCTTAATCCTGTGAATATCTTCCATAACCCCCGGGAACATCGGTATGCAGTCGTGTTCCAAGAGAGCGTGGTTATGAGCAATATATGCGTCGAGAAGTTTCTGCGAAGTCTCCTCGTCGTGCATCGAGAAGGTCTCGGGAAGCGGTCTTCCGATATAACTCATAAGGTCGGCGTCGGACCTTGTGCACTCGCCGAAGACTTCAATATAAGCGTGCCTGAACGAGTCCATGATAACCGGTATCGAATCCCATACCGTTCCGTCAAGGTCGTAAAGAATGAGGTCGTAATCTTTCATGTTTTTCTCTCTATCTGCTTAAACCCGAGTTCTTCCTGCATGAGTATCATGAGCGGGATTCCGAACAGTATCGGGAAAAGCGAAGTGTTAAGCGTAACGGTCACGAAGAACAGCTTCCAGTTAACGTCGGGATAGAACACAGCGACCGAAGGCGTGATGATCAAAGCCTCGAGCACCGCCATGATTACGATAACAATGCAGAAGTGTGCGATGTTGCCCATAGTCTTAAGATGAGGCTCTGTCTTCGCCACTCTTTTCCAGTAATACAAAAAGAGGAACGGACCCGCGAAGTTCGACAGAAGTCCTGCGATCGAAGACCACGCAAGTCCTCCCGACACCGCATCCATAACAAGATTCATCAGCGCGAATATGATGCAGCCGGGAATGCCGAAGAACAAAGCATATATCGGTCCCAGCAGCATGACGGGTCTTATGTCCGTGAAGCCCGGGATGACCCCCATGACCTTGAAAGGCACCGCGACGATAAGATACGCGAGTATAAGCAAAAACCAAGTTCCTATCTTACGTATCACTGAGCTTCTCCTTCGGCGACGGGATTATCTCGATAAGGTTGCCCAATACTACCAGAGCGACGCCTGCTATTATCCACGGCGTCAGCACCGTGTTATCGATAAGACTCGCGGGCAGGAACGTGCCCCATATAACCGAGAATACGATCTCGAGCGAGTATATGATCGTCGCATTCGCAGGAGTGGACTTTTTCTGCGCGAATATGTTCAGCGTCTGCGCGAAAGCCACTATGAAGTAAGAGTAGATCGCAAGGCTCGCGATGATCTCCTTGTTCCACGGAAGATCCGCGAATCCGGTCGGATCGGTTACAAGCCACATCACCGCCGAGATTACCGCTACTATGGCGGATATAAACGCCGACATCGATATCGGATCGTCTTCCGACGCGTACTTATTCAGGATGACAATGTATACGGCTCTTACAATGCAGCCGACACCTATCATGACAGCTCCCATAAGCTGTCCGAAATTAGCATTGTTGCCCACCGCGAGCAAAATCCCGAGGAATACGAATCCCGCCGAGATCCACGTCTTCACGCTTACTTTCTTCTTCAGAGTGAACAGGATAACCGGCAGCACGACGACCGTCATCGACAGTGTGAACGCGCCGGAAGAGACATCAAAATAATCAAGTCCGTACAGATAGAGGATGTTATAAATCGTATTAAGAAGGCCCAGCTGCAGACATCTTTTTATGAGTTTGCTCTCCTTCTTCTGCAGTGCTTTCTTAATGCGTTTGAAGAAACACAACCCCAGAAGTATCGCGCCCGCGATCGACGTCAGACACGTCGTGGCAAAGGGCGGCACAGTATCGGGAATACATGCGAAAATAATAACCTCCGTCGACCAGCAGAGTGTTACGCACATAAGACAGATGTTAGCCTGCAAAGAATTCATGGCTGTGATTATATCATTCCCCCGAAGTCTTCTCTATCGCATCGATCCTCTGTGAGAGCGTGGGATGCGAGTAGTGAAGGAAGACCGTCACGGGGTGCGGATTGACGCCCGACAGCGACTCCTTACTCAGGCGCTTCAAAGCCGATATCAGATCCTTTCCGTAACCTTCACGCGCGGCAAAAGCATCCGCCTGGTACTCGTGCTTCCTCGAGATGCCGTTTCCGATAACATCAAGAAGCACACTTAAGGGCCAGATAATGACACCCGACAGCATCTGCGCGAAAAAGAAATTCACGCCGTCAAAACCGAACGCCGTGCAAAGCGCCGGAATATTAAGAACTATCGCAAGCGATGCGAAAAACACAAGAAGCCTGAAGATCGAGAACGGAAGGCTTCGCGCAACATGTCTGTACTTCGCATGCGCGAATTCGTGAGCGAATACTGCCGTGATCTCGTCGGCGGAATATGCGTTAACGAGGTTGTCGTCCAGGGAGATGGTCTTACGATTGCCGATACCCGTGCAGAATGCGTTGGAGGTCGTTGTTCTCCTGCTTGCGTCTTTGACGACAATTTTTCGCACGGTGATGCCGTACTTGGCGCACAGCGCGAGAAGCTTGTCCTTGAGCTCCCCTTCTTCGAGCGGCTCGAACTTATTGAAGATCCTCATGAGCGGGATCACGATGAGCATAATGACGACCATGATGGCAAGCATAATAAGCGTGCAGAGGATGATGGCCATGTTCCCGAACCTGCTGAACAGCACCATGATAATAATGATAAGTCCGTAGGACAGAACAACCTCTATGATAAGCCCTTTCACCGCATCAAGCGCGAAGGTCTTCTTAGTAGATTTGTTAAGACCGTATTTCTCTTCGATAACGAACGTATCGTAGTATCCGAACGGAAGGCCGATGATAAGATCGAGCAACGCGAAGACCGAGATCACGATCAGGTATTGAACATATACGTTAAGGCTGCCGACCGCATTGAAGATGAGTGCGTGAACGTTCAGCGTCAGAAGAAGCAGTGTGATCACGATACTTACGATGTTCGAGATAAGACCGATGTGCCTGCTCTCTTCCCTGTAAGATAAGAACTTCTTATATTCATCTTCGTTGTAAACGTCCCTGACGTTGTCGGGAAGATCTTTCTTGAGGTAGCTCTTATTAAGGTAATCAACGAATGCGTTGAATGCCTTGTTCGTAAGATACATCAGAATGACAAATACTTTGATAATGGTTATCCCCTCCGATCCATTGAGGATTATATCACGGGCGGTGTTGCATCCGTATACGTGTGCTCAAAATCCCCATACTGACAGTAGATTTTTTCTTGAATTTTATCTACCGCCGGCAACTTACAATGCCCTCTTCCCTCTAATACGATATAGATGTAAGAACAAAGGGAGGATAAAGAAATGTCAGTAAAGAAGGTAATAATTATAACCGCGGCAGCAGCGGTGATCGGCGGGGTATTCGTTAACTTTGCATTCCGCTGGTTCAGGAATATCAAGTACGCCGAAGACGGAGTATATCCCATCGAACACTTCACGGGGATCGATGCCCCTTCGACGCTCAAAGACGGATGTATCATAACGGAAGGATGCAGTTTACCTCAGATAAATGATGAGCATGCGATCTGGTGTCACTGCGGGATAGTCAGCGGTGCGAGCATGGAGATTGCCGATATCAGCGATGCGACCGGAGAAGCTCCAGCAAGCAATCCGGGTATTTCTTTCACAAGTCTGAGGATCATTGACGTTTACGGGGACAAATGCACCATCGTATTCAGATGCTCTGCCAACGACTCTTTATATTATACAAGTGATTATCCTTTGGAGAACCTTAATTACAACCCGCTTCTTGTCGATTCGGCGCAGGACTACGAACACACCAATCTTTATCACACCAGATATATCATCGACATCTGACTGTACCTGTCAATAAAAGTGGACACCTTCTTTCTGATTTTGGGCATAGAAAAGACCCGCATTGCTGCGAGCCTTAAGTCTTAGTATTGATAATGATGATTGATCAACAATCTCTTGGATTAATTAATCTCCCTTTAAGAATCGATTCCGAAGCTACAACGGGTGGCTTTACAGGTCTTCCGAACTCTAATTCGATTCCAAATTGAGGTCTTCTCGACTCTGCCAACGATGGTCTGTCTATCTCTAACTCAGAACACCACCATATCTCCTTACCGCCTGTAACGTTATCCAACTTATTCATATCAATCTCAAAATTCTTAGTCATTTTAATATCCTCCGTTGATTTATTTGTGTGATGTCCATTGATCAAAGTAGCAACTACTGCCTTACACAATTTCCTTAACAGTATCCGCCACAGAATCTAATAATGATCCAATACCTAGCTTTACGGCAACATATATGTCTTCAAATATACCTCCGCCGCTGACCATTTCGAGTTCTCTGTCACTGAGTTTCTTCATTTCTTTTGGATTATTTGTATTAACGTTTTCTAACGATATAGCCTTTCTCATTTTCATATCCTCCATGTCTTTTATCGCAGTGATCTTCATTGATCACATCCACATTATCCGAGATAGATTTTCCAAAACCAATATTTAATATCAGCATATTCTGTTGCTTAAACTACACATTCGCACAAAAATGTTGCTTAGCTTCTCATTGATGCCGGCAGACCTTTTCGCGAGGTTATTCCTTGCAATAAAAAAGTGCCTACAAAGCAAATAAATAGCCCCGATGATCAGGGCCATTGTGTATATCAGTCTTTCAGTATGAGTTCATTTCTAAGGAAATCCTCAATACCAACATATTGTATTCCGTTGTCATCTTTCCATGGCTTCATGTGATCTCGCACAACAACTATTTTTTTGAAAGAATCAGGTATCCTGAGCAGTGAAGCTATTTCCTGTTTCTTCTTTTCAGGATCTGCAATGCTAAGAGCTGACTGGATATAGTACCTGTCATTTCCCCTATTTACAACAAAATCCACTTCCAACTGCTTTCGCACTTTTTTGCCACCTTCCATAGTGGCAATCTCAACTACTCCGACATCCACATCAAATCCACGGCGAACCAGATCATTATAAAGTACATTCTCCATCAGGTGAGTTTCTTCTATCTGCCTGAAGCCCAGCCTGGCGTTTCTAAGACCCAGATCCGAATAGTAGTATTTTGAAGGAGTCTTTATGTACTTTCTTCCCTTAATATCATATCGGACTGCTTTTCGAATCAAATAGGAATCCTCGAAGTATCCCAGATATTTATCAATGGTATCGGGTACAAGAGATATTTTTCTTTCACTTTTAAAGGTATTGGACAATCGGCTCGGATTGATAAGCGATCCAATACCGGAAGCCAATACATCAAGCAGTATTTCCAAAGAGTTTTCATCGTTCTTGATCTTATTTCTTTCCAAGACGTCCCTTATATAGGTCCTTTCAAACAGATCGCGAAGATATCTGCTCTTACGTTCATGAGAATCAAGACTCAATGTCATTGGCATTCCGCCATATGTATAGTTTTCCTGCCAAGCATCTCGCTTGTCTCCCTCGAAAGCATGATGACAGATTAATAGCCCCGCTCTAGAGTCCAAGCAATGAGACTGGAAGTATAAAGGCATTATCAACAACCATACCGCGTTTAATCGGTATGTTGTACTTTTCGAGAACATTGAGGTTCTTTGTTTATCAACAATCTTCTTTATCTCACTTAGTAGTCCGACCGCTTTCTGAACTTCATCTATAATAAGCGGTCATGGATGTGATTCAATGAATGTATGTGGATTAGTCTCGGCAAGTTCACGTTCGCGATTAGATCATTAGTCGACTACCGTTTTAATCGCATTTTCCGTCATATTGAAACGCTACGGTGTGCTGTGGCAGCTATAGCCCTATCATACCAACAGGACAGTAATAAGCATCTCTGTTCAGAGGCAATATTGAATCTCCTGTATCTATAATCAATCCCGTTGCAACCGGCATCTTATATTGATCAAGGATGCTGAAATTCTTATCGGCCTTATCCTTCCCGATACCCTTTTTAATCTCAATCGGATAAATCGTCTGATCCGTTATGTAAAGGATATCCACCTCTTTTTGATCTCTGTCTCTGTAATAGTACAGCGTATACTCAACTCTTTTGCCGTCATTACGCAAGCTTTTGACTATCTCACTCACAACATATGTCTCAAAGAATGCTCCGGCCATCGGCGATGCTTCTAAGATCTTGGAGTCTGACCAACCGCAAAGATATGCACATAAACCTGTATCAAGAAAGTATAACTTAGGGGTCTTAATTATCCTCTTGGCAAGATTATTTGCATAAGGCTGCAAAAGCATTATAATCCCGGATGCTTCGAGAATAGAGATCCACCCCTTGGCTGTTCTTGAATCTATACCGACTGCCCGTCCTATATCCGTATAATCTACTTGCTGACCGGTTCTTAGCGCAGTTATCATCATAAATCTGCGGAAGTCATCCAACTTGTCAACGTTGATCAATCTGCTTACATCCTTCTCGAGATATGTTGTTATATAGCTTTCAAAGAAAGTAGTCCTGTCTTTATTATCAATCCAGTATTCCGGCATACCGCCTTTGAATATCTCTTCAAACACTTCAAATCTGTTTTTGGATGCAAGTTTATCTTTTTTGCTATTAAGCATCTCAATGTCGGGAACAAATGCAGCTCCCTCGATTTGCCTTTTCTCACACTCGGACAGCGATCCGACTTCGATTATTGCAGTTCTGCCTGCCAAAGTCTCAGATGCTTTCTGTCTAATCTCGTGCGTATTTGAACCTGTTAGAATATACATCAGGCTTATACTCTCTCCGGTCTTCACACAATTAAGTTTTGCTTCATCGATCTTAATCTTAATTGCTTCCATCAAGGCATCAGCTTTCTGTATCTCATCGATTATCAAAGGAGTGCCATGCGACTCAAGAAATAACTCAGGATCTTGTTTTGCAAGCGTCCGCTCTCTGCTGTTATCCAAAGTCACATATTCGATATCTTCAAACATGGTTCTCACCATAGTTGATTTTCCTGTCTGTCTGGCTCCATAGAGGGTAATGCATGCATACTCACCCGCTGCCTTCATAACAGTCTTTTCCAATTGTCTGTGATAGTACACTGCAGTAACCTCCGATCTTTGTTGAGATTATTATAATTCAGCATTTCGGCAAAAACAACATAGTATTGTCGTTTTTGCCGAAAGCGTCATACAGAATAGCACCTCACCTCCCCGCTTCGACAAATATACATTGTTTTAGGCAAATCATTGTATATTTGTCAGCGTGAGGCACATATCAAAAAGGCAACTACACCAATTGGCAGCCCCGGTAATCCAAGCTATCGCATAGACGCCGGTAAATTCGCAACAAATCCGCAAACGCCCGTCGTTTTGGCATTTGCGGAAAAACTAGCTATACGCAAGCGCTAGCATGTGCTATAAGTACAGAATAGTCCGATTTTTGAGACCTTCGGATATCGAACTTATGCGTATAATTACTAAGACATCTCCTTTTATATTTCATTTGACATCTGTTGATACGAAGCCATGAGAGTAATGGCAACCGGATCGAAAATGTCATTATAATCTGTCTCTGTTAAGAGATAGCTCCTACGAGTTCAGCGACAGCCTCGTCAGCAAGGCCGTATGTGTCATATATATCGCCCTGACCACGAATCATGATGCTGTAACAGTAGTCACCGTCAGTCCAGCTGATGAGCATTGCCTGACCGTCTTCATTGCCTCTGCATGTGACGTCAGTATCACCCGCTGTTGTGTACCATACGTAAGAATAATCGGTCCAATCGCCTGAGATATCACCCTCTTCGAAAAGGCTCACAAGACCCTTACGGACTATCATGGAAGCTGCACCGATACTACCCTGAGCTTCAGCAATACCATCCATGTAAAAATAACTGTCAAAGAAGATTGGTCCTGCTGTTGTATCCGTCCTGTTATCGGGGAGCGTAAAGTCTCCGACGCCTGCACCTGTTGCAGCTTCATCTGCAGTTGCTGCATTGGACCAAGGATTGATCATACCTACGATCTGCTCAGTCTCCGTTGTCTCTGAACCACCTGCTACGGATGACAGCTCTAACCACTCTCCGTCATATTCAAGGTAGAGATTATCGCCTTCTATCGTGAAATTGTAAGTAAAGCTCCCGTCCGAAGCCATAATGTAATCCGAACCCCACAGTATCTCGACATCATCCTGAGCACTTAACGTGCCGCTGTGATCATCATTAAGAGTCAATGTCGTGCCATCACCCGAATACGTTCCGGGATAGTAGCTATACATCGACTGCGGCTCAAAATCATCATAAGTAATCGAGCACAACACGTTATCCAAAGCATCACTTACAGCCATATCGATCGTGTCATCACCCGACACATACTCAGCAAGCTCGAAAAGGAGAACGCCTCCGTTATACTCACCTGCGATAGCACACTCATAAAGCCCCTCTTCCCCGTCAGGAGAAAGCGTCCTTCTGATTCCCCACTTATCGCTAGTTCCGGGGAATACCCCCTCGCTTCTTTGTATTGCTTCCTGCTCTTCCCACAAAGAAGTCAGATCATAAAGAGCTTCATCGGGACCTATTCCTTCGATATAAGTAACGGTCAGAGTATTCGTCCCGGAAGACTCGCCTGTGTATATGAACTGAACGGTATCCTCATCTATCTCGGAAGATTCGATATTAAGGGCGCTGTAACGAAGCTGGTAGCCGTTGGCGCTCATATATGTCATCTCCTCATGACCATCAGTGGCAGGAGTCTCATCAACAGCAGCGCTGCATCCTGCAAACATTGTAGCTGTAAGCCCTATTGACATCAAAACTGACAAAACCTTTTTCATAATACCCTCTCTCATTCTCCTACGATAGTCGTTCTTACGAGATCTCTTGCTACTCTTTCGTCAAGTGCCAAAGATGCATAAACGACACCGTCTTCATCAACAAGCATGCCCTCTGTCATGTCTTCGCTGAAATAATAACCATATGTCAAATCGTCTCTTACGTTGATCTGTTCGTACTCTGTACCATCTTCCGCAACAGCATCCTCGGTATCATATATGCCATACTCGATCATACCTGCATCGTATATCAAATAAATGGATTCGCCCTCTTCATTCTTAAAGATTGCAAGCTCCATCTCGCAGTCCTGATTGCCGTTAACGTATAATCCACCCTCATAAGTCAGTGTATCCTGGACGCTTTGATTCAATGTCTCAGGATCCATAATCGATTCCTCGAGTTCCGTCTCCTGAGTAGCCTCGCTGTTATTCTGAGCTGCGCTCTCTGTTCCGGCACAACCTGCGAAAAGAATGGCTGTTACTCCTACTACTGCAACTACTTCAAATAACTTCTTCATAATATCCTTCTCCTTGTCTCGAACTATTTTGTTTGATACTCACACTATATTTTGTTCAGACACGAGAACCAATAATCAATTTGTCTTCATTTTGTTGCTTAATCAACAAACCGCTATTGATATGTCGCTTCAACAGCAGCAGTTATTCTAAATCGCTTATAAGCAACTACTCAGAGGTCACTGGCATAAGTTCGAGGCCCGAAAATCCCAAAATCGCCCAAAAGTTAGCTCCGTTCAGGTAAACTTTTTGCCCGAGATTTTCGGCAAATATAAATCCGCAAACGCCCGTCGCTCGGGCAAAGAATATAAAACACCTGCTCTGCAAGTTGCAGGGTAAACATCGCATAAAAATACCCCTCGCGGACTTACGCACAAACGAAGTGCGGAGTACGTAGCGAGGGTGTTTTTATGCGATGTGCTACAAGTACAGAATAGTCCGATTTTTGCGACCTTCGGGGTTCGAACTCAAGCGTATATATATGCATGCGATCATCAACAAATTCGGCGATGAAGGTGAGGACATTATCCATGATGCCATAACAGAGGCCCACGATGGATTGGAGCTTTCCGAGATTGATATAAATAATGGTGATTATCGTGACATTCTTGGTATCACCTTAAATATGTGCGACTACATTGAAAATCGCTGGTTCCTGGAACATCAAAAGGCCCGCCTAAGTCAGATCTTTGACGGGTCATTTTAAGTGTTTTCTTTGTCGGTTAAATTCCAGATTTATCTTACCAATGTCATGTACGCATTATACTTACTTGCAGTAAGCGCGCGGCATTCAATATATAATTTCCTGATCTGTATACTGCCGAAAACCAGATGTTGCATTCTTGAAAGTTCGCGCTCTATTGGCAATACTTTCTTTACGAAAAAAAGATCTTCACTTTCAGCAATTCTCTTCTTCATTTTTATAAGCTTTGCTCTAACCTGATCCTCATCATATCCATCTTTTTCCGCGTATACATCTTTTATTGCTTTATCAATGACTTTGCCAACAGATTCATCATTAACTAATGTTCCCAACGGTTCATATATAACACTTGAAGAATACTGAGTTATCTTGCCTTCATTAAGGAAGTATTTCAAGCGGTATGCCGAATGCCCATCAGCAGCAATATACGAATAGTACTGCTCCCATTCACCAAAAAAGATTTTGTTGATCAAATCAGAAAGATCTGTATTTCCCGTGATATCGGCTTCGATATAACAAAACGAATAATTGTAATCATAGTGACCATGCAAGATAACTTTGCCTTCCGGAAAACATAGCACATCCAGATATCTGCGACTTCTATCCACTTTATAATTAGGTATAACTCTCATACTATATGATCTTCTTCACTATGATAATATGCTTACGCATACTGCATAATATGGACTTTCAGTCTTAAGTGCTTCAGTATGCCCGTCCTCAGTCTTTGTTAATCTTTCAGCATTTTTCTCATAGATACGGAAAACATTCCAATTCTCATAGATAATAACTTTATCTGCATGAGCAATCGTATACTCTTTTGCTTCTGACTGAATATTCTGCGGATTATCTACCACGACTTCATATTCATCCAGAACTATTTTTATCCGTTCAGCATTTTCTTCTATGGTTTTAACATGAAAAACATTGTCACATGGTCTTCCAATCCAGTCGCCATAGAAAGTAATGTAACATTGCTCGTTTAATTCACGCATTTTCTTACAATGACCTCTTTCAGTTGTAATTGCTGTTCATTATCTAAGGGATCACTCCCTAAGACATGGTAATTATATCATTCGGCAAAAGAACTCTTCTTCTATGTGTATCATCGAGACAATAATCTATTATGATAAGATGCTGATGGAATTATATCCAACTATATATTTTTCGCTGCAGTCCAATATATTAAGTGTTTTATAACTCTTCATATGGTCATTTATAATAGTAGTACCAATTTCCTTTATATTCCCTGTCACAGGTCTCTTGGCTTGCAAAATCCGCATCCTTTACCCCCAATTCCGGATATCCATTCTTCTTCAACATTTCTCTGTGGTATTCATTAATCTCATCGATTAAGCCGCTGCTTTTTGCATCGTCCAACTCGGCATCCGCACTAAAAACATATGAAACAAAGTAATTATCAGGAGAAAAGTATACACCCATTTCAAAACCATCTATAAGCTGGGGGTATTTAGCTCTTACCGTTCTGATTGTCTTGCGTACAATCATTTTTAATTTATAATCCTCTAATTCATCATTTTCCTTATTTGTGCTCGTAATATACTTATCTTCTATAAGAGAACTCAAACATTCTATGTAATTCTTTATCGGGCTGTTAAGCGCCTTTCTTTTCTCGTAATCCTCGTTCCATATGTAATATTCCATTAAACCGTTATGTGCGGAACATGCCGAATTCCAGTCCTCTCTTATAAGTGGTGAAAGCTCTTGTGCAGACCGGTAATCATATCTCTTACATATTTCAATATTGATTACAATCGTTCTTAAAAAGCCAAAGCATCTGGGCAGTGCATGAGGATCGTTCGTCTCTGCAAATAGAATTAATTCCGCTGCCACATCATGAATTAAATCCAGTCTTTCTCTCGTATAGATTCCTTGATTTGTGTAAGTTCTTGCATTTGAAAGCTCTAGATATTTAACATGTATGCCATGGTTTTCAGACAAACATTCAGAATACAGGAATCTATCGGACATAGTATTGTCATGCCGAATTTCTTCCCACAGCTTGTCATATTCCTGTGTTCCAAATTCTTCATATTCTCTTTTCGAAATTCTATAATATCTCTGATACCCTGCAATATTGTGTACGGTTTCCTCTATGACGTACATATTAATAGCTGCATAAAACCCCACAGCATAATACTGCTTACGGTTTATCTTAATATCTGAAAGCCTGGCTCTTATATCTTCAACAACATCTGTTGACTTTGATTTCGGCATCTTTGCAAAGACATCCTTAGAATCACTAGGATTATAGATTTTCTCTGCACCGAACACAGCTCCTGTATAGGTTTTGTCACATGCAACATTGGATTCTTCAAATACAAGTCTTTTGGTCTCTTCGATTGTTGATCTTCTAAATGCATCCACAAATGCCTTACACTCCTGAAGATTTAACGGCTCACCCAATCCTCTTGATTCTTCCGTACCTTTTGTCAAAGTATCTGTATACACCAAAAATTTACCTTCCGGCAACTGTTCTCCCTCAGCGGATATGATATATACAGGTCTAAGATAAGGCTTTATATAAAAACTGACACACCCAGAACCTATGACAATCCGCACCACTTCCTTGGTCGGATTACCTTCCTTGAAATCCTCCACCAGTCTGTTTACATCTTTTGAAATCCCTACAGAAGATTTAATACAGTAAAAAACAAATATGAAAAACACAAGAAGTACGATAATTACTCCTACATATTTATACTTTATGGGAGTTACAAGAAGAATCAATAATAGAATACCGACCAGCAGAAATATCACACCCGCTTGCCGATAGCACCTTTTTCGTATATCGGAAATATCCTCATCCGCAAAATCATGAGGGTTAATCCCTGTGGACTGAAAATACTGATTAAGAAAGAAGCAACTTCCTTTATATAGAAATTTTCTTATTGAAATTATAAAGCATATTAGAACGGTCAATAATCCTATAAATGCTATCATCACTTCTCCATAGTGCATATTTATGTTGCCTCAGACAATTATATCTCCACATTATTTTCTTCTTCAAAACGTGCGAGGAATTCTTCCAGGAATGCGTGTCTTGATTCAGCTAGTTCGCGCGCGGTTTTGGTATTCATCTCGTCTTTTAAGAGAAGAAGTTTCTCGTGGAAATGTTCTATTCCTCCTTCGAGCGACCTGCCGTGTTTTCCGCCATATGCAAATGTGCGTGCAATTCCAATAGCACCCATTGCATCTAATCTGTCGGCGTCCTGGACGATCTTACCTTCAAGAGAATCCGGAGTCTTGCCTCTGTTCCTGCTGAATGAAACTGAGTTGATGATGGTGCAGATGAACTCTATCTTGTCGCTGTCAACATCGTGGCTTTCAAGGAACGATCTCGTATTCGCATTGTTCACTGTATCGAAAAGTTTGTGATCGTCGGCATCGTGCAAAAGCGCTGCGAGTGCGACTGCTTCCATATCGCACGTCGGTTCTTTCCGGGCAATCGCAACCGCATTTGAAAACACTCTCATGCTGTGCTCAAGATCGTGTCCGTCCGAGTGTCCTTCGAACAGCTTTGCGATGTATTCTTTAGCATCACTTATCAGCCGGTTTTGGTTTTCGCTTGTAAAAAGATCCACGATTGTACTCCTTTTTCTTCTCTGTCAGTCGACAGTATTCGGGACATATTTTTCCAACCAATTAATGATATCATACACGTTTTGATCATTAGTTATATACCGGTTTTCAAGATTCACGAAATTACATACCATCACACTGAATATCCCAAATTAATATCGAACGGAGCAATCAGCAATTTCTGTAACTCTTTATTGTAATTATCGAAAAAGCTTTTTATGGCCTTTTCACAGTGTTTCTTTCGCAGTTGAAGCTAAAGATTAACTTTAAACCTTACCACTGCCTCTCCACCTCATACCCACCATCAAAGATGATCCTGATGTGGTTCTTCCCCTCAACTACGATCTTATCGATCAACTGGCGAATCATGACATCATCCCACTCGTACGGATGATTCTTTAGGGCTGAGAGCATATCGATTGCCTGACTTTATATCCGGCAAAGATATCGAGTGGGCTGTCAGGACCGCAACGAAGAAAAAGAAAACCGATTGTTCGCAAGTTAAGTTCCTTACCGTTAACGAAGGCCTTTGTGTACAGATAATGCACATTGGTCCTTATGATAATGAACCGGTTACTGTAAAACTTATGGATGATTATCTGGCGCAAAACGGTTATGAAAACGATCTGAATTCAGAAAGAATGCACCATGAGATCTATTTGTCTGATCCTCGAAAATGTTTGCCTGAGAAGATGAAGACTGTTATAAGACATCCGGTAAAAAGACTTGATCAGTTCGGATACCCTAATCTGTCTAACCACTCCACAGCATATTCGAGAGGGTAGTCGCTATCCTGCCCGTATATCTCATTTATGGTATTCATATCAAGAGGGATCCTGACATCCAACTGGATATCGCTCACA
>Ga0129316_1000180_pt1 | contig 44171 bp, 35 predicted proteins | sample Cm1ome_2_FD_94429 | JGI IMG/M metagenome (GOLD analysis project Ga0129316, IMG submission 94429) | Eastern black-and-white colobus group fecal microbial communities from Wisconsin, USA - Cm1022B metagenome | ecosystem: Host-associated > Mammals > Digestive system > Large intestine > Fecal...
ATATAAAGCGAAAAACCCGTCTGACTTCCTGTTAGAAATCAGACGGGTTTTGTCCGTATGCACCCCGGAAACCGTCAGCTAACAGTTGATAAGTAAATTAGTTCCTTATCACTGTTAAGCCAATCTCTTTCAGGCTTTCCGGCAGCGTCAGTTCAGTCAACCCGCCGCAGCCATTGAATGCGTCACCTCCAAATATCTGCACGCCCTCCCGGATCACGACGCTTTCCAGGCTTTCGCAATGGTAAAATGTGTCATACGAAATAGTCGTAACCTTTCCAGGAATCACCGCAGAACGCAGCTGCTCACAATTGTAAAACGTACTATCTTCAATTCGGGTGACACTTTCCGGAATGTTCACACTCCGCAGGTTCTTGCAGTCCCGGAAGGCATACCTGCCAATGCTTCCCAATCCATCCGGAAGCACAATACCCTGCAGTGCCGTACAGCCATAGAACGCGCCCTCTCCAATATACTGAACATTCTGCGGCACATTAATCTGTTCCAGTCGGTAGCAGGCATAGAAGGCATAGTAGCCAACTGCCGTCACGCCCTCTGAAAGAATCGCGGAAGTGATGTTCTGCCGGTAGGCATACCATGGAGCGACATCCGTCGTAGTATTGTAGGTTGGAATCGGTCCGCTGCCGGAAATGGTCAGTACACCGTCTTCTGTCAGGACCCAGGTCAGTTTGCCACAGGTACCCAGGGCAATGCTGGGCAGCTTCTCCAGCTGCTCGGCTTCCACAGTGGTCTCGGTTTGGCCGTCAATGTCCTTATAGACCTTCCCGCAGCGGCTGCAGGTATAGTAGGCATTGTTGCCGGAATTCCAATAGGTTGCCTCCACCGCATCGGTTTTTACCATCTCATGGCCCAGAGCCGGGATGGTCACATCATCCAGCGAAACCTGGAACTTGGCCGTCTCATCCCGGTAGAGTTTTCCACAGATCGAACAGCTATAGTATTCCCGGTTGCCGGTCTGGGTGCAGGTAGGATCCTTGGCCTCGACCTTGGTCAGCTCATGGTGCTCCAGAGAGGGCAGGGTCTCATCCTCAACGGTTGTCTCCTGCGTGCCCGCTTCGTCCTTGAATACCTTATGGCAGGTTTCACAGGTATAGTATGCGTTGTTGCCATTCTCGGTATCTGTAGGAGCCTTTGCCTCGGTCTTTACCATGGTGTGGCCCAGGGCGGGGATGGCAGCATCGTCCAAATTGGTCTCCCGCTCACCTTTCTCGTCCAGGTACAGCTTGCCGCAGACGGTGCAGGTAAAGTAGGCGGAGTGACCACTCTCTGTACAGGTGGCCGCCGCAGCCTCGGTCTTTTCCATGGTGTGGCCCAGTGCCGCAAGGGTCTCGTCCTGAACGGTCGTCTGCTCCCGGGCAAACTCGTCCTTATATACCCGGCCGCAGATCCCGCAGGTGTGGTAGGCGTTGTTGCCCTCCTCCGTACAGGTGGGATCAGCCGCAGCAGTCAACGTCAGCTGGCAGATATGGTCAACGCCGTAGTGAATATAGGCGTTGGTAAGGCCCGGATTGTACCCGGTGACCTGAATGCTGTTCCAGGCTGCCTCATCGCCGCCAAAATAGATATCCGTCAGCGCACTGTTGCCATACAATGCATTCTCGCCAATGCTTGTTACCGTGTCCGGAATATAAACAGTTTTCAACCCAGAGCAGTTAAAAAGCATCCGATCCGGAATATTTGTAATACCGCTTGGAACACAGAAGCCTGTCAAGCTCGAGCAGCCATAAAAAGCATTGCGTCCAATACTTGTCACATTCTTTGGAACAGTGATGCCGGTCAAGCTGCTGCAGCCGGAAAAAGCAGAGTCGCCAATGCCCGTCACACTCTCCGGAATGCTCACACTCGTCAGGCCGCTGCAGCCGGAAAACACAGAATCACTGATGCTTGTTACCCCTTCCGGAATGGTCACATTGGTCAGGCTTCTGCAGCCGGAAAACGCCCTATTTCCAATGCTTTCCACCGTCTCCGGAATGCTGATGCTTACAAGGCTGCTGCAATCTTCAAATGTACCGCTCTCAATACTCGCGATGCCCTCCGGGATATTTACACTAGTCAGCGCTGTGCAGCCTGAAAAAGCGGAACTGCCAATACTCGTTACCGTCTCCGGAATGATTACGGACTTCAGACTGCTGCAGTTCGCAAACGCACCCCAGGCAATGCTCACAACACCTTCCGGAATATAGACATTGACCATGCCTGCGCAGCCATAGAAGGCATCCCCGTCAATGCTTGTCACACCATCCGGAATGGTCACGCTTTCCAAGCTAGCGCATCCATAGAAAGTATACTGCCCGACGCTGGTTATCCCCTCCGGGAGACGGATACTCTTCAAACCGCTGCACCCGTAAAAGGCATAGGTATCAATGGAAATTACGCTGTCCGGGATATGCACATTGGTCAAGCCACTGCATTCTTCAAAAGCACGGTGACCAACGGACGTTACACCATCCGGAATCGTTACACCGGTCAGGCTGGTACAGCCGCTGAATGCAAAATTGGCAATCTTTGTAACGCTCTTCGGAATGGTCACGCTGGTCAGGCCAGTACAGCCCTTAAAGCTGCCATGCGGAATCTCCGTCATACTTTCCGGGATGCTGATACTCGTCAGGCTGGTGCATCCGGCAAATGTGTTCTGGGTGAATCTTGCTCCGGCAAGAACTGTTACGCTCGTCAGCCCGGTACACGCCTCAAACGCGCCTTTGTCCGAATAACCGTTTACCTTTCCTGAACCAATATACGCATTCTCCGGAAGCGTAACACTTTTCAGGCTTGTACAGCCGTAAAACGCACCCTGGCCAATCCATTTTACACTTGCCGGAATTTTTACAGATGTCAACTTTGAGCAATTCTGAAAAGCAAAGCTGCCAATATCTATAACGCCTGCGGGCAAGTCTACCGAGGTCAGCTTCAAGCATGCGTTAAAGGCATAGGAACCAACATACGTTACGCCGGAGCCTATCACAACGGAAGTGATCTTCATCCGCTTGGCATACCAGGGCGCCGTAACCGTCTCGCTGTAGCTCGGCATCTCCCCGCTGCCGGAAATGGTCAGCGTGCCGTCCTCCGTCAGGACCCAGCTCAGGCAATCGTCTTGACCGAACTTTCCGCTGGCTGCGCTGGACAGCATTGCCAGCGTCTCATCCGCCACGGTGGTCTCGGTCAGGCCCTCTGCGTCCTTATAGACCTTGCCGCAGACGGAGCAGGTATAATATTCGTTGTTGCCCGGCGCGAAGTAAGTAGGTGCGACGGCCTCGGTCTTGACCATGGTGTGGCCCTCGGCGGGGACGACCTCAGCTTCCAAAGTGGTCTCCTGCTTGCCCTCGGCATCCTTGAAGAGCTTGCCGCAGCGGGCGCAGGTATAGTAGGAATTGCTGCCGGGGGTGGTATGTCCGGCGGCTACCGCCTCGGTAAGCGTCAAGTCATGGCCCGCGGCGGGGGTGGACAGGCTAGCCCCTGTAGCGGGTTCCGTACCCTCGGCGTCGGCAAACAGCGCACCGCAGATGTCGCAGGCATAGTGCTCCGCCATGCCCACCTCGGTGCAGGAAACGACAGCGTTCACCTTTGTCAGCTCGTGGGCATGGCCCGGCATATAGTGGATTGCTGCGTTCAGCAGAGGATCATTGTGAAGGGCAATGGTGATGTTCTTCCAGTCTGCGATCCTGCCGCCGTAAGCCACATCCGTCAGGCCGGTACAGCTGTCAAACGCATAGTTCCCCACCGCGGTGAGCTCCGCGGGGAGCGTCACAGTAGTAATATGGCTGCAGTCATTAAATGCACAGCTGCCGATGCTCGTAACGCCGGCTTCTGCCACAACGGCAGTAATCCGGGTCCGGTAACCGTACCAGGGAGCACGGAGGCTGTAGGCATAGTCCGTCATGGCCCCGGTGCCGGAGATGGTCAGCGTGCCGTTCTCGTCCACAGCCCAGGTCAGGTTGCTGCCGCAGGTGTTGTCAGACAGCTTCGGCAGAGTCTCGTCGGCAACTTTCGTCATCTGGCTCGCCGCCGCGTCCAGGTAGACGCCGTAGCAGCCGGAGCAGGTATAATAGGCATTGTTGCCTTTTTCCGTGGCGGTAGGCGCTTTGGCCTCCACCAGAGTCAGCGTATGAACGTGGCCGCAGACCGAGCAGGCACCGTTCGCACCGTCCATATCGTGGTACTCCCAGGCCGTTTCCTTGGAACCCATGGCGCACCACCAGGAATGCTGGCCGGGATGGCTGCTGCTTGCGTTGGCCCTCCAATTGCTCTTGCCCTGGGTAGTCTGATAGCACTGGGAATAGCTCCACCGGCAGCCGGAACACATTCCCTCCGGCAGATGGATATCCGGAAGGGAATATGCGGCAATGCCGTTCTCCTCAAAGTCCTCCTCGGGTGTCTCGGAAGGCTCCGCCTCCGCAGGAACCGTCGTTTCCTCCGTGGGAACGGTGGTCTCTTCCGCAGGAGCCTCCTCGGTGGGGGCTGCGGTCTCCTCCGTGGGGGCTGCGGTTTCCTCGGTAGGGGCCTCCCTTGTTTCCTCCACCGTGGACGTGTTTTCGTGGGTATGCTCCTCCACCGTGTCCGCCCAGGCCGGTGTCACCAGCTGAAAGGTCATGGTCAGAGCCATGAGCAGCGCAAACAGTTTTTTCATTGCGTCTCCCTCTTTCTTCATGCCGTATTTACAATACGGCATCGTACTTATGGATGATATTATTGTATCGCATTCGGCAGCGAAAAGCAATAAACTGCCAGCATAGTAGTTTACAAATTTTTTACATAGTAAAGTTCAGAAGAAGCCGGCGTTTTCAGCATCATGCGAACAAAATGTCCCGACGTCGCAAAAAATGCGCCGCCGGGATGGGAAAATATTTCGTATTCTCTCAAGGGGGGCGATGCCCACATCGCCCCGCCGGTACGTCAATAGATCAGTGCGTTTGATTTTACCGATGCAAAACCTTCAAATCTCGGGCCGATGTGGGCATCGGCCCCTACGCCCCATAAGACAACTTACACCTTTCCCGTCAGCCACGTTCCAAAAAGAAGCAGCTATCCCCATGGCGATACCTTCGGCTGTACTTACTGCCACTTATCACACAGCTGGTTGATCTGATCCGTCAGTCTGCCCACGTCCTTGTTGGTGCGGCCTTTCATGTTTTTGACAATAACGCTCAGGCGGCCGAGGGCGGTGAGGAGCTTTTCATAGAGGCTGTTCTTCCGGGCTGTGGAGGGCTTTTCTACGGCTTTGACCACCGGGACGCCCACCGGCTCGTACTCGAATTTTCCGGAGGCCAGGTTGAAGACCGCGCCGGAATAGGGGGCTGTGGTCTGAATACCCAGCTTTTCGTGGATCAGTCCGGCGAAAAAGGTCACGACGCTGTCCTCGCCGTGGTTGACAAAGACCCTGCGGGGCTTTGTCTCAAAATGCTCCAGCCAGTCCAGCAGACCCGCCTGGTCAGCGTGACCGCTCTTGCCGGGCATGGAGCGGATCTTCGCGTTCACCGCCACCTCCTCATTGAAGAGCTTCACGGCTCGGATCCCGCCGTCCAGCAGGCTTCTGCCCAGGGTTCCCTCCGCCTGGTAGCCCACAAAGAGCACCATGCAGTTCTCCCGCCACAGGTTGTGCTTCAGATGGTGCCGGATGCGGCCCGCCTCGCACATGCCGCTGGCAGAGATGATGACCTTTGGCGTCGGATCCATATTGATGGCTTTGGATTCGTCGCTGCTCACCGCCAGACGCAGTCCCGGGAACATCAGAGGGTTCACGCCCCGGCGAATCATGGCTTTGGTCTCCTCGTCCAGGCATTCCGCCCCGCACTGCAGGAAGACCCCCGTGGCCTCGATTGCCAGCGGGCTATCCACATACACCGGGAAATTCTCCGGCACCAGCCTTTGCTCCTTGACCTCCCGGATGAGGTACAGCATCTCCTGCGTACGGCCGACGGCGAAGGCGGGGATGATCAGATTGCCTCCTGCCTCCAGAGTCTCCCGGATGCACTGGGCAAGGAACGCCGTAGGATCCGGACATGGGGTATGGAGCCGATCGCCGTAGGTGGACTCGATCATCACATAGTCTGCCTCCCGGATATAGTCCTTCCCCCGCAGGATGGGCAGATCCTTGTTGCCCAGATCCCCGGAAAAGACCACTTTCCGGCTCTGCTCCCCCTCCGTCAGAAACACCTCAATGGAAGCGGAGCCCAGCAGATGCCCGGCGTTCACAAAGCGGACCGCAATTCCCTCGGCAATGGGGATCTTCTCCTCCATTCGGCAGGGACGGAAGCGCTTCAGGCAGGTGTCCGCGTCCGCCACGGAGTACAGCGGCTCCTCCGGCGGCAGACCTGCCCGGGCATTTTTCCGAGTCTTCCACAGGGCATCCTGCTCCTGGATATGGGCGCAGTCTTTCAGCATGATGCCGCAGAGATTCGTTGTCTCCTCCGTGGCGTATATTCTGCCCCGGAAGCCGTTCTTCGTCAGCAGTGGCAGAAGTCCCGAGTGATCGATATGCGCATGGGTCAGCAGCACAAAATCCAGCCCAGCGGGGCTGACTGGCAGGCTCTGGTTCTCAAAGCAGTCCTTTCCCTGTTCCATACCGCAGTCCACCAGACCCACGGTGCCGCAGCACTCCAGCATGGTGCAGCTGCCGGTCACCTCATGGGTGGCTCCCAAAAATGTCAGTTTCACAGGCGTTGCCTCCTTTCCGTTTCTACTATATTATAGCACGGAATGAGAGAGATGGCCAGATAAACAGCAATGGCTGCATATCTGTGAATATCAGGCGGATTTTTTCACTGTAGGGGCCGATCCCCAGATCGTCCCGGAACCTCTATTTTTACTGCTTCCGTACATCAAATCCCGTGGGCAGATATGTGTTTTGTCGGACACGTTCCGCCCGTAGCATTGCGGGACGATCTGGGGATCGTCCCCTACGGAGCAGCCGTATCCCGTTTATTGCGCAGCGCAGTCAATTTCTAAAACCGTAGAGAACGGTCCTCATCGGCCCGCAAGCCCGCGGAACGGGCTTGTTCGCGCCCCGCGGCACCCCCTTCTTTATTTCAACGTCTCGCTGTTATTGAGCACCAGTGTGCTGTAGAGAAACAGCACATCACTGTCCGCGAAGTCCAGGAATTTCCCCAGACGCTCCACGGGCAGATACCGGATATCCACAAGGGTCACCTCAGCATAGCTTTCAAAGAAATATGGCGCAATGCTGCTGCCGAAGGAATCCCGGAAAATGATCAGCTTATCGGTTGAGGATGCGTTGGTGTTCTTCACCGTAATCAGGGACAGGGAACCGGAGAGGTACATTTCATAGGGATCCCGGCCATTCAAGGCAGACAGGTCGTAAACGCCGATGGTTCTGTTGTTTTCCCGGTCCTGAATTTCCAGGCCGTTGAACGCGTCATTCCACAGGTAATAAAGCGGTTCTCCCGCCACCGGCAGAGCCGACTGCCCGGCATAGACGCCCAGAAAGTCCGCTGTTCCCAGTTTGGTCTCATATTCCATGGACAAGTGCTTCCCCATTGCCGCCGCCAGAGCTTCCGCGGTTTTCCCCAGGGTCTCCTGCCGCCAATGGGTGTCGGTTTTGTAGAAGCTGTTCAGAGTCAGAGTGTCCGATAGATCGATAAAGTTTGCGAAGGGTGTCTGTTTCCTCAGACGTTCGGCAAAAGCGGTATGGTCGAGCTTTGGAATACCATCCAGATAAGCGGTTTTATCGGGAATCAGCGAAACATAGACCCGATTGCTCCCTGCCAAATATCGGTCGTACACCGTCCGGAACCGGGAGGCGGCGTAATCAACGGAAGCCTCGTTCATGGGATATTCCAGCTTGGCAAGGAAGCCTTCCCCGCTTTCATAGATCCGGTTGTTGTCCCTTCTTCCCAGAAGCTTTGTGGAAAACAGGGCCTTGCCACGCCGGAATGTCTCCCGCAGAGGGAACTGGTCCTGGGTACAGCTTTCAAAGTTGGAGGCAAAGCTCCCGCTTTGTATGCCGCTCCATGTGAGCTTCGGCATCTGTGCCAGCTTCCGCCGTTCGGAAAGGGATTCCGCGTTGGGCGTATGCAGCCAACAGGCCAGTGTCAGGGCAATATAGAGAATGGGCAAGGCCCAGAAAAGTCGCTTTTTCATTGGAGGCATCGTTTTTCTCCGTGTCATATCGTTCGGTTAAAAGCGGAAATACAAAAAAGGATTATAGGATCCGTCCACCAGGAAGGCGGTGCAGACCAAAAGGAGCATGCACAGGCCCAGCGCCCGCAAGGCGGCGGCAGCATTTGTGCTGTAATCATTCAGCTTTTGCGCCAGCATTTTGGGCAGCGGCGTGGCCCCAACTACGGAGACCAGCAGAAGCAGCGCATTGCTCCGCAGCAGATACAGCCCCTCATCAGAGACCGCAGGCAGTCCCCCCAGACCAAACATACCCCGCAGGCATACCCAGGCTCCCCGCAGACTGGATGCGTCAAAGAGCACAAATCCAAAAATCACCGCCAGCAGCAGATATAAATGGCCAAAAAATCGGTGCTTTTCCAGAGTTTTCAAAAGCGCCAGCTTTTCCAAAATCAGCAGCACCGCAAAATACAGCCCCCAGAAGAGGAAATTCCAGGCAGCCCCGTGCCAGAAACCCGTCAGCAGCCAAACGATCAGAATATTACGCAACTGCTTTCCCCTGCCCTTCCGGTTGCCGCCCAGGGGGATATACACATAGTCCCGGAACCATGAGCTCAGGGACATATGCCACCGCCGCCAGAAATCCGTGACACTGGCGGCAATATAGGGGTAGTTGAAGTTCTCCGGGAAAGAGAAGCCCAGCAGCTTTCCCAAACCGATGGCCATATCGCTGTAGCCGGAAAAATCAAAATAGATATGCAGGGTATAGCTTACGGCATAAAGCCAGGAAAACAGCACGCTGCCGTCCTGAGTCGCCCGCCAGGCGGCGCAGACCTCTCCCAACAGATTGGCCAGCAGAATCTTCTTGCCCAGGCCGATCAGGAATCGGGTCATGCCCTGCTCCATATCCGCCCGGCTATACTGCCGGGTTTTCAGCTGCCGGGCTACGTCCGTATAGCGGACAATGGGCCCCGCAATAAGCTGGGGGAACATGGTCACATAGCAAGCCAGATCAATGGGATTCTTCTGCACCTCCGCGTTTCCACGGTACACATCTACAGTATAGCTGAGAATCTGGAAGGTGTAAAAGCTGACGCCCACAGGCAGAGCCAGACCCAGGAGCTTCCAATTTGTACCGAAAAGCGCGTTCAGATTGTTCAGGAAGAAGTCCGCATATTTAAAGTACACCAGAACGCCCAGACAGGACAAGATAGATGCTGTCAGCAGCGCCCTGCGTGCCGCGGGTTTCTTTGCCGCCCCTATGGCAAGCCCGAAAAGGTACCCCAGCGCTGTACTTCCCAGCATGACAAGCAGATATCGGGGTTCTCCCCAACCATAAAACACCAGACTGACCAGCAGCAGCACCGCATTGCGTGCCTTTTTCGGAGCCAGGTAGTAGAGGATCATGGTCACGGGGAGAAAGTAATATAGAAATGGGATGCTGGAGAAGATCATGTGAATTCCTTTCAGCCGCGCCGCTCTGTAAGCCGGCGCGATTTTCGTCAAGCGGGGCGATGCCTACATCGCCCCGCTTGTGCATCAATAGATCGGTACTTTTGGCTTTACAGATGCAAAGTCTTCAAACCTCGGGCCGATGTGGGCATCGGCCCCTACAAAAAACAACGTGCGTTCCCGCCGTAGGGGGCGATGCCCTCATCGCCCCGCGGGGGACGTTGATTGAGCGGTCGGATAAAACAGGACAAATCCCATTCGCAAGCTTGCGGGCCGATGTGGGCATCGGCCCCTACGAACCAGAGTGCGTAGTCGTTCCACCGGTCAACTGGTGCCGCCCCTCATCCGTCAGGGCTTCGCCCTGCCACCTTCCCCCAGAGGAAGGCTTTTTTAGGCGGCGCATCGACCGCTCATTTATGCCTCGGCAGGAGCCTCCACCAGCACGTCCGCTCCCAGGCTCTGGGCCGCGGTCTTAAAGTCCTGGATCAGATCGTCGTAGCCGTAGGCAGTCAGGATATAGTCTCCCAGAGACAGCACAACCACCGTATCCGGGAAGCCGCACATCCAGTGGTGGCTCTGGACCAGAGTCTTATAGCTTTCCGCAAAGCTCTCCCCATTGGCGGCATCCGTCAGCTGCATAGCAGCGGCGCAGAAGGTGTTGGTGTTCATCATGTGCAGCAGCGTGGCCGCTTCGGGTTTGACCTGTTCCACAAGGCTGTCGTCCACCAGAATCTGCGCCTGGAAGCTGTCGCCGTAGGCGCTGATGTCAAAGCTGCCCACGTCCTCCGCCCCATGGGCCTCGTCGCCGCCGGCTGCGGGGAACTCTTCCTTCATGGCGGCATGCACAGCCTTCAGCAGTGCCTCGGCACTTTCATAAGAGGCGGTGCCCTTGGTTTCCTCCGTAACGGTTTCTGTAGTGGGTACAGTGGTGGGCTGGTTGTCGGTCTTGCCGCAGCCCGCCAGAATTCCGGCGCTCAGCACGCCGCAGAGAAGCAGAGAGATAAATTTTTTCATAATTCATTTTTCCTTTCCGGTGCCTTATCGCACCTGGCAGATGGTGATGATGCCGGTATCCTCGGGTACGGCCTGGATGCACCAGTCCTCTTTCCCCTGCTGAAGCTGTAGGAAGTATCCGTCCGCCCCGGGCAGAAGCACCCAGGTGCAGGTGGTCTTTTCCGTCAGCGTCAGCGCACGCGTTTCCTGTCCGTCCAGCAGAAGGGTGCTGTTTTCATCGGCGGTCAGGGTCAAACTGCCCTTGGAACCCGGGTCCAGCGTCAGGGGAATCTCCGTTTCCAGAGACAGACGCATGACCTGGACGTCGGCGTCCAGGCTGTAGCTGACCGTGCCCCGCAGCACATTCTGCCCGTTTACCGTGACTTTTAACGGTGCCGGGCGGAAAAGAGACAGTCCCAGCACCAGCAGCACACAGGCTGCGGCGGACAGAACCGGCTTCCACATGGGACGCTTTTTCTTCTGTACCTCGGGCTGGTCCGCTTCTTCAATATAGCCGCTGTCCAGCCCGGTAACAGCTTTGGCAATGGCGCGCTGTTTGTCCATGGTTTCAGGCTCCTTACATGTAATATTCCCGGGACCGCAGATAGTTCCGCAGCCGTTCCCGGCACCGATGCAGGCGGACCTTCACCTGGCCCTCGGTGAGGCCGAGCTTCTCCGCCGTCCGGGCCGTGGATTCACAATAGAAATAACGGCTGACGAAAATCTTCCGGTCCAGAGGCTGCTCTGTCTCCAAAAAGGCGTTCAGCGCCCCGGACAGCTCCCGGACATAGGTCCGTTCCTCTGTGGTCCGCGGATCCGGGATACACCCGTCCAGCTCCTCCAGGGACAGCGCGAATTGATCCGCCTGCCGCTTCTGGGCGGCGGCAGCCTCCCGGCGGTTGATGGCGAGATTGCGGATGACCTTGGCAAACCATGCCTTCAGAAGCTTCGGCCTCTGGGGCGGAATGGCGTTCCAGGCCCGGAGCCACAGGTCATTCAGGCACTCCTGACTGTCCTCCTCGCTGCCCAGTATATTCCGGGCCACACTCTGGCAGTAAGCCCCGTATTTTCGCTGCGCCTCCAGGAGCCCGTCCTGGTTCCGCTGAAAAAACAGCTCGATGATGTCATTGTCGTTCATAAGCGTCCTCACTGATAAAGACAGAAAAGTCTCTTGATGGTTACACGATTGGGAAAAATTTTTTTGAATTCCTTTCGGAGGAAATACATAAATCGTCATTGAGATCAGTATATCACATCTCTCTCCCAAATGCAAAAAATCCCGTCTCCTTTTCGGGGAGACGGGAAAGGAATTCACCGAACGTACTCGATGACCACGCAGCGGTTGGGTTCCACACCGGTGGAATGGGTGGTGATGTTCTCCATATCCTGCAGGGCGGCATGAATCACATGGCGCTCATAGGCATTCATAGGCTCCAGGGTAGTGCGGCGGCGGGCCTTCAGAACCTGCTGGGCCTTCTTGCGGGCGTAGCGGCGCAGGCTCTCCTCCCGCTTCTGGCGGTAGGACTCAGCGTCTACGTTTACCCGGATGTGACCCTCCACTTCCCGGTTCACGGCATAGTTGCACAGGTGCTGGATGGCGTCCAGGGTATCGCCCCGGCGGCCAATCAGGTAGCCCAGATCGTCACCGACCAGCTCCACCTGGTAGGCATTGCCCTCTTCCTTCCAGCAGTGGGGGACGGCCTTGGAATCCATGTGCTCCAGCAATCCCTTCAGGAAGACCTCAATCTTCTCCTCCACGGAGCCGGGTTCCACGGGGGCGTACTCTCTGGGCGCCGCGGGAGTCTTCGGCTCACGGGGTTCTCTGGGCTCCCGGGCGGGCTTGGGCTCTCTGGGCACCTTGGGCCGCTGGGGGCGCTCCGCCTTGGGGAACTCAGACTTTGCTTCATGCACAGGCTCAGCCTTGGAAGCCTCTGCCTTGGGTTCCGCGGGCTTCACAGGCTCAGTCCTGGCAGGCGCGGGTCTGGATTCCTCGGGCTTGGCGACAGGGGCAGCGGGTTTTGCCTTCCGGGAGGCGGAGGACAGGGCCACCTTGGGGGCCTCGGGCACGGGGTCCGGAGCTTCATAAGTCACCTGAACCTTGGCAGGCTGGGCACCGAAGCCCAGGAAGCCGCTTTTTGCCTGCTGCAGCACCTGAACGGATACGCTGTCCCGGTCCAGGCCCAGCTGGGAAAGGGCGGATTCGATAGCCAGATCAATGGTCTTGCCGCTGGCAACAAGAGTCTTTTCCATAGCTTATTCCTCCTCGCTGTTCTGGGCGTAACGGTCAGGATCATAGGCACGGCCCTTGCAGTAGGGACGGTCCGCGATGCCGGAGAGCGCTTCCTTCTCGGGTTTGTCCTCGGGCAGCTTCCCCTTTCTGGCGGCGTACTCCCGGGCGGCGGCCTCCTTGGCGGCAGCTTCCTGGTCACGCTGCTGTTTCTGCAGCCGCTTCTTGCTGGTGTTCTCGGTAATGCCGTCAGGATTTTCGGCACGGCGCTGGGCACGGATACGCTCCTTCTCAGCCTCGATCTTATCCTGTTCCATGCGGCGCTTCAGGCGCTCGGCATCCTCGGCATCGTAGATTTTGCGGTAGCGCTTGTTGAGGACCACATCCTCGATGGTACGGACTACGCCGCCCACAAACCAGTACAGAGACAGGGCGCAGGGTACGGTGAAGCCAATCCACAGCATCATCAGAGGCATCATGAACATCATCATCTTGTTGGTCTGCGCGGCCTGGGAATTTTCCACAGCTTCCTTGTCCTGGATGCCGTCCTTGTTGGTAACCAGAGAGTCGTTCTGCTTCTGCATAATCAGCATGGACACAACCTGATAACCGGCGGAGGACAGGGCAATCAGCAGGGAGCCGATATGCGCCCAGTTCCAGGCCCAGGTGGAGGCGAACACATTGAACTGGGGCACCGCGCCCAGGTCAACGCCGATAAAGCCAAAGTTGATGCCGCTCAGAGCCAGATCGCTGACGGCGGGAATCGCCGCTTTGATCTGCTCGGCATACTGGGGGATATACTGGGCCGCGATCATCTGCTGGTAATAGGCGTTGCCGGCAAAAAGCTCCGGGTCAATGCCCTTGATGACCTCAATAATCTGGTTGGCAACATCCAGATTCTCATGAAGCATGTACACGATGGGCTGCCGCACCACGGTGTACAGAGGGATCAGCAGCAGCATGGGCACGAAGCTCCACAGGCAGCCGCCGCCCATGGAGACGCCCTCTTCCTTATACAGCTCCTGAATGGCCTGGTTCTGCCGGTTGGGGTCATCGGCGTAGCGGCGCTGGATGTCCTGCATTCTGGGGGTCAGGCGGGACATCTTCATCATGCTCTTCTTGGACTTGGCGGTAATGGGCAGCAGCACCAGCTGTACCAGAATAGCGAAGAGGATCAGAGCCATACCATAGCTGTTCGTCAGCCGGTACAGCAGTTCCATCAGGTAGCCGAAGGGCACCTGAATGATGTCGGCAATTTGGAATGACAGTAACATGGACTTTCCTCCTTATGGAAGTCACGGTACGGGGTCGTAAATATCCCGGTGGGAAAAAGGATGGCATCGGGCCAGGCGTTTGATGGCCAGCCAGCCGCCCTTTACGGCGCCGTATTTTTGAATAGCTTCGTAGGCATAGGCAGAACAGGTGGGGCGATAGCGGCAGCGGGCGGGAAAACAAGGGGAAATGCACTTGGAATAAAAGCGGATCAGCGCCAGTAAAAAACGCTTCACGTCTCTTCCTCCTGCCGGAGCAGGCCCGCCTTTCGGGCCAGGCGCAGATAGCTTTCCGTTAACTTCTCAAAGGGGGCGTCCACAGAGCGGCTGCGGGCCACCACCACAATATCCCAGCCCGGGGTAAACTGTGCCTCGTGCAGCCGGTATATCTCCCGCAGTCTTCTGCGGGTGCGGTTGCGGACGACGGCATGGCCCAGCTTTTTGCTGACCGTAATGCCCACCCGGTTGCGGCCCAGACGGTTCCGCCGGGCATAGAGCACCAGGAACGCATCGGCATAGCCCTGGGTATGGTACAGGCGCTGGAAAATGTGATTGAGTTTCAGGCTGCTGGAAAACTTCATTGCTTTTACTCCTAAAAAGGGAGCGGGGCGAATGTGTCATTCACCCCGCTGTAGCTCCCGTTTCGCTTATGCGCGCGTATTACCTTGTGTTCTACAGGGGCTGCGCATCAGGCGGACAGAACCTTGCGGCCTCTTGCACGACGGCGGGCCAGCACCTTGCGGCCATTGGCGGTAGCCATTCTCTGACGGAAACCGTGGACCTTGGAACGGTGACGGTTGCTGGGCTGATAGGTACGCTTCATTACGGATACACCTCCTGTTTTCTCTCAGAATCATATGCTCGACAGCCGGAAAACCGGCCGCAGCAACACAAACGGACAGACCTTCACGGTCATGCCCGCTCATTATAACCGAAAATAGAAGTCAGGTCAACTGTTTTTTCTGATTTTTCCGATTACATTCAGGAAATCGGCAAATTCGGCCCGCGGTAACTGCCATCCAGCTTGCTCAGCACCCGGGCATAGGCCTCCGAGTCCTGCGCATAGGGCGTTGGCTGGAAATTATTGCGGGACTCTATGGAGCTGACACTGCACGGAACGATGGTTCTCTGCCCAAGGCTTGCCCCTCCGTCCTCTTCCAGAACGAGCTCCTGCTGAATAACGGCCGTATCATAGTCTCCGGGATAAATATTCCCGCCGAAGCTGAAATTTCCAAGGGAATAAAAGATCACACCGCCATGATACTCTTCAATGGGCTGCAAAACATGGGGATGGCAGCCGTAGACAATATTCGCGCCCGCGTCAATGGCCGCGCGGCCCAATTCCTCCTGTGCCTGTGTCTGACGGAAGGAGTGCTCCACGCCCCAGTGGGGGGCGTAGATAATGACATCCGCGCCCTGCCGCTTCAGCTCCCGAATCCCCGCGGTCACAGTCTCGATGTCCGCACTGCTGTAGACACTGCCATACAGGCCCACCGTCACTCCGTTCTCCAGAGGAATCAGCCGGGACGCATTGGCTTCCACAAAGGGAAGCCCTGCCTCGTCCAGGATCCGTTTGGTTTCGTCGTAGCCGGTCTGCCAGTAGTCCATGGTGTGGTTGTTTGCCAGGGTCACAGCCTCCACGGAGTTTTGGGTCAGGATATTCGCATAAGAGGCCGGCCCACGGAAGGTATACCGTTTCTCGGCGGGATGGCCCTTGTCCCCCAGAACGCCCTCCAAATTCGCCATGGTGAAATCGTCATCTTCAAACCAGGACCGGACATTCCGGAAGGGGTAGTCGTAATCCTCCCCCACGGTTTTCAGGAAACCGTAGCCGGCATAGGCGTTTGCCTGGCTCCCCCCAAAGGTACAGTCCCCCACAAAGGTAAATACCATGCGGAGCTGCTTCGGCTGGGGCTGCTCCGTAGCTTGCGTCGTCCGGGTCTCCTGTGCCGTAGTCTGGGGCGCGGAAGCGGCGGTTTCCGTTTCCGGAGCAGGCGGCACCGTTTCCGGAAGCTCCCCGCCGCAGCCGGTCAGCAGAATGGCCAGCAGCACCAGCCACGCCAGCTTCCTCATATTTCTTACTCCTGTGCCCGCTTTTTCATCAGGTTCCGCATACGCAGAGCGTGATCCAGCTCCCGCTTGCGGATGCGCAGACTCTTGGGGGTGCATTCCAGCAGCTCGTCGTCGGCCAGGAACTCAATGCACTGCTCCAAAGACATCACTCTGGGGCTGGTAAGCCGCAGAGCCTCATCGGAACCGGCGGCACGCATGTTGGTCAGCTGCTTCTTCTTGCAGACGTTGACGGTCATATCCTCGTTCCGGCTGCAGACACCCACGACCATGCCGGCATAGACAGGCGTGCCCGCACCGATAAACAGGGTGCCACGCTCCTGGGCATTGAACAGGCCGTAGGAGCAGGCCTCGCCGGTCTCAAAAGCAATCAAAGAGCCAACCTGACGGCGCTCGATCTCGCCCTTCATGGGGGCGTAGGAATCCAGCACGGAGGACATAATGCCCTCACCCCGGGTATCCGTCAGGAACTCGTTCCGGTAGCCAAAGAGGCCACGGGAGGGAACCAGGAACTCCAGACGGTAGCGGCTGCCCACAGGGGTCATGCCCAGCAGATCGCCCTTCCGCTTGCCCATCTTCTCGATAACGGCGCCCATGCTCTCCTCAGGCACGTCCGCCACCATCCGCTCGATGGGTTCGCAAAGCTTGCCGTCGATCTCCTTGGTCAGCACACGGGGGGTGGACACGGAGAACTCATAGCCCTCACGGCGCATAGTCTCCATCAGAATGGACAGGTGCATCTCGCCGCGGCCCGCCACATTGAAGGCATCGGTGCCCTGCTCGGTGACGTGCAGGGACACGTCTTTCAGCAGTTCCTTCTCCAGCCGGTCCCGCAGGTTCCGGGAGGTGATGAACTTGCCCTCCTTGCCGGCAAAGGGGGAATCGTTGACGGCAAAGGTCATTTCAATGGTGGGGTCGGAGATCTTCACAAAAGGCAGGGGTTCCACCACCGCCGGGTCACACAGGGTACGGCCAATGGTGATGTCCGCCATGCCGGACAGGGCTACAATTTCACCAGCGCTGGCCTGCTGCACGGGAACCTTTGCCAAACCATCAAAGGTATACAGGGCAACAACCTTGCCCTTGGCCTTGTGGTCGGGGTCGTGATAGTCGCAGATGGCCACTTCCTGGTTGACCTTGATGGTACCCCGCTCCACACGGCCCACGGCAATACGGCCCACATACTCATTGTAGTCAATGGAGGAGACCAGCAGCTGCAGGGGGCCGTTCTCGTCGCCCGTGGGGGGATCGATATACTCGATGATGGTCTCAAACAGCGGCTTCAGGTCGGTGCCCATTTCATCGGGGCTGTAGGAAGCGGTACCCTGACGGCCGGAGCAGAAAATGGTGGGGGAATTGAACTGCTCGTCGGTGGCGTCCAGCTCCAGCAGCAGCTCCAGAACTTCGTCCATGACCTCGTGAACACGGGCATCGGGCTTATCCACCTTATTTACGGCCACGATAACCTTGTGGCCCAGCTCCAGGGCCTTCTGCAGCACGAAACGGGTCTGGGGCATGGGGCCCTCGGCGGCGTCTACCAGCAGGATAACGCCGTTGACCATTTTCAGAATGCGCTCCACCTCGCCGCCGAAATCGGCGTGGCCCGGGGTATCCACGATGTTGATCTTGTAGTCTTTATAGTGCACGGACGTGTTCTTTGCCAGAATGGTGATGCCGCGCTCCCGCTCCAGATCGCCGGAGTCCATGACCCGGTCCACAGTGGCCTGGTTTTCCCGGTAAATACCGCCCTGCTTCAGCATTTCGTCAACCAGGGTCGTCTTGCCGTGGTCAACGTGGGCGATAATGGCAATATTTCTGATTTTTTCCTGAGATGCCATAAAAAAGCTCCTTTATATCCATATATCGTATGGAATGTATTGATTCTCAAAATAGAAATATAGCACATATCTCTTCCGTATGCAATCATTTTCTTGAGATTCCCCATACAAAAGTTGGGGAATCTCGCTCTTTTCTTTCGTGCATGTTTTCCTGCGGCAACAAATGCCCCCTCTTCGGAGAATGACCGGGCGGTTCCCGTTCCCGTGTCTGCGCAAATGCCCTGATCAAATACGTCGTGAAATACATTTCCAGAATTTTCTGCGTCGTTTCTCCCGAAAAGTTCTGTTTCTCTGTTGAAATCCGCCGGAAAAAATGGTAATATGTTTTTATTCTAAAAAAGGAGAAGAAACCATGAAGAAAACCAAGCATTCCTTAAATACCTGGGCTTTCCTGGGGATCTATCTCGCAATCCTGGCTGTGTTTGCCGGCGTATACACGCTGTCCCGCCGCCTGGATCAGGCTTCTCAGGTTCCCATTGTCGGAACCTATACTCCCGGCACTTACACCGCCTCCGACTATGGCTTTGGCGGCCAAGTAAGCGTCTCCTTGACAGTCGGCCCCAATGGCGGCATTGACGATGTCACACTGGATGCTCCAAGCGAAACCGACACCATCGGCGGCGCGGCACTGCCCGCCCTGCGCAATCAGATTCTCTCTGCCCAGAGCGATGAAATTGACGGCGTGTCAGGCGCGACGCTAACCTCCACCGGCGTCCGCAATGCCGTAACACAAGCCCTGGCCGCCGCCTCCGGCCAGCAGGTTTCCGCTGCCAATGCCCCCGCCGAGGGTGCGCTGTTCGTTCCCGGCACCTATGAAAAATCCGCCAGAGGCTTCGGCGGCGACTGCACCGTAACACTGACTGTCTCCGACAACGAGATTACAGATGTGGTTATTGACGGCAGCAGCGAAACGGAAAACATCGGCTCCTTCGCCGTGACCCTGCTGCAGAAGTCCATTCTGGAAAATCAGACCACTAAGGTGGACGCCATCAGCGGCGCCACTGTCACCAGCAACGCCATTCTGAACGCCGCCAACCAGGCCCTCAATGCAGCGGGCGCGGACCTGAGCAAGCTGCCCGCAGCCGAAACGCCCGAAATCGCCACTGCCGACAAGGCTCAGCAGACCGTTGAGACCGACGTGGTGGTGGTAGGCGCAGGCGGCGCCGGCATGACCGCCGCCATCAACGCCGCCCACGCCGGCAAAAATGTGCTCATTGTGGAGAAGATGCCCTATGCCGGCGGCAACTCCACCAAGGCCACCGGCGGCATGAACGCTGCCGGCACCAAATATCAGGCCCAGATTGAATTCACCAACGCCAAGGGCGTGGAAAACACCCTTGCCACCGCCAAGGAAAAGTGGGCCGGCAACGAGGCCATCACCGTCCTGGCCGAAACGGTTCAGAAGCAGTGGGATGCCTACCAGGCAGACCCCCAGGGCTATTTCGACACCCCGGAGCTTATGGCTCTGGATACCATGATCGGCGGCAAGGGCATCAACGATCCCGCTCTGGTCACGACCTTGACCACCGCCTCCGCCAGCGCCATCGACTGGCTGGATACCATCGGTGCGCCTCTGCCCAAGCTGGCTTTCTCCGGCGGCGCTTCCGTATCCCGCATCCACTCCCCTGCTGACGGCAACGGCGTGGGCGCATACCTGGTCACTTCCTTCCTGAAGGTACTGGACGACATGCAAATTCCCGTCATGTACAATACCCGGGCCACCTCCATCATCATGGAGGACGGCAAGGCCGTGGGCATTCAGGCGGAGAGCCCCGACACCGTGTATACCGTCCGTGCCAAGTCCGTGGTGCTGGCCACCGGCGGCTACGGTGCGAATATGGACATGATCACCCAGTATAAGCCCAGCCTGGCCGGTTCCGTGACCACCAATGCCCCCGGCGCCACCGGCGACGGCATCGTCATGGCCACCGCGGTAGGCGCTGCCACGCGGGATCTGGACCAGATTCAGCTCCATCCCACTGTAGAGCAGGGCACCTCCATGCTGATTACCGAGGGTGTCCGCGGCGACGGCGCAATTCTGGTCAACCAGCAGGGCCTGCGCTTCGTCAACGAAATGCTGACCCGAGACCAGGTCTCCGCAGCGGAACTCCAGCAGGAGGGCAGCTACGCCTACGTCATCTTCGATCAGCGCCTGCGGGAGGGTCTGAAGGCTTCCGAGAAGTACATCAAGACCGGCATCGTGGAGGAAGCGCCCACCATTGATGCGCTGGGCGAGAAGCTGGGCATGGACGGCTCCGTGCTGGCCAAGACTCTGGCGGACTGGAACGGCTATGTAGCCGCCCAGAATGACCCGGACTTTGGCCGTGCCACCGCCATGGACCACGACCTGAGCCAGGGCCCCTACTATGCCATCAAGGTTGCCCCGGGCATCCACCACACTATGGGCGGTCTGGTCATTGACACCGAGGCTCATGTGCTGAACGAAAACCGTCAGCCAATTCCGGGCCTGTTCGCAGCCGGTGAGGTCACCGGCGGTGTCCACGGCGGCAATCGTCTGGGCGGCAACGCCGTCAGCGACATTGTGGTCTTCGGCAAAATCGCCGGTACCAACGCGGCTGCCTACTGCGATTGATTCCCAGCAGAGGCTGAATCTCACCTTCCGTCAAACCGCATAGGAACGACAAGTTTCGCCGGGAGCCAAGCTCCCGGCGAATTTTTATATCTTGACCTTATTCCGAATTCCACCAGCGTATCCCCCGCCTGGATGGTGGTCTTGCCATCCGGGGGTTGTGGGTTTGCCCCGTCCAAACCGGTCCGCGCATTTTTCCGCGGCCACGCAGAGGATCCGCACTGCCGCCACGATCAACAGGTTGTGGCTATGGAACGTTCCTTCCGGAAATGCTTTGTTTGTCATACCATACGCATCCGTTCCCGGCACGCCCCTATGAGAAATGTTCATAAAGGTTTCAAAAGGCACCGTTCAGATCTGAACGGTGCCTTCGTATGTCAGTGCTTTGCCAATCCGTATGATCGGAACGGCTGGATATATCGCTCGTGGCTCAGCGGCTGTGGTCGTGCGTAGACGCCGGAGACCAGGCCAAGCATGGCGTAAATGGTGACGGTGGAGGAGCCGCCGTAAGAAATCAGCGGCAGGGTCAGGCCGATAACGGGCATAACGCCGATGCACATGCCTACATTAATCATCAGCTGGAACATCAACGCGGACGCCGCGCCGAAGCAGATCAGCCGCCGCATATACTCGGGACTGCGGATGCCCACCTGAATGCACCGGGCGATGATCAGCAGTTCCAGAATCAGGATGCCGCAGCAGCCGAAAAAGCCCAGTTCCTCGCCTACGGAGGAGAAGATATAGTCTGTGTGCTGGGCAAACAACATGCCGCCCTGCGTACGGTTGCCATGAAACAGGCCCTGGCCCGTCAAACCGCCGCCGGTCAGGGACATCAGGTTGATCTTACTGTGGTACCGGGCGCCCAAACCCTGCTTATCAAAATTGGGATCGATCAGCACCTTTATTCGTTGTCGCTGATATTCACCGATCAACGGCCACACCACAGGGACCATAACGCCAATGGCCGCAATGGCAACGGCAAACCACACAAGGTTCACGCCTCCGGCAAAGGCCATGCCAATAAAGATAAAGACGAAGATCAGAGACACGCCTGCGTCGCCGGACAGCACCATGTTCAATCCCACCAGAATGCCCAGATGCACCACCATGTGCATGACCGAGGGAATCTTGGAAATATCGTTCTGATGGGACGACATGACCGAAGCCATAATCAGAATATACGTGATCTTACAGATCTCAGCAGGCTGAATGGAGATGGGAATTCCGGGGAATTTCAGCCAGCTTCTATTGCCCGTGTTATTATCCGTACCGAAGGGGATCAGCAGCAGCAGCAGGAAAATGTTGAACGCCGTCAGAAGCATTCTGTTCTCCGATATTGTTTCCGCGTCAATGGAGGACACAATCGCAAACATCAGAACGCCCAGCGCAATGGCCGCCAGCTGAATAATAAGATATTTTGTATTGCCGCCGAACTTCTCCGCGCTGGTAGCGCTGGCCATAACCACCAGCCCTACGCCGGAGGTGACCAGGCACAGCGTCAGCAGCACCCAGTCCGCCTTTTTGTTGAAGTCCTTCAGCTCTTCCAGAAAGCGATGCAAAAAACCAACTCCTTTAGGGGGGATTATAGCATTTTTATGCCATAAAGTAAAGAGACGAAGTGTGAATAGTATGTGTCGAAGGGGCGGTCAACCCGGCCGCCCCTTCCAAAAAACTTTTTATTCAGCTGATGCGAACGGCAGCTACCACCAGACGGCCATTGTCCAGAGTATACTCGCATGTGGACAGGCAGATCATCTTGTCGCCGTACTGGGGGGTCAGGCCCGTGTCGTAGAAGCTCAGCTGCTTGCAGGTGGAGACAAACTTGTCAAACTCCTCCTTGTTGGCAGCGTTCTCGAACCGCTGATAGGTAAAGCCCTCGCCCAGGTTGGCAGTGGTCTTGAAGACGGCAAAGATCTTGTAGGTATGGTACTGCACTTCGCCGGTCTCGTGGTTAAAGGTGTCAAAGAAAATCAGACTGTTGTTGTCCCAGGCGGACTTGTCCGTATAAGCCGCCAGGGCCGCAAACATGGAGCCATCCTTCATATGGTGGCCATACATGGTAACATTGTCGCCCGGTGTGAAGACATCGCACTCTTCCCGGGCGTAAATGCTTCCTCTGGTGCTGTTATTGCCGTAATAATCCCGGTAAAGGTAGTAGTCGGCATTGTCCACAGAGCTCTGCATAACGGGATAGTCGATCTTCGTACCCTCCATACGCAGCCAGCCCACAAAATCCTTATTGGGATTCTTCTCATAGAAGCCCTTGTAGTCCACATTCAGGGGGTAGGTCTCTTCCGGGGTGGTGTCGTTGGGATCCGGAATAAAATCATCTGTCCCCTCCGGCTGGGTCTCCGGCGGGACCGTCTCCGTAGGTGCCTCTCCGGTAGAAGAAGTCATATCATTGCGAAGCTTGTCATAGGCGTCCTCAGACTTTTTGCCCTGCCAGAAATAGCTGAACAGATACAACGCGCTGCCCAGCAGCGCCACCGCCAGCACGGAAACAATGGCTATGTAAACGCCTTTTTTCATAGTATTCCCTCCAATTCAGGCAAAAGCCCGTCTTGCAACCGGTTCTTTGCCAAAATGTTACTTTCTGTAATTTATTATAGCCCGGATCCGGTTTTCTGTCAAGCGTTCCGCACCGCCAAAGTATTAACCTTTTCTTAATTATAGGAAAAAATCCCCAGCGTATGGCGTCTCATATTCTGAGGCGCTTACAGATTATGTTGCCATGATACCCTGTCCCACCTTGGATGTCAAGCCGTTTTCTCCCTGTCCCCCAAAAACTTTTTCTTGCATTTTCCGAACAGATATGCTATCCTATAGAAGCTGTCTTCTGCCGGTGTGTTGGAATTGGTAGACGAGGTGGACTCAAAATCCATTGGGCTAATCCCCCGTGCGGGTTCGATTCCCGCCACCGGCACCATATTTGCTCCGAAGCGTCATGCTTCGGAGCAATTTTTTATTGTCCGATTGGCTCCGCCCGGGGCGTTTGAGGGTAGCAGGGCAGAATGGCATTTGCTGAAGAAACCTTGCTGCTATAGCAAAATCAAGTATGCATAACATTATATTTGATGCATATCTTCCATTGGTACGATTTTAATTTGAGAAAGCCGGGACAGGAAAAAACAGCAAGATTTCAGGTCTTGCGGAAAAGCAGGCGTCGTGCTCAAAGCGTAAAACTCCCCCGGAAATGCAGGACAGTACCGTCACCAGCACATCCGTTAATTCTCTGTTTATCCCGAACCGATTCCTCGAAAATGCGGCGGAGAACCCCGTCCAGGTCACAGCCGCGGATCTTTGGAATTTTCATCCCCCCAGGGGGCTTCCGGAATCAGTGACAATATGCTACTATCCTGTCAGGAAGTGATCCTCGGAACAAGTGCCTGCACTTGCCGGGATGACCGAAAACAGGAAAGGGAGATAAAAAATGAAGAAACGGATATCCTTTCTGCTGGTGCTTGCCATGGTTCTGACCATGGCTGCCTGCGGAAATACTGCCAATGCACCGACGACGGAGACTTCCTCCGCCGCTGCCGAGACTCTGGGCCTCACCGAAGCGGCCCCGGAGAGCCGGGTTATTACGGACGCCGCAGGTCGAACAGTGGAAATTCCCGCCGAGGTAGATCAGGTTGTCTGCGTTGGTGTCGGCGCGCTGCGCTACACCTGCTACGTGGGCGGCGCTGATCGGGTGATTGGTGTGGAGGACTACGAGACAAAGCCCGGCATGAGCCGTCTGTATAACTACGTCAACTTCGACAAGTTCAAGGATCTGCCTGTGATCGGCACCAACGGCGAACCCTTTGTGGAGGAGATCGTGGGTGTGGATCCTCAGGTCATTGTAATGAGCTCTTACGCAAAGCAGGATGCCGATGAACTGCGTGAAAAGACGGGCATCCCCGTTGTGGTGGTTCCCGGCAGCGATACCACGCTGGACGACAAAGCCTACGAAACCATCCGGATTCTTGGCGAGCTGTACGGGCTGGAAGACCGGGCGGAGACGCTGACCGCTTATCTCAGAGACGTTCAGAAAGATCTGGATGACCGCACCGCGTCCATTCCCGAGGAAAGCAAGCCTGCCTGCTATGTGGGCGGTGTTTCCTTCAAGGGACAGCACGGATTTGAGGGCACCGAAGCCTACTATGGCCCATTTGAGCTGATCCATGCCAAAAATCTGGCAAACACCACCGATCAGACCGGCGCGTTCAACATCGATGTGGAGCAGGTGCTCGCATGGGATCCCGATGTGATTTTTCTGGACTTTAACGGCATGAGCCTCATCAAGGAGGACTACGAAGCGCATCCCGATTTCTACAATGCTCTGACCGCCGTACAGGAGGGCAAGGTTTACTCTCAGATATCCTTCCGCTCCTCCGCCTCCAATCTGGAAACTGCGCTGGCAGACGCTTATTATGCTGCCTGCATTATGTTCCCGGAGGCATTCTCCGATATCGATCCGGTGGAAAAGGCGGGAGAGATTTTCGAAGCCCTGTTGGGTACCAACCCCTATGAAGATTTGAAGGGAGCCGGTTATGAATTCCGTCCGATTACCATCGGAGAATAAGCATGACCTAACGGATTACCGTAAGAATCAGATCAGGAGTATCGCTTTTTTGATACTCCTGACTGTTCTGCTGCTGGTATCCGTCCTGCTTTCTCTGCGCGCCGGCTCTTATAACACCCCGGTAAGTGAGCTGATTAAGGGAATCTTCGGCAAATCCGCCGATAAAAAGGTGAATCTGGTCATTCGCAACAACCGTATGCCCCGCATCTGCACTGCTATTGTTGCGGGCGCGGGATTGGGTCTGGCAGGCTGTATTCTTCAGGCGATTCTCCACAACCCGCTGGCCTCCGCCTCCACGCTGGGCGTTTCTCAGGGTGCCACCTTCGGCGCGGCATTTGCCATTGTCACATTGAACCTCACCGGCGGAGTGGGGATTTCCCTGTGGTCCTTTGCGGGCTCCATTGCGGTGGCTGTTGTCATTCTGGGGCTGTCCCGGCTCAAGCAGATCTCCGCGGAGGGAATTGTGCTGGCCGGTGTGGCGATTTCCTCCATGTTGACCGGCGCCACAACGCTGATTCAATATTTTGCCAATGAGATACAGCTGGCCAATCTGGTGTTCTGGACCTTCGGCGATCTGGGCAGCACCGACTGGAACGAGCTTCGGAATATGTCCGTTATGGTTCTGATTCTCATTGTATACTGCACCCTCCATCGTTGGGACTATAACGCTCTGCTGAACGGCGAGGAAACCGCCGTAAGTCTGGGCATCAATGTGCAGCAGCTGACCCTGACCAATATGGTGCTGTGCTGTCTGACCTGCTCCATGATTGTCTCCCGGGTGGGGCTCATCAATTTCATTGGCCTTGTGGCGCCCCATATTGTCCGTATGGTCGTGGGCAATAATCATGTGTATCTGATTCCCGGCTCCGTTCTGGCCGGTGCAACACTGCTGCTGTTGGGCGACCTGTTTGCGCGGGTAGCCATTATGCCCATTATCCTGCCCATCGGCGCCATTACCTCCTTCCTCGGCGGCCCCCTGTTTTTGTACCTTCTGTTCAAAGGAGGCAGGCAGAAATGATTGACGTGAAGAATATTTCCTATCATTACCACGGTGGGCAGGAAGTTCTGAAGAACATAAACTTTACGCTGGAGCGTGGGCAGTTTCTGGCAATTCTGGGCAACAACGGTGTAGGAAAAAGTACGCTTCTGAAATGCCTGAATCGAATTCTGAAGGCAGAATCCGGTACGTTTCTACTGGACGGCGAGAATATTCTGAAAATGAGCAACCACGAGATTGCGCAGCGCATTGCCTTCGTGTCGCAGAATGTGGCAAATACCCAGATGACTGTCCATGATGTTGTAATGCTGGGACGGCGCCCCTATATGAAATGGGGGTTTACGGAGGAGGATCACAAAATCGTCCACGATGCCATGCACCGTCTGAATCTGGAACCCCTCCGGGGACGCTTTCTCAACCAGCTCTCCGGCGGTGAACGGCAGAAGGTCATGCTGGCCCGGGCGCTGGCGCAGCAGCCGAAGCTGCTGCTGCTGGACGAGCCGACCTCCAGTTTGGATATTCACAATCAGTATCAGGTGCTGAAAATCGTTCGGGATATCTGCCATAACGACGGGTTGACCGCCATTGTGGTCATTCACGATCTGAATCTGGCGCTGCGGTTCTGTGACAGATTCCTGCTGCTGCGCCGGGGAGAGGTATACGCGCAGGGCGACTATTCCGTTCTCAGCCCGGAAACCCTGAAAAACGTATATCAGGTTGACGGAAAAATTCTGGATGTGGAAGGCCATAAAATGGTTCTTGTGGAGGAATGACATGACGCTGGAGCAGTTGAAGCAAAGCTGGGTTTCAAATTCCAAACCGGAGGTGCAGGCAAGGCTCTGGGGTCGCGCATCCGCGGATTATAAAAACAAGCCTCTTCCCGATCCGGAGAAGGATCCGTTTCTGAAGCGCCTGCGGGAGGAAGTCCCACTGCACGAGGGCATACGGACGTTGGACATCGGCTGCGGTGCAGGCGGTTATTCACTTGCACTGGCTCCCTTCGTAACAGAAGCCGTGGGCGTGGACATTTCCGGCGGTATGATTGAAATTGCCCGGGCACGGGGAAAAGAACTGGGGATTGCCAACGCGGCCTTTTCCGTTCTGAACTGGTCTGAGGCGGACATCGACGCACTGGGCTTTCGGAACCGCTTTCAGGTGGTATTTGCCCACATGACGCCTGCGGTGTGCGATTATGCCACACTGGAAAAGATGGACGCCTGCGCTGCAAGGCTCTGTATGCTTCAGAAGCCCACACGGCGTCGGGATTCTGTATTGGATCGGGCTTTGGAGCTTGTGGGCATCCTTCCGGAAGCCGCGGATCAGGCTATGGTGAGTACTTATAATTACCTGTGGGGAAAAGGCTACGAGCCTCATTTCGTCTATGACCGGGAGACCTGGCACACGGAGCGCGCCACCGAGGATATGGTTGGCTGGTGTACGGATCGGGCAAAGCTCCGCAGGGAGTTGACCCCGGCGGAGGAAGCCGAAATTGCGTGCTTTGTGAGAAGTCTTTCGGAGAACGGAATCGTGTCTGAATGCACCACGACCACAAGGGTAACAACCATTTGGAAAAAGGAGATTTGAATTATGGATGAAAACAAGGTTCTTTGGAACAAGTGTGTGGAGTTTCACGGCCATTCCTGCGGCGGCCTGACAATCGGCTACAAAGCGGCCCTCTATGCCATTGAGCTGCTGGATTTGAAACTGGGAGGCGGCGGAAATGCGGGCTGCCTGTCCGCAGACGAGGAAATCGTGTGTATCAGTGAAAACGATGCCTGCGGCGTGGATGCGATTCAGGTGCTTCTTGGCTGCAGCATCGGCAAGGGAAATCTGCTGTTCCATATGCGGGGCAAGCAGGCATTTACGTTTTTTAACCGAAAGACCGGAAAATCCGTCCGTCTGCTGCTGAAACCCAAGCCGGAAGGAATGACCCGGGAGGAATCTTTTGCCTACTATCAGAGTACGGAGCCGAAGGAAATGTTCGATGTGACGGACAGGAAACTTCCGCTTCCGGAGAAGGCAAGACTGTTTGACTCCTATGTCTGTGAATGCTGCGGGGAAGTCACCGGAGCCAACTGGATTCGTCTGGCAGGCGGGAAAAAGCTGTGTCTGGACTGCTACGAAACCTACGATCGTTTCAACGTATAAAAGCGTGTCAAAAATACCGGAATCGGCGAGAACCAGAAATTCGCCAATTCCGGTATTTTCGCCGTGACACTGGGCCCGCCGCCTGACCCATATACAGCAAAGCACGCAAATAGAACAACGTCATTGCGCACCGGCAACTCAGTCGCTGGTGCGCAATGACATCTTTTTCTACAGTCCATTCCTTATTGCAGCGGGTACAAAGCAAATGGTTTCCAGTTCATGCCGGTTTCCGGATAGGAGGCGATGATTTCCCGGGCCTGTTCCCGGGTGATGACCTGATAATCCAGGCGGCCTGATGTGTTCAGGTCCTGTCCCGGTGTTCTGCGCATCCAATAGCCGTTTTCGTCCACAAACAGTTTTTCGATGCTGACGAACTCGTCCCCTTCCATGCGGTAAAATTCGTAATAGTCGTCCTCGCGCTGGCACAGTACGCCGCCCTCACAGAGGTAGTCGAAGGAAAAAACCGTCCCCCGGATGCCGTTTCGGAAGCCGTAAATCTGGGGCGACCCTTCCCGCACATTGCCCTCCCAGTCCGCTACATAGGGTATTCTGACAATCAGTACCTGACTGCCGTCCCCCCGCAGATCCTCCAGGGTATAGACAAAATCCTCGGAGTTTTCGTACTTATCCAGCATTTTGGCAATGAACACCGCGTTTTCATCCCGATAAGGGTAGGTCTTCAATGGCTCTCCGAAGCGCTTCATGGACTGGATGCCCACATCCCTGACGCTGTAGGAATCGATTATGGCGTAGGCCTCCTCCTTTGTAATGGCCTGCTTATCCTCCGGCTCCAGAATCCGCTCCCCTTCCAGATGCTTTGGCTCCCGGTACAGCGTCCAGGAACCGAGCTTTTCGTCCACCGCCTGAATCAATTCCAGTCCGTCTGCCCCGGGCCGGTAATACCAGTAAGAATTGTCAAACATCCCCCTGATCAGCACCGTTCCGTCCTGACAGAAGTAAAACAGTCCACTCACGCCGGGCGCGTCCCGGAGCGAATCAAAATAGACCGTGCATTGCCCGTCTTTCAGTGTGAGAATTTGCAGCGCCTGATAATCGATCAGCTCTTCAATGCCGTCGCCGTTCAGGTCCAGCAGGGAATACAGCATATTGTCCCGGCAATAGGGTGAATCCGCCCGCTCCAGCCGCCGGGCGACATAGGCCCCGTAGCCTCCGGAATAGAGGGCCTGCTGCCTGCTCTCCTGAGATGCCTCATAATCCTTCTGGGCCTGGGCAAAGAATTGCGTCACTTCGGCACTGCTTGGTGTCTGGGGTGCAACGGCGTAGTCAAAGCACTCGGCAATTCTTTCCAGATCCTCCGGCTGCATCTCCCGGCGGGAAGCATCCACATAGATGTGGAAAAAGGCGTCCGCCCGGTCTGCGAAGATATGGCCGTTCTCCCCGTCCAGCACCAGCAGCAATGCCATACCGTCCCGGGTCGTGTAATTCCACTCCCGCAGGGTCTGCGTCATAGCCACGGTGGTGGTGTATGGATACAGGCAGTCCTTGCGCACATAGTCCATTTTCGCAAAAACCGTCTCCCCGCTCTCCTCTGCCGTCAACTCCATGGGCAGAGAAAAGCTGCCGTTATCGAAGAAATAACCGTGCAGATATCGGCATTTTTCCATCCAGTCCGCTTTCACCACGCCGTCCAGGTGGAGGGATTGCAGGAGTACGTCCGCTTCATAGTCATAGGTGCAGGCATATTCCTTTTTCAACAGGTTCAAGCCATATTTTTCGGCGATATTCTGCAGCGTTACAACCATTTCTGATGTATAGCAGGAATAGATATCCCGATAGTTTTCCGGCAGGGCTTCCGCGCTGGCGCCCTTGGAGGTTTCCAGCTGGGCAGCCGCCGTTTCCTTGGGCTGATAGCTTTTCAGAAATTCGCTCCACTCGGCATAGGCCTGTTGGTTTGCCCCCTGCAGGCTGACGATGCTCCTGGGGGCGGCGGAGGCTTCCGTGGGAATGAGGTTTCCTTCCTCGTCATAGTATGTCGGCACGTTCTCCCGGGAGATCGTTCCCAGCGTCAAGTCCCGCAATTGCAGCACATAGGCCACGGCGCAGCCCACCAGCAGCAGGCTCAGGGCGATGACCGCGGCAATCAGCAGAAGCTTTCGCCGGGGACGGGGACCCTTTTTCGTCCTGCCCTCCCGCAGCTGCCGGGCTTCCAGCAGAAAATCTCCCCGGACATCCCCGATGGCATCCAGCAAATACATCCGTGTCACAGCAATCCCTCCTTTTTCAGCGCCTGGCGCAGCTTTTTCCGGGTTCTGGACAGCATGGTGCTGACGTTGCCCCGGGTCAGCCCCGTCTTCTCTCCGATGGTTTCGATATCATCCAGGTACCAGTAGCGGCAGAGAAACACGCCGCGCTCCGTCTTTGGGATCGTCAGCAAAAACCGGTTGATGGCGCAAACCAGTTCTTTTCTGCTCACAGAATCCTCCGGCGTTTCCTCCGGACCGGTCACATCCCCCAGTTCGTCCAGGGCCAGTGTCATCTGCCCGCCGGTGCGCTTGTAAGCAGTGCTTCTGCGCCAACGGTCAATGGAAATATGCCGGGTGATCTTCCCCAGAAAGGCGGAGAGCAGACCGGGCCTGGTGGGTGGGATACGGTTCCAGGCGGCGTAGTATGTATCGCTGACGCACTCCTGGGCATCCTCCTGATTCGTCAGAATGTTGTAGGCAATGGAATAGCAATAGGGGCCGTATTTCCGGTCCGTCTCGGCAATGGCCTGTTCCGACCGTTCGAAATACAGCTCCACAATTCTGCTGTCCTCCACAGCGTCACCTTCTTTCTTGTGGTTTCACTTATCAAGGCGCAGAAATTGAGGAAATCTTACAACAGAGATAGAAATTTTTACGGCAATTTCGCTTTTTCATTTATCATACCACAGCCTTGCCCTTTTCGAAAGCATTCTGGCGCAAAAATGCCCCCGGTTCGTTGGAACCGGGGGCAAAACGGTTTTATCAGAACCGCAGGCTGCCGGAAGTGATGCACTTGCCGGAGCGGCGGTCAAAGAGCATGATCTGGCTGCCGGTGACAGACAGGGGCACTTTGGTACCGATGGTGAACAGACTGCTGCCGAAGATCACGCCGGTGAGCAGGAACTCCCCTACCCTTACCTTGATGGTGGATTCCATGCCGGTGGGCATGGCGCCGTAGATCTCGCCCTGCAGCGCGCCCGCGTCGGCGATATCCAGAAATTCCGGACGGATGCCCAGAACGAAATCCTCGTTGGTGATCTCGGGTACATCCTGCAGAGAGTCGTCCTCCTCATTGACCTTGGCGATGTGGTAGCGGAAGACCTCGTCCTTATTACCCTTTTCCACATAGCCCTTCTGAGAAGCCTTCTCCTTCAACGCCGCTGCCTTGTCGGCAAACTCCCGGTCACGGTCCGCGAACCATTTGGCCAGATCCAGCTTTTGGGCCGGGGTGAACGTTGCCTTTTGGCCACCCAGGACCGTCAGGGTCAGGCTGCCGTCAGCGTTCTGGCCGCCCTTGGCGTCCACAAAGTTAATGGAGGGCGTGCCCACAAAGTCCGCCACGAACAGGTTGGCGGGATGGTGGTAGACCTCCAGCGGGGCCTGGTACTGCTGCAGCACGCCGTTGTTGATAAGGCAGATCTGGGTTGCCAGGGTCATGGCCTCCATCTGGTCGTGGGTAACGTAGACGAAGGTGGAGCCGGTCTCCACATGGAGCCGCTGCAATTCGTAGCGCATTTCCAGCCGCAGCTTGGCGTCCAGATTGGACAGCGGCTCGTCCATGAAGAGGACGGAAGGCTCCGGGGCCAGAGTCCGGGCGATGGCCACACGCTGCTGCTGGCCGCCGGACAGCTCCGCCGGATACCGGTCCATAAACATACCGATCTTGACGATGCGGCTGACCCGGCGCACAGACAGGTCAATCTCCTCTTTCGTCAGCTTTCGGGTCTGCATGACAGGCTCGCCGTCCTTGCATACACGGTACTCGCTGTCCAAGGTAAAGCCGCCGTCTGCTGCGGCCTTCTGTCCCGCGGCCACCTTGGCCTCCAGTCTGGTGATCTCCGCCGCGCAGTCGGCATTCTTTTCCAGATGATACCCGTAGAGGGTTTTGGCGGTGTATTGGGAGATGGTAAAGGCATCAATGAGCTTGAGAATGGCCTTTTTCTCATCCAGCTTTCCGTCCTTATCCCGGCACTCGTCCAGAACGGCGGTGACATCCGCGGGGTTTTTCAGGATCTGGGCCAGCCGGGCGGCGTTCTTCGTCTCGAAATCCACCTTGGCCATAGACTCTTTGATGTTGGACAGGCCGAAGGAGATGTTCTGATACACCGTCATATTGGGCCACAGGGCATAATTCTGGAACAGGAAGCCAACTTTCCGCTTGTTGGCCGGGACGTTAATACCCATATCGCTGTCGAAGACCACCTTGTCGCCGATGGTAATACGGCCGCTGGTGGGGGTCTCCAGACCGGCGATCATACGCAGGGTCGTCGTTTTGCCGCAGCCGGAGGGGCCCAGCAGGGTGACGAAAGCGTTGTCTGCAATGGTCAGGTCCAGATCCTCGACGGCATAGAATTTGCCCCAACGTTTGGTAACATGCTCCAATTTGATTTCAGGCATTTGCTTATCCTCCTATTCCTTTGTCGAGGCTTGCGCCCGTCACTTTGTTTACCAGGGTGTTGCACACCAGAATGGTGATAATCAGAATCAGGTTGATGCCGCTGGAGAAGGCATACAGGCCCATCTCATCGAAGTAGTCCAGCGTTGTGGAGAGGATAAAGCCCTGCACGCACAGCAGCATGAACAGGCTCAGCTCTCTCAGGCAGGTCATAAACGGCAGCAGATAGCCGGAGATGATGGAGGACTTCTGAATGGGGATGATGATGCGGGTCATGCGCTTGATCCAGGGAATGTCCTGAATGATGGCGGCTTCCTCAATTTCGCCGGAGAGCTGCAGCATGGAGTTCAGGCTGCTTCTGCTGGCGAAGGGGATGTACTTGATGGTGCCCACGATAATCAGCAGCGTGTAGGTATTGAACAGGTTCATCTTTTCCGTGGAGAACAGGATGAAGAATGCCACGCCTACGGCGATGGAGGGCATCAGGTATGGCAGGAAAGCCACAGAGTTGACGTAATTGGCCCATTTGCTCCGGCGGTTCTTGGAAACAGCGTAGCCGATCATGGTGCCGATGGTACCGGCCAGCAGCGAGCAGGCCACGGAAACCTTCAGCGTGCCCCAGAAGGCATGCCAGATGGTTTCGTTGTACAGAATGCCCTTCTGTCCGTACATGCCGTTTTCGGTGATATTCTCCGAGGTGACCCACCATTTGGTGGTCAGGTTGGAAGGATCGCCGGTGTACAGGAAGGAGTAGTCCCCGGGGTTCGGCAGGAAGGTTTCAAAGGCGAAGGAGATGATGGGGAAAATACTGGTGAAGAAGGTGAAGATCACCAGAATCACCGCAATGATATACTTGCCGGACTTGCCCAGGTTGATCTTGGAAATCTGGCCGGACTTGCCCGTAACGGTGGTGTAGTTCTTGCGGCTGTTCAGGGAAATCTGATTCAGCAGCATGATTGCCACGCCAAAGACCATCATGATGATGGCCAGGATGCTGGCCTCGCCGGTGTACTTGGAGTTCATGGATACATACTTGGTGGACAGGGTGCTGAGGCCCAGATAATGGGGCACAGGGTAAGAGCCCATGGCGCTGCCGAATACCAGCAGAATGGTGGAGAGAATGGCGGGCTTTACCATAGGCAGGGTAATACGCCACATGGTCTTCCACTTGGGTGTGTCCAGAATGGTGGCAGCCTCTTCCAGGTTGGCGTCCATATTCCGGAAGATGCCGCCGATGAGAATATAGGCAAAGGGTGCGTAGTGCAGTCCCAGAACCATCAGGCTTGGAAACAGCCCCTTGCACCACCACATAGGCATATTGATGCCGAACAGGGCGGCCAAAAGACCGTTGGAGGTGCCGGTGACGGCATTGGAGTTAAACAGATTCTGCCACACAACGGCCAGCGTCCACTGGGGCATGATGTAGGGGAAAATAAAAATCGAAGACAGGTATTTCCGCCAGGCCAGATTGGTTCTGGTAATCAGGAACGCAAACAGCCCGCCGTAAAGGATAGACACCAGGCAGGTGCCGACAGCCAGCAGGACGGTATTGAGAAGCGGCGTCCACAGGTTGGTTTTGGCCATGCGGCTGGTGAAAAGGTCGGTGTAATTGACGGTGGTATAGCCGGAGGTTTGGCCCGTCAGGTGGGCGTCGATGGTACCGGCGTGAATTTTGAAGGTATCCTCCACAATGGCCACAATGGGGGCCACGGTGGTAAAGGTCAGCACAATACCCAGCAGAAGCAGGATCACATTGTGGGGCTTGGAAAAGAAGGTTTTGACCTTGTTCCAAAAAATGGTGCTTCGGCTGGCACGGAGGGTCGTTGGATGGCTCATAGCTTCCTCCTCTTTTCAATCATTTTTGGAAAAAAGCGCCCCTGGATGCGCAATCCAAGGGCGCTTGCCTTACGTTAAGCGTGAATATGCGATTAGCCCGCGGAATACTTGGTCAGCATCTCGATCCAGCTGCCAACGGTAAAGGCCACGTCGGCGCAATACTCGGGATCCTCCAGAACCAGCTTACCGTTGGTGGTCCACCAGTCGTAGCCCCGGTCGTTCTTGGCGGCGAATTCCACAGTGGTGCCGTCATCGGCCATGCCGCCGATGGAATGATGGAAGTTGGCCTCGGTCTCCTCGGCAACCTTGGGGTTGGAGGAGTAGCCGCCCATGTCCTTGCCCCAGGCGGAGAAGCCGTCGGCGGTGCAGGTCATGTAGGCGATGAAGGCACATGCGGTCCAGGGCAGCGGGGAGTTGTCGGTGACGAACAGGTAATGGCAGTAGCCGTAGCCGCCAATACCCTGATAGCCGTCCTCATAGGCAGCGACCTTGATGTTGTTGACGGAAACGGAGCTGGACTCTTCCACAGAACGCAGCTTGGAGTAAACCAGCAGGCCGAACTGATTCTTGGCGGAGGCATCCACCAGGGTGTTGCAGATGGGGCCGTCGTCGGTCTGGGCGTTGTAGCTCTCGACCCACAGCTTGATCCATGCCAGAGCATAGGCGCCGTCGGGACCCAGTCCCAGGTCAGCAGCCTCGGACTCCATGGCCTTGATGGTGGGCTGGAAGTAGGCCTGCTCGTCAGCGGGCAGAGCCTCATAGGCTTCCTTCATCCAGGCGGCATAGTCGTCACGGGTCAGCATATACAGGAAGTTCTTGCCGACGATCTCGGAGTCGATGTCCATGAACAGGCCATGCTCGCCCTCGGCTACGAAGTCCCAGCAGTTGTCATAGGTCTTGTCGCCGGTGCAGTTAAACTCGAAGACCTTGTTCAGAGTCTGCAGAGGCAGGAAGCCCTTGTACTCATCGGCAGTGGTGCCGTTGGCATCCGCCCAATCCTTGGGGATGAAAGTATCCAGCACGCCGGGCTGAACCATCTTGCTCTCAATCTGGTTGCCGTCCTGAATCAGGGTCATGGCGAAGGTGCCGGTGGTCTTCAGGGAGTCAGCGGTCAACTGATCGAAGATCTTGTTGTTCTTTGGCTGCTGCCACTCGAACTCCATATTGTAGTTGGGATCGATGGTCTGCAGATAAGCAATGAACAGAGGCAGGGCGCTCTTGCCGCGGCTGGAGTTGCCCACGCCATAGAACATCTTGCCGTTGGACTCTTCGATAGCCTTCTTGGCCAGCTCTTCCAGAGTCATGCCTTCGGCTTCCCTGATGATCTTCTGGGTCTCGGTCAGATTTTCAGGAGCTTCCGTCTCGGCAGGGGCCTCGGTGGCCTCAGCGGACGCGGGAGCATCGGTCTTAGGGGCTTCCGTCGTAGCAGCGGGGGCCTGAGAACCACAGGCGGCCATTGCCAGAACCATGGAAAGCGCCAACAGGATTGCGACGATCTTTTTCATAGAATTTTTCCTCCTTACTGGTTTTGAAGCGGTTCACCACCGCCTCGGTACCTATATATTACCGTCTTCTTGCACAATTCACCAGTGGTCAAACCTGTTGTTTTTTGTGATTATCTGATATTTTTGTGCAAGTGGCTTAATTTCTTTTTCAGTATATGCTATAATTAGGGCAATTCGCAGAGGACGGCAATTCCCGCGTCATTCTTTTCATTTCCTATTGTGTATTATGCAAAGTCCAGAAAGGCTTTCTATGAAACGTTTTCTTATCTTTTTTCTGGTATTTACCCTGCTGCTGAGCGGCTGTACCCAAAAGCAGGCCCAGGACTTTGGGCCTGCCGACGGCGACACACTGGTAATCTATACCTCCCATAAAAAAGAGGTCTGGTGGCCCATTGTCAAGGAATTTGAATCCCGGACGGGACTTTGGGTGCAGGTGGTGGAAGGCGGCACCAACGAGCTGCTGGAAACCATCCGCTCCGGCAAGGCGGATCCGATTCCGGACCTGATGTTCGGCGGCGGCGTGGAAAGTCTGGAGGCCAACGCATCCCTGTTCTCCCCCTATATCTGCGCCCAGGCAGACAGACTGCTGCCCCAATACCGCAGCGGCGAGGATCTGTGGACACCCTTTTCCGCCCTGCCTCTGGTGCTGATCTATAATCCCAAGCTCCTGTCCCCCGACAGTCTGACAGGCTGGTCCGATCTTTTGAAGCCGTCGCTTCATGGCCGGATCGCCTTTGCGGATCCCGCCGTCTCCGGTTCCAGCTATACGGCTCTTGTGACGCTGCTGGAAGCCCTTGGAGGCGATCACGACACGGTACTGCGGGAATTCGCACGGAATCTGGACGGGAAACAGCTGCCCTCCTCCGGCGATGTACTCTCCGCCGTGGCCTCCGGCGAATGCTCCGTCGGCGTCACCCTGGAGGAAACCGCCAGCCGCCGCATTGCCGCCGGGGAACAGTTGGCTATGGTCTACCCCGCTGACGGCACCAGCTGCGTCAGCGACGGTTGCGCCATTCTGGTCGGCGCCCGGCATCCGGAAAACGCGAAAAAATTTGTGGATTTCACTGTCAGCCGGGACGTACAGCAGCTTTTACAGGACCAGTTCTGCCGCCGCCCCGTCCGGGACGGTCTGGAACCCAGCGCTTCTCTTCCGGATCTCGCCGCCATCGCCCAGGTGGACTATAACCTTCGCTGGGCCAGCGAGCACCGGGATTCCCTGCTCATGAGCTGGGCATTCTATCTGGGATCGGAGGAAGAGGAATGAAGCAGCTTCACTTTCGCTCTTTCCGGCAGCAGCTGAACGCCGCCTTTCTGGCCGTATCCCTGATTCCGCTGCTGCTCTGCTCCGTGCTTCTGGTGCAGATCTTTCGGCTGCGGATGGTCTCCGATGCCCAGCAGACCGCCCAGCAGCAGCTCACCGCCGCCCTTGACGCGCTGGACTCCGTACATACAGGCTTTCAGAGCGTTGTAGATACTCTGGATTCCGATCGGCTTGTGACCCAGGCCCTTTTTGACGAACAGGCAGAGGATACCAAGGTCTATGAACAGCTGTTCCAGGCCACCGAAGCCCTGCGCGGCTTCGCCGCTTTCCATCTCTACGATATCAGCGGCAACTGGCGCTACTCCACCCAGTCCGCCCCGGAAAGCAAGGTTCTCTCCACCCATTGGGGCATTCTCTATGGGGCAGCTCAGGTTCCGGGCACCGTGGTTTACAGCGCTCCGGAGGACCCTGCGGCCCTTTCCGCCCCTCTTCTCCACGCCGCAGCCCTGCTGACAGACCCCTACGGCGCGCCCATGGGCTATCTGACCATGGAGCTGCGGAGCAGCCAGCTTGGCGCTCTGCTGGGCGGTCTGGCCGGTGCCCAGAATCAGCTTCTGCTGCTGGACGCCCACTGGCGGCCCGTTTACTGCACCCAGTCCGCCCAGGTGCTTACGCTGGCGGAGACCCTTCGGAACCAGCTTTTGTCCGGCAAGGCCCTGACAGGAACCTCCGACAACTTCGTTTACACCGTTGCCCGGGACGCGGCCACCGGACTGACCCTTGTTTTGCAGCAGCCACAGGTCTTCACCCAGGGAACTCTGCGGCTGTTCTATTCCGTAAGCACGCTGTGCGCCCTGGGCTGCGTGGTTCTCAGCATTGTGCTGGGCCTGCAGCTAAGCCGTCAGGTCTTCGAGCCCATTGGCAGACTCCACAGAGCCATCCGGCAGGTGGAGAAAAACGATCTGGAGGTCCAGGTGCCCATTCCGGAGGGAAACGAAAATGAGCTGACGGATTTGGCCCGGCAGTTCAACCACATGGTGACCACGCTGGCCGCCAACCAGCAGACCCTTCTGGAAAACCAGAAAGCCCTGAACGAAGCGCAGATCCGGATGCTTCAGGCCCAGCTGAATCCCCATTTTCTATGCAACACTCTGGACACCATGAAATGGATCAGCAAGATCAATCAGGTCCCTCAGGTGGCCCTGATGTCCACCAATCTGGCGGATATTCTCCGGGCCTGCATTTCCCCCGCGGAGTTCGTGCCCCTGCGGCAGGAGCTGCTGATCCTGGAGCGGTACATAGAAATACAAAAGATCCGCCTGAGCGACAGCTTCAGCTACGAAGCGGACGTTCCGGAGGATCTGAAGGATTGTATGGTTCCCAAAATGCTGCTGCAGCCTCTGGCGGAGAACGCCATTCTCCACGGTCTTTCCGGCGTGGAGGCCGGACAGCTGCTGGTCACCGCCCGGGCCGATGCGGAATCTCTGCTGGAGATCCGGGTCTGCGACAACGGCAGGGGGCTCCCGCCGGAACTGCTGGGGCCTTACCGGCCCCCGGAAAAGCAAACGGGGCATTTGGGACTATTCAATGTTGACACCATTCTGCGTAAACATTACGGCGAGTGCTTCGGCCTTCGGCTGGAAAACCGCGAGGATGGCCCCGGCGCCTGCGTGGTCGCCAGACTGCCCATAGAGAAAGGAGAATCTTAAATGCTGAAAGTTATGGTCGTAGAGGATGAAGAGTTGATTCGTAAGGGGATCGTGCTGGCCGTGGACTGGGCAAGTCTGGACTGCGTTGTTGTCGGCGAGGCCGCCAATGGGGAAGAAGGTCTGGAAGTGGCCGCAAAATGCAGCCCGGGACTGATCATCACCGACCTGAAAATGCCCAAAATGGACGGTCTTGAAATGCTGGAACGGCTGCGCGAGGCCGGAAACAATGCCTTTGTCATCATCCTGACTGCCTATGACAGCTTCACCTATGCCCAGCAGGCCCTGCGGCTGGGGGCTGTGGATTTCCTGTTGAAACCCTTCCACGACGGCGATCTGGAAAAGGCCGTTCTGAACCTTCAGAACAGGCTGAGCCGTCAGGTGAAGCCGCCCCAGCTGCGGATTCAGGAAATCCGCTCCGGAACGAAGACCCGGTATATTCAGGAAGCCATGGATCTCATCAGCAAAAACTGCGCCGACCCCAACCTCTCCGTCAGCCAGGTAGCTTCTGAGCTGGGCCTCAGCGAGGGACATCTGAGCCATCTCTTCAAAAAGGAGACCGGCACCACCATGGGCAATTACCTGACCCGCTGCCGCATCCAGAAGGCCATGAGTTTGCTGCGGCAGCGGAAGCTGAAGGTCTATGAGGTAGCCGAAGCCTGCGGCTACCGGGATATCACCTATTTCTCCGGCACCTTCAAGAAGCTGGTGGGCATGACCCCCAGCGAGTACCAGAATCAGGTGCCTTAAATCAATCCTCTCTGGTACCGTCGTGGAAGACTTCACAGAAGCGGGCGGCGAAGGAGGGCTCCTCCCCCGCCTCCTCCAGATGGGACAGGTCGCCGAAGCGGGACATGCGGAAGACGGCCTTCCCCTTCCGGCGCTCTTCGGTGGTCAGCTTCGTGACGCTGCTGGTCAGCGCCACCGTATGGTGCCACAGCACCACGGGAGAGCAATCCAGCAGCCGGGACAGAAGAACGCACTCCACACCAAAATGGCAGAAGAAAAAGAGGTTCTCCGTATTGGGCCGTTCCACCCGGTACAGGTGTCCCTCCCGACGGTAGCCGTGGGCTTCCAGAACCCCGTCCAAATTCCGGGTCACGTTCTCATAGACCTCCCGGATGCCGCTGTCCCGGTAGGCCGGGGCCTGAAACCAGTTTGCGGGATCATAGTACATAGGCTCCTCCACCCAGCTTTCCGGCAGAAAATCCCAGCCCATGCCTCTGGGATGGAATGCTTCGGGTGTGGCGTAGCCCTTGTCAAACTCCCGCAGCCAGGGGCAGACCGTGGCCTCGGCCCCCACTTTTTGCAGCGTCAGCGAGGCGGTGTCCCGGGCACGGCCAAGCGGAGATACATAATAGGTACCCATCGGTATTCTTTCCAGCCGCCGGCTCAAAAGCTCTGCTTCCCGCCAGCCCTTTTCCGTTAAAGTATCGTGTTCATAATCCGGCTCCGCATGGCGGACGATGTAAATGTTCATAGTGGAAACTCCCCCTTTTCAGTTGACAGTTAACAATTGACAGTTGACAGTTTGTCCAGCAATATAAGTCCGGCTGAATATTTGAAACGTTCTGCCAGCCCGGAAAAGCACCCTAATTGTCAATTGTCAACTGTCAATTGTCAATTTTATAGACAGGCCGCCGATGACTGTATTATACAGCCACCGGCGGTCTGTTGTAAAGGGGGTCATTCTGCCTGGAATTGGTCGGCCATGATTTTTACATAGGCGCTCAGGTTGTCCGTTTCGGCATTGGGATAGTTTCGGATCACCGCGTAAATGCCATTGAAGTCCTTTTCCTGGAAGGATATGGAGAGGAACTGCGTACCGTCCACGCTATCGCCCGAAACACCGCCGCTTTTATCCTCATACAGATTATAGTCAGAGCCGGCTGTGGAGAGCCCCCATTGGATGGCCTCACTAAAATTCGTGGTGTCCAGCTTCACCACAGCAAACCAGACGTTCACATTTTTCTCCAACATCCAGATGGACGCGGCATAGCCGCCATAGCGAACTTCCCCATCGGCATTCCGGAAGACAACGCCCTCCTTTGGAATATAGGTGGAGTAGCCATAGGTCCGGTAAAGCCGGCAGTCCACCGGGTATTCCTCCCAGCGTTGCTCGGCCTCGATGTAACGGTTCATCATGAATGTGGTCTCCGCGTCCCGGTCGCTGACACCCGTCAGATACCCGGATATTCCTCTGGGCCAACCGCTAAAGGAACCGTACATTGCCCCAAGAATACCCAGCCCCTCCGTCCCGAACGTTGGAGTTTCCATGATACAGACAAACACGCCGGTTTCCGTGCGGAAGAATTCTACGGTTGCCCCATTCGCAAACAGCGCGCCTCTGGCGTTCTGCGTCATATCCCAGTCGGGATTTGCCTCCATCACCCAGTCCCGGAGCGCCTGATCGTCCATTCCGGGCCGGAACAGGACCGTCAGGCGAGTGGGGTACTGCTGATCGTAAAATTTCCGCAGGGCTTCCCGGTTCGTGGTGTCGAGCATGCTGTTCAGGCCGAATTCCTCCAGAGTCTGGTCGGCGCAGACCCATCGGTCCGCCGTCGTGCCGTGATAGTCAATGACCTCATGGACCCAGCCCTCTTTCGGAATATACAGGGAATAGCCGTCACCGATGAAGAGATCCGCGGAAACCGCGAACTCAGCTCCATCCACCCAGAATGCCAAATCATCGCTAGCTTCCCGCATGAGCAGCTCCGGTGTTACTTTCTCGTTATCATTCTGGGATGTGGCATCCGATTCTGTCACCGTGCCCAGGCTTACCCACTGAGTCCAGACGGCATCCGGTTCATCCGTATAGTCCCCTTCCAGGTTCTCCACAGTCCAGCCGTCAGCGCTTCTTTGCAGTCTGGCCCAGAAGCGGTTTCCAATGCCGCCGGAAGCATAGAACACGCCGTCGGCCTTGAGGTGGCTCATCTGGCGTTCATAGTAGATTTCTCCCTTGATCTGCCCGTCAAAGCTGCCCAGCACCAGCCTTGGCAGATCGCCGGTGCCTTCCAATTCCACCACCAGCTCCTCAAGCCCATCGCCGTCCATATCCAGCTTTGTATACCGGGCAGGCTTCGGCGCTTCCTCTGTGCCCATCCACTTTGCCAATACCCCGCAGAATTCGGACACGGTGTAAGAATTGTAAGAATTTGCAAAATCCCCGTTGTAAAACCGGATCCCGTCCCGCAGAACCATTCTCTGCCAGTCGGTTTCCGCATTTTCCTCGTCTGTGGCGGCTGCCTGCAGCGCCATGGTCTCGCCCGTTGTTTCCCTGGCCGCCTTGGATGCCAGGTCACGCATCCCCAGATACCCCGCCCCCAGGATCACCGCCAGCATGGCCGCCGTGGACAGGATCTTCAGAGCGGTGACGACGGGCCGCTTTTTCTTCACGATCCGCAGCCGCCCCTCCCGGAAGGCATCCGCCTGCTGGATATAGCTGCCCTGAATGTCGCCCAGCAGCTTCAGAAGCTCCATTTCCGTCATCGCAAGCCCTCCTTTTCCAGATATGTATCCAGTCTGCCCCGCAGACGGTGGAGCATCGTGCGGATCTTGGTCTGGGAAAATCCCGAATGCTCCGCGATCTCCTGGGTGGATTCCAGATACCAGTACCGGCACAGGAACACATTCCGCTCCGCCACGCTGAGCTGCCCCAGAAAACGCTCCACCGCCGCCAGAGTCTCCCGGCGGATAATGTCGTTCTCCAGACTCCCCGTACCGGAAACGCACTCCGCTAATTCCTCCAGCGCCAGCGTCATCTGCCCGCCGCCCCGCTTGAAGGCCCGGGTCCTGCGCCAGCGGTCAATGGACAGGTTCCGGGTAATACGGCCCAGGAACGCCGAAAAGGGTGCAGGTCTTTTCGGCGGAATGGCGTTCCAGGTGGAATACCAGGTGTCGCTGACACATTCCTCCGCGTCCTCCTGGTTTTCCAGTACATGAAAGGCAATCGAGTGGCAGTAGTGGCCATACTTGGCCGCCGTCTCCCCGATGGCCTGCTCTGAGCGGGAAAAATACAGATCCAGAATCTGCTCGTCCTCCATCTCAGGCACCTCCTTTTTCTGTCTTCACCTATCATAACGCAAAACACGGAGAAATGTTGCGGCTTTTTGAAATCTTTTTGGACGGGACAGAAAAAAATACTGCGTCCCCTTGGATTAGCGAACGCTAATATACGAATAAGGCCGCCGCAGAACGGGGCTTGTCCCGAAAACCTCCGCTTTACAGCGCGGTTCCCTTCTTCGGCACGAAAAACCCGGACATATCCGTATGTTCCAGTTCCAGCAGCTTTCCCTTTCTGTCAATGCCACCGGCATACCCGGTCAGGCTGCCGTTTGTACCGACGACCCGGTGGCAGGGAATGATGATGGATATCTCATTGTGTCCCACCGCGCCGCCGACGGCCTGGGCAGACATTTGAGAAAGCCCCTTCTTTTCCGCAAGCTGCCGCGCGATCTCACCATAGGTCGTAGTCTGCCCGTAGGGAATCCGCAAAAGAATTTCCCACACGGACTGACGGAACGCGGAACCCATGGGGTGCAGCGGCGGCAGGAAGTCCGGCTCTTTCCCGGTAAAATAAATATCCAGCCAATGCCGGGCCTCCGAAAGGATGGGCGTATCCCGGTCAATGCGCTCCGCGGTCAGGTTTCGGGCAAAGTATTTCTGCCCATCGAACCACAGGCCCGTCAGTCCAATTTCATCCGCCGCCAGCAAAATACCGCCCAGCGGGGAATCGTAATGCTGAATGAATGTCATAATCGATTCCTCATTTTTCAGGAACGCAAAATACACCGCCGTCCCCCCTTTGCTTTCTTCAATTACAAATGTGAATCAAGAGTTGACAGCCGCCCCTGTATGTAAAATCTAAAACCATATGCATCTTGAAAAAACAGGAAATCTGACAGGCGAGAGTCAAGCCTTCCCCTGGGAGGGGAAGGTGCCGAGCGAAGCGAGGCGGATGAGGTCGAGACTTCAAGTTATACACCTACCCCGTTTTATCCCTCCGGCCTCAACCTCATCCGGCCTG
>Ga0129316_1000183_pt1 | contig 43118 bp, 36 predicted proteins | sample Cm1ome_2_FD_94429 | JGI IMG/M metagenome (GOLD analysis project Ga0129316, IMG submission 94429) | Eastern black-and-white colobus group fecal microbial communities from Wisconsin, USA - Cm1022B metagenome | ecosystem: Host-associated > Mammals > Digestive system > Large intestine > Fecal...
CCTCCGCCGCCAAGCTTATGGGCTGCCGGATGATGCGTACTTCTTTCTCAAGCTGATCGATGCAAGCAGGCGAGAATATGTCAGGAACCCTGCATCACACAAACTTTTTCATTGAGGCAAAATTCTAACATTTTGCGGCGTATCCGGCAAGCAGAAAAAGCGTTGATTGACAGAGCGGGGGGCGGAGGGTATAATGAGCATATACCTGTTACCGTATGGAGGGAAATGCTGTGAGACAATGTATGGACGCGGAGAATCTGCACCGCAGACTGAAAAAAATCATCGGCCAGGTCCAGGCCATTGACCGGATGATCGACGAGGACGTACCCTGCGAGGATGTGCTTTCGCAGATCAACGCCGCCAAGTCGGCGCTGAACGGCTGCGGCAAAGTCGTTCTGGAGGGCCATATCCAGCACTGTGTCCGGGAAGGCCTGGAGCACGGCGATGCGGAGAAGACCATTGAGAGTTTTACCAAAGCCGTGGAGCGCTTCGCCAATATGCAGTGAGATATTATGGATGGGGCTGTTGCAAAATAGGGCTTTCTGTAGGGGCGGCAACCTGCCGCCCGCTATCTCACGGAATTACGCACTTAATTCTAGCGTTCTGTTCCGAAAGGCAGCGGGCGGCTGGTAGCCGCCCCTACTGGTTTCCTGTTTTGCTACAGTCCCATTTTTTGCTTGACAACATATACCCCTATAGGTATAATATGCCTATACCCCATTGGGTATACGAAAAGGGGGGTTCTTCGTGAAAAGCGTTGTGGAAAAGCTGGAGGCGCTTCTGGAGCTGGGCGGCATCCGGAAGGATATTGTGTTTCTGGCGCTGTCCGGTGCGGCGGTGCTTTGCAGCCTGGTGGGGGTCCAGCCCCTGCCCTTTGATATTGCCTGGGTGGCCATTGTGCTGTGCGGCTTGCCCATTGTGCTGGAAGCGGTCATCGGCCTTGTGACGGCCTTTGACATCAAGGCGGATGTGCTGGTGTCTCTGGCGCTGATTGCCTCAGTCTGCATCGGCGAGACCTTCGCCGCCGGAGAGGTAGCGTTCATCATGCAGCTGGGCGGGTTGATGGAGGAACTGACTGTGGCCCGGGCCAGGGCCGGCATCGAAAAGCTGGTCCACCTGACGCCCCAGACCGCCCGGGTGCTGCGCGGCGGCAGGGAAGAGATCATCCCCGCCGAGCAGGTGAAGCTCGGCGACCGTATTCGGGTGCTTCCCGGCGAGGGGGTCCCCGTGGACGGCGTGATCCGTTCCGGCCAGACCTCCATCAACCAGGCGGTCATGACCGGCGAATCCCTGCCGGTGGATAAGACCGTAGGGGACACCGTATCCAGCGGCACGGTGAATCAGTTCGGTGCCTTTGAAATGGAGGCCACCAAAGTCGGCGAGGACAGCTCCATCCAGCGGATGATCCGCCTGGTGCAGTCGGCGGACGCGGGGAAAGCGAAGATCGTCGGCATTGCCGACCGCTGGGCCACCTGGATCGTGGTCATTGCTCTGACCGCGGCGGTGCTGACCTGGCTTATTTCCGGTCAGATTATCCGGGCCGTGACCATCCTCGTTGTGTTCTGCCCCTGCGCTCTGGTGCTGGCCACGCCCACGGCCATTATGGCCGCCATCGGCAACGCCACCAGGCACGGCTTCCTGGTCCGGGAGGGGGACGCCCTGGAGCGGCTGGCCAAAGCAAAGGTCATTGCTTTTGACAAGACCGGGACCCTGACCTATGGCAGCCCGGAGGTCGTGGCCGTAAGGAGCCTTTCAGAGGCGTTTTCCGAGGATGTGCTTTACCGGCTTGCGGCCTCCGCCGAGCAGCTCTCCGAGCATCCCCTGGGCAGGGCCATTGTGGGCTGCTGTAAGAAAACCGGCGCGGAACTCGGGGCGGCTGAGGATTTCCGGATGATCCCCGGCCGGGGCGTCTGCGCCAAAGTCGAAGGGAAAGCGGTGCTGGCCGGAAATCCGGAGCTGCTGCGGGAGCAGGGTGTTGCCTTTGCTGTGCCCGGGGACGCGGAAGCTGCCCTGAAGCAGGGGTGTACCGTCACCTATGTGGCGGTGGACGGCGCATTTGCCGGATTTATCGCCCTGTCCGATACCCTGCGGGCGGAAAGCGCTGGAACGATTTCCGCTCTGAGCGGTCTGGGCGTCCAGCCGGTCCTGCTTACCGGCGACCATGAAAACGCCGCCAGGACCATTGCCGGCAAGCTGCATATCACAGAAATCCGGTCCAACTGCCTGCCGGAGGACAAGCTGAAATATATCGGAGAATACCAGGCGAAGGGCCTGCCCGTGTGCATGATCGGCGACGGCGTCAACGATGCCCCGGCCCTGAAAAAGGCGGATGTGGGCATTGCCATGGGCGGCGTGGGCAGCGACATCGCCGTGGACGCGGCGGACATTGCGCTGGTTGATGATGAGGTGAAGGAGCTGCCCCATCTGGTGGCCCTGTCCAAGCGGATGATGACCACCATCAAGCTGAACATGACCTTTTCCATGACCCTGAACTTTATCGCCATCACCCTGGCGATCATCGGCACTCTGAACCCCGTGGTCGGGGCTCTGGTACATAACGCAGGCTCTGTGCTTGTGATCACAAACTCGGCGTTTTTATTGAAATGGAGGAAACAATAACGGCTGTCAAAATCATCGGTCTTGTCATCGGCATTCTCATTCTCGGCACGGGTGTTTACTACCTGGTAAAGGAAAAGCAGGACCCGGAGTCCCAAAAGATATATACCATCGTCAGCGTTATCGGCGCGGCGGTGGCCGCGGTCTGCGCGGTGCTGCTGTTCGCCTGAGAAGGCAAAAGGAGCGAATCGGTTTTGGGCCGTTCGCTCCTTTTAGAATTTGTATGGCAATGACTGGCCGGTCAGAGATCATCCTCCAGCATGCGGTAGCCAACGCCGAGTTCATTGACGATGTAGCGCTTTTCGCCGGGCGTCACGCCCATCTTCTTCCGTATGTTTTTCATGTTGACCTGCAGCTTCTTGACGCTGCCATAATCCGAATAGCCCCAGACTGCGCGGATGATTGCGGCATAGGTCAGAACCTTTCCGGCGTGGACAGAGAGACAGGCCAGAATGTTGTATTCCGTCTGGGTCAGATCGATTTCGTCTTTGCCGATAAAGACTTGCCGTTTGTCATAGTCAATCAGCAGATCCTGAAGCCGGTATTTGCCGCTGGGCTTCCCCTCATTTTCCGTCCCCTGCCGGCGACTTCGGAGAACGGCGCGGATACGGGCCAGCAATTCCTCTGTGCCGAAGGGTTTTGTTATATAGTCGTTTGCGCCCAGATCCAGAGCCTCTACCTTGTCCCGTTCGTTGGAGCGGGCGGACAGAACAATGATGGGGGTTGTGTCCGATTCCCGGACCTGCCGGATCAGGTCCAGCCCGTCCCGGTCCGGCAGGCCAAGATCCAGAATGATTAAATCTGGATGGTGTGAAGCATACATCATTATCCCAAGCGTACAGGTTTCAGCACAAATTACCTGATAGTCGCTGGTTTCCAGATTCGCTTTGATAAAACTGCGGATGTTGGCTTCATCCTCTACAATCAGAATCTTATATTTGTTATTGCTCATCGTCACACTCTCTTTCCAGAGAAAAGCGGAATACAGCGCCGCCGCCCATCCTATTTTCTGCGGTGATCTCGCCGCCGTGGGCTTTGATAATAGCGGCACATACCGATAATCCGATCCCCATATTGCTGCGTGTCCCATCCACCGGCGCGGCGGCCCCAGCGAAGCTACCGGTAAAGATTCTGTCCAGCGCTTCCGCCGGAATGCCGCAGCCGTTGTCGGCGACCTCAAATATTGCCTTGTTGTCCGCAAGGGAGACGGACAGGCGCAGCTCCGTCATGCCCTTTGCGTGAAATACGGCGTTTTCCAGAAGATTCAGCAGCACCTGTTCTATCAGAATGGAGTCCATGGGAATATCCACAAAATCATCCGGAATATCGGTGATGACCTTCTGATCCGGATGCTTTTTGGAAAACTTCATAAGCACGGAGTCAATCAGCTCATCCAGGACGGTCGGCGTTTTGACGATGGCGGCCTTGGCGTCGTCGATTCTGGTGACGGACAGCAGATTCTCAACCATGCGGATCAGCCATTCGCTGTCCTCCTGAATTTCCCCCAGCAGCTTCAGCTGCTGGGTCTTGGAAAGCGCGTCATATTTGGAAATAAGCGTGGAGGTGGACCCGTATATGGAGGTAAGGGGCGTGCGCAGGTCGTGGGAGATCGCCCGGAGCAGATTGCCCCGCATGCGCTCTTTTTCGCTTTCCGAGCGCAGCTTCTCCTGCTCCCGCACCCGCAGCATTTCCTGCTCCCGGATCCGAATGTTCAGCGTGCTGGTGGAAATGGCGATTATCAGCATAATGACGGCGGAAAAAATGCTTTCCTCCACAAAAAAATCAAAGGCGTAATATGGATAGGTAAACGCGAAATTCACCGCGAACACGCTGACAATGGCGGAAACAATGCCGCAGCAATACCCGTGGGTCTTCAGTGAAATCAGGAATACGCCGAAAACGAAAATCATGGGAACCAGCGTCTGTGTGGTAAAAATCTTCTGAATCAAAAGATTGACGGCAAAGGAACCACAGAAGACAAGAACCGAAAACAGAATATCTTTTTGCTGTTGGCGACTTTTCATAGCGATCTCTCCCAATATATTTCCCCCATTATACGCCATGGGAAGAGGCACTTCAAGAATTTCTCCCGGAAGACAGGAAACTGCGCCGGTTTCTTTACCAAATCTACACCGCGGATATGGTATGATAAAAAGTATAAAACCCCGGGCCCTGTGAATGACAGGCGGGAGAAGGAGGAGGATTTCGTGGAATACGACAGTAGCGGCGATACGGACAATTGCCCCGATATGGTCTGTTTGTATATGGCATATCTGCGCCCTTTGCTGCGGTATAGGGCATAGGTATGCCGTTTTTTGCGGCATGAACAGAAAATAAAGGAGCTTTGTATGAATTATTTTGGAAGTATTTTCGCAATGGTGGTCTGTGTCGCCATGTCCGCCTATTTCAGCGCGACGGAAACGGCATTCTCTTCTTTGAACAAAACCAGACTGAAGGTTCTGGCCGATGACGGAAACAAGCGGGCGGCGCTGGCGCTCCGGCTTGCCGAGGACTATGACAGGCTGATTTCCACCATTCTGATTGGAAACAACATTGTAAACATCTCCGTCGCGTCCATTGGAACGCTTTTGTTTGTCGAACTCTACGGGGATGCCGGGGCCACGATTTCCACGGTGGTTGTGACGGTGGTCGTCCTGATTTTTGGGGAGATCACACCCAAGAGCATCGCAAAGGACATGCCCGAGCGGTTCGCCATGTTCAGCGCGCCCTTTATCCATCTGTGGATATGGGTGCTGACGCCGCTGAATTTCCTCTTTTCCCAGTGGAAGCGGCTTGTCTCCCATTTCGTTAAGACGGATAACGACGCGAAAATGTCCCATGAGGAATTGCTTCTGTTCATGGAGGACGTGGAACAGGACGGCAGCATTGACGAAAACGAGGGTGAGCTTCTGCGAAACGCGCTGGAGTTCCGGGAGCTGACGGCGGAGGAAATTCTGACGCACCGGATTGAGCTGGAAGCCGTGGACATCAATGAGAGCCATGCGGAAATCGCGCAAGCCTTTACGCAGTCCCGTTTTTCCCGCCTGCTGGTCTATCGGGATACCATTGACCAGATAGTCGGTGTTCTCCATCAGAAGGATTTTTACATCAACGGCAGCATGACAGACCAGCCTATTGCGGAGATTATGACGGAGCCTCTGTTTGTCTATCAGCACACAAAGATCCGGGATATTCTGAAAATGCTCCAGCATAAGAAGTCCCATATCGCCGTGGTTGTGGACGATTTCGGGGGAACGCTGGGCATTGTCACCATGGAGGATATTCTGGAGGAGCTGGTGGGCGAAATCTGGGACGAACACGATGAAGTGGAAGAGGACTTCAAAAAGCTGGGAGAAGACACATACCGGGTGGATTGCTCGGTGAGCCTGGAGGACTTTATGGACTTCTTTGACGTCAAGCTGGAGTCCGACAGTGTTTCTGTGGGCGGCTGGGTCATGGAGCAGTTGAATAGGGTCCCTGTCAAGGGGGAATCCTTCACCGCACAGCATCTGGAGATCACGGTTTCCGAGCTGAGCGCCTACAGAGTATCCGCAATCACGGTAAAGCAATGTGCCGCGGCACAGGAATGTCCGCAGTAGCGGCAGGGAGGAACTATGACGAAGAAATCACAGGATACTGCCGAAGACCGGCGCGGCAATGCCGACTGCCGGAATAGCGGAATGCCCGACAAAAGCATTGTCCGGTACATCGTCCGGGTGGCGCTGCTGCTGATTCTCTTTGTGTGGGCGCTTCTCAATCTGGAAACTGTGGCCCAGGGCTGCGGTAAGGTGCTTGCGCTGTTTTCCCCGTTCCTGATCGGCGGCGGCATTGCGTTCCTCATCAATGTGGTACTCCAGCCGCTGGAGCGCCGCTGGCACAGGGTATTCGGGAAAGCACCCCGGAAACTTGCCAGACCCGTATGCCTCACGCTCAGCACCGCACTGGTGCTTGGTTTCCTGTTTGCCGTCGTTTTTATGATGATTCCGAGCCTGCGGGAATCCGGCGAGGAGTTCATCCGCAATGTTCCGGGGTACACCGAGAAAATCGGGCACTGGTGGTCCGATACCGTTCGTTTCGCACAGCGGTATAATATTGTCCTGCCGGAATACACCATCAATACCGACCTGCTGATCGAAAAAATCACGGCCTTTATCAACAATGAGGGCAGCGGGATCATTACGGTGACGTGGGGAGCGGCGACGTCGATTCTTTCGGGACTGGTGGATGTGCTGCTGGCCTTCGTGTTTGCCCTGTATCTGCTTGCCCAAAAGGAAGTTGTGGCTGCCCATATGAAAAGGCTGGCCGTAACGGTGCTGCCGCAGAGAAAAGCGCAGCGACTCCTGAGCATCGCTGCGCTTACGAACCAGACCTTCACAAACTTTGTCAGTGGACAGCTTACCGAGGCTGTCATTATCGGGGTTCTCTGCCTTTTGGGAATGCTGATTCTGGGAATTCCCTATGCCGGCGCGGTTTCCGCGTTCGTTGCCGTTACCGCGCTGGTACCAATCTTTGGCGCGTGGCTTGGCGGCGGCCTGGGAACGCTTCTGATCCTGCTTGCGAACCCCGTCAAAGCGGTGTGGTTTGTTATCTTCCTGCTGATTTTACAGCAGGTGGAGGGCAATCTGATCTATCCAAAGGTTGTGGGGAAGTCCGTTGGCCTCCCCGGCTTGCTTGTGCTGATGGCCGTCACGGTCGGCGGCGAGGCGTTCGGGATACTGGGAATGCTTTTCGGCGTCCCGGTCTGCGCGGTGCTGTATAGCCTTTACATGGAGTTCATGAAGAAGGCGGACGCGCGGAGCTGAGACGGGTCAGGACGCGCTGACGCCGATCTCGTCCAGCCAGGTGTGGAACTGGGGCAGAACATCTTCCCATTCGGCGGCGTAGGCCGGGTCGCCCCGGTGATCCTCCAGATTCATGACTTCCGTCAGATCGTGGGCCAGCGCCCTGGACAGGACGATGGAGCCGGAGACGTTCAGGTGGCTGCGGTCATAGTAATAATCCTCCAGGTTCAGCCCCAGACGCTGGACTTGGTCATAGGTGCAGTAATTCAGCCAGGGAACCTCACGGGCCTCAAAATAGGCGTGCATTTTGTCTGCGTTGGCGGCATAGACGGCCGCGTCCTGAATTTTCGGCGGGGTAACGGCCACAACCTCAATGCCCTTGCTCCTGCAAAGCTCTATGATTTTGTCATAATACCCGACGCTGAATTCGGAAAAGGTATCCACCGCCTCCGTGTAATCCCAGAGGTCCGGCGTGATGGCCAGGGGTTCCTTCTGATAGCGCTCGTTATTGAACATGGCCCCCTTTTTGAAAGCGGGGTAAGCGGCGTTCACCTGATGGTCCGGCTGGAAGTTTTCTTCCGTCACCTCGCTCCACAGGCTGTGATACCGGAGCATGGGGAACTTCCAGGACAGATAGGACTGGGTATCGTCCACGGCGCAGATTTCCCGGATCATCTGCTCCTTCAGGGCCTTGTCCGGCATACTCTCCACGACCTTCCGGTAGATGCTTTCCTGATTTCTGGGCAGCACATCGTCAAACAGGGAAACGAAGTCGCAGATGACCACACTGGGCGTCTGATATTCCAGGGCGTAGAGCAGCTGGTAGTAGGCCGTCATGGCACAGCGGAAGGTGATTGCGAAGTTATAGCCGGTGATACCCGCCTCCTCATAGGTCACGATAGGGTCATACATGGCATACAGCTCACTGGTGCCAATGCACAGGACGTCGATAGAATCGGGGCTTGCCTGAGAATAGAGGATATTTCTGGTATACAGGTCCTCATTGCCGGACCATCTGTAGTGCAGAATACCTTGCAGCCCGGCAAAGCACAGGGCGAAGAGCAGAATAAAAACGAGAATTCGGATGCAAAACTTTTTCATAAACGCGGCTTCCCCCTAGAATTCCTGATAGATGAAGGAAGAACTGCTGAACTCCGGCCCATAGATGCCAAAGATCACAATGGCGAAGACGGCCAGCAGATAGATGACAAATCGGGTTACTACGTCCTGACGGCAGACGGTTTCCCGGAGCTTCACCTTCCGCTCGTGGAGGATATCCACGGCGATCAGCAGCAGAATGCCCAGATACATCAGCTGGATGTTTTTGCAGTCCAGACCGTAATTGCTCAGCGTACCGTCAAACAGGACGTATATCTGCCGCCAGCTGAAATTCCGGAAAGTCCGCCGCATAAGGGAAAAGGTCTGGGGCAGATCCTTTGCCCGGATGAAGAAGCGGCCGAAGGTCAGGATGAGGAAGGTGCGCAGGGACTGGAAGAGCTTCCAGCTCGCCGCGTTCTCGTTGATATGCAGCCCCGCCCGCACCTTTTTATACCAGGGCCCCAGCAGTACGGCGGTGGAAACAAAGAACGCCTGGTAGCAGCCGTATACCACATAGTTCCAGCCGGTTCCGTGCCAGATGCCCACCAGCACAAAGACGACCACGGAGGCCAGCGTGGCGGAAAACACTTTTTTCAGATAGCTGTTGTGGATCCGTTTGGAGAATTTCATAACAGAGCGGTTCAGCACAATGGGATAGTACAGATACTTCTCCATAAACTCGCCCAGAGACATATGCCAGCGCTGCCAGTATTCCGTAATGCTTCTGGAAACCAGAGGAGCACGAAAATTCTCCGTCAGCGAAATGTCCAGCATTTCGGACAAGCCCATAATCACATCGATGCCGCCGGAAAAATCCGCATAGATCTGGAAGCTGTATAGCACCATGGCCCAGAAAAGGAGGAACCCACCGGCGGCCTCGTCCTTCAGAATGGCCATGACCAGAATGCCGATCCGGTCCGCGATAACTACCTTTTTGATGTAGCCCCACAGGGAACGCTGAAGCCCCTTGGTGATTTTCTCCGCGGAGGGTTGATGCCGGAGTTTGAACTGGGGGGCTGTTTTCTTATAAAGGTTGATGGGGCCCTGGACGATGGACGGGAAATAGGTGATAAAGACGAAGTAGTTCAGGAAATTGCGCTCAGCCGGGTGCTTTTTGTGGTAAATGTCATTGGCGTAGGCAATCATGGTCAGGGTAAAATAGGACAGGCCAATGGGCGAGACCAATTCGCTGACAGCAATGCCCCGTCCCGCGAGAAAATCCTGCAACAGAACAAAGGTGTCCTTAAAGAACTTGAAATAGCACAGGATCGCAAGGGACACAATTACATCCAGCCAAAAGAGCCTGCGCGCCCTGCTTTTCTGATTCGCAAGAACCGCCTTTTCAATGCATAGCCCCGCAAAAAAGGAAATGGCAACGCAGAGCGTGATAATCGCCAGGGATTTCATGCCGGAGGTCGCAACGATAAAGACCAGATTCGCCGCCAGCAGGACAATCCGCTGCCCGTATTTCACGGCCCCGGCCCCATAGTAGAGCACCGCCACTGCTAGGGCAAAGACCACATAGGTTAACGACTTCAGTTCCATTTAACGCCCGGCCAGCTTGCTTTCCACCAGGGCGCAGATGGCGTCCAGATCGTTCAGGTTCTCGGGCTCAATGTCGTCGGCATCGATGTCGATGTCAAATTCATCCATCAGGGAGGTGACGATCTGGATCACGTCGAAGGACTCCAGAATGCTGTCGTCGATCAGGCCGGTCTCCCGCGTAAAGTCCACGTCGGGCCGGACGGATGTCAGTACTTCCAGAATGTGTTCTCTCATAGCTTTATTTCTCCTTTATGTACAGCTGCTTCAGCAGAGTTCTGTCAATTTTTCCGTTGAGATTGATGGGCATTTCCTCCAGGGCGACAAACCGGTTGGGGAGCATATAGCCGGGCAGCTTTTCCTTCAGCGCCTCGGTCAGTTCTCTGGTGTCCCTGTCCCCCTCGAAGAGAGCCACGATTTTCTGGGTGCTGTGTTCGTACAGGCAGCAGCCTCTGCGGACGCCGGGCACGGCGCTGAGGGCCGCCTCAATCTCGCCCAGCTCGATGCGGTGGCCCATGTGCTTGATCTGGGAGTCCTTCCGGGCCATAAAGACAATCTCGCCGTAGGCGTTGTATTTTCCCAGGTCGCCGGTGCGGTAGATCCGTTCGTAGTAATTCTTCTGCAGGGGGTTGCGGACAAAGGCCTCGGCGGTTTTTTCCGGGTTGTTGAAATAGCCGTGGGCCAGAGAGCAGCCCCGGACGCAGATTTCGCCAATGGTGTCCTTTTCGGTAACAAGGGTATCACCGTCCAGCAGCAGAACCTCCGTATTGTTGCAGGCAAAGCCGATGGGAATCGGCTCGGAATCCTCAAATTCCCGCTCAATTTTATAATAGGTGCAGTCGCCGGTGGCCTCCGTAGGGCCGTACAGGTTGGCGTATCTGACCTCCGGCAGGGCGGTGCGCCACATATTGAACTGCTTCGTGGGCATGACCTCTCCCAGAAACATGACCTTTTTCAGATATTCCGGCTTCTCCTTGTCCAGAGCCCGGAAATTGACAATCATGCACAGGGCGGAGGGCACCCAGTCGATGCAGGTAATCCGCTTTTCATTCAGGTAGTGAACCAGCTTTTTTGGCAGGGAGAAGTATTTCTTCGGAACAATGTGCATGGTCGCGCCGCAGCGCAGCGTGGCGTAGATATCCTTGACGGAGGCATCGAAGTAGAAGGGGGTCTGGTTGGCGAAAACCTCGTTCTCGTCAAATTCAAAGGTCTCGCACCACCATTCCGTGAAGTTGATCACGGACCGGTGGCTTACCAGAACGCCCTTTGGCACGCCGGTGGAGCCGGAGGTGAAAATGGCATACACGGGATCTGTGTCGATGGACCGGCGCTGCCGGGCCTGAATCTCGTCCAGCCGGACGACGAAGCGCGCCTTGAAGTCCTCAATATAGAATACGGTGCAATCCTTTTTTACGGCCTCAGGGATCTCGTCCCCTCTGCGGGCCAGCAGGGTTTTGGCTCCCAGCGTGTCGATAATCAGCTTTACCCGCTCATAGGGCATCTGGATGTCAATGGGCACATAAAAGCCGCCGGTGTAGGCGACGCCCAGAAAAGCCTCGATGACCTCTACGCTCTTGTTCATATAGACCAGCACAGGCGTGCCGATCTGCACATGGTCCAGCAGACCCCCGGCAATGGCCAGGGCGCTTTCCTTCAATCCGGAAAAGGTGATTTCCCGGTTTTCATCGCAATAGGCCGTCTTACTGCCGTATTTTCGTTCGGTGATCTCCAGGTAATCCACGATGTTTTTGATCATGCTTCTGTTTCCTCCTTGTACGCGGCGGAAGAAAATGTCCGTTGCTCCTCCGAAAGCGGAGAAACGGTAGCTTTTTCCAATTTTCCACGGTCGATTGTACCACAGCTTTCCCCAAATGGCAAGGCCCTTATGGAATTCTCGACAGGGTATCGCGAGACAATTCCAGATCGCTTGCGCTCAGCTCCTGCCGGTTTCATCAGAGGTCCCTCAGGGCAGAATCAAACCGTTTTGGAAGGAAGCTGCCCTGTGCGCTGGGGCTGATCTGACAATGACTGCCGGAAGTATGTTTTCGGCCGGGGAAAAGGTGAGCGGCCGGGGCCTTTGACAATCGGAAAAGCGCCAGAGAACGTTTTTTCGTTCCCTGGCGTTTTTGTGTTCAACTCTGCGTTCCGGCCGCGTTTTCCTGCCGGAAGGTTTCCATTTTTTCCTGAATCACCGTGTCCGGGGTGTCTGTGAGAACATAGCGCGTCACGAAGCCTCCCCATGCGTCGTCGAAGCCCACGTATTCGATCTCCGTCAGGTTCCCCTGCCCGTCAAAGCGGTAGGTGTAGCGGATAAGGGGATTGTCGCCGGCGGTCTGGGAGTAGCTGTGGAGGAAGGTGATCTCCCGGTCGGAGATGACGCTCTGGCCCTTGGGGAAATAGATGCTTTCGTAGGGCTGATGGTAGTAGCTGTAGTCGTACCAGAGGCCATACTGGATGTCCGCGGCGGCCTGAATACAGGTATGGCTGTAGCTGCCCGCGTTGTTGTAGTAGGATTCGGCCAGCTCACCGTTATACTGCCAGAATTCCTCGGTGAGAACCATGTCCTCCGGCGTGAAGATGCTGCCGGACTCGAACTTCCGCGCGTGGTAATTGCCGCTTTTCAGCTTTTCCAGGGCGGCGTCAATCCGGGCCATGGCCGCTTCGCCGCCTTCACCGTGGATGCCGCCGGTGGGGTTGATGGCAAACTCGGCGTACTGGATGATGCTCTCTTCACCGTTGTAAAACCGGGTGCCGATCCGGTAGACGCCGGATTCCAGACTGCCGTAGGTATTTGACCAGTCCAGCTGGAGACACTGGCCCTGCCCGCTGAGCGGACTCAGCGTAACGCCGAAGGGGAAGGTTACATCCTCTCCAAGGAGCCGCTGCCAGTTGCTTCCCGTGCGTTTTTCCATCCAGTAGTTGGAATCTGCGGTGTAGTTCCCGACGCCGATGCCCAGCCAGTTAAACCAGACCTTGCCGCCGGTTGGCTCCAGCAGATCGTCCTCTACCAGAAAGCCAATATTCCAGGGGGACTTTTCCTGGGCGGTAAAGGGGTCCTCGTAGTCCAGAGAATCGATCTCGTGAATGTAGCTGCTGCAGCTCATCTGCCCCAGGAGCAGCACCTCCAGCCGGTCGTGGGAAAGAACCGTGCCCGCGGCGTCCGTGACCAACCGGTCCACGGAGGCCAGATTTCCGGAGGCATCGAAGCGGTAGCTGTCGCTGCCGTAGTAAGCGGTCCCGTTGCTGTCCGCCCAGACGGTGCGGAAGGAAACCTCCCGGTCGCTGATGACGCTTTGCCCCTCGGGGAACAGAATCCTGCGGTCCTCCTCAAGCTGGAATGGGTCGATCCACTGCTGGGAAATGCGGTTCAGATCCCAGACATCCGGCTCGGTAATCAGACTGGAAGCGGGGAATTCTCCGGCAAAATAGTCTGTGCGCGCCTTTTGCCCGTCAAGGGTGATCCGGGAGACCGGGGAGAGCTCGTCGTTCAGAAGGTTCTTTTCACTGCGGAGCAGGGAGTAGGTGGGGCGCAGCTTCAGAGCCTTCAGGGCATCCTTGCAGCGCAGCAGCGCCGCCTCCTGAGCGCTGGGGAGCGCTTCCCGGTAGATGTGGAAGGGCGCGTAGAAGGTGCCGGACTGGCTGTCGCCCGCCAGGGTCATGACGATCCTATAGTCCCCGGCGCTGAGACTGCCGTACTCCAGAGACCAGTTCATTTCCAGGGACTCGTAAGTCTTTTGCTTGGCTCTGGATCCGGCGAAGCCTGTGTTCAGGGAGACAAAATCCGTATTGTCGGAAATGGCAGGAAGCGCTTCCCACTGTTGACCGTTCCAGCGCTCCAGGGCGGAATCCGCAATGCGAAGAGAATCCGAAACCCGGCAGAATCGCTCCTCAATTTCCAGCAGCAGCGTGCCGCCTGTGGTGGTGACATGGGAGACGGTGGGGGTAATGCCCCAGTCCGGGTTTGCGTCACACTCTGGCAGTGCCGCGGGGGTGAAGATTTCCGGCGTCTCCCGGCTGCTCTGAATGAGGTCGGCTTCCGGGTCCTCCCGCTTGTCCACCGGGTTTGTGCCCAGGCAGACGGCCACAAAGGCAATGGCGAGAATGCCCAGAAGGCTGGCCCAGAAGGCGGGCTTTTTGTAGCTGAGCACGGATTTGATCCGGTATTTCACGCTGACCTCGCCAAAGGCCACGGGGCAGGCGGCATAGTGGACTTTGCGGGTGCTGCAGTCCAGAAGAGCGGCGGAATAGGCCTTTCGCTCCGGCAGATCCATGAACTGCACGACCCGCTCGTCGCAGGCCATTTCGATATCCTTGCACAGCAGCACATAGCTGATCCAGACCAGAGGATTGAACCAGTGCAGCACCAGGGCCAGAAAGCCGATGAGCTTGATCCAGTGGTCCCCCTTGTCCAGATGGGTCCGCTCGTGGGACAGGATCTGCTGCCGGGTGTTCTCGCTGACCCCGGCGGGGATGTAAATTTTCGGTTTCAGAAAGCCCAGTACAAAGGCGGTGTCCAGCCCCTCGCATTCCCAGCCGCCCCGGACCTTCCGGGCGTTTTTCACCTGACGGCGCAGATGGATGTAGGAGCACAGACTTACCAGCACCAGAACCGAGGCAATGGCCGCCCACAGGGGCAGAAGAAATTTTTGCGGTGCCTCGCTGTTGGGCAGGGAGATGGCGGGCGGCTGTAAGCTGAATTTGCTTTGCAGGGGGACGGGCAGCAGCAGCCGCAGTCCGGCCACCATCCAGAGTATGCAGATGTATTTTTTAGGGGTCCCGCGCAGCACCAGCCGGAGAATAAGCACTGCCAGAATCACGATGCTGCCGCTGACACTGGCGGTAAGCAGGCTGGAAAGAAAGACGTCCATGGCTTATTCCTCCTCGTAGCTGTTTATCAGATCCCGCAACTGGTCCCGGTCCTGCTTTGTCAGCTGCTTGCTGTGGGAAAAGGCGGCGATAAAGGCGGGAACGGACCCTTCAAAGGTCTCGTCCACCATCTGGCGCAGCCGGGACCGCTGAACCTCCTGCTTGGAAACAAGACTGGTGACCGTAGCGTTTTCGTTTTTCAGTATACCCCGCTCTGCCAAGCGGCGCAGTACCGTATAGGTGGTGGCTTTGGACCAGCCCAGGTTTTCCCTGCACAGGTGCGCCAGATGGGTGGAGTTGATGGGTTCATACTCCCAGAGCAGCAGACAGAATCGGTACTCGCTCTCGAAGATTTTCGGGGTCTCCATAATCACACGCTCCTTTTTATTGAAAGAGGGCCGCGTCCTGCCCGTTGCAGGTGATGTTCTGGCCGCCGTAGATGCGGAAGACGGGGGCTGTGATGCCGTTTTCCTTGCTCCATTCATCTCCCAGGTCCCGAAAGGTATTGCCGTCTACCCGGACGTTGACGCAGTTCGTGAACTCCACGCCGCCTACGCTGCAATCGTGGATCAGGTTGTTGATGATCTGCATATCCATACAGCTGTCGCCAATGACGCCCAGAGTGCCGCAGCCGTAGAGGTCGCAGTCCTCGGCCAGCACGTTCTGGCAGTTCTGGAAGTGCAGCACGCCGCCCATGCAGGAGCCGGGCTCCTGGGTGTGGCCCAGAGTGATATGGGTAACGTAGATATTGGAGCAGTTCTCAAAGGTCAGCACGTCCGCGTACCGGGGCACGCAGGAGAGCACCTTGTCCGTGGCATTTTCGCCGGAGCCCCGGACGGTCAGATTGGAGAGATTCTGAATGACCAGCTCCGGACCGTCGAAGGGGTCATCCCAGCGGTAGTAGTCCCCGTCGGACTTGCCGTAATTGGAGGCGGCACTGAAATCGATCAGATCCGCGTCCACAATGATCTCCGTATCGGGGGCCAGCGCAGCCAGAAATTCGTCGGCGGTGGATACATGGACGGTTGCTTGGGTTCCTGTGATGACCGGCTGGGCCGCACCGGGCTGGGCGGATGTGTGGGGGTCGTTCTCTTCAACGGGAACAGCATCTATGGTGGTCGCAGGTTCGGTCTCCGGTTCCGGCTCGGTTTCGGGGGCGGCGGTCTGTGTGGGAAGGGTGGGCGGCGCCGCGGTGGTTTCCGGTGCGGCTTGTCCGCCGCCGCAGCCGCAGAGCAGGGCGGTCAGCATGGCAAAAGTCAGCAGGGAACAGGTCAGTCGTTTCATGGAAAATCATCCTTTCTTGTCTGCAATAAGATTTAATGCATTAGACCTTTCTGAAAGGAGTTTAACATATTAGACCTCCTCTGTCAAGAGGTTTGGAAAATCTTAAGAAATGGAACGCAGCGATTTTGCCTTTTGGATCATAAAAACTGCCCCACCAAAAGGCAGGGCAGTTGACAAAATAGGGATTCCGGGGTATAGTATAGACACAAAGGGTGCTGCCAGTAGGACGGCTCCCCAGATGGATCAAAAGGAAGTAATCGCGTCTGTGAGAGGTCGGCGATTACTTCTTTTTGTTATTATCGTTAGCCTGGATAACCAAGGCAATGATAGTGGCAATGACCATGCAGAACTCAAAGAGTCCTTCCCATGTAACCATAACCATCCCCCCTCTCTATGATAGATCGGGGGTAAAAAGAAGCGTACTACCCCCGAAAGAAATCAATTCAGGGGAACCGCCTACCGGGGTACTGACAGCACCATGCCTACAGTAGCACAGAATGCGACAGATTGCAAGTAAAAGAGCGGAAGAATCGATAGAATTCCGCAGATTGACAAATATATGGCATTTGATATATAATACCCACTAACTCAGTAAGCAATAGAGGTAGAAACACTTGGAGCGAGAGATCACAGTTTCCCGGTTGGAGCGGCTGGAAAAGCCGGGAATTTCCGTGCGCTGTCCCCGCAGGACCCGCAGATCCCGGCGCGGGTTTTCGGAGGCGCGGAAAAACGTGAATCCGGACACGGTCATTGCCTGTAAGCAGAAAAATGTCACCCACCATTTTTGGACACCCCGGACAACGGGGACGCGGAATAGGAGGCTATTTATGAAATTGCTTTTCAAGCAGCGCTTGTTCTCTTGGCTGGACAGCTATGATATCTATGACGAGGTCGGAAACACGGTGTACACCGTGAAGGGGCAACTCTCCTGGGGCCACTGCCTGAAAATATTCGATGCCCGGAATCGGGAGGTCGGCACGGTGAAGGAGAAGATATTCACCTGGCGGCCCCAGTTTGAGATGTACCTGGGAGACCGGTATGTGGGCTGCATCCGTAAGGAATTTACCCTTTTCCGGCCTCAATTTACTGTGGATTGCAGCGGCTGGCAGGTCCAGGGCGAGATATTTGAGTGGGATTATACGGTCCTGGATGCCGCGCTTCGGCAGGTCGCCACGGTGTCTAAGGAGGTCCTGCACTGGACGGATACCTATGTGCTGGATATAGCGGACAGCGCCGACGCCCTGGGCGTGCTGATGCTGGTTCTGGCCATTGACGCGGAGAAGTGCTCCAGAGGGAACGGATAAAGAAACATCGGCACCCTGAAAAAGGGCGCGCAGTCCCGGCCTTTGGAAAGCGGACAAAGGGAAGCACAATAGCGGAGATTCCGGCATTGAATAAGTGAAAATCAGCCCGCCGCTTCAAAACGCGGCGGGCTGATTCAGCATGCTTTATTCTGCGGCTTCCGTTAGCCGCCGGGCCATGCGCAGGACCCTCGTTGCGTTCAGCTCCAGCTGGTAGCGGGGGAGCTCACCGGAGCGGACCATGGCCATACAGCGGTCGTAATCCGCTTTGCTGCCGGGCATGAACAGGTCGCCTCCGGCCAGCGCTACCTTTCCGGCGTTGGGCATGGGGTAGCGCTTGCTGTTGTACATCAGGCTGCCGCCGACCACCCAGTCTGTCATGACAATGCCCTGAAAGCCGAATTCCCCCCGGAGGATGTCCTCTGTAAGCTCCCGGCTTTCAGAGGTATGGACACCGTTGATCAGGTTATAGGAGGTCATAACGGCGCAGGGCTGGCTTTCCCGGACGCACAGGCCAAAGCCCTTCAGATAGATTTCCCGCAGGGCCCGCTGGGACACGTTGCTGTTGTTATTGTAGCGGTTGGTCTCCTGATTGTTGGCGGCGAAGTGCTTGATGGTGACGCCGCGGCCCGGATGCTTCTGCACGCCACGGGTGATGGCAGCCGCCGTCAGACCGCTGACCAGGGGATCCTCGGAGAAGTATTCAAAATTCCGGCCGCAGAGAATGCTCCTGTGGATATTCAGGGCAGGGGCCAGCCACAGGTGGATGCCGAAGCGCTCCATCTCGTCACCCACGATGTCGCCGCAGCTCTCCGCCAGGGACAGGCTGAAGCTCTGTGCTATGGCTGTGCCGATGGGGATGGCGGTGGCGTAGCGGTGCTTGACCACGGCGCCCTTGGGCAGCTTTTTCTGCCTGCGCATAGAGGAACGCACCGGGGCGGGCAGAAGATCGATCATGGTGGGCAGCATGGCGCTGCTCAGGCTGTGGGCGCCTTTTTTATCCTCATAGTAATCCCGGGCCAGGCGGACGCCGGCGGGACCGTCGGCCATGATGATGGCGGGGAAGCCTTTGGCTTTCAACTGGGAGGTGGTCTCTCCGGCAGTGCCGGGGATGGCAAAACCGGAATCGCCCACCACACTGGAACGGTCCTTCAGCTTGAAGCCGCCGATGTTCAGAAATACCAGCTCTTCATCCGTCAGTGCCTGAACCATGGGGTCCGGCCGCAGAGTCCTGGTATCGGAAAGGGTTTTTGTGGGGATGGACCCGGCGTCCAGTACATAGACAGGCAGCCCTTCGGGAACGGGCTCAGGGCCTTCCGGCTTCCAGTCGGAGAAGTCCGGCTTGCCCAGCAGATCCCTGGCCTGTAAGGTCACCACCTCATGGGTCAGCCGCAGCAGGGCCATGGGCCTGCACTTCCGGGAGGAATTGCCGCAGCGCAGCACATAGTCACCCTTTTCCAGAACGTAGGCGCTGCGTGCCTCATCAAAGGACGCCAGATCCGACATTTTGAAGCGCAGTTCCATGCGGCAGCTCTCGCCGGGTGCCAGCTCCCGGGTCTTGCCGTAGGCGGCCAGGGCCTGCGCGGGCTGATCCAGCGCGCCCCAGGGACTGGAAAGATACAGCTGCACCACTTCCTTGCCGGAAAACGCGCCGGTATTGCGCACCTGAGCGCTGACGGTGACCTGCTCGCCTGCCAGAGTCACAGCCCCCGGCTCCAGCCGGAAATCCGTGTAGCCCAGACCAAAGCCAAAGGGAAACAGGGGCTTTACATGGGCCGCGTCATAGTAGCGGTAGCCCACATAGATGCCCTCTTTATAGTGGGTCTCTTCTTTTTCACCGAACTCCGCCTGGGGGCAGAAGTCGCCGCCGCGTACCCAGGAGGTCGTCAGCTTGCCGCTGGGGTAGGCTTCGCCCAGCAGAATATCCGACAGGACCGCGCCGGTCTGCACGCCCAGCTGGGACAGCAGAAGAATATCGTCCACATCCTGGACAACGGGGGACAGGTCTACAGGGCCGCCCACGTTCAGAACCAGAAGGAACACCGGGTACAGTTCCTGCAATGCCAGAATATCCCGCTTTTCGCTTTCACTGAGCAGCACATCCCCGGGGACAACCTTCCGGTCGCTGCCCTCGCCGGAAATCCGGGAGAGAACGTAAACGGCCGTGTTGCACCGCTGCTCCAGAGGAATCTCATACTCCGGCTCCGGCATGACGGCGCCCATGCCCTCGATCAACGGCGAGGTGCGGTGCTTCCGGGCGTCCGCTCTGATCTTTTTGAGAAAAGCGGCGTAGGCATCCTTCCGGACGGCATCATAGCGGTCCAGCCAGTCTTTGGTCAAAATCTGAAAACCTGCCCGGGAAAGGCTTTCCTCAATATTGAGGAAAGAACGGGAATTCACCTCGCCGGAACCGGTGCCGCCCTTGACCGTATGCCGCGCGCCGCTGCCGTAAAGCGCGATTTCACAGGGGCCCGGAAGGGGCAGTTTCCCGCTGCGCTTCAGAAACAGGGTGCATTCCGGCGCCAAAGCGCGAAGCTGCTCCAGATGCTGCCGTTCGTAGTCCAAAAGCTGATTTTCCATACAGAGTCCTCCTTTGCGGCCTTCCTTTTTCTCCATTATAGCAGAAATTCCAAAAGACGCAATGCGGAAATGGGAAATTTTCTGTGAATTGCACAGAACCCAAAAAGGCAAGCGCTGCGAGACACCGAAATATTTCTCAGGAAATTTGCACTTTTCCGAAAAATAAGGTTGAATTCTGATTGCAGGCGTGTTATGATATCTTTGTATCGATATGGGCGTATTATGCGCCGCGGATACCCCCTCCGCAAAACAGACGGAGGGTATGTTCCCGGGAACGTTCCCGGGGAGGAAGACGCAGGGGGCATTCCCCAAAAAGGAGTAAAAAATATGGCAACACCACGTACCATTGCCGTTGCCGGCAAAGGCGGCGTCGGCAAGACCACAACCTGCGGCATGATCATTGACTACCTTTGCCGCCAGAAAAAGGGCCCCATCCTGGTGGTGGACGCCGATGCCAATTCCAACCTCAACGAGGTTTTGGGCGTAGAGGCCGATGTGACACTGGGACAGATCCGGGAAGAGATGGCCCACGCCGAGCAGACCGGCTCCATTCCGGCCGGCATGACCAAGGCGGATTACGCCGAAATGCAGTTCAACAATGCCCTTATTGAAGAAGACGACTTCGATATGCTGGTCATGGGCCGCACCCAGGGCAAGGGCTGCTACTGCTATGTCAACGGCGTTCTGAAGACCCAGGTGGACAAGTACGCAAAGAATTACGCTTACGTTGTTATGGATAACGAGGCCGGTCTGGAGCATGTGGCCCGGGGGACGCTCCCCAAGGTGGACGTCATGCTGCTGGTTTCCGACTGTTCCCGCAGAGGCATTCAGGCTGTGGCCCGAATCGCGGAAATGATCGAGGAGATGAACCTGAATCCCGGCCAGATGGGTCTGATTGTCAACCGCGCGCCCGGCGGCGTGCTGGAACCCGGCGTTCAGGAGGAGATCGATCGTCATGGGCTGAAGCTCTTCGGCGTTCTGCCTCAGGACGATGGCGTTTACCGCTGCGACTGCAACGGCGAACCTTCCGCCAAGCTGCCCGATGATTCTCCCATGAAGGCCGCCGTCGGCCGCCTGATGCAGAATCTGGGCCTGTAAACAGACATGGATACTCGAAGCAAATGCTTCTTTTATCATTCATAATCTATTAAGGGGGATATTGTAATGTCTTTCGAACCTAAGAAGCAGCCCTACCGCGGCAAGATCAATGCCGTGACCCTGGGCACCGGTGATAAGGCAGTTGTCATCGGCGGCCAGAATGTGCTGCCTTTCTACACCTTCGATGCGCCCATTGAGCACGCGCCGAAGATCGGTGTCGAGATCTCTGACCTGGCCAGCGAGTGGAAGTCCGCCGGCCTGAGCGAGTTCTACGCCGGCTGCACCACCATGGTTGACTACGCCAGGAAGGCGGAGACCATGGAAGGCGCCGATTTTCTGTGCCTGCACTTTGAGTCTGCCGATCCCAACGGTGTGAACCGCTCCGTTGCCGACTGCGTGGCCGACGCCAAGGCTGTTGCCGATGCCGTGTCCATGCCTATCGTCATCATGGGCTGCAAGAACATCGAGAAGGACGGCGAGCTGTTCAGCAAGATCGCTGAGGCTCTGCAGGGCAAGAACATTCTGGTTCTGTCCGCCCGCAGCGAGGACTACAAGACCGTCGGCGCTTCCGTCGCTCTGGCTTACGGCCAGAAGGTTGGCGCTGAGACCGCTGACGACATCAACCTGGCCAAGCAGCTGAACATCATGCTGAAGGGCCTGACCGTTTCTCCTGAGTCCATCGTGATGAACGTCGGTACCGCCGCCGTTGGCTACGGCTATGAGTACGTGGCCTCCACCCTGGACCGCGTCCGTCTGGCCGCTCTGGATCAGTCCGATGCCGACCTGCAGATGCCCATCATCGCTCCTGTCTCTCCCGACAGCTGGGGCGTGAAGGAGTCCACCGCTTCCGCAGAAGATGAACCCGCCTGGGGCGATCAGGAAGAGCGCGCGATCGGCATGGAAGTTGCCACCGCCTCCGCTGACCTGACCGGCGGCGCCGACGCTGTTATCATGCGTCATCCCGCTGCTGTCGCGACCATCAAGAAGTTCATCAACGAGCTTGTTTAAGCGGAAGGAGGATACATATCATGGCTTTGAAAGGTCTGGACATTTTTAAGCTGTCTCCCAAGAAGAACTGTAAGGAGTGCGGCAGCCCCACCTGTATGGCATTCTGCATGAAGGTGGCTCAGGGCGCTATTTCCATTGATAAGTGCCCCTACTTCTCTGACGACGCAAAGGCAATGCTGAACGAGGCCACTGCCCCCGCTATGAAGACCATTACCTTCGGTAAGGATCACAAGCTGGGCGGCGAGACCGTCATGTTCCGTCATGAGAAGACCCTGGTCAACAAGAACCTGTACTCCGTGCCCGTTTCCACCTCTATGACCGAGGCGGAGGTCGACAAGAAGCTGGCCGACATGGCCAAGGTCGACTACGAGCGTATCGGCGAGCGGATGTATGTGGAGACCATTTTCGTCCGCAACGAGGGCACCGATGCCGCCGCTTACGCCGCGCTGGCTCAGAAGGCACTGGCTACCGGCCGGGACCTGATTCTGGAGTGCTGGGATGTGGAGTGCGCCAAGGCCGCTCTGGCTGCCGTGAAGGACTCCAAGCCCATCCTGGACGGCGCTACCCCCGCCAACTGGGAGGCTATGAACGAGGTCGCCAAGGAGAATGGCGTTGTTCTGGGCGTTTGGGCTGAGAACATCTCCGATCTGTATGACACCGTGAAGAAGCTGGAAGCCGCCGGCAACAAGAACCTGATTCTGGATGTCACCGGCAAGACCGGTAAGGAGACCCTGGCCAACGCCGTTCTGGTCCGCCGCACCGCCATCAAGGACGGCGACCGCAGCTTCGGCTATCCCTCCATCGTGAACCTGAGCAAGATCTGCGGCGGCGACATGCACATGGAGACCGCTTATGCTGCCATGTTCACCGAGAAGTACGCTTCCATCATTGTTCTGGACAACATGACCTACGCCCAGGCTCTGCCTCTGTACGGCCTGCGTCAGAACATCTTCACCGATCCCCAGAAGCCCATGAAGGTGGAGTCCAAGATCTACCCCCTGAACGGCGCCGATGAGAACAGCCCCTGCGCGCTGACCGTTGACTTCGCTCTGACCTACTTCCTGGTTTCCGGCGAACTGGAGCGTTCCAACCAGCCTGTGAACCTGATTATCACCGATGCCTCCGGTATGTCCGTTCTGACTGCCTGGGCTGCCGGTAAGTTCTCCTCCACCTCCGTGAAGAAGACCTTCGCCGATCTGGACATCGAGAACAAGATCAAGAACCGTACCCTGATCATCCCCGGCAAGGTCGCCGTTATGAAGGGTGAGATTGCCGAGAAGCTGCCCGGCTGGAACGTGGTCGTCGGTCCTACCGAGGCCGTTCAGCTGCCCAAGTACATGAAGGATAAGGAGTACGAGGCCGCTGCCGCCGCCGCTGCCGCCGAGGCCGCCGCCAAGGCCGCTTCCGCACCCAAGGAAGAGGTCAAGGAGCTGTCCTTCGAGGAGCTGCTGGCTACCAAGGTGCCCGCCATCGAGAAGGTGGACATGGGTGTCAAATACAAGGGCTACAACCCCGAGTCCAAGACCTTCGTCACCATCGGCGAGCGGATCCACTGCATCTCCCCGGTTATCCGCAAGGCAATGGACGAGCGGGATCCCGCGCCTATCCTGAAGCGTGCCGCTGAGCAGATTGCTGCCGGCGCTACTTACCTGGACGTCAACATCGGACCTGCCGAGAAGGATGGTCCCGAGCGTATGATGTGGGCCGTCAAGCTGCTGCAGGAGAACTTCGACAACGTGCCTCTGGCTCTGGATACCGCCAACAAGAAGGCTATCGAGGCCGGTATCAAGGTTTACAACCGGACCAACGGCAAGCCCATCGTCAACTCCGCTGACGCCGGCTCCCGTATCTCCTACATCGACCTGGCCGCTGCCAACGATGCGATCTGTATCGCTCTGTGCTCTGCCGACGGCATCGCCAAGGACAACGAGGAGCGCATGAAGCACTGCCACAATATGCTGGAGCGCGGCATGGGCCTGGGCATGGATGCTACCGACCTGTGGTTCGACCCCCTGTTCCTGGTCGTCAAGGGTATGCAGGACAAGCAGATGGACGTTCTGAACGCCATCAAGATGTTCGCCGACGAGGGCCTGAAGTCCACCGGCGGTCTGTCCAACAACTCCAACGGCGCACCCAAGACTCTGCGGCCCATCATGGACTCCGCTCTGGTCGCCATGGCTATGATGCAGGGCCTGACCTCCGCTATCGTCAACCCCTGCGACCTGCGCCTGATGGAAACCATCAAGTCCTGCGATATCTTCAAGAACCACGTTCTGTACTCCGACTCCTATCTGGAGCTGTAAAAGCGGCGTGATTCGCGTGTAACTTTCCCGGCGGGGGAGGGGCTTTCCCTCCTCCGCCTGTTTTGCGTTTCCGGCAAACTGCGGCTCTCATAATTGACAGTTAGGGTGCCCCATACGGGACGGATTTGAATCCGTATTGTGAATTGTCAATTCCTTTCCGCGGCAAGTGCCGATTTGTCAAACAAAACCCCGGTGCGGGCGGCAGAAAACGTTCTGCCGCCCGCACTGTGACTTTGAAAAGTCTCAACTTCTGCCGGGATATCCGAAAAAAATCCGCAGGGGCTGCAAATCTGCTGCCCCTGCGGGTAAAATCTTTTATCCCCGGATCCTCGGCAGGTTCCAGCGGAAGCGGGCGGCCAGGCAACGCAGGGCGATGACCAGACAGAAGCCCAAAAGCATGGAGGCCCGTTCCCCAAAGCCCAGGCACAGCACCATCAGGATACCCCCGGCAATGGCGGCTACGGCATAGACATGCTTGAGAAAAATGTCCGGGATTCGGCTTGCCAGCACGTCCCGCAGGGTGCCGCCGCCCACGGCGGTGAGAAAACCCAGAAAGACCAGCAGAAAACCGTTGCTTTCGTACCCGCACTGGATGCCTACCATAATGCCGTCTACGGTAAAGGCGGCAAGGCCAAGAGTATCGAACCAGAAGAGCATCCGGTCATATACCGGCCCTGCCCATTTTGGCATTTTCTTGTGCAGATAGCAGAGAATGAACACAATCACGGCCACAATGGCGGCTATGCTGACATACAGAGGGTTCCGGAACATATTTGGCGGGATATTCCCCACCACCAGATCCCGCATAACGCCGCCGCCGCAGGCCGTGGTGACAGCCAGAACGATGATGCCGAAAAGATCCATCTTCTTTTCCACACCAATCAGCGCACCGGATATGGCAAAGGCGATGGTACCGATGAGATCAAAGAGAATTACGAGTGATTCCGTCATATTTCTAGTTCCTTCTGTGCTTAATAATATGCCGAAATAGTATACACGCTTTTGGGGCGATTGGCAACAGAAAAATCAGAACGTCACTGTGATTCTGGTTCCCTGACCCAGAGTGGAGTTCAGGATGATTTTTGCGTTGTGAATCTGGGCAATGTGTTTGACGATGGCGAGGCCCAGGCCGGTGCCGCCGGTTTCCCGGGAGCGGCTCTTGTCTACCCGGTAGAAGCGCTCAAAGACCCGGTCTTTCGCGTCCTCCGGGATGCCGATGCCGTTGTCCTCTACGATCCAGACGGCGTGTCCGGCTTCTTCCTTGGCGGTGACCTGAACAAAGCCACCCTCCCGGTTGTAGCGGATGGCATTCTGCACCAGATTCTCCAGCAGCTCCTTCAGCAGTTCCCGGTCACCCAGGACTGTGGCCTCCCGGCCAAAGCATTGCAGGCTCACCCGCCGCTGCCGGGCGGGGACCTCCAGATCGGCGCAGACCTCTTTGGAAAGACTCAGCAGCTCCACACTTTGGGGCTGGGCGGGGGACTGGGCGCTGTCCAGCTCGGAGAGCTGGATGATGTCATTGATGAGATTCAGAAGGCGGGCGGCGTTTTTGCGGATTTCTCCGGCAAAACGCAGCTGCTGATCTCCATCCACCATTTTGTTTTCTATCAACTCGGCATAGCCGGAAATGGCGGTAAGAGGCGTTTTCAGCTCGTGAGACACATTGGCTGTGAAGTCCTGCCGGCTTTGGGCGGCGGAGAGAATTTTCTCATGCTGGCTGCGGATCTTCCGGGCGAAGGGCTCCAACTCCTGATAGACCGGCTCCCGGGCAGGCTCGTCCAGGTGCTCAGCCATGTCTTCAATGGGGGCGATGAGCTGGGCAGTCAGCAGATGGCCCAGCAGCAGACACACGGCAAAAATCACCGCCGCAACGGCCAGCAATACGGGCACCGCCGCCAGAAAAACGGAGCTGATGGACCGGGCGTCCACGGCCAGCCGCAGCACGGAGCCGTCCGATAAACGCAGGGCGTAATAAAAGGTGTTCATATTGAAGGTGTCGGAGTTGCGGACGATCTCACCCTCGCCGGTCTCCAGGGCGTGCTGAATCTCAGGCCGGTCGGCATGGTTGGGAAGGGCAGAGGCGTCCGCCACATCGTCATAGAGCACGGTGCCGTCGGCATCCACCCAGGTAATGCGCACCTCGTCGTTTTTCAATGCCGGAGTGCTTCCGGGGGCAAATTCCCCGGTCTGCTCCAGCAGCTGAGCGGTCAGCCGCAGATCCCGGCCCACCTGCTGGCGGAAGAGATCATAATAGACCTTTGTGACCCCAAGGGTGGTCAGCAGCAGGGCAACCAGAGCGATAAGCCCCAGACGCAGATTGATCTTTTGCTTCATGGGAATGCCTCCTATACGAAATAGCTCCCCATTCAGGGGAGCCATAAGAGATATTATGCCTCCGGATTGCTCTGCAGTACATAGCCCACGTTGCGGACGGTACCAATCTGGTGGCCGCAGGGGCCCAGCTTCTGCCGCAGGGTCTTGATGTGCATATCCACGGTTCGGGTCTCGCCCTCAAATTCCGTGCCCCAGACGAAGCGCATGATGGCCTCCCGGGACAGAACCATTTCCGCGTTGATCATCAGATACCGCAGCAGCTCGTATTCCTTATAGGTCAGCTCCACGCTTTTGCCCTCGGCCAGCACCACCCGGCGGGCGTTGTCCAGCTGGATGCCGCCCACCTGCAGCTGCTGGGCGGTTTCCTCCGTGGAGCGGCGCAGCAGGGCCTTCACCCGGGACAGCAGCTCCATAACGGAGAAGGGCTTTTTGATATAGTCGTCGGCTCCGTCGTCCAGACCCTTGACCATGTCCATCTCCGAGGTTTTGGCTGTGACCATGATCACGGGCAGCCGCTTTGTGGCGGACTGGCTGCGCAGACGCTTTACGATATCGCAGCCGTTTTCATCCGGCAGCATCACATCCAGCAGCACCAGATCTGGCAGAATGTCGTCCAGGGCCCGGTAGAATTCCGAGGCACGGCCAAAGGATTTGACCAGGTAGTTGCTGTTTTTCAGGGCGATGGTCTCAATCTCCCGGATGTTTTCGTCATCTTCCACTACATAGATAAGTGCCATAGTTATTCTCCTTAGGGAAGCAGGTATTCCTGCCGTTTTTTCGCGTACTCCTGCCGGAACCAGGGGTCGCTGCCCTTGGTGGTCAGGTTCAGATATTCATGGGTGTCGTACTCATCCGCGTGGACCTCGATAAGGCACACGGCCACATTGGAGCAGTGGTCGGAGACCCGCTCGTAGCTTGTCAGAATGTCCTCCAGAATCAGGCCCGCCTCCAGAGAGCAGGCTCCCCGGCGCAGACGCTCAATATGCCGCTGCCGCATTTCCAGGCTCAGGGAATCGATGACCTCTTCCAAAGGCTCCACGGCCTTGGCACGCTGGGTGTCGTCCGCGGCAAATACGGAGACCGTCAGATCCAGAATGTCTCCTACGGCCCGGCTGTAGACGGCCAGCTCGCTTTGACTGTCGGGGGACAGGCTCAGTCCCTTGTCCCGCAGCTCCTGGGCAGACTCAGCCACATTGATGGCGTGGTCCGAAATGCGCTCAAAGTCGTTGATGCAGTGCAGCAGGATGGAAAGAGTACGGCTGTCCGCTTTGCTCAGATCCCTTCCGGAGAGCTTGACCAGATAGGTGCCCAGAGTATCCTCGTAGCTGTCGGCTTCCTGCTCCATGGCGATGACGGTTTGCAGGTCCTTTTCGGAGAAGTTCACCAGCAGGCCCATAGCCAGCTGGAAGGAATTTCGGGCCAGATCCGCCATGTGATCCACGGCTTCTTTACACAGGTTCATGGCAAAGCCCGGACGGTCCAGAAAACGCTCGTCCAGAGCTTGCAGGGCCGCGGGACGGGTATCGGTCTGGGTATCCTTGCCGTCGGGGATGGACAGAGTAGCCAGCTTTACCAGAACATTGGAGAAGGGGAAGAGGATGATGGTGCAGCCTACGTTGAACAGACTGTGGATCACGGCGATATCCGCCGCGCCGGCGGTCCGGGCCAGGAAGGGGAAGTGCAGGAAGCTGTTCAATGTATAGAATACCACAAGAAACAGCAAAGTGCCAATTAAATTAAAATAAAGATGGATGAGAGATGCCCGCCGGGCGTTTTTGCTGGCGCCGACGCCGGAGAGCAGGGCCGTGACGCAGGTGCCGATGTTCTGACCCATGATGATGGGAATGGCGGTGCCGAAGCTGACTGCCCCGGTGACGCACAGCGCCTGCAGGATGCCGACGGAGGCGGAGGAGGACTGAATAATCGCCGTCAGCGCCGCACCGGCCAGCGTACCCAGAATGGGATTGGAGAAAGCTGTGAGAATGCCGGTGAACTTTTCATCCTTGGCCAGAGGGGACACGGCGGAGCTCATGGCCTCCATGCCGAACATCAGAATGGCGAAGCCCATGAGAATGGTGCCGATGTTCTTTTTCCTGTCGTCCTCCCTGGCGGTCATGGTGAGGATCACGCCGATAGCGGCCAGCACAGGGGAGAAGGAGCTGGGCTTCAAAAGCTTCAGAAAGAGGCTGCTGCCCTGGATGCCCGTCAGGGACAGCAGCCAGGAGGTGACGGTGGTGCCGATGTTGGCGCCCATGATGATGCCCACGGCCTGGGACAGATTCATAATGCCGGAGTTGACAAAGCCGACCACCATAACGGTTGTGGCGGAAGAGGACTGAATGATGGCCGTTACCATCAGACCCAGAAGTACGGCCATGATCTTCTTTTTGGTCAGCTGCTCCAGAATTTTTTCCAGACGACCGCCGGACAGCTGTACCAGCCCATCGCCCATGGCGGACATGCCGTATAAGAACAGGGCAAGGCCGCCCACCAGATTCAGAATCCCGAATATATCCATATTTTACAGCTCCTTTACGTTTCTGGCAATATCTTACCGGGGCCTCGTAAAGCCCAAAGGGGGGATAATGTAAAGCGAATGTAAAATTTCCTGTTTTTACGGAGACTTTACGTTCAATGTGTTGCGGCTTTTACCTGATGGGGGTAAGGTATTGTCAGAAAGAAGGAAATGCCATGAAAAAGTTTTGGATGACACTGGACGAAAAGAATTGGAACGCTGAACGAAAGTATCAGGTCTGCATCTGGACGCTGGCCCTTTTGGGGGCGGCTCTGGGCGGCCTGCTGTGGCTGGCTCTGTCGCACGTGGCGCTGGGCTCCCTTGACTGGTGCGTTGTCTTCCTGGGAACGCCTGTTCTGCTGGCCCCCATCGCCGTGTTTCTGTACAGCTGCAGGCATCCGTTCCATTGAAAGGAACGCCTCTGATATTGCCCGTTTCTTCTCATGTTTTCTCCATATACAGACAAGCACCCTCCGTTTTTTGAAAGGCGGAGGGTGTTTGCCTGTCTCGTATCCCCCCGGGGGGCTTCCGCACGGGAGAAAAAGCTGGTATACTGGCAGGCAGAGAAACACCTGCCGGACGGGCGGAGAAAAGGAAGCAAATGAAATGACAATGGATGATCTGGAGCATCGGGTCGTGCGCTACTGGACGGCCCGGTCCCATGACTTTGGGGCAGTACGGAAAAGCGAGTTGGGCAGCGCCATGGGGCGGCGGTGGCTGGAGGAACTGGAGAATCATTTACCAAAGGACAGAACGCTGGACATTCTGGACGTGGGCACGGGTACGGGCTTTTTCGCCATCCTGATGGCAAAGCTGGGGCACCGGGTAACAGGGATCGACCTGACGCCCGCCATGCTGGAAGAGGCCTCCGCTCTGGCGGAGCATCTGGGGCTTGCTATCACATTCCGGCAGATGGACGCTCAGAACCTGGAATTCCCGGATGAGAGCTTTGACGTGGTGCTCAGTCGAAACCTTACCTGGACCCTGCCGGAGCCGGAGCGGGCCTATGCCCAGTGGTACCGGGTATTGCGGCCCTGTGGGCTGCTGCTGAACTTTGACGCGGATTACGCCGAAAATGTCCGCAGTGAGAGTATCCAGAACTGCTCCGTGGCCCCGGACAGTCCCTATGGCCATGTGGGCATGACCGAGGCACTGGTGGAGGAGAACAACGCCATCACTCTGGCAATGGACGTGGGCCAGAAGCGTCCGGCCTGGGATGAGAAAATACTGCGAAAAATCGGCTTCACCGCCTGTCAGACGGACCTGACCCTGGGCCGCCGGGTGCTGGGGGAGGCAGACCTGGTGAACGCGCCCATGTTTGGCATCCTTGCACAAAAATAACATCCCCCCGGGGGGCTTCCGCTGAAGAAGCACCCGTGGTACTATATAGCCAAAGATGAAACGCCCCACGGGAAGTGAGGCGTTTTCCAGGACCAAGGGAAACGGGGGATGGCGTATGCGATTTGCGACCTATGAGGAAGAGAATATCCACTACTGGACCCATCGGGCGTCCGGCTATTCCGGAGTCAATCAGGAAGAACTGGCGTCAGATCAGAAAACCGTCTGGGGGGAGTGCATCGCCGGACGCATTGCGTCCCGGTTTCCCGGCAGAGCGCCGGAGAGTATCCGTGTCCTGGACGTGGGCACCGGCCCGGGCTTCTTCGCCATCATCCTGGCAGAGCGGGGCTATCAGGTAACGGCAGTGGACTATACGGCTTCTATGCTGAAGGAGGCCCGGCAGAACGCCGGAACGCTGGCGGAAAAGATCGACTTCCGGCAGATGAATGCGGAGGAGCTCCTCTTCGCCGACGGCAGCTTTGATGTGCTGGTTACCCGGAACGTGACATGGAACCTGCACGCCCCGGAGAAGGCCTACGGCCATTGGACCCGGGTGCTGGCACCGGGGGGACTGCTGCTGAATTTTGACGCCAACTGGTACCGCTATCTGTGGGATGAGCAGGCCCAGCTGGCGCATAGCGCTGACCGGGAGAACCTGTCCCGGTCGGATGTCCGGGACGAGACCGCCGGAACGGATGTGGACGCTATGGAACGCATCGCGAGGCAGACGCCCCTGTCCATGCGGCATCGCCCCGACTGGGACCTGCGGGTGCTGGAAAAGCTGGGCGTTCAGGCAGCGGCGGACGAGCAGATCTGGCAGCAGGTCTGGACCCGGGAGGAGCGCGTCAACAACGCCTCCACCCCCATGTTCCTGATAGAGGGCCGTAAGCCCTGGCTGTGGGAGAACTGAAAAGCGATACGAAGGGGGTGCCGTCCGGCACCCCCTTCGCTATATACTGAAATCAGAGATTCTTCACCATCAAAGCCCGGATGGCATTCAAAACGGCCAGAACCATGACGCCTACGTCGGCAAAGATGGCGGCCCACATATTGGCGTAGCCAAGGGCAACCAGCAGCAGGCACAGTAGTTTTATGCCGATGGCAAAGACGATGTTCTGGTGGACAATGCCCAGACACTTCCGGGAAATCTTGACGGCCTTGGAGATCTTCATGGGATCGTCGTCCATGAGGACCACATCCGCGGCCTCAATGGCGGCGTCAGAACCCATGGCACCCATGGCAATGCCGATGTCCGCACGGGAGAGAACAGGCGCGTCGTTGATGCCGTCACCGACGAAGGCCAGCTTGCCCTTTCGCTCCTGAGAGAGCAGTGCTTCGACTTTGGAGACCTTGTCGCCGGGCAGCAGCTCGCTGTAGACGGTGTCAATGCCCAGCTCTTTGGCGGTGGCCTGGGCTACGGCGTCAATATCACCGGTGAGCATAACGGTCCTGGTAATACCGGCTTTGCGCAGAGCTTCCATGGCGGACTTGGCGGTGGGCTTCAGCAGGTCGGAGATCACAATATGACCGGCGTAAGCGCCGTCAATGGCCACATGGACAATGGTGCCGGTTTTGTGGCAGTCGCGGTATTCCACGCCCAGCCGTTTCATGAGCTTCCGATTGCCGGCGGCAACGGTCCTGTCGTCCACCCGGGCGGTGACGCCCTCACCGCTGAATTCCCGGATGTCCGATACACGGGAACGGTCCAGGGGCTTTCCATAGGCGGTTTGCAGGCTCTTGGAGATGGGATGGGAGGAAGCGCTTTCGGCCAACGCGGTATACTCCAGCAGTTTTTCTTCTTCCAGAGTATTGTGGTGGACCGCGGTGACCTCAAAGACGCCCCGGGTCAGGGTGCCGGTCTTGTCGAAGACTACGGTATCCACTTTGGAAAGGGTTTCCAGATAGTTGGAGCCCTTCACCAGCACGCCCTCCCGGCTGGCCCCGCCGATGCCGGCAAAGAAGCTCAGGGGAATGGAAATGACCAGGGCGCAGGGACAGGAGGTGACCAGGAAGGTCAGGGCTCGGTAGAGCCACTGGCCCCAGACGGGATCCCTGCTCAGGAGCAGGCTGACCACCGGGGGCAGGATCGCCAGGGCAATGGCACTGTAGCAGACGGCGGGGGTGTACACCCGGGCGAATTTGGCAATGAAATCCTCGGATTTGGACTTCCGGGAAGAGGCGTTTTCCACCAGATCCAGAATCTTGGACACGGTGGACTCGCCGAATTCCCTGGTGGTACGGATCTTCAGTACGCCGCTGAGATTGATGCAGCCGCTGATGATCTCATCGCCGGGCTTTGCCTCCCGGGGCACGCTCTCGCCGGTCAGGGCAGAGGTGTTCAGGGTGGAGCTGCCCTCTTCCACGATGCCGTCAATGGGCACCTTCTCGCCGGGCTGCACCACGATGATGGTGCCCACCTCCACCTCGTCCGGGTCCACCTTTTCCAGAACGCCGTTATTCTCCACATTGGCGTAGTCCGGGCGGATATCCATCAGCTCGCTGATGTTCCGGCGGCTCTTGCCCACGGCGTAGCTCTGGAACAGCTCGCCGATCTGATAGAACAGCATAACGGCGATGGCTTCCAGATAGTCGCCGTTTTCATAGATGGCCAGGGCCAGCGCACCGATGGTGGCAATGGCCATAAGCAGACACTCGTCAAAGGGCTGCTTGTTTTTCAGGCCCTTCCATGCTTTTTTCAGGATATCGCCGCCGATGATCCAGTAGTCCGCAAGATAGGCGGCCAGCCGTACCCAGCGCCCGGCGGCGCCAAAGATTCTATCAAAGAATTCCGCACCCAGCAGCTGCAAAATGACCAGCAGCACGGAGGAGACAATAATTTGGGACAGGGCCCGCTTCTGCTTCTTCGTCATGGTTTATTCCTCCTTCTCCGATTTCGAGTGTTTCGGCTCCCCGAAAAGGGGAGCCGAGTTTGTTTTGCTTACAGGAAAATCTCGCAGTCGTCTTCGACCTTCTTGCAGTTGGCCAGAACATTTTCCATTGTGGCCTTCACATCGGCGCCCTCGTCGAATTCCACGATCATCTTCAGAGCCATGAAGTTGACGGTGCAGTTCTTCACACCGGCAGTTGCCTTGGCGGCATCCTCCATCTTATTGGCACAGTTGGCGCAGTCCACATCGATTTTGTAAGTCTTTTCCATAACAATGGCTCCTTATCAGAATTTGAGTTTAACGATTAAATAATTGTTGAATCGTTCTGGGAATATAATAACATGTTTTCCCCAAATGTCAAGGGGATTTTCAAAAGTTTTTTGAAGGCGTTATGTCCGTAAAACGCCCCTGCCGCGGAGATGGCAGGGGCGTGTTTTTACCGCACGGACCGTGCGTATTCCGTAGGCGTGATGCCGAATTTCTCTTTGAACTGGCGGGAGAAATGGTGGACGGTGGAATACTGCAGCGCCGCGGCGATTTCGGTAAAGTTCAGGTTGTTTTCCCGGATCATCTGCTTGCTCTCCTGGAGCTTGATACGGCGGATGTATTCACCGGGGGAGATCTGCAGGTTTTTCTGGAACAGCACCGTCAGGTAGCTGGGGCTGACGTCCACCTGCTGGGCAATGAGCCGAACGGAGAGTTTCTCCCGGATGTGTGCGGAGATATACTGCTGGGCGTGGCGGATGATCTCGTTCTCACTGTGGACGGTGTTGGTGCCCTGGAGCTTGGAGCCGGAGGGGGCCTGAACTTCCCGCAGCAGCACCAGAAGGAGCATGGTCAGCTGGGCCATGAGCATATCCGTGGAATAGGGATCCATTCGCTCCTGGGTGCGGAGCATCTGCTGCAAAAGGGTGACCGCCTCCTGGGGCACAGCCAGCTTCCGGCCGTACAGGCTGGAGAGATCGCCGCCGTCCAGATCAAAGGAGATGGTCACGAACCGGGGAGCCACGCCGATGTCGGCATACTGCATATGCCACTGATTGGGGGCATAGATCATGGCATCCCCCTGGTGGAGCAGCCAGTCCTGGCCATCGGCCACGGAGTGCAGGCTGCCCTGATCCACATAGGTCAGCTCCGGCATGGGGTGGGATTCGCCGGGGAACAGGAAGCCCTGTTCCTTCTCCTGATAAAAGAAAGTGTAGATACCGGCTACCCGCAGCTGGCTGTCAATGCGGATGCTGCGGATGACATCGGTACCGACCTTCTCCGGCTGAACCTCCGTGGACAGAGTGACGGCCGCCTCGTTTTTGTATACGTTCAATGAGAAGAGCAGCCCTTCCCGCAGGGTGACGGATTTGTCCAGGTAGTAGTGCTGAAAATCCTGTCCATCCTTACTGACGGACAGCACGCACATATTTCCCGTGCAGCTCAACAGTGTGTCCGCCCTGGTGCGGAAGACGGAGGCTTCCGTCTGGGGAAGCTTGATCTGAACGGCATTCTTGGAAATCATTTGACTGGTCTGAGCCCGCTCCGGAAGAACGGTGCCAAATCCCTGAAAATTCACCTGATTCAAGTTCTGAATCACAGCGCGATGCTCCTTTCAACTTTGCGTAACGGCGCTGAGCGCCTGAGAAAATTCGGATAAATCAAAAGCGTTTTTGCGGAACGCCAGCGATAATATTATACAAGAGAGAAAAGAAAATGGCAAATGATTATTCACCAAATTTTACACCACTTTTTCGTAAAAAATACCCATGCCAAATTTTGAGCATGGGTATTGTATAGTTTGCTCAATCCGCCTCCGGGTCCTTTGGGACAATAGACGCGCCGTATTTTGCGAATACCGGTTCAGCGAAAACGGACCAGACCAGTGCCGTACAGGCGGGAGCCGCAAAGACCCAGATGAGATATCGCCTTGTGAATTCCACAATCACAACGGTGCAGGCAGCCATGGCTATGGAGCGGAGAAAATGGGCAATGAGGAATTTCAGAGCTGTCTTTGTCAGCGCGCCGAAGGAGAAGGTGAAGCGGGAAATGATGGCAGCGCTCCAGCAGGCGGAGGCAATGGGCAGCAGCATGCCGGCAAGATATACCCCCGCATAGACCGTGTAGCTGCTGTCTTCCCGGGCCATGTACAGCAGCATGGCCAGCAGGTAACCAAAGAAGCCGAGAACAACGCCCCAGAGCAGAGTGGAGAGGATGCCGCTTTTCCACTCCTTGCGGAAGGTGCTGAAAAAGCGACGGTAGGGGTTCGGCTCCCGGTACCGGATCCCGCGGACCGCGGCATCATACAGGGCGGTAGTTGCGGGGAAAATCGTGATGATGGGCAGGCAGCACAGCAGCCAGCAAAGGCTTAGTCCCAGAACATCCGTAATGGTATTCAGCATGTTCCAGAGAGGGCCGTAGGGGCGAAAGATGGAGCGAGACATCAGATTTCCAGTACCTCCGTGATTTCCGTAGGACCTTCCAGCAACAGGGCGGTCACATGATCGGTGCCCTCTACGGTTACACGCAGTATGCCGCCGGGAACCCGGGCGGTGAGCTTTCCGTCAGGCAGAAGCCCCTTTTTCCAGAGCACACAGGCAGTGGAGGCGCAGCCGGTGCCGCAGGCCAGGGTAAAGTCTTCCACGCCCCGCTCGAAAGTCAGTACCTGAGCAGTACCGGCGCCGGTCAGACGGCAGTAGTTTACGTTGGCCCCTTTGGGGAAAGCCGGGTCGAAGCGCAGGGCGCGCATTTCCGCCCGCAGGGCATCCTTCCGGGTGAAGAGGTCGCCGCCCGTCCAGAGCCGGACGGCGTGGGGGACGCCGGGATTTCCAAGCTCCGCATAGGCAATGTCGCCCCTGCGGTTCAGGTCCAGAACAGAGGGCAGATTCAGGGCTACCCGATATTGATCATCGTCCACACGCCAGCCCTTTACGAGACCGGCAGTGGCTTCAAAGACCATGCTGTCCCCTGCAATGCCGTGGTCGTGGGCAAACCGGCAGATGCACCGGGCGCCGTTGCCGCACATCTCGCCCAGAGAGCCGTCAGCGTTGTAAAAGATCATTTTGAAGTCGGCCTTGTCGGAGTTTCCAACGGCAATCAGACCATCGGCATGGCGCATGGCACACAGATGCTTGGCCAGGGCAGAGAAATCCTCCTGCTCCCGGCCACGGGCATCCAGCACCATAAAGCTGTTGCCCGCGCCGTTCATATAGGTAACGTTCATTTCCGTGCCTCCGTCAGCAGTGCCTCCATATCGTAGAGTCCCGCGGGCTTGCCCAGCAGGAACCGGGCGGCCTCCATGGCTCCGTCGGCGAACATGGCCCGGTCATGGGCCTCGTGGCGCAGAGTCAATGTCTGGTTGGGGGTGCAGACATGGATTTCATGGACGCCCACTACATTGCCCATGCGCAGAGAAGAGATGCCGATCTCGTCTCTGGTGCGCTTGCACTCCCCGGAGCGGCCGCAGTGCTCCACGGCGTTGAGCCGGACCTGCTTTACGGCCCGGAAGAGCATATGAGCGGTGCCGCTGGGGGCATCGACTTTTCGATTATGATGGATTTCCAGAATCTCAATATCCGCCTCGGGGAAAGCGGCGGCAGCCTGAGCGGCCAGACGGCAGAGCACGGCAATGCCAAGGCTCATGTTGCCGCTGAAGAACACGGGAATCTTCTCGGCAGCGGCATAGATCAACTGCTTTTCCGTCTCTGTGTGGCCGGTGGTGCCGATGACCACGGCGCAGTTCTGCTCCAGAGCGTAGGCAATGACCTCCGGCGCGGCGCTGTGATGGGAAAAATCAATAATGATCTCAGGCTTTACATCGGGAAGCTCGGAGAAATGCCTGCAGGCCCCATTTTCGCCGTCAATACTGACCTTGCCTACGGGCGGCTCTCCCAGAGCGGCGCAGAGGAGCTTGCCCATGGCGCCGTTGGCGCCGCAGATGACGGCTCTCATACGTTTACCCCCTGCTTCCGCATTTCAGCAAAAAGCTTTGCCCGGTTTTCCGGCTCCATGGGAGTCAGAGGCAGGCGGATATTCTCCTCCCCATAGCCCATGGCGCTGACGGCGGCCTTGGCGGGGATGGGATTTACTTCGCAGAAGAGGTCGTTGATCAGGGGGAGCAGTCGGCACTGCCAGTCGGCAGCCTCCTGTACCCGGCCGGCAAAGAAAGCGTCGGTCATGGCAACGGCCTGCTTGGGAACCACGTTGCTCAGCACGCTGATGGTGCCCATACCGCCCATGGCCAGCATGGGCACGGTGAGGCCGTCCTCGCCGGAATAGACGGTGATTTTATCACCGCAGCGGGCAAACAGCTCCACAACCTGGCTCATATTGCCGCTGGCTTCCTTAATGGCGGCAATATTGGGGTGCTCCGCCAGCTTTTCCACTGTGGCGGGCAGCAGGTTGCAGCCGGTGCGGGAGGGAACATTGTAGAGGATAATGGGCTTGTCCACCTTGTCCGCAATGGCGCTGAAGTGCGCAATCAGGCCGTTCTGGGTGGCCTTATTGTAGTAGGGAGTCACCACCAGCAGAGCGTCGGCTCCTGCCTGGGCGGCGCTGACGGAATAGTCGATGGCGTGCTGGGTGTTGTTGGTGCCGGTGCCCGCAATGACGGGCACCCGTCCGGCGACCCGGTCAATGGTATAGGCGATAACCTTTTTTCGTTCATCGGGGGTCAGCGTGGCACTTTCGCCGGTGGTGCCGACGGCAACCAGCGCGTTAATGCCGCTTGCCAGCTGGAAGTCGATGAATCGACCCAGGGCGTCGTAATCCACGCCCTCCGGGGTCATGGGGGTGACCATGGCAGTTGCCATGCCCTTGAAGATTGTCTTTTTCATAAGGATACTCCTTTCTGTAGGGACGGGGGGAGAGAAAATTGACAATTGACAATGTACAATTGGCAATTATGGTGTTCCTTCGGGGAAATTGAATTATTTTAACAATTTTCGAAGGAAATTCCTCAATTGTCAATTGTCAACTGTAAATTGTCAATTCATTCCGCCCTGTCCATATGTCTAAACTTACGCATTCATTGCCGTAATCTCACAAAAGTAATCGTACAGCGGGATCAGATGTTCTATCATAGCGCGGGACCGGTCGCCCAGGGCGGGGCCGAACATGGCTTCTCCGACTTCTTCATTGCGGATGCAGCCGATGTCTGCTTTCCAGGCAAAATATGGGGCAAGCGCGGGATTTTCCGCGGGCTTGGGACGTTTGTAGACTTCCGCTGTGACGGGAATGCCGGTGGATAGCTCCGTCTGCCGGAGCAGATCCAGAAAGCGGTCCGGGTCGGCGGCAATCTTCTGCCGGTAGGCTTCCATGGTGACAGTCCTGGGATGCCAGAGGGAGAAGCCGTAGCTGACGCCCTCGGGGCGAATTTCGAAAAACAGGCAGGGATTTTCTGCCCACCAGTCTACATCCTGCCGGATACAGCACCAGAGGCTTTCCTTGTAGGGCAGAGGGTGGTGGAGCCGGGCGTCCCGATAGATCCGGGAGACCTTCAGGATGCTGCCGGGCTTTTCCAGAAATGGCTCAAAAAGCTGTTGGCCCAGCGCCTTCATGGGCGTGTACAGTGTGTCTACATACTGTTTTTTGTGTTCCAGAAACCAGTCCCGGTTGTTGTTCATGCGAATGCCCCAGAGAAAATCGATGGTTTCCGGGGTGAAGCCTTCAAACATAGTGCATTTCCTTCTTTTATCTTGCGTATTCCGGCGGATCGTTGATCCAGATGAGCTTGTTTTTCTTCTTTTCCGGGACTTCACGGTCCGGGATTTCCAGAGTATAGCGCTCGTAGGCGTTGATGATGGTGGTGTCGTTGTAGCTTTGGAGCCTGGGGATATTCTGTCCATAGGTCATATGTACATGGCCGTGGACATGATATCCGGGGCTGTACTTATCCAGAAAGGTTCGCAGGGATGGAAAGCCCCAGTGGGCCACGTCCTCGCTGTCGCCCAGACCTTCTGCCGGGGCATGGGTCACCAGAATGTCGACGCCCCCGGCTTTGCGGATAGGCCAGCGCATTTTGAGAATACGGCCCCGCATCTGCCGGTCGGTGTATTGGAAGGAACCCGGGTGATATTTTCGGCAGCCCCCCAGGCCCAGAATGCGCACGCCGTTGTATTCCACTACATGGCCGTCGATGCAGTCGCAGCCCTCCGGGGGATTGGACTCGTAACGGGTGTCGTGGTTTCCATGGACATAGAGCACAGGACACCGGGCCATGGTAACGAGAAAGCTCAGATAGCTGGCCTTCAGATCTCCGCAGGAAATGATCAGCTGATAATCCGCAAGCCGGCCGGGGATATAATAGTCCCAGAGAGCGGGGCACTCCTCATCGGAGACAAACAGGATTTTCATTGCCGTCAGCCCTCTTTCTTCTGAAAGCTGCCATCCTGATAGATACCCAGCTCTTTGACCATGGCCTGGGAAACGGGCAGGATCTCATCGGGATCCGGCAGACTTCCCAGTATATTGTCGCAGAGCCAGTCCATATGCAGAAGCTCGTCCGGGGTGAAAACTTTGGCGCCGTCATTTTTTACGGTACCATCCTGGGCCACGATCCGGCGGGCGAAGGGGTCTATGGTCCGGGTTGAAAGGCCTGTGCGCAGGTACTCTGCCAGCGCCCGCAGCCCCTCCGGAAGGTGATCCGAAAGGTTTACGGAAATCACGCCGCTGTCCATGCCCAGCCAGTAGTTCAGGGCGGTACCATTGGCCTTTTCACTTTTCCAGGTTCCGGAAAACATGCCGTTCAGCACATATTCATAAAACTTGCCCCAGACCCATACGGGAGAGCCAAGGGGGACCAATTCGCCATTGTCATTCATCAGGTAGGTGCCGTAGCTGCAGAAGTCCAGATACATTTTGTTCTGCCCCGGAGCGTCCCGATTGGAGATCACCCGAATACCGTTGGCAAAGAAATCCGCCTGCGGATCCCCCTCTACGCAGGACCAGCGAAGCTCGATCCGCGCCCGGGGGTTTGTCAGCTGAGCGCCCAGAGCAAAGGCATTGATGTTGGCCAGCTGGCCGTAAATGGGGTAGGAGGCAATGTAGCCGATGCGATTGTTCTGGGCCAGAGCACCGGCAATGGCGCCGGTGATGAACTTCCCTTCATAGACCCTGCCGTAATAGGAGCGGACGCTGGAATAGGGCTGGTCTACAGAGCAGTTCAGGAACTGTACCTTGGGATATTCAATGGCGGCTTTCAAGGTGGCGGTCCGCAGCAGAGGCGCGGTGGTGAAGACAACCTGCGCGCCGTCGCTCACGGCCTGCTCCAGAAGCCGGGATGCCTCCTGGGGCGTGTCGGCATTGAAATAGCTGCGAATGGTCAGCTTATTGCCCAGCTTTTCCTCCAGATATTTCCTGCCTTGCTCGTGTCCAAGTACCCAGCCGCTGGTTGCGGGGGAGAGCTGGTGGACAAAGGCTACGTTCAGGTATACCGGCGTAGACAGCCGGGAGAGAATGCCGCTTTTCCCGGTCTCTGCGGTCGTCTGTACTTTGATGGAATCATGGCTGGCGGCGGAGAGCATGTCATAGCGCATGGCCGTCAGAGTCTTGCGGATTTCGGATACGGTAAAGCGTCCGAGATCTTTATAGGTGTACAGCTGGAGCCACAGGAGAAGTGCTTCCTCCGGAAGTACATCCTCCTTCAGAGGGCCAAGCTGAGAAAACGCATCTCGGAAATAAGAGAAATAGGCGTTAAAGGTTCGGCGCTCATCTTCCGTCCAGGGCTCGCCGGGTTGCTTGCCTACGGCGGAGAGGAGCTTTGCGTAGTCATTCGGCCGGCGAAACTGGACAGCGTACAGGCGGCTGGCCTTAAAGAAATCCAGAAATTCGTAGTACGCCTGGATTCGGGGGGTGCCATCCTGGGGCGGTACGATCCGGCGAACCACCGCCGGGATTCTGGGCGCGCCGAAATATCGCAGCACGGATACCCGCTTGTTGCCTTCCTGCACATAGAAGTTGCCGAGGTACTCAAAGCAGCTGATCGGCTCCCGAATGCCTACCTCGCCCAGGTGGGCTACGCAGAGGTTTGCCCATTTGTTGGCAAACTCCGACTGAGGATCCAGCAGCGGCAGAAAGCTGGGGGAGAAGGCTACGATTCGCCCGGCGGACTTGGTGCCGATGATTCGCTCCGAGGGAATCTCCAGCACGCCCAGATCCTGGACCACGTCCGCATTGTTTTCCGGCAGCAGCTCGTCCAGCACGGCGGGACTGGTATCCCTGCCTCGTGCGGCCAGTTCCGTAACTTCCCGCTGCCCCTGTTTTAAAGCATGAGCATATTCGTCAAGCCCAACCTCAATCCCCATGGGCGTTGCCTCCTTATACTTTTATGACCATATCATACCCCATTTTTGTCAGAAAAGCAACTGGCGATTGAAGGCGGCTTCCCGTTTTTCAAAAGTTCCAGAAAAAATGCTTGACAATTTGCAATATATGCGGTATCATAAACAAGTTCCGACAAGAACTGAATATCTGGGGGAATTCCCGAGTGGCCAAAGGGGACAGACTGTAAATCTGCTGCTTATAGCTTCGGTGGTTCGAATCCACCTTCCCCCACCAACTCCGCACCGATTTCGGTGCGGAGTTTTTCCATTTTTGGGGAGAATGTGCGCTTTTGCCCTCTGAAAAGTTAGATATTTCAGCGGCGGATTCCGTTTGACCACAACCGTGACCACAACGGGGGAATTTTGTGGTCAGATTCATGCCGCTAAGCCCCTTGCACCGAGCGGATAAATGCGGTCATTCTCTTGGCACTCTCCCGCTTCATTCCAGGTGTGGCGTGGGCATATGTTGCCAGTGTGAATGAAGCGGTGGCATGACCTAAATTCTCCTGAACCGTCTTAATGTCGTCCCCGGCCCGCAGACTGTTGACGGCATAAGTATGCCGTTACGGTATAATAACGACAAACGGAAAAAACCTTGATTTTCAAGGGGTTTTGGCGTTTGCCGTCATGGATTCAATTCCTTTTCCAAGTTGAAATCTGACGTGAAAATCTATGAAAAAAGGAGGCTGTTTTGTAAAAGACAAAATTTTATAGTGCCAGCGGTCTGGTTTCTGCCAGACCGCTGATCGCCGTGGGCGTTTCACTTTAACCGGTGGACGCCCATTTTTTGTACCCATTTTTCAAGAGAAGAAAGGAGGCGGCAGAATGGCTGTCTTTCGAGTAGAGAAAACCAAAGATTTTACGATCATGAGCAATCACCACCTGCGCAATGCGGAGCTGTCACTGAAAGCCAAAGGGCTGCTCTCCCTGATGCTTTCCCTGCCGGAGGATTGGGACTATACCACCAAAGGGCTGGCTCATATCTGCAAGGATGGCGTGGATTCCATTACCACCGCATTAAAGGAGCTGGAGCGCAGCGGCTACCTGACCCGTCAGAGGATCCGCTATGAAAACGGACAGCTTGGCGATATTGAATACACCATCCACGAAAAGCCTGTAACAGAGGAACTGGAGGTTGTTTCACCTAAACGGGAAAATCCAAGACAGGTAAAGCCAAAACAGGCAAAACCTGAACAGGCGGAACCTGTTCAGGAAAATCCCGCACAATTAAATACTAACCAATCAAGAACTCAAAAACAA
>Ga0129316_1000185_pt1 | contig 42872 bp, 36 predicted proteins | sample Cm1ome_2_FD_94429 | JGI IMG/M metagenome (GOLD analysis project Ga0129316, IMG submission 94429) | Eastern black-and-white colobus group fecal microbial communities from Wisconsin, USA - Cm1022B metagenome | ecosystem: Host-associated > Mammals > Digestive system > Large intestine > Fecal...
AAGAAGCGAAAAACCTGAGGTATATTGGCTGTTTTTCACTTAAATTTCCTTAACTAAACCAAAAATCGGTCATTTTTACCATTTGGAACAGAATGAAGCTTATTTATTCAGAGGTTCCCTAATGCTCAAGGTCGTCAAAGCAAGACCGCAAAAGCACAGAATGTGTGGATGGAGGGCATAAGATGGAAAAGTATATTATCGATGAACGCACCGGGCTGAAATATGAGTTAGTCGGCGACTACTACCTAATTGCCGGGGACGACGAGCCGGAAGAGAATCAGCCAATCGGCATATGGGGACAGCGGCATCTTCGCTATCTGAAAAATCACCGCAAAGTATTCTATGCCGATCTGCTGACCAGCGGCAAATTGAATTGTTATCTTGCAGATATTGATCAGCAGGCAGAGCAACTGTTTCTTAGGTTGGTAAAACAAATTGCAGATGCAGAGGGCATTACGGAAACGCTGAAAGCCAGTGACCAAATGGAATGGGTCAGGAAGATGAACAACATACGAAGTTGTGCAGCGGAGGTTGTAAACAGTGAGTTGATTTACATATGAGGATCATAGCAAGAGGACAGCAGGGCATTGTTCACCCTGCTGTCCTCTTGCTATATTATGCTACGAGCCGGTTGCGAAGTTTTGTGCCATTGGCAATATCAGCTTCGTGGCAAGTAGCATGCGATTGCAAATGATCGCAATCTGTACGCAAAAACTTCAAAAGTTGTCGGCGGAATAATCTGCGAGATACCCCTCCCGGGCCTTCACGCCGAAGTGGGCCTCCAGCCGGTGCATCTGATCATCGGTAATGGTATTGACCTGCGGCAGATGGGCAATCTTCATGTAAATCTCCGCCGCCTTTTCGGCGGTCTCAATCAGGCCAAAGGTTTCGTCCAGATCCTTGCCTGCGCCGTAGATACCGTGCTGCGCCCAGACCACCAATCGGGCGGTCTGCATCTTCTCCGCCGTGGCACGGCCTATTTCATTTGTGCCGCAGAGCATCCACGGCAGCACATTTACGCCGTCCGGGAAGACCACGATGCACTCGGTGCACATCTGCCAGAGAGTGCGTGTGAACGCCTTTTCGTCCAGCGTATGGACATAGGTCATAGCCAGCAGATTCGCCGGGTGGCAGTGCATGACCACATGGTTCTGGGGGTCGATTTTCAGCCGTGCGGCGTGGCTCATCATGTGGGCGGGGAACTCGGAGGTAAATCTACCGCCGTCGGCAAAGCCCCAGAGGAGTTCGGCGGTTTCGCCGTTCTTGGTCAGGTGTACCAGCCCTAAGTTGATTTCCGGGGCGTACTGGACGTTCTTAAAATACTTGCCGGTGCCGGTGACCAGGAAGTATTTCCCGTCCAGGGTGGGGGCGGTGAAGCCTGTATCCATGGTGCGGATGACGTTTTTTACATCCAGATATTCGCAGACCTGGGCCTCCTCCAGCAGCAAACTCACGTTGCCGCCGTTGCGTTCATCCCAGCCGTGGTCATACATATTGGTTACGGTGCGGATCATCTCCACCATCCACGGGGCTGTCAGAATATCCTTCATGCTCTTGCCTCCAAAACGGTTTTCTCATATCTGCGGACTTCCGGCAGCCACGTGCCGTCCTCCGGCACGCCGCTTCTGCGGCAATACTCTGCCCAGACTTTGCCGAAGGGCAGGGTTTTCAGCTCCTCCTGCCGCACCAGCAGATCGGTGAAATTGCCGTCATTCTGCTCCTTGGTCATGTCGGGGGTCAGCAGGGCATTCAGCAGGGCTTTCTGCACATTGCGGAAGCCCGTGACCCACGCAGCGATGCGGTTGACGGAAGCGTCGAAATAGTCCAACGCCATATGCACGCGCCCGTCCAGCCCGCCGCAGCGGACGATCTCCTTGCAGATCTCCTTCGTCTCATCGTCAAACAGCACCACATGGTCGCTGTCCCAGCGTACCGGGCGGGTGATGTGCAGCGCGATCTCCGGGAAGAAGGTCAGCAGCGCCGGAATTTTGTCACTGACCACCTCGGTGGGATGATAGTGGCCGTTGTCCATGAGCGGGATGCACTTATCCCGATTCATGGCGGCGTAGCTCAGGGCAAATTCGGCGCTGCCCACGGTATAGCTCTCCACGCCGATGCCGAACACCTTGCTCTCCACGCAGGGCTTGACCTTGGTAAAGTCAAAGGGCTCGGAGAGAATCTCATCAATGGATTCCTTGTAGCGCAGCCGGGGCCCCAGACGGTCGGCGGGGATGTCCTTGAAGCCATCCCCTGTCCAGATGTTCATGGTACAGGTCTGCCCCAGCTCCTCCGCCAGATACTGCGAAATGCGCACGCAGGCTTTGCCATGGTCGATCCAAAAACGGCGGGTTTCCTCGTTGGGGCTGGATAGCGTCAGCGGGTCGCACTTGGGATGGGAGAAGAAGGTGGGGTTGAAGTCTGCGCCGAGACCATGCTTTTTGCAGAATTCCACCCATGGTGCAAAATGCTTTGGCTCTAATTGATCTCGGTCTACCCACTCACCATCAGCGAAAATTGCGTAGCTTGCGTGGAGGTTCAGCTTTTTCATGCCGGGGCACAGCTTCAGCACCTCCTCGATATCTGCCATCAGCTCCAGCGGGGTTCTCGCACGGCCGGGATAGTTGCCGGTGGTCTGGATACCGCCGGTGAGGGGCTTGGTGGGGTCGGTATCAAAGCCCCGCACATCGTCGCCTTGCCAGCAGTGCAGGGACAGCGGCATGGTCTTCAGCTTTGTAAGCGCCGCTTCGGTATCTATGCCGATAGCTGCGTATTTTTCTATTGCTTCCGTATAACTCATTGGTCTGCCTCCATTTGTATTTTCAGATTCCCCAGCGCTGTCGCCTCTATGGGCAGGGCATTGACACGCTTACCCGTGGCCTGTGCCGTCAGGCGGTTCAAAAACTCATTCTTTGCTCCGCCGCCCACAATGTACAGCTTTTCATAGGTGTGTCCTGTGTTTACTTCCAGCTCCGCAAGGGCATCCGCGTAGCTCTCCGCAAGGCTGCGGTAGGCACAGCGGAAATAGTCGCCGATGCTGATGAGCCTTCCGTCGGTTGCCGCGTCAAAGGCGGCCTTCATGCTCTTGGGAGCGAGAAATTCCGGGGCGTTGGCGTCGATGAGGACATCGCAGGCGCTTCCCTTGGCGGCGTTCACGATCTCCGCAAAGCCCAGCCCGCTGCAAAGCTCCTTTTGCAGCTCGTTGACCAGCCACATGCCCATGATGTTTTTCTGGTAGCGGTTATAGCCCACGCCGCCCTCGTTGGAGTAATTGGCGGCACGGCTGGCCTTGTCCGTAATGGGCTTCGGCGTTTTGACGCCCAAGAGCGACCATGTGCCGGAGGAAATGTAGGGCTGGTTTCCGTCCATAGGAATGCCCTCCACCGCCGAAGCGGTGTCGTGGGTGGCGCAGAGGACGCAATTGATTCCGTCATACTCGCCCAGCACCGTTCCGGGTGTTTGCAGCTTCGGGAACATCGGCGGGAGACTAAGCGCGGAAACGATCTCCGCATCAAATTCACCGGTTTCGGCGCTGACCATGCCGGTGGTAGTAGCGTTGGTGTACTCTTTGACTTTCACGCCGCAGAGCTTCCACAGGAGGTATTCCGGGATCATGAGAAAATCCGTCACACCGTCTAACCGCCCGGTCAGCTTATCCGCATAGAGCTGATAAATGCTGTTGAACGGCTGGAATTGGCAGCCGGTTTTGGCGTACAGTTCCGAAAACGGCAGGATTTCGTGGACCTTGGGGATGACCGTCTCCGTGCGGCTGTCCCGGTAAGCGTACACGGGGCGCACTTCCTCATTCCCCCGCAGCAGCACATAGTCCACGCCCCAAGTGTCGATGGACAAACTGGCGATGCCGGGAAACTCGGCCTTTGCCGCCGCAATGCCCGCCTTTACATGGGAAAGCATCGCGTCAACATCCCAGATAAGATGACCGTTCTGCTCCTGCACGCCGTTGGGGAAGCGGTAGACCTCTTTTGTTTTGATCTCACCGGCCTCCCGCCAGCCCACAATGTGCCGCCCGGAGGATGCGCCGATGTCAATGGCAAGAAAGTATTTCATATGTTATCCTCGCAGTAAGGCATTCTGGTGGCCTCGCAGATGGTTTCTCCAGTCTTCCGGTTCAACTGTACGACCCGAATTTGCTCCGGCGCGATGCCGCGTTCGACCCAATCCATCATTGCTCTCATTCCGTCCGATTCAGAAATGCCGGGGCCGTTGCCGATGCAGTTGCCGTGATTATCACCGGGACCGATATACAGTCTGCAAAAGTCCTGAACTGCCGTATCTCCCATAGCCCGACGCATTCTTCTGTAGTAATCCAGTGTTCCATCCACGGGGATCAGCGGGTCGTCCAGCCCATGGTCGATCATGAGCTTACCGCCGTGAGCAGCAAACGGACGCAGATCCGGATCATCTGCACCGGCCTTTGGAAAGGCGGCAACACTTTTGTCAAACAGTTCTTCGAATTTCGCTTTTGTAATGCTGCGAAACTCTGCCTTGGGGTCGTTTAAGACCCAGCGCGCATAGGTGCTGCACAGAGCAAAGGGCTTTGCCCGCAGGAACGGGAGAATGAAGGAAATGGAAAAAATCGGCAGCCCAACGCACCAATGCACCGAGCCGGGACGAAAGCCGTACCAAAGCCGTTCTCCGCTGCTCCGGCAAGGCCCGTCCCACATATCTTTCACCACAGCGGCATCCGCCTCCGTGATGACACCCTGTTTGGTTTTTTGTCCAACCAGTGTAAAAGGATCGATTTCCACCCGCTGACTTAATTTGTAATAGGCATCTTTTCCGCCGACGCTGTCCTGCACCGCCTTGGCAAACGCATTCAGCTTATGATATTTCAGCGGTGCGTGACGGTCATTGGCGCAGGCCATGGGCCAGAAGCCCGTGATCAAAAACTTCGTCCAGTTGATCGCCGGGCAGCTTGCCCAGATGCCGTTGTAATCCTCCGGGAACTCCTGCGCCTCCACCATGCTCTGCCGTCCGCCGCCGGAACCGCCGTTCATGTAGGAATACAGAACAGGCCGCCCATGAAGGATCTCCGCAACAGCCTTTCCGAAAACCGTCATACTATGAGTGGCATTTGCACGCCAGTTTTCCATCCGTTCTATAACCACTTTTCCGGATTTGTCTACGGCCCAATTGGAGCCGTATTTTTCGTTCCCCGCATCGCAGGTCGCCGCTGTGAAGCCGTTTATAACGGCAAAGGGCAGAGTCCACCCCCGCTGCCCGTTGTTCGGCTGGGTAATTTGGCTGACCCCGCCGGTGCATGTCCCGCCTCCGGCGGTTCCGGCAAAGCGATCATTCCACGCAAGGGGTGACCAGACGATGATGTTTTCCCACTCCGTTCCGGTGCAATGCTCGATCACCACCTCGCAGTAGGGCGGCAGACCCGTAACTTTTCCATTGTTCCACAGAAGCTTCACCAGCCAGTGGAGCTTTGCCGCATAACTGCCGGTTTCATTGATGCTCACGGAAGTGACCTTAAAGACCTCGTTTGGTAATTTTTCTTGAAGCGCATCCCGCACATAGTCCGCCCGGCAGTGCTGCCGGATTCCAGGCGTTTCCGCCAGTGCGGAAGTGTCATAAAATCGGATATTATCCCGTTCTTTCATTTTGATCTCCTCCTCTATGAGGTTCTGTGAATGTATATTCGCCGCTGCCGACCTCGTGCAATGCGCCCTGCCATCGAATAACTGCCCGAACGCCGCACGGAATGGAAACGCGGAGGGTCTGCCGATCCCAGAAAACCAGAAGGTCTCCGTATTCACACCGAAAACTGCGGCGGCAGTATTCCAGCGGCAATCCATCCGGGTCAGGTGCAATTTCCACCCGCCGGAAACCGGGCTCCAGCGCCCTGATCCCGGCGATATTTTCAAAAATCCAGGCATCCACGCAGCCAAAGGCATAGTGATTATAGCTGGTGATTCTTGGCTCCGAGCCGGGTGTAATGGCATCCCAGGATTCCCAAACAGAGGTTGCCCCCTGCTCCACCTCATACAGCCAGGAGGGCATTCGGGTTTGCCAAAGCAGCTTTATCGCCAGATCCCGCCGTCCGATCTTCACGAAGGCATCCAGCAGGAAAGGGGTTGCCAGAAATCCTGTGTCCAAACAGCCATGGTGGCTGTCCAGGAGTGAAATCAGCTTTTGCGCAAAATGCTCCTTGCAATGCTCCGGAACCAGGTCAAAAGCGATCATCAGTACATATGCTCCCATATTTTGGCTACGCAGCTCTCCGTCACAGATCAAAGCGGTCTGAATGGCCGCCTTCATTTGGACGGCGGTGCGGCTGTAGTACACCTTCTCCGGCTTTTGCAGGACCTCCGCAATTTCAGCCATGCATTTCACGGAGAGATATCCGAAAATCGGTGCGGTGTAAAATGCCGAACGCTGGCAGGCCTCCTTCTGCGTAATGCCCTTCTCTTCGCTTGGGATCAACCATTCTCCAAAATGAAAACCGGTATTCCACAGCACCGAATCCAGCTCATGGGACAATCCGGAATCTCCGCGCCGTCCTTCAGCCGTTCGGATGATGTAGCCGCACCAATGGGTCATGCTGTCGTATTGCTCCTCCAGAATCCTCCGATTTCCGGTCAACCGGTACATGGTATAGGGAACGAGCACCGCCGCATCGGACCAACCGGCTACGCCGACCGGCGGTTCATCGCCAAATTCCCGGGCATTGGCTGCCATCAGTCTGCGGTAGGGAGCAGTTTCCGGTACGGTGATCGGTACGGCACCGTTTTCCGCTTGCGCCGCCTTCAGATTCTTGAGCCAGCCGGTCAAAAACGGGGTCATTTCCTCGTTCAGCATGGCCGTCTTGGCATAGATTTGGATATCCCCGGTAAAACCGCCCTTCTCCCGGCTGGGGCAGTCGGTAGGAATGGACAGCATGTTGCTGCGCTGGGACCACCGAATATTTTGATACAGCCGGTTCAGGCGGGGGTCTGAGCACTCGAACGCTCCCAGGTTTTCCTTTTCCGTAGATAGTGCTACCGCTGTGAAATCCTCTTTGTGAACGGAATCCGTTCCGCTGACACGAAGATATCGAAATCCGTGGAATGTAAATGCCGCTTCATACCGGCAGGGGCTTCCGTTCGAGATATAGACATCCTTTTGAGGCGCGATCATCGTATTGCGGTAGTTTCCCGCCCGGTCTGTCACCTCAAAATATTCAAAGGTCAATTCCGTCCCCTTTGGCGCATCCACCCGGATGCGCGCTCTGCCGCAAAGCGTCTGACCGAAGTCAACGATCCACTCACCCTTGGCAGAACGATAAACTGTCCTTGCGGGAATCTGAACCACCGGCCGCACCGGCTCCATGGGCTGGGCGCAAAGATTCTCCATGGGGAAGTCAGCCAACGCAACAAGGTGTTTTTCTCCCTCGGAGCGGGTATCGTCCCGCCTTTCTCCCAAAAACAGATCCGCGTACTCTACTGTGCCGAAAAAGCATTGTTCACTGCCGTCCGAACAAACCTGCTGCACCCTGCCATCCTGATAGATAATCTCCAACCGGAACAGAACGGCGGGGTTTTCGGAGGTATCAGACAGCTCCTGCCGGGTTTGCGGGCAGAAATACCAGCCGTCCGCCACATAAAAGCGAAGCGTGTTTTGCCCTTGACGCAGGAGGCGCTCTACCGGATAGGTCTGGTAATACAGGACTTTTTCATATACCGTATGCTCCGGCGCGAACTCCCGGTCATCCGGACGCATGTCATTGACATAAGCCCGGTAGATACCGTGTGCGGCAGCGTAAAGTCTGGCAGACACAATTTTTCCATTCAAGCGGAAGGTTTTTTCAAACTGCACCGGTGGCTTCAGCGTCCAAAAGGGCGGACATGGAATCTCCGGCCGAAGAAGCGTGTTCTTGATCCAGCGGGCCTGCCATTCCTCCGGATGGAGGATGCCGGTTTCAAAGTGTCCTTCGCCGCAGGCGGCATTGCCAGCCTGATCCCAAACGGTCACTTGCCATGTATATTTCGTTTTGCTTTGCAGCGGCAGTCCCTCATAGGGAAGAAAGGACTGCTGGGGAGAATTGACAATGCCGCTGTCCCATACGGTGTGAAAAGGGGCGCGCACGATCAGACAATAGGCACTTTGCACCACATTGTTTTCGGGGCTTGACAGCATCCAGGAAAACTCCTGAGTGCCGTCGATCCCGATGGGTTCGGCACGGTGCAGTGTTCTCAAATGTCTGACCTGCAATACCTGCGATTCCGGAAGATACTGCTTTACGATTGCCGCATCAAAAAAGTTCAGCGTATTTTCGTTGCCCCAATGGAGATTCCGCATGGCCCCGATTCCGGGCAGGTCTATGATTTCCGTTGCTTTCGGAAGCTCCTGCCGGATACAGCTTAAAATCGTTTGCAGATATGTCTTGGGCAGGCCGCAGCGGTCATGGGCGGTATAGATGCGGTCAAAGGGCAGGACGGCCAGCTTTTCCAGCCTTTTGCAGTGTTCCTCCAGGGGAACGGTGGGTGTCAGGCCGTAAAGAAGCCGCCTGGCGCAGGTGTCGCCGGTGAATAGCGTGCCGGTTTGCCTGTCCAGAAAAAGAACGCTGCCAAAAGTATGGCCGGGCAGATGAAGCACCTCCAGCCTGCGGCCGCCCAAATCGATTTGCTGCCCGTCCTCCAGCGGGTGCAGCGAAACTGCCGTGACAGGCGGGCAGATACCGGGAATGCCCTTTTTTACAAGGTCATGGTCCCCGGGATGCAGCCACGCTTCGGCTGCCGTTTCCAGGTGATATACATGATCCGGGTGTCCATGGGTCAGAAGCACCGTCACAGGCTTATTGGCAAGGCGGCAGGCAAAGGAATACAGCTCCGGCGTATCCACCGCCATGTCAATGAGGGCTGCCCGCTCCTGCCCCAGTATCAGATAGGAATTCTGGGTGGGCTGCCCCGGCGCATCGGAAAATCCATCGGAATTCGGCCCGTGCAGGCTGTCGGAAATACGGTAAATGCCCTTTGCCAGTTCTGCGGAAAAAAGCTTGCATTCCAATGTCTACACCTCCATTGCGTGGATTTTTTCAATTTCCCGAATGGCATTGTCAAATTGCTCCGTGGGCATACGGAACAGGGCCGCCCGGAATCTGGAGTCGTTCAGGCATTTGCTCATGGCCTCCGGGTCGTTCCGATCCGTACCGGATACGATCTCCGGCACATAACGGCTCAGAACATCGACTGCTCTCCGGTCAGCCAGCAGCCGTTCATAAGGGGTGAAGGAAGAATACAGCGCAAGGTAGTCACGCCGGGGATGAATATAGAAATCATAGCTTCCCGCATGCAGAAGCTTGGGTTCCTGTTCAGGAAGCAGCACCTCCGCCTCGCAGTTAAAGGGGATCTCTATATGAAAGCAGAGGCTGCCGTCGGGCTGGATGTTCCAATTGGACACATAAGCCCCGCTGGCACTGTCAAACCGGCACTCCATGCTTCCCAGACGGATCTCCGGCAGCGGCGCGATTTTTGCCTTCCGGAAGCCGGGGGCCGTTGGAGAGATCCCGGCTGCATAACGGTACAAAAACTCCACCACGCTGCCATAGGAATAGTGGTTCAGGCTGTTCATGCCGGTGCCGCTGACGGTTCCGTCCGGAAGAATGCTGTTCCACCGCTCCCAAATGGTCGTCGCACCCAGGTTGACGGCATACAGCCATCCGGGAAAGCCCTCATAAAACAGCAGATCATAGGCCTTGTCCGCCATTTCGTTCTCCGCAAGCACGCAGTTCATCATTGTCGCGCCTACGAAGCCGCCCTTTAAGCGGTTCAGGTCCTTCTTGAAGCGTTCCTTGAAACCGGTCAGGATCCGCTCTTTGTCCATATAGACACCAAACTTCAAGGCCGCCAGATAGCCGGTCTGGGTATCCACAGCAAGCCGCCCGGTGGGGGTGAAATACTCATTCAGAATGGCTTTGCGGATGCGCTCTGCCCGATGGCGGTATTCCTCCGCCTCCGGCTTCTGCAGGATTTCCGCCGCCTGGGCAACATAGCAGGTAGAAGCATAATAGTACAGGGAGCAAATATACCCGCTGTCTGTTCTGCCGAAGGTGGATTGCTCCGTGGAGCCGTCCAGTGCCAGCCAGTCGCCAAACTGGAAACCAAAATCATAGAGGTTTCTGCGTCCTCTGGCGCAGTCTGCCCGATCAATATAGTCCACCCAATCCTTCATCAGCGGGTAGTTCTCCTCCAGCTGGGTCTTGCTGCCATAGTAATCATACAGCATTTTGGGAATGAAGGTGGCCGCATCACTCCAGATCCCGGCGCATAGTCCGGGAAACGCATTGGGCAGGTAAATTGCGGCGGCTCCGTTGTTTCGCCGCTGGTCGCTGCGCAGATCCCGCAGGAACTTGCGGTAAAAAGCCCGGGTATCCATGTGAAATCCGGCGGTGGTACAAAATACCTGCGCATCTCCGGTCCAGCCCAGCCGCTCATCCCGCTGGGGGCAATCGGTAGGAATGTCCAAGAAGTTGGATTTCAGCCCCCAAAGGGAATTGGAGAACAGGCGGTTGATTTTTTCATTTCCGGTTCGGATGAACCCCGTCCGACCCATTTCCGAGTAGATCGCCCGTCCCTCAAAACAGGCGGCATCCACACGCTCCAACCCGCTGATCTTCACATAGCGGAAGCCGAAGAAGGTGAAGCGAGGGCGGATCTCTCTGTGTATTCCATCGGAAACATAGGTGAATTTGGATTCCGCATGGCGGTAGTTTTCGTGATAGAAATTCCCGTTTTGCAAAACCTCTCCAAATTCCAGGGTCATGGTCGTTCCCTTGGGGAGGGGCTGGGTGCAGATCACATGCCCGGCAAAATTTTGCCCAAAGTCCAGCACCGTTTCTCCCGCCGGCGTATGAATCACTTCCTTCACAGGGATGGACTCCATGTAGTGCAGTGGGCTTGAATAGCGGTCGCACAGCCTGCCAGGGGCGGAAATCAGCACCGGCTGCTTCCAGTCTCCAAGGGCCTTTGTGTAGTCCTGGGTCTCGCCGTTATAAATATCGGAAAGGGTGGTAAAGCTGCCGCGATACTGCCAGCCGGAATCAGAGCAGAGGGTTTCCCTATGACCGTCGGCAAATTCCATGCGCAGCTCCGCGATCAGTGCCAGAGGCCGGTCATAGTGGGTGGGTTCGCCCAGGCCGAAATGGCCCCGATACCAGCCGTCCCCCAGCAGGACGGAGAGGGTGTTATCCTCCGCAAGCAGACTTGTCACGTCATAGGTGCAGTATTGGAAATGCTCGGTATAGTCATTGAGAAACGGCGCAAGAAGATCATCCCCCGCTTTTTCCCCGTTGATGTATGCTTCAAAAAGTCCCAGGCCGCAGATATACAAGCGGGCAGAGCGGGGCTTCTCCGGCAGCGTAAAAGTCTTTTGGAACTCCGGATGGGTATCTCCGTCCTCTACGCCAAGCCACTGACCGTCCCAAGGCTCGCCCAGTTTTCCTGTTTCAAAAAAGCAGGGCCGCGACAGGGCTTCCTCGCCCTGATCGCTGCGGACAGCAATGCTATACCAGTAGCGGGTATAGGGCTTCAAGGGAAAATCCAAGGCTTCACCCAGGGGATTCAGGTTTCCCTCCTTTTGAAAGACGACCTTTTGCAGCGTTTCGTCCAGTCCGACCTGAATCCGGGCCGTCTCCTGCCGGGAGCCGGTGCTTCCGCGAACCTTCCAGGAGCACTGGGGGACGCCGTAGTCAAAGCCCACGGGATTCTCCCAGCCATTGATTTTGATTGCGTACAATTCCATAGAACTATCCTTTCCTGCCGGGGGTGCATTTTACCAGCAGTTCAATCAGCCGTTTCCCGCAGTCCTGAAGGGCTGCCACCGGCAGACTGCCGTCCCGGATGGCGGCAAATAATGTATCTTCATCGAATTTTGTTCCCGGCATGATCAAGTCATTGCCAGCCAAAATACAGCCAACCGGCGTGGACGGGCCGTATTTTCGCCCTTCGCCCACACTGACAAATTGGCCGGTGGTTCCCCAGTCCGTCATAACGATCCCGTCAAAGCCCCATTCATCCCGGAGGGCATGGGTCAAAAGGTCTTGGTCATTGGCCGTATGCACGCCGTTCAAAAGGTTCATGGAGGTCATGGCGGAGAATGGCCGGGCTTCTTTTACGCAGATCTCAAATCCCCGCAGGTAGATTTCCCGCAGAGTCCGTTCCGAAACATGGGAATTGGAGGTGGAGCGGCAGGTCTCCTGATTGTTGGCCGCCAGGTGCTTGATGCAGGTGCCTTTACCGGGGTGCTTCTGCACGCCTTTGGTAACGGCAGCGGCAAAAACGCCGGAGAGATAGGGGTCTTCCGAGTAGTATTCAAAATTTCTGCCGCACAGAGGATTGCGCTGGATGTTCAGGCCCGGTGCCAGCCACAGGTCTATTCCCAGTTCCTCCATTTCGGCTCCGGCAATATCCCCGGCCAGCTCGGCAAGCCTTGGATTCCAGCTCTGGGCCAGCTGCACCGCCACAGGCAGTGCCGTGCAATACTGATATTTGATTTCCGTCCCCCTTAAATCCACCTTCCGCAGTTCCGGGGGCAGCACTTTTCCCAGGATGGGGTCTTCCTCCACATTGTTGATGTAGGTATCGCCCCGCTGATAGACCTTTGGATTGACCCGAATCCCGGCAGGGCCGTCTGCCATGGCGCATTGGGGAATACCGTAGTCCTCCAATCGGTCTGTCGTATCTCCCGCCGCACCGGGTATGGATTTAGAAGCGTTGCCGATCACCGAAAAATCCGTAAAGCTCACCCGGGCCGCGCCGATGCACAGAAGTGCCAATTCCTCCGGCGTCAGCTCTCCCGCCAATTCCGCAGCCGTTGCGCTTCCCTTCACAACATCGGAAAAGCCTACCCTCCGTGTTGGGGCGGAGAGAGCGGTCGGCGTTCCGGTGTAAGTGTGGGTGACCGGCGGTATGGAATCCGGATCGATAAGAATTTTGGGGCAGGAATAGGACACGGCTGCGCTGCGCTCCGGGAAAAGCCAGTCTGCTTTCTCCCCCCGGAACAAAGAACGGCACTGCTCCGTAACGATCGTTCCCTCCAGCACCAACGCTGCCTCCAGCTGCAACTTGCGGCTGTTTTTTCCTACATAGATTCCGTATTCTCCCTGCTCCAGCACCCAGGCACTTTTCTCCTCGTCATAGGATGCAAGGGATGCGCAAGGGAAAGAAACCGTAACGGTCTCCCCCTCTCCCGGAGCCAAAAGCCCGGTTTTCGCAAATCCCACCAGCAGTTTATCCGCCTTTGGAAGCTCGGTCCGGGGCTGTGCTGCATAGATCTGAACCACATCCTTGCCCGGGTGATTTCCGGTATTCTGGACGGTGACCGAGACGAAAACCTGTGCTTCTTTGACGTGAACCTGAATATCGCTCCATGCAAAATCCGTATAGGACAGCCCATAGCCAAAGGGATAGCGGGGTTCCATCCCAAAGCTGTCAAACCAGCGATAGCCAACGAAAATTCCTTCTTTATACCATACATCCTCCGGCTGTACGCAAAACTCGTCCGCACAGGGGTAGTCCGAATATTGCTTTGCCCAGGTGGCTGTCAGTCTGCCGCTGGGGGACTCCGCGCCGGTCAGAATTTCAGCAACGGCAGTACCGAAACCGCTGCCGCCCTGGCTGACAAGGACAATTGCTCCGGAAAGCTCCCGCACGGCTTCCAGATCCAGGACACCCCCCACATTGAGCAGCAGCACAAAGCGTTCATACCGCTTTGCCAGCAGGGCAATGTCCTGCTTTTCCGTTTCCGTCAATAGATAGTCACCGGGGGCGTTTTTCCGGTCAGCCCCCTCTCCAGAATTCCTCGCCAGAGCATAAATCGCCGCATCTGCCGGACGGAGGTCCTGTTCATTTAACGCCCGAAGCTCCGGCTCACGAAAGGGCTTGCCCATCATGGTCAGAAGTGCCACGCTGATGCCCTCATGGGACAGCTCCTGAATATGGGCATCGTATTGCGCCTTTGCCGTCCGGATCAGCGTATCCTGCTCAGCAAGCCAGTCCTCTGTAACGATCCCGTACCCGGCATCTTTCAGCCCCTGCTCGATGGTCACAAAGCTTCGTACATTCACATCTCCGGAGCCAGTGCCGCCCTTGACGGTTCGCCTTGCGCCGCTTCCGAACAGCGCGATGGAATGCACCTCGGCAGAAAAGGGCAATACGCCCTTATTTTCCAGCAGAACCATTCCCTCCGTCGCGATCCGCGCGGATAAGGCTGTATGGCGTTTTTCCCGTTCTGTAACGGTCATGCTTGCTGTTGCCATTTTATTTCGCATATCTGTTTTCCTCCACAAAATCCAGCGCACGGCTGATCCAGCCCTTGGCGGCGGTAGCGGTTCCCAATCCAAAGCCGTGGCCGCCGGAGGGGACACGCTCGATACGGTGGGCGATCCCCGCTTTTGTCAGCGCTGCCTCCATATCTATTGCATCCTGCTTGGGAACTGTGGGATCGTCCTCTGATAGAATCAGATAAACCGGCGGATAGCCAGGGCCGACCTGACGGCTTGCGGTATATTCCGCTATTTCATCCTCTCCGCTGTGACTGCCCAGCAGGCCGGAGCGCAGAAGCTGCGCCGCGGGACCGCTGAGATTTTCCAATCCGATCAGCGGATAGGCAAGGAGCAGCGCCCGGGGCGCGGGAATGCCAAAGTGTCTTGCGCCGTGGTTTTCCGTTCCCCACATGGCTGCCAGATGCCCACCGGCAGAAAAGCCGCCTACAATGTAGTCCTCTGCTTTAAGCCGAAATGCGGCTTCATTGCTTTTGATATACCTCCATGCCAGAGCAAGATCCTCCAGGGGCTTTGGCATAAGTCCATCCACAAAGCTATCCCGTGTTGCGGTATGATAGTTCAGGCAGAAGCAATCCATCCCCAGTTCGTTCAGCTTGGCTGCGGTCGGCAAGGCCTCCACCATGGTACAGACTGCTCCGTAGGCCCCACCCGCATTGAGGATCGCATAGTCTTTATACCTCCGATTCTTTGCCGGAAGGTGGATCAGGCAAGCACCCTCGCCCACCGGGTAAACATACCGGCCTCCACCAAGGGCAATTTCCCGCAAACGGGTCAAGCCATAGGCCACATCCTCCCAATACCAGGTGGGATTCTGCTGCTGAAGCTCTGCCAGCGACAGTTCTTCCTTCCCCTGAAACCAGTCACCTGTGCTGCTTGCTATGAATTGGCCATTCATCTGCCGAAAGCAGGGCAGATTCAGAATATCTTTTAGCCGAGTGCTTTTTGTAAATTCCATAGTGTCCTCCCATCATAAAATATTGCGTCGAATGACCTCTTGAATTTGCCGTTTCCTACCGATATAATAGAAAGCAGCACCTATGAAAGGCAGTGGTTTTCTTTGTTTGACGGTATTTCTTTTCTCCATTCCGAAACCGACCTTCCCATTACCTCAAGACAGATTTCGGACGCCGCACTGAAAAGCGGGAAGTACGATCCTGAAAACCTGGTAAACTCTGACTTCTACATTGTCGGAAGCGCAGATGCCTTTCGCCCGGTCCCCATTACAGCCTACGCCAGAGAGAATCTGTTCTATATGCAGGCATTCACCATATTCGGCTACCGAAAAGGCTCCTTTACCCGGCGGCAGAATTTTCGCTCCTTTCTGATACTCTATACCTTGGCCGGTACAGGGCGAGTGGAATACGGCGGACAGGCAGCCGCGCTTCATGTTGGCGACGGTGTTTTGATCGACTGCCGGAAGCCGCACTATTATGAGGCGGCAGAGGATTGGAAAGTCGCTGTCTTTCACTTTCAGGGGCCTCTGGCCGAGCATTACGCAGAAGAATATAAAAAAATGGGACAGCTTGTTTTCCATGAGGAAACCACCGGCAGATTTGCACGGTATCTGGAGCAGATCCTTGAAATCTATGATTCTCCCCAGCTCTACCGGGATCTGCGGGCCTCCCACGCCATTGATGGGATGCTTCTGTACCTTGTGGTACAGGCATCCAAGGTTGCCATACAAAAGCAGGATGTACCCCGTTTTGTCCAGCAGGCCATGAAACACATGGAGGATCATTTTGCGCAGCCGATTTCTTTGGATTCTCTGGCAGAGCTGACGCAAACAAACAAATTTCATCTGGCCAAGGAATTCAAGCATTACATTGGTTTTTCTCCCAACGACTACCTGATTTGGATACGGATCAATCAGGCCAAACTTCTGCTGAAAACCACGACCCTTCCTGCTGTCAAAATCGCCCATTCGGTGGGCATTCACGATATCAACAACTTTAACTACCTCTTCAAAAAACGGGTAGGCACGACGCCGATCCGGTACCGCAATAACGGAGATTATATTCTATGAGAAAGCTGACGCAGGCAGAAAATGCCCGCGTCAGCTCTTTGTCACGGGTTTCCCCAGATGCCGAAAACCAGTTCCTCCACTTTTCGGCTGATATAGGAGCCGGAGCCGCCCAGATCCTTCCTGTGGGTGGCAAAGACCGCCTCCAGCTTGTCTGCCGGGGATACAAAGAAGTGCGTGCCCAGTGCGCCGCTCCATCCGTAGGTACCCGGGGTGCAGAATTGGTCCTGCTGGCGGATGCGGACACCCAAGCCCCACACCTGTCCGGGTTCCGGTTCCAGGTGTTTTTCCTGTGCCTCGGTGTGCAGGAGGCGCACGGAGGTCGGCTTCAGATACCCGTCGCCCTCCCGGCACAGCATTCTCCCCAGCTTTTCATAGTCCTTTACCGTGCAATACAGTCCGCCGCTTCCTGCCACATAGTCAGAGTCCTTTTGAATGCGGATGATCCCCTCCAGGTCTTTCCCGGTTCCTGTAATATCCGTTAGGCTTCCGTTTTTTTGTGTATAGGTTCGGGCAAGGTGGCTTCGCTGTTCGCCGGAGAGCTTGAATGTGGCACTTTCCATATTCAGCGGCGCAAACACAAGCGTCCGGTATGCCTCTGCCGGGCTTTTGCCTGTCAGAACGCCCATCAGGTAGCCGAGGATATCAAAGGCGGCACAGGGGGAATAGCTGGTAGCCGTACCCGGCTGAAAATCCAATGCGTAACGGCTGTAGGAATGGATCCGTTCTTCCAGAGTGTCGTTTTTCTTTTCTTTCATCATGGCCATCATGCCTGCCACACCCTGCTGTAAGCCGGAAGCGTGGCTCAGGAGATCCCGGATAGTGATCTCTCTGTCCGCCGGAACGGTTTTCACCTTGTCCATCCGGAAAAACAGCAGCTTCGGCAGAAGCGATGCCATGCTCATACCGGGATGAAATTCATACCGCTTGTCGGCACACACCCGCATATAGGAGAACTCCGGCAGGTATTTGGAAAGCGGGTCATCCAGGCCCAGCACGCCTTCTTCCATCAGCTTCAGAATGCCGACGGCCGTTACGACCTTGGTCATGGATGCCATGCGAAAAATCGTGTCATCCGTCACCGGAGTCCGGGCGGCAAGGTCGGCAAAGCCCCATTTCCCGTCATAAACGATTTCGTCATCCTTGCGGACAAGCAAGGTACCCCCGGCCATTTCCCGGTTTTGAGAATACCCTTCCATGACCCGGTCAATTTCTCGGACATCCATATTGGCACCTTCCTCAATACTTTTTGCTCAACTGAGCCTCGCATTCCTCCCGGGTGATCTCACCGGCGTTGCATCGGGCCATCAACGCCACATCCTGATCCTTGAGCTTATAGAAGCCCATGACCAGAACGCCCAAAAGGGTACCGATCAGCGGGATCAGTGCGTAAATCAGCCACATTACATCCATGGCCTCCTTTGGCTGGGTAACACCGGCTCTCTGCAAGTCCTCAAAGCTCTCTGCCGCCACCGGAATGTAGTTGGACAAGCCAAGGATAAACAGGCCCAGGGAAGCGGAAACGCTGGAGGTCAGTTTTGTCACAAAGGAGGACAGGGCATTGCAGATACCGGAGCAGTCTTTTCCGGTTTTATACCGGGTGTACTCAATGGTGTCCGGCAGAAAAAAGCTCTTTGCCACATTGCTGACATTTCCAAAGGGTGCCTGCACAACCAGCAGTGTACAGCAGATCACGAAAATCGGGCCGACAAAATAGATGCTCATCTGAATCAGCGCGCCGATGACACCGCAGACCATGAATACCTTCAGCTTGCCAAACCGGTTGACCAGCTTTCTCGTCTGCATCTGCGCCAGAATCACCGGGAGCAGAGAAATCAGGATGGGAATGGCCATAACCAGGCTGCTGCCGAAATGATAGTAGGAAACCAACAGCCCTACTGCGCCTCCCGTTTGCAGGCAGGAGGTGATAACTGTACTGAGCAGCAAAATCATCAAATACTTGTTGGTTTTAATGCAGGTCCACATGTCCTTCAGAGAATACTTCTCGGTTTCCTTGGGATCTGCGTTGGCCAGTGTGGTGTTGTGTTCCTTTACCCCTCTGCCCAGAGGAAGCATCATAAAGAAAAAGGCAACAGAGGAAACCAACGCCACCTCCCGGATGCCGATGCCCACATGCTCACTGATCGCCACTGTCCAGATCATTCCGGCTCCGATGGTGGCGATGGAGTTGATGATCGTCTTAGTCTGCAAAATGGAGTTGCGCTCGTCGGTATTGTCGGTCAGCGTAACGATCATGGATTGCATGGGGACTTCCACCAATGTATAGCTCAGATCATACAGCAGATAGAAAATAAAGAACCACGCGAGCTTTCCGCCTGCGCCCCAGCCTCTCGGCATACAGAAAAACAGCGCCGTAAAAATGGGAAACAGGAAAAAGGTCAGCCGGTACCACGGCAAATATTTTCCTTCGCCGGTCACCTTCTTAAAGGACTTCCACTCCGTAATATGAATACGGTCCACCAAATAGCCGAAGATCACATCGTCGAAAGCATCAATGATCTTAACGATCAGCATGGCTCCGGCAATGGCAGCCATATTGATCCCCTGAAAGATCATGAAGGTGCTCATCATTGCGGTAACGATGTAGCCCTCCAGCGTCCGGCCAAGATCTCCGATGATGTAGCTGCGGCGTTCTTTCTTTGTGGTTCTCCAGCCCTCCTGGTTGATCTTCTGCTTTGCTTTTCCCATGGCGGCTCCTCCTTTTGACAGTATGCCAAAATATTTACGCGTTTATTGTAGCGTAGATTGTTCATTCTGCCATCGGAAGATGTTGGGGGAATATCATAAAATCTTGGCATATGGTACAATAAACCTTACTTCTCTTCACGAAGAACCCCGAGAAGCCGGTCGAAGTCTCCGTGCCGATGGCCGTGGGTAGGCAAGCAATTTGAAGTAGCCTTTTGTAAATTCATCATTATCCATGGGAAGCAGTGTCCCATCCAAATCAAACAGTACCGTTGTCAGCTTCATTCTCATTCTCCTCTTTAACTTTGCGGACAAATGCCGTGATTTCCTGTGTTGCCTGCCGAATCTGCGATGGCTTGCGGAAGATATGTTTTCCGCCGGCGATAACAACAAAACGAATATCCGCCCCTGCCGCCCGATAGACAGACTCGGCTTTCTCGGCGTAAGAAATATCTACAATCGTATCTCTGTCACCGTGCAGGAGCAGTACCTTACCGGAATACCCTGCAATCTGCCGAAAAGCATCCATATTCATCACATCCGCCGCATACCGCCTGCCCAGCGGCATGGGGCCTGCATGCATTTTCTCCGGAATATGGGACGGATCGAATTTCAGCCAAAGCATCTCGCCTGCCCGCGCAGCATCCGGAATACACAGTGCGGGGTAGAGCAGAACAAGGCTGTTTACCGTCTCCGGCATCTGAGCCGCCGTCAATGCTGCTACCAGCCCGCCCTGACTGCATCCTACAAGGAGCAGCTCGCTTTCGTCCGTATTGCCTAACGATTGGGCAAAGCGAACGACTGCCTTTATGTCCGAGATTTCCGTCAGAACAGACATATACCGGCGGCTGCCCCGGCTTGTACTGACCAGCCCTCCGCCACAGAAGTCAAAGCAGAAAGCGGCAAATCCGATCTCCGCCAAGGCTTTTGCGTAGGGAAAGGAAAACAACTGATTTGCCATAAATTCATGGCAGACAATTGCAATCGGCAGTCTCTCATTTTTATGTGTTTTTGGTAATAACAGAGTGCCGTTAATTTTTAAGTCATCCCGATAACAGGAAAATTTTTGTCTTTCAATGTCCTTGGATTTGAATTTCAACTTAGCTCTCACCTTTTACCAATAATCGGAATACAGCTCTCGGCTGCTTCGCGCTAATACAGCCCGAGAAAATAGCGTCAGCCTTTCCGCATTATCTGTGATTTTCGCTTCATTCACCCCATATACTTCTCTAGATACGCCTCCACGGTTTTCATATAGGCGGCGTAAACCCGATTGTCGTTTTGCAACCCGTGGCCGGAGTGTTCCATCACAAAATACTGATAGTCGACGCCACTCTCCTGTAGGGCGGCTTCCAGCCGCTTGAAGGCAAGAAAAGGCTGCACCTTGTCGCAGGCTCCATAGGCAACTACAGCTGGCACAGGATTCTCCGCCACATAATCCGCAGCAGAGATGGCGTGAACCTTTGACAGATAGGAACCGTCTGCCATTTCCTCCGGCGTGATCTCCTGTCCGCTCATCACGCTGAACAGCACTGCACCGGCAGCTCTGGATTCTTCGCTGTCCAGTCCCACGCCGAAAATTCCCCAGTCCTCCGCCACGAAGCTGGACGGGCCGACTGCGCCAAAGGTGAACACCACCGGCACAGGCGCATCCTTCCCGTCACGGTAGGCATAGATCATCGCAAGTGCGTGACCTGCGGAGCCACCGGCAACGGTCATTTTATCAATGGGATAGCCCTCCTTTGCAGCGGCTTCTATTACCTTGGGGATGGCTGCTTTGATTTCCTCAGACTGGCTCAGGACGCTGGCGGTATTCGTGTCTGTGCGGAGCGTGTAGTTGATGCCTGCCGCCACATAACCCTTGGAGCAGAGCCATGCCAGCATCTCCCGGTCGCCGGATTTGTCCCCGGAGGTAAAGCCGCCTGCGTGGAGGTAGACAGCCAGTCCGTAACGGGATTTGCCGCTGTCCTTCGGCAGATACAGGTCGAATTTGTTGGCTTCCCCATCGCCGTAAGGCAGATCCTCTTTCAGCGTGCCGATCTCATCGCTCCATTTTACGCTGTATTCCTTTGCCCAGCCGGGCTGAATGGCGAACTTGCTGACAGCGCCTGCGCCAAAGGCCAGCAGAAACGCCAAAATACCAACTCCCACCGACACAGCCCGCACCTTCTTTCCGCTTTTTACCTTGTTCACAGAATATTCCCTCCAAACAGCGTGCCGCCCAACAGCAGGTTCATCAGCGCCCGCACTGCCAATCGTCCCAGAACAAAGCCGATCAGAACGATTGCTGAAAGGATCAAAATTCGTTTTGTTGTCAGTGTCATAAAGTATCTCCTTGACTTTTTGATGAGACAAGTGTATCGTATTATTATTGATGAGTCAATCGTCTCAGCAAAAATGAGACAAAGTGCAAGGAGATGTATCAGCCTATGAACAATCAGGAGAAGAACACCTATGTCCGCATTCAGATTCTTAGAGCCCTGTGTTGAGCTGCGTATTTCAATTCTTGGTGTCTTCCGGTTTGTAATCATCTGACCAAAAAGTAACGCGCCTCGCACCATGCGTCCTGTAAACGCACGGTGCGAGGCATTCTTTACTGCTACTTTAAGTTAATGGTAAGTTTTATTAACCAACTCAAGGCCATAGTCCTTGCCTTCGCCGTTGATCGTATCCCAAAGCCAGCCGGAGACGGATTGCCCCTGCTCCTCAAAGGACAGCCAGACCGCAGGGGAAGCAATGATGGTGTGTGCAGTCATGTTTCTGGGGTCATTGTACCACGAAACACCATCAAAGAGGAACAGCTTTACTCCGGCTTCCTGAAACAGTGGGATATTCTCCTTTAACATCTGCTGAAATTTATCCGCCTGCGTTTCGTCTACATCCATGATCCTGTTGTCGAGATAATTCTGCACCTTGGCAAGATCGCCATCTCTGGTAGAGCAGTCGAACATCAGATGGATGCCGTCGCCGTATTATTCGTGAAGAGCACGCAGACAGTCCAGCGTTAGGTTGTCCGTTGTCAGCTTATCGGAAATCTCCGTGGGCGTCTGCCAGACATTGACTGCCACATCATGCCAATCCGAATAGCACAGCAATGAAGCGTCAACGAGGACATTTTTGTTTTCGGCGCCCGGGAAGTAATTCGTATAAATATCATCGGACAGGAGCGCCGTCGCAAAGCCTCCCGCACTATAACCTGTCACAAGAACGGTGTCGGCATTTTCAATTCCGGCTTTCTGCATGATCTGCTGCATCGCCAGCGTGTAATTGTTGTAGCCGTTATGGTAGAGGATCTTTTCCTTGCCGTCCGTATCGGTGTAGCGGAACTCTCCGGTGCCGGCGTGAAAGTCTCCGGTGGCATAGGGAAACAGAATCATCGTCCAATCCTTAAAGGGGCTTCCCTCAACATCCGATGCCAAACCACCCATATTCATCGTAACATTGGCCAGCATATCAGGCCATACCATGTGGGTATTGTAGGTGTCATCCCGTGCCATTTCCTCATTGATGCTGACTCCGCCGCCTGCAAAATAGATCATCACCTTGTTTTCGCTGTCCTTTTTGAAAAGAGCGTGATAGCTGTTTCCCTCCGAGTCCTTCATGGCGCTGTCTGCTACCCGATACCATTTGCCCACTGCGGGGTCTGCTTTCAGATTGGGATAACGCAGAAACAGGAAATAGGCGCATACAGCGAGAATCGCCAAAACAGCGATAACGATACCGATAATTCTAAATACCTTTTTCAGAATCTGTTTGAACGGGCTGCTCTTTGCCACCGACACATTGCTCATAGAGATTTCTCCTTGACATTTCGATGATACAAGTGTATCATATAAATAGTGATGAGTCAATCGTCTCAGCAAAAATGAGACAAAGTACAAGGAGATGTATCAGCCCATGAACAATCAGGAGAAGAACACCTATGTCCGCAGTCAGATCCTTGCGGCGCTGTTGAAAATGATGCAGGAGCAGCCCTTTGCCGATATTTCCATCAGCGCCCTGGTAAGCACAGCGCAGGTAGGCAGAGCTTCTTTCTACCGCAATTTTACGGATAAAGAGGATGTGCTGCGGCAGGAGAATGACCGGCTGACGGCGCAGTGGAAGCAGAGCTATGACGCCGTGGAGCACACCGCTCCCAATGAGCTGCTAATTTCGTTGCTGGATTTTTACAAGGAGCATTCCGACTTTTGCCTGACGCTGTATCAAGCCGGACTTTCGGATATCGTGCTGCAAACACTGCTGGAGCAGTCGGAGATCACCCCGGAGATGCCCAATGCGCTTGCCTACCTTAAATCCTCTATCGCCTATATGCTCTACGGATGGATCGTGGAGTGGATGAAGCGAGGGATGCAGGAGAGCGGTACAGAGCTGGCGAAGATGTTTGAGGAAGCGCAGGGAACCGGGATCATTCAATAGGGGGTATAGGTAGATAATTTGATTTCCTCGTTTTTGCGGATATTCTCCCTCATTTTCTTCAACGCTCTGTTATATGTCCGCTGGGAAGCCTTATCGGACTTACGGCTGGCAGAGTGAGAAATTTCTTCAAAGGTCATGGGCTTTATGAGCCTGTACTCAATCTCACCGTTTATCAGCACTGCTTTCTTGACAGACCAGCAGGTATCGCAGAAGCCAAGATGCTTGGCAACCGTGCGTTGTTCCCGGTAGGTCAGGCTGTCGTAAGCCTCGTGCAGTGCGTCATATAGCACCGCCCGAAAATACAGCTTGTCCGGCTGCGAGGTGGTGTCCACCGAAATGTCCTCCGCAGTTTCCTCGCCGTCCTCATCGTATTGCCGGTAAAAATCTACTCGGCGTTCGTTCAGTGTACCGATGGCAATGTACCTTCGGACAGTCTTTGTATCCATTCCGGTTTCATCCGCAATTCGCTGGATGCAGCTGTCACTGCAATCATCGCCGCTCTGATGGTAGCTTGCCATAATGCGCCGCAGGACGGGATAGGTGTCCGCCGTCATGGTGATAACCCCGCTTTGTGCCGTGCGGATATAGTCCTCCACACCATCCTGTATGTACCGTTTCTGAAAAGCAACAAACGGCGCACCGACAGCTGGATCATATTTTTGCAGAGCGGTCAGGATGCCGCACACCGCCGCCTGTTTGATGTCCGCAAAATGCTCCGTCATAGCGTATCGTTCGCAGGCGGCCTGTGCCAGTTTATTAAGCGCAGGCTCCTGATCGTGGAGGTACCAAATCAGATACTTGTCCTCTTTTTCGATGAGATAACGGGCAATGTATTCTTGCGTCGGCAGCCTCGGCGGCGCAGGGTCAAGGCGGTACATCCGGCGCTCTAAAAGCTGTTTCTGCTGCACCAAAACTTCATTCTGTTCTTCGGACACCGGATACACCTCCCATCATTTCATTCTTTTGTCCGTGTCAGCGTACAGCTTAGTACGCTCCAAGTCGGTAAAGTAATTTGCTTTGGCGTAGGCATCGTCCTCCTCTGCCCGTTCCAACCGGCGTTTTGCCAGCTCCTGCGCCGCCTGTGCAAACTCGGCCGAGATCGTCCCCCGGCTTTTTTCGGAGCGGATCGCCGAGCAGCGGCGGTCATAGGCGGCCTTCAGCGGGTTATCCTTTGCCCGTTCCGCTTTGCCCTGAATGATGGCGTACCGGCGGCAGCTGATCTTTTCACCGTGGTACAACTCCGGTGCCGTGCCATAGGTGCAGTATTTCTGCCGCCGTGCACTTTGCATCAGGAAATACTGCTTGCAAAGCTCGCACTGCCTCGGATAGTGTCCGTGGTGCAGCCCTTCAAAGAAATCCGTCAGCACAAAGCTGTAATAGCTCTCAAAGGTCATTCTTCGGGCAGTGACAAGGATGAGACTGTTTCGCCGTTTCAGTAGCGCAATATATTCTGTGCGCAGCGGAAACGGATTTGATCCGAATACCTCCGTTGCAATGGGCAGCAGGTGGCGTTCATCAAAGCGGTCGGCTTCGTCCACGCGGTAAACGAATTTCTTGAGCTGTTCAAAAGCCTTGCGCATATCCTCCGGGATGGTATCATAAAAGCGGAGAGTACTTAAAACGGTTGCGCACATCGTTTCACCATTCTTGAACAGTGCTTTATCATATTTGGGAGGGAACACGCCCAAGCCGACCGAACCCTTATCCATTTTTGCAACCGCTACTCTGCGGCGCAGATAATCCAAAATGCCGGCAGCATTGCTTTCTGTGAATAACTCTGCAATTCGCTGCTTCTCCGCCGCAATGTTCAAGGAGGAAAAGGGCTTGAGCTTCGGCAGGGTTTGCAGGATTGTTAGAATCTCCTCGCCGGCCTTGAGAAAATCTGTTTCGTTCAGATACCCGGCGCGAAGCTGCTCCCGCACATTCCAGTTGCTTTGCCGGAATACGGCGATCCTCGCCGCCGTGTCATCCTTATAATACTGATTCAAAAGCTGTACCGCAAAGGTGCCTGCCGGGTAGCTTTTGCCGCCTATATGTACACGACCGTCCCGGTAAACGGCAGTAAGAAAGCCAAGTCCATCGCTCATACATCCCGCCTCCTTCTATATTCTATCAAGCCAAGTGTCCCATAAACCGGTCTTGCGGTGATGAAAAATCAAGATATTTTACCGCTGCATTACCGTGCAAGAACATTTGTTCTATACAATTGTAGCAGAAAAACGCCTGATATTCAAGGCTTTTCCCAATGTTGCGGACAGCGTTTTTACTGTGTTGCTATAATCATACCTTTTTCAGCCGTTTCCCCCATTCAATATACAGAAGGCAGTCATTGAGCCGTCGAGATCACACTCGGCGGCTTTTTTGCTGCCCATAAAACGGAAAGGAGGTTTATGTTATGGTACTCAAAATCACGCCGAAGCAGCGGGCAAAGATCAACACCCTTGTACGCAAGACTTGCTGTAATTGCTATAAGGGAAATTGTCTGCTGCTGGACGACGGCGAAGAAACGAAATGCGTGCAGCTTATTTCTCGGTACGGTATTTACTGCAACTATTTTCTGAAAGCGGTATTACCGGCTGAAAAAGAACTGTACACTGAAATCTTGCAGCAAAACGGGATCAATGGATAACCGCCCGAAAAAGAGTTGTCCGAAATATTTTGAAATGCGCTATGCGCAGGAAAGGACTTACTATGAAAACGATCCACAACACAAAAATTATCGGCATCGACCACGGGTACGGGAATATGAAAACGGCCAATTGCTGCTTTCCCACCGGCATCACCGCCTATGACCACGAACCGCTGTTCACGGCGGATATGCTGGTCTACGCCGGCAGGTATTATCTCATCGGCGAGGGGCACAAGGAATTTGCACCGGACAAGATCAAGGACGAGGACTACTATGTGCTGACCCTTGCGGCCATCGCCAAGGAGCTGAAAGCCGAAAATCTTACCGAGGCGCACATTGTGATTGCCGCCGGTCTGCCCCTGACCTGGACAAGCGGGCAAAAGGCAGATTTTAGAGCATATCTGATGAAGAACGCCGAGGTGGAGTTCACCTACAAAAAGGGAAACTACCACCTCTACATCGACGATGTGCGTATCTATCCGCAGGGGTATGCCGCTATTGCCAGCTTTGCTACCACACTGAAAGGCGTCAACCTGATTGCCGACATCGGCAACGGTACAATGAACACGCTGTATATGATCAACGGCAAGCCGCAGCAGGGCAAAATGTTCACTGAGAAATTCGGGACTTATCAGTGTACCCTTGCTGTCCGGGAGGCTTTTATGCAGAAAACACAGCGGGAGATCAACGACGCCATCATCGACGAGGTGCTGATCACCGGCACGGCAAATATTGCGCCTGCTGATCTGAAAATCATTAAGAGCGTTGCCGCAGAGTATGTGCGGGACATCTTCCGCAGACTCCGTGAGCACGGCTATGACGAAAGCACGATGACCTTGTATGTGACCGGCGGAGGCGGCTGCCTTGTGAAGAACTTTTATAAGTTCAGCGCCGACCGTGTGAAATTCGTCGAGGACATCTGCGCCGCCGCAAAGGGATATGAGTATCTGGCCGAGGCGCAGATGAAGGCTGAGGCGAGGAAATGAGCAAATATCGGATCAATGTGCGGTTCGATTTGGACAAGCCAAAAGAGGCGAAAGCCGCACAGTATTTACAGTCGCTGGATAGATCCCGCAACGCTTTTATGGTAACGGCAGTCTTAAATGAAATACAGCGGCAGACATCCACAAACGGCTTTTTGCTGGAGGACATTCGGCAGGTCATACGGGAGGAATTGCAGGAGGTGTCGTTTGCTGCGGCACCTCCTGTTTTTGAGCAGGTACAACCGGAGTTGACCGAGGAGCAGCAAGCCGAAAACGAAAAGAGTGTGCTGGATGACCTTGAAATGTTTGGCTGAGCCAAAACGCAGATATGTGGCTCAAATCACAGTATTTACAGAAAAATCAGAGCCAATTTGGCGCAGAAACAAGATATACCCTCAAGGAGCAAGGATGCGGTTTTCAGTATCCGTCAGCCGCTTTTCTTTATGCCCTGCGAGGTGTGTCCTACGGTATAGCGAGGTGTGTCCTACGGTATAGCAAGCAGGGACTTTGTGTGCCACAAAAGTCCCCCTCACAGCCGAAAACGGCTGACTCTTTGGTGGCACAGCCCCCAATCCCCCGAAAGGAGAGATGTGTATGGGGAAAGATGTTCGTATTGCCGTCCGCGTGACGGTAAAAGAAAAGGATAAAATCCAGTCCAAAGCCCGAAAATGCGGGCTGAGTACAACCGAATATATGAAGCAAAGAGCGTTGGGGTACGAGCCGAGAGCGGTTCCGCCTGACGCTCTTTTTGCTTGCCTTGAAAGGCTGGGTGAGCTTGCGGATAAAGCCAGTTCGCCGGAGCTGGACAAGGAAATTTGCGCAGTGCTCAAACAAATCACGGCAGAGTTTCTGCTGCCAGGAAAGGGGTGATGCGGTATGGCTGTTACAGGCTTTTGGCCTGTGTTCAAAAATCTGAAAGCCACGCTGGACTACGCCGACAATCCCGACAAGACCACCGCCCCGGAATATCTGGACGAGGATCTATACGCCGCCCTGTGCTATGCGGGGAACGATGATAAGACCGACCGCAAAATGTTCGTGGGTGGAATCAACTGCTCAGCACAGAACGCCTACGCCGAGATGATCGCCGTCCAACGGCGGTTCGGTCTGCGTGGAAAGGTCGTCGGCTACCACGGCATTCAGAGCTTCCGTGAGGGTGAGGTCACGCCGGAGCAGGCGTTTGCCATCGGCAAGGAGACAGCAAGAAAAATGTGGGGCGACCGGTACCAGGTGCTCGTCACCGTCCATCTGAACACCGACAATGTGCATTGCCATTTTGTTGTGAATCCCGTGTCCTTCAAGGACGGCGCAAAGTTCAAAAACAAAATCGGCGATCACAAGGAGTTGCGTAAAATCTCCGATACAATCTGCCGGGAACACGAGCTGTCTGTGCTGGAAAACAGTGATTTCTACTCCAAAGGTAAGAAAAAGGAATATTGGGTTCATAAGGCCGGCAAGCAGACCCACCGGGATATGCTGCGCCGGGATGTGGAATACTGCCTGTCCTTTGCGACCAGCCCAAGAGAATTTGAAAATCAGCTTTATGCGCTCGGTTATACGCTCGACCCTGTGCGCTTTTCAGTCAAGGCAAAGCATTGGGAGCGAGCCGTCCGACTCAAAAGCATCGGCTTTACAAAAGAGCGTGTTAATGAGCAGCTACGGCAGAATGCCGAAAACCGCTATCGGCTGTTCACCTTGGAATACCGACCACCGTATAAACCGAAGAAATTTCCGTTGGAGGACGAGCTGCGAAAGCTGGGTTTCTCCATTGAACACAGCTATGACACCGCCACCGTTTTGGTGGATACGGTGTTTTATCTTGTCATAACGGTAATCCAAATCATAGCCGAGCTTGCTGATGTGATGCTGCTGTCGCCGGATTTGCGGGCGGCGGAAAAGGACTTGAAAGAGTTGATTGGTGATTATCAGTTTTTGCAGGAACACAACATCCACACGACTGCCGAACTCCAAGCAAATATTGAGCAATCCAAGTTTGAACTTTCAGTTTTGGAGCGTGAGCGCAGCGGCGTCAGCAACCGCATCCGCCGTCCCAAGTCGCCGGAGGAACAGGCGCAAAACAAGGAACGCCGCAAGGCAGTATCCAGGCAGATGAAGCCTGTAAGGGAGCATCTGCGCCGTGCGGAACGGATTTTAGAGAAATCCCCGCACCTGTATGAACTATTAAAACACGAGCACGAGCTGGAGAAAAAAGCCCGTGCGAGATACAAAGAAAGAGGTAGATAAAATGAAAAATACGATGAAAAAACCGGTGGCAATTCCGGTGGAAAAATTGCACCCCTTTGACGGACACCCGTTCAAGGTCAAGGACGATGACGAGATGAACACGCTGATCGAAAGCATACAGACACAAGGCATTCTTTCGCCGCTGATCGTCCGACCGATAGAACATACAGATGAATATGAAGTCATAAGCGGCCACCGCCGCTTACACGCCGCACAAAAGGCAGGGATCACCGAGGTCCCTGCCTTGATTTATGCCCTCGACCGGGATGCCGCTGCCATTGCGGTAGTAGACAGCAATCTGCACCGGGACCATATTCTGCCGTCTGAAAAAGCATTTGCGTATAAATTAAAACGAGATGCGATGGCTCATCAAGGGCGCACTTCTCCCCAACTTGGGGAGAAGTCGCTTACCGTTGAAAAGATAGGAGCGGAAACCGGGGACAGTAAAAATCAGGTTCTCCGGTATATCCGTTTGACGCACCTTATCCCCGAATTGCTTGACCTGATGGACGAGGGCAAAATTGCGCTTATGGTCGGCGAGGCTTTGTCCTATCTCGGCGACGAAGAGCAGTACGCCGTGTTAGAACAATGCGAAATAAACGATTGCACGCCGTCTTATGCACAAGCCGTTGAAATGAAAAAGAGGTATCAGGATGAAAATCTCACGGCTGAGAATATTAGCGAAATTCTCTCCCGTGAAAAAGCAAATCAGAGGGAAACCATTAAAATCCCAACCGAAAAACTACGGAAATACGCACCAAACGCCGATGCGAAACAGCTTGAGGATTTTATTATCAAAGCATGCGAGCATTACCGTAAATTCTTAATCCGTCAGCGTAATCGGGATGAAAGGTAAGGCGAGAATATGGAAAACAAAACTGATGGAATCATCTTTAATCCGAATCTGATATGGCTACCTACACCGCCACGAATGGAAAATGTCGAGGATTTTGAATGTGTTGACGCTTTCCTTCCAGACGGCGCAGGAGAACGCATCGAAGATGGATATTTGAATTGTTACGGCATCGCCGATTTCACAACGAAAATCGGCGGCACAGTTTATGAAGTAGCCACTCATTTCAGTACCGATGGTAAGCAAAGCGTGCTACAGCAATTCCGTGACCTACTGCTCTCGCAAAAGCTGATATAACCGTACAATCGAAAAAGACAATCGGGCATAGTAAAATACACTTGCCTTTGCTATGCCCGGTTGTCGGAAAGGAGCATTTTACTATGGCAACAGCAAACAAAACCAAAGGGCAAAAGGAAGAACTCATTACTGCGCTGTACTGCCGTCTGTCCGTAGATGACGATAACAAGGATATGGAGTCGAACTCCATTACGAATCAAAAGCAGATTCTCTCGGACTTCGCCCGCCGGGAGGGCTATCGGAACACGCAATTCTTTGTAGATGACGGAGTATCCGGTACTACATTCCAGCGGGAAGGCTTTCAGCAGATGCAGAAAATGGTAGAGGACGGGCTAATCGGCACAATTATTGTGAAGGACCTCAGCCGTTTTGGGCGTGAACAGGTGGAAATGGGGCGGCTTACACAAATTGTTTATCCATCCCTTGGTGTGACCTTCATTTCCATCCAAGAGAATGTGAACACCTCCGCCAAGACCGGCTTGGAGATGATGCCGTTCTACAATATTTTCAATGAGTGGTATGCCGAGCAGACCAGCAAGAAGATTCGTGCGGTTTGGAAAAGCAAAGCCGAGCACGGCAAGCGGGTGTCTGCCGCTGTCCCATACGGCTATAAAAAGTCGCCGGAGGACAGAGAAAAGTGGATCATTGATGAGCCTGCTGCGGAGGTGGTACGAAGGATATTCCATCTCTGCCTTGCGGGGCGTGGACCGTCACAGATTGCCCGTGACCTTGAAAGAGAAAAGATTCTCACGCCCACGGCTTACTACAATTCCATCGGCAGAGCCGCAAGCAACGCAAGTCCTGTCAATCCATATTTGTGGTCTGACAGCACCATTGAGAATATTCTCGCTAACCGGCAGTACACCGGTTGTGCCGTGAATTTTATCACTACCACCGTTAGCTACAAGGTGCATAAGACCATCTATAACCCCGTAGAGGAGCAGCAGGTTATTCCCAATATGCAGGAGCCGATTATCTCTGAGGAACTGTTTGACCGTGTACAGGAGCTTCGCAGCCATAAACGCAGAAACACAAAAACCGGACGGGCAAGCTTATTTGCCGGTCTGCTGTTCTGTCCCGATTGCGGTGCTAAGCTGCACTTCTGCGCCGCCAAGAGCCTAAAGCCCAATCAGGAATTTTACCGATGCGCCAACTACAATTCCGGGCGAGGGACTTGCAATATTCATTATATTCGCAATGTGGTGCTGGAACAAATCGTGGCAGAAGCGGTGGGCAGCCTTGCAGGCTTTGTGCGATGCTATGAGCCGATTTTCCTGTATCTGCTGGCGAAGAACAATACCGCTGCACGGCAGTCCGAGGTGCAAAAGCTGAAGCAGGCCATTTCTACAAGTGAACGGCGCATCCAAGCCATCGACAAGGCCATTGAAGGACTTTTTGAGGCGAATATCTCTGGCAAAATTACCGATGAGCGATTTACAAAAATGACCGCCAACTACGAAAAGGAGCAGAAGGACCTGCTGGAGTTCGTAGCTGACGGCAAGAAAAAGCTGTTGGATGCGGAGCAAACCAAGGTGGATTTGAGGCTGCTGATGAAAGCGCTGCGGGACTATACGGACATACGACAACTCACGCCGGAAATCGTCAACGCATTGATTCGGCGCATTGAGGTCCACAGCAAAGATAAGGAAACCAAGAAGGTCAAGGTCGATATTTACTTCACTGCCGTTGGACTATTCTCTATTCCTACGGAAAAAGAGATGCAGGCGGCAATGGAGGAGATACGCCGGAACCCGCAGCAGTTCAAATTTTCTGCATAAAGCAGAACACGGTGCAGCCCCTTTTCAGAGACTGCACCGTATCCCACATAAAACTTCGTTATCCGCCCGTGTCAAAGGGTGAGGGGATTTTCTATGGCGGAGAAGGAGGGATTTGAACCCTCGATACCCTTTTGGGGTATACACGATTTCCAATCGTGCGCGCTCGGCCAGCTACGCGACTTCTCCATGAGCTGCTCGGTTTACGCTGTCCGCTGACAGCTAGGGTATTGTACTATAAGAATGCGGATTTGTCAAATATTTTTTTCGGACTTTTGTAAAGGGTCTAGGATTCTGTGGCACACCGTGCTATAATGTGTCCAAAAATCGGAAGGACGGGTCTTGAACGTGAAACACCTTGAGAAATTTATCGGCCAATACCGGAACCTGAACCGGGAAATCTATGTGCTGTTCTGGGGACGCATCGTCACCAGTATGGGGTCTCTCATCTGGCCCCTGATGACGCTGATCCTCAAAAACAAGCTGGGCTACGACGCCACCGCCATTGCCCTTATCACCATGGTCATGGTCGTCATTCAGTTCCCCATACTGCTGCTCGGCGGCAAGCTGGCGGACAGCCGGAACCGGAAACACATCATTGTCGTATGCGACCTTGTCACAGTAGGCTGCTATATCATTGCGGGACTGATTCCTTTGTCCGGCTTCAGCGTTGTGTTGTTTTATACCGCCGGTGTCTTCGCCAATATCGAGGGGCCTTCTTACGATGCGCTTGTGGCTGACCTGAGCGACAGCGACAGCCGGGAAAAAGCCTACAGCCTGCAATACCTGGGCATGAACTTAGGGCTGGTGCTGGCTCCTACTCTGGGCGGCTTCCTGTTTGAGAACTATCTATGGCTGGCCTTTCTCATTACGGCGGCAGCTACTTTCTCCTCAACCCTGCTGATTATTCTCTTTGTAAAGCGCTTGCGGGTGGAGAAGGCCCACGTCAGTCAATATGAGCAAAACCGGCAAGGCGACAGCCTTATTTCCATCCTCCGGGAGCGGAAAGCGCTGGTTCTCTACGCCCTGTTGGGCGGCTTCGGCAGCTTCGTGTATGCTCAGTTCAACTATCTGCTGCCCCTGAATATGGAAGCGCTGTACGGGGCCAAGGGTGCTGAGGTATTCGGCCTGCTGACCAGCGTCAACGCCCTGGTGGTCATTGTGGCAACGCCTCTTGTTACCACCTTTCTGGGCGGTATCCGGGACGTAAAGAAGATTCTGATCGGCGAAACCCTCATTGTACTGGGACTTTACAGCTATCGCTATGCCCAGCTGCAATTGACCCTGTGCTTCCTGCTGATGGTTCTCTTTACTTTGGGCGAGGTCTTCAACACTCTGGGCCATCAGCCCTACATGACTCACCGGATCCCCGCTACCCACTGGGGGCGGGTGAATTCCTTCGTCTCCATCGTCAGCGGTGCCTTTTCCAGCGTTGGCAACCTGTTCCTGGGCCGCCTGCTGGACAGCCGGGGCTTCTCTGCCGCCTGGCTGGCAGTGGGCATTGCAGGACTGTTCCTCATTTGTCTGGCCTGCCTGCTCAGCGGAACGGATAAAAAGGCGTTCCCGCTGCTGTACGCGGCAGGGCCGGCACAGTCTGATACATAATGCTCTGAAACGTGCCACCGGAACGTTTTCTTAACGGCCTTTCAAATCCTATCTCCTCCGCCATACCCCCCCACCCGCAGAGAAGGAGGGATTTGGAACACTATTGTGTTGACGCCGTCCAGCCGGCGTCAAGCAAGTGTCCACCGGACACTTGCGCCGAACCTCCAATACCCTACGACACACATATGGACACGCGCCCACACCCGGTATGGGTGCGTTCGCATGTCCATGGATTTTCCCACGGCCTAAAAACGTGCCACCGGCACGTTTTCTTAACGGCCTTTCAAATCCTATCTCCTTCTCCGCCATAAAAAATCCCCCCACCCGCAGAGAAGGAGAGATTTGGAACACTATTGTGTTGACGCCGTCCAGCCGGCGTCAAGCAAGTGTCCACCGGACACTTGCTTTGAATGGTTCAAATTCCTCCTTCTCTTTTTCGCCATAAAAAATACCCCTCACCCGAAGGTTGAGGGGTATTTTTTATGGCGGAGAAGGAGGGATTTGAACCCTCGATACCCTTTTGGGGTATACACGATTTCCAATCGTGCGCGCTCGGCCAGCTACGCGACTTCTCCATGAGCTGCTCGGTTTGCGCCGTCTCAAAGACAGCTTTGATATGATACTACAGCTTTCCCCATTTGTCAAGGGTTTTTTCCAAATTTTTCACTCTGTAGTATACAGCAGCGTCACCGTCCGGCGGTTTATGGAGCCGTCAATGTAGCGGCCAAAGTCAAGGATCTTCCGGAATCCCCGTTTCTCGTGGGCCCGCAAAGACGCGATATTGTTCCGGGACACATGGGAATACAGACGGATGCTTCCCTGTTTCTCCAAATAGGCCTGGGTCTTTTCAATCAAAGCCGCGGCATAGCCCTTCCTTCGGAACTCCGGGGCAGTTTCCAGTGCCTCCAGGAGCAAACCATCCTCGTAGGGCTCCAGCCGCAGCGCGCTGACATAGCGTCCTGCCTCCACCAAGATGAAATACCGGGCATTCTCCGTTGTAAAAAACACCTGACTGAGATAATCCCGAAACCCCTCCTCGGCCAGAGCCAGCTGGCGGTCAGGAGACTCCCCGGGGTAACGGTCCTCTCCGTTTTCCCGGTTGCTTTCCGCATAGACCTCCATGAGCTTTGGGAAGGAAAGCTCATGGAGAGAACTTGCCGCCAGAAGCATCACAGGGCCTCCCCCAGAATGGATTTGGTGGCGTAGGCATTCAAAGACATATCAGCGATATTGCCCGCCAGATACTCATAATAGGCCTGTGCTCCGATCATAGCCCCGTTGTCGCCGCAGAGCTTCAGCGGCGGCATATAGACGCTGGCTCCCAGCTTTTCCGCCGCGGCAAGAATATCCCGGCGGATCCTGGAATTGGCCGCCACGCCCCCGGCCACGGCGATTTTCCCGCAGCCCGTTTCCCGAATGGCCTGCTCCACCCGTGGCACCAGAGTGTCGGACACCGCCGCCGAGAAAGCGGCGCAGAGGTCCGGGATATTGATCTCCTCGCCCACCTGCTCAGCATGGTGAATCAGATTCAGCGCCGCTGTTTTCAGCCCGGAGAAGCTCATATTATAGGGATTTTCGCCGGGCTTGCTGCGGGGCAGACTGTAGGTATGCTCGTTTCCGGTCTGGGCCATTTTGTCCAGGGCCGCGCCGCCGGGATAGGGCATCCCCAGAACCCGGGCCACCTTGTCAAAGCACTCCCCTGCCGCGTCATCCAGAGACGTTCCCAAAATCTCCATTCTGGTATAGTCCAGCACATTCACAATCATAGTATGGCCGCCGGATACCACCAGGCAGAGAAAGGGCGGCTCCAAATCGGGATAGGCCAGATAGTTGGCGGCGATATGTCCCCGGATATGGTGCACCGGGATCAACGGTTTGTCCATAGCCAAAGCCGCCGCCTTGGCAAAATTCACCCCCACCAGTACAGCCCCAATGAGGCCGGGGGCATAAGTAACGGCCACGGCGTCAATATCGTCTCTCGTCAGGCCGGTATTCAGCAGGGCCTGATCCGCCAGGCCGTAAATGGCTTCGATGTGCTTGCGGGACGCAATCTCCGGCACCACGCCGCCATAGAGCCTGTGCAGGTCCACCTGAGAGGCGATGCAGTCCGTCAGCACTTCCCGGCCGTTCCGGACAATGGCCACGGCGGTCTCGTCGCAGGAGGATTCCACCGACAAAATATTCATAAGGTCCACTCCTTTCGAAGGATCAGAGCATCTTCTTTGGGATTCCGGTAATAATTCTTCCGCCGTCCCACTTCCAAAAAGCCCAGCTTTTCATACAGCGCCCTGGCCGGGGCGTTGGAATCCCGGACCTCCAGTGTGAGGCAATGGCTCTCCCGTTTCTTCAATCCCGCAATCAGGGCCGCAATCAGTGCCTCGGCAACGCCCTGTCTGCGGCATTCCGGGCGGACAGCCACATTCATCATGTCCGTCTCCCCCAACACCGTCTGGGAGCCCGCATAGCCCGCAACGGTGCTCCCTTCCAGAGCTACCAGCCAATAAGAAAGGGGATTTTCCAACTCGGAAGCAATGCTTTTTTCACTCCAGGGGTCGGCGAAGCAGATTTTTTCCAGCTCCGCCACCTGAGCAATATGGCATTGGGCCATTTGTTTGATCTCCATCATTTTGCGTCGTACCAACTCTTTCCGAATTTCGCCTCTGCTGTCAGCGGCACCTTCAGCTGGGCAACGCCCTGCATCTCCCGGCTGACCAGAGCCGCTACTTCCGCGGCCTGGGCCTCCGGGCACTCCACGATCAGTTCGTCATGAACCTGCAGCAGGAGTTTTGCCTCCGGGAACTGGGCATTCAGCGCGTTTTCCACCCGGATCATAGCCAGCTTAATAAGGTCCGCCGCTGTACCCTGAATGGGGGTATTCAGCGCGATACGCTCCGCACCCTGGCGAACATTGAAATTGCTGCTCTTGAGCTCCGGAATATACCGGCGGCGGCCATAGAGGGTCTGGGTGTAGCCGCATTCCCTGGCATCCTCAACGACCTTTTTCATATAGTCCCGGACGCCATGGTAATTGGCAAGATAGCTGTCAATATAGTCCCTGGCCTCATACCGGCTGACGCCGATGTCCTCCGCCAGAGAGAATTCGGAAATACCATAGACTATGCCGAAGTTCACCGCCTTGGCATGGCGGCGCTGCAGAGGCGTCACCTGGTCAGCGGGCACGCCAAAGACCTGACTGGCTGTGGCGGTGTGGATATCCATTCCGTCACAGAAAGAACGCTGCATGGTCTTGTCGTCCGCGATATGGGCCAGTACACGCAGCTCGATCTGGCTGTAGTCCGCGTCCACCAGCACATTTCCGGGTCCCGGTACGAACATTTTCCGGATCTCCGCCCCAAGGTCCGTGCGGACGGGGATATTCTGCAAATTGGGATCCGTAGAAGAAAGCCGCCCCGTAGCCGTCACCAGATTCTGGAACGTTGTGTGAATGCGGCCGTCCGGGCCGATAACCTTCATAAGGCCGTCGGCATAGGTGCCCTTGAGTTTGGTCAGCATCCGGTAGTCCATGATGGCCGGGATAATGGGGTGCTTATCCTTCAGCTTTTCCAGCACATCGGCATTGGTGGAATAGCCGGTCTTCGTCTTTTTTCCGGCGGGCAGGCCCAGTTTTTCAAAGAGCACCGTGCCCAGCTGCTTGGGGGACTGGATATTGAAGGTCCCGTCGGAATAGCCATAGATCAGGTTCTCACAGTCCGCAATCCTCTCCTCCAGCATTTTGCCGAACTGAACCAGCTGATTTCGGTCAATGGCAATGCCCCGGCATTCCATACGGTAGAGCACCGTACACAGGGGCAGCTCGATTTCCTCATAGAGCTTCGTCTCTTCCTGCTTTTCCAGCTCCGCCTTCAAAGGCTCCGCCAGCAGCCAGACAGCCTCGGCACAGGCTGCCGCGTCCCCATCCTCCACTGTCTTCCCCAGAAATGTGGTGGCGAGCTTGGAGACCGGGTAATCAGATTGGGAGGGATTCAGATCATAAGCAGCCAGAGCCGTGTCGAAGGCGACACTGCCGTAGGCGATTCCGGCCTCTCCCAGAAGATGCATGGTTGCCCGGGCATCGTGGAGCACCAGAGTGTCCAGCTTGGGCAGCTGGGACATTTGTAATTCCATAGGCGTCAGGGCGCACACGCCCTCTTCCCAGGCAATGCCCAAACTGCCGTCAGAGGCAAAGTAGAGGGCGCACTTGGAGAGTACTCCCGGAAGGGTGTCTGCACTGGGCAGGCTTTTCACATTTGCCTTGGCCGGGAGCGCCGCTTCCGCCGCCGCGCCCCGGAGACCGTAACGGTCAATGAGCCGTACAAATTCCAGCTTCTGGAACAGGGCATAAAGCTCCGGCTTATTGTATTCCTTCCGAAGCGCATCCTTCGGCTCAAATTCGATAGGAGCCTCCGGGATAATGGTAGCAAGCTCATAGGAGAGATAAGCGCTGTCCTTTCCCTCGGCCAGCTTCTCCCGCAGCTTGGGCCGGATAGAGGCGTCCTCCAGATTGGCATAGACACCATCCAGCGTACCGAATTTCAGCAGCAAATCCGTGGCAGTCTTGGGGCCCACCCCGGCAACGCCGGGGATATTGTCTGAGGAATCACCCATGAGGGCCTTCAGATCCACCATGCGCTTTGGCTCAAAGCCGTATTCTTCCCGGAATTTCGCCTCATCATAGAGGCTGGCCGTGGTCTGACCGGGTTTGGAAATGACCAGTTTTACCTTCACATGTCCGTCAATGAGCTGCAAAGAATCCCGGTCGCCGGTGACGATGACACAGTCCCAGTTCTCCTCACCACATTTTTTGCCAACAGTGCCGATAACGTCATCTGCCTCCCACCCCTGGGCGGAGTAGATGGGAATGTTCATGGCAGTCAGCACCTGCTTCATAAGGGGCATCTGTTGGGCCAGTTCCTCCGGCATACCGTGGCGATTGGCCTTATAGCCCTCGTAGCGTTCATGCCGGAAGGTGGGGCCATGGAGATCGAAGGCTACACATACCGCGTCAGGATCTTCTTCCTTCTCCATGCGCTCCAGAATGTTCAGGAACCCGTAGATGGCATGGGTGTAGAGTCCCTCCCGGGTCGTCAGAGGCTTCACGCCGAAATAGGCCCGGTTGATGACGCTGTTGCCATCCAGAATCATGAGTTTCATACTTTTCTCCATTTCGCGCCCTGGGGCGTATCGATGATCTCCACCCCCATGGCTTTCAACTGATCCCGGATACGGTCCGCCTCGGCAAAGTTCTTCTCCTTTTTGGCCTGCGTCCGGGCCGCAACAAGCGCATCGATCTCCGGGTCAGCGTTGGCGGCTTCCTCCTCTGCCTGCTTCTTCCGCAGCGCCTCAGCGGCGGAAATCAGGTTCAGAGAAACCACCTTATCGAAGTCCGCCAGGGTATAGAGCTTGGTAGCGTCGTTGGTCTTTTCCTTCAGGACGTCGTACAAAGCAGTCACAGCCAGAGAGGTATTCAGGTCTCCGTTCAGAGCGCCCAGGAACTTCTCCTTCAGCTTTTCATAGACGGCCATATCCACTTCGCCATCCTGCTTCAGGGCGGCGATCTTACCGATCAGCTTTTCATAGGCACCGGCAGCGTTGTCCAGGTTCTCCCAGGAGAACACCAGATTCCGGCGGTAATGGCTCTGCAGGCAGAAATAACGGTAAGCCATTGGGTCATAGCCCTTGTCCTGAAGCAGAGAGACCGTCAGAAATTCGCCCTTGGATTTGCTCATTTTGCCGGAATCCGTATTCAAGTGATGCACATGGAACCAGTAATGGCACCAGGGGTGCCCCAGGTAGCTTTCGGACTGGGCGATTTCATTGGTATGGTGGGGGAAGGCGTTGTCAATGCCGCCGCAGTGGATATCCAGATACTCCCCCAGGTGCTTCATGGAAATGCAGGAGCACTCGATGTGCCAGCCGGGATAGCCTACACCCCAGGGGGAGTCCCATTTCAGGGCCTGATCCTCAAACTTGGACTTGGTGAACCACAGCACAAAGTCGTTCTTGTTGCGCTTGTTGGTATCCTCTTCCACGCCCTCCCGGACGCCCACAGCCAGGTCCTCCTCGTCATGGTCGTTGAATACATAGTACTTTTCCAGCTTGGAGGTATCAAAATACACGTTGCCGCCTGCGAAATAGGCATATCCCTTGTCCAGCAGCGTCTGCACCATATGGATATACTCCGGGATGCAGTTTGTAGCAGGCTCTACCACATCTGGCCGCTTGATGTTCAGCTTATCACAGTCAGCAAAGAAAGCATCCGTATAGAATTTTGCCACCTGCATGACGGTTTTATGCTCCCGGGCCGCGCCTTTGAGCATCTTGTCCTCGCCGGTGTCGGCATCGGAAGACAGATGGCCCACGTCCGTAATATTCATGACACGCTTCACGCCGTAGCCCATATAGCGCAGGCTTTTTTCCAGCACATCCTCCATGATATAGGTCCGCAGGTTGCCGATATGGGCATAATGGTAGACCGTGGGGCCGCAGGTATACATTCTGACATACTCCGGGTCTCTGGGGGTGAACAGCTCCTTTTTATGAGAAAGGGAATTGTAAAGATACATATAAATCTCCTCCTTAAATATATGAAAACAGGCAGGCGTAAATAAAAAAGCGCCTCTTATACTTTCAATAAGTACAAGAGGCGGCATCGGCCGCGGTTCCACTCTCATTTGTCGCTTTTCTATGCACCTGACGCTCCCGGACGCACGTTCGCCCAAGCTGCCTGTCCCGGCTTGCAGCCAATGGCCGGGGCTCTCTGAAAGGGGCTGCGGGGTACTCTTTCCGTTCATCGCGTTAGGGATATTCTAGCATTTTTACCACACATCTGTCAAGCTTTTGCCGGAAAAATACGAAATGTTTTCTATGGCGAATATGCCGTCTTTCCTGTGGCTTCCGAAGGGATCTCTGGGAAGATTGCCCAAAAACGGAAGGGTTTGCATTATTAAATAAATCTTATCCTATTGACAATCGCCCCCGGCGCAAGGTATAATACCCATGAGAAAAACAAGAAAGGGAGGTAACAGTATGATTTACCCCTTCAGTCACACAAAATCTCGTAAATTATTGCGCGTAGTCAGTGCGACCGCCGCCGCATTCCTGTGCGCGACCATGTTCACCGGCTGCTTTAAGAAAGATCCCGGGCCCTCCACGGACCCGTCCAGTGGCCCCAATCTGGTAGAGTCCGTTCCCACCGAGCCCTCTACCGAGGCTACTACCGCGGCGACTACGGAAGCCACTACCGAAGCCCCCAAGGAGAACGTGGCCGTTGTCAAGGAGAAGGTCAATACATACTCCTCTCCCAGCCTGGAATCCAACGTTCTGCAGGCGCTGAACGCCGGTGACGAGGTTGAGGTCAACCGCGTGGAGACCATGCCTGTGACAGGACTGACCTGGGCCTATATTCCCCTGAAGGGCTGGGTACAGACCGACTATCTGGATATGACCAACGTCACTATCCAGGGCAGCAACAGCACGCCTGCCGGTAATAACGACAGCAACCAGCCTACAACCACCACCGCTCCCTCCAGCAATACAGGCAACGGCAACACCTCCAACACCGGTTCCGGTCAGGTCGGTACTGTCACCGCCAGCGAGTTGAATATCCGCAAGACTCCCAGCAAAACCGCGGATTCCGTTGGTAAGTATGTAAAGGGCAACCAGATTACCATTCTGGAAACCAACAACGGCTGGGGCCGCACCGATAAGGGTTGGGTCAGTCTGAACTACGTCAGCTTCGGCGGCAACACCGGCGCAAATACCAATACCGGCAACACCGGCAATACGACCACAAACAACACCACAACCACTACCGGCGGCACCAAGGGCGTCGTCACCGCCACCCAGCTGAACATCCGGGAAAGCGCCGCCACCACCGCAAACAGAGCCGGTTCCTACAGCTACGGCGACCGGATCACCATTCTGGAGACCAGCAATGGCTGGGGCCGTACCGATAAGGGCTGGGTCAGCCTGAACTATGTCTACCAGGACGGCACCACCGGCACCAACACCGCCAAGGGCATCGTCACCGGCACTACCCTGAACGTCCGCAGCGGCCCGGGCACCAATTACAACTCCGTAGCCAACTACTCCAACCTGACCCGTGTGAACATTCTGGAGCAGATCAAGGTCGGTGGCACCACCTGGGGCTGCACCAAGGACGGCTGGATCAGCCTGGATTACGTCTACATCGACGGCACCACCGGTGAGGGCGCAGGCACCGGCACCGTTTCCGGCAGCAATGTCAACATCCGCAGTGGCCCGGGTACCGGCTACAACGTTGTCGGCTCCTACAACCGGGGTGACACCGTTGAGATCTACGCCCAGTTCACCTTCGGCAACACCAAATGGGGCTGCACCAACAAGGGCTGGGTCTCCATGGATTACGTGGAAGTCGGCTAAGACCATCTGATCACAACACATTTTGGCACCCCGGAAGAAACCTCCGGGGCTGCCATTTTTATAGTGAGGTGTATTTATGAAACGTTTCCTTTGCTTTCTTCTCCTCCCTGCCCTGCTTTTGGGGCTTATGGGCTGCAAAAGGCAGGTCACCATCGACTATGGAACATCCACGCTCTATACAAAAGCGGATATGGACGAGGCAATACAGCTGATCCGTCAGGAGTTTGATACCTGGAAAGGCTGCGAGCTGCACAGCATCCGCTATCTTTCAGACGACAGCTGCAATGACAAGAATCTTTCGTGGATGAATGAACTGGCCGCGGCCAGAGGCCAGGACGCAGCCTTTACCCAGTGCATCTTTTTTGAAAGCAGTTTTCATTCCCCCAAAAATGATAAAGATGCCGGAGCCTGGAATCCTGATGAGGAATACACCGGTTGGCAATGGTGTCTGGCCCGAACGGAGGGCGGTCCCTGGAAACTGATGACCTGGGGCTATGGCTGATTGTTTTTGTCTATAGAAATGTATACTAAGAAGGGGCTGTCTCAAAATAGCAAAATGCCCAAAAAGAACAATGTCATTGCGAACCAGCGCGCACGCTGGTGTGGCAATCCCCCCGATTTTCAAACATCTGCGTTAGAAAATCCTGGATTTTACGTCTA